>Ga0315904_10000732_pt1 | contig 52259 bp, 30 predicted proteins | sample LakEriMetagenome_6_FD_203529 | JGI IMG/M metagenome (GOLD analysis project Ga0315904, IMG submission 203529) | Freshwater fungal communities from buoy surface, Lake Erie, Ohio, United States - Buoy 12 MA120 | ecosystem: Environmental > Aquatic > Freshwater > Lake | place: USA: Lake Erie, Ohio...
GCGCTGCCGCGGGATTTTCCTCTCGCTCAAGGACGAGCCCTTCGCCCGCGTGATCGATTCCAACGCGCCGCTCGACGAGGTGACCGAGCGGATTCGGAAGGCGGTGGAGGATTGATGGCACGGCTCCGGCTGCCGCCCCTCACGAACAGGGTGGCTAGGTTAGGGAAAAACCCAGCCATTTTTGACCGCAGATTACACAGATGTCACAGAGTTCAGAATGGAATGACGCCGCAAAGAGCACTGAAGTCGCCTTCATGGCCGGATTCTGTGTTTTTCCATGGGTTTTTTCCTGAGTCCAATCTGTGTAATCTGTGAAATCTGTGGTTCCTGTCGCCGTTCCTCACTTGGAACTCCCTAATGTATCCGCCCAGCCGTCACACAACGAAATTTCGGTTGGACAATCCCGGCAGCGGGGGCTAATCACCGCGGCCCGCGGACGGGGGTGAAAACCTCCGCCGGAACTCATGGCAGAGTAGCTCAGGGGTAGAGCAGAGGACTCATAAGCCTTTGGTCGGCGGTTCAAATCCGCCCTCTGCTACCAGTTGCATCCCACCGGTCCGTATCGCAAGCCATGGACGATTATTCGCGCCGCGCCTTCATCCGCACCAGCGTGCCGGGTTTCCTGGGGCTGACCATGGCCCTGCCCTCTATCACGGCTTTTGCCACGCGCGCCAATGCCTGCCACGGACGGATTCCGGCGGACGGGGCAATAAACTGGGACGCGTTCCTTGAGGCGATCGCCCGCGAGGCTAGCCGCCAGCACCTCGACGATTGGAACGAGGAGGATTATGTCGCCAAGGCCGCGGCCATCGTCAGCCGGCTCGATCTCGATTCGCCGGACCTCAGGCAAGCCTTTGAAAAAGCCAAGGGCGGCATCGGCAACCAACGGGTGGACTTCGACCCATTGGAGAAACAACTCGATTTCCAAATCTCCTTCATCCAGTTCGAGAAGGGCGAGGAAATCCGCCATCACGACCATCCCGGAATGACCGGCGTGCTGCTCTGCGCCACCGGTGCCATCGATGTTTGGAACTATGATGAAATCCATGCCGCTCCCGGAAAGGAAACGCTGCTATTGAAACAAATCTCCAAGACCACGATGAACAAGTCCGACGTTTCCACCCTGACATCCAGGGACCGGAACATCCACCGGCTCAAAGCCCGCGACATGACACAACTTGTTGATATCTTCGCGCCACCCTACAACAAGGAACGCATCGGCCGAAGCCGCTGGTTCAAGGTTGATCTCGAACCATACGAAGGCCGCAAGAGTGTCTTCGAGGCAAGTTTGGGGTAAACAGACAACTCACACCCGATATGAATCTTCTCGGCACATCCTTCATCGGCTTTTCCCGCTCCCTGGGCACGCAGCCTTGCGCACAGGCTTTGAATCCGTCCACTGGTGAAACTCTCGCTCCGACTTATCTCGGCGCGACTCCGGAGGAAGTTGAAAAAGCACTCGCCCTCGCGGCGGCGGCGTTTCCGACATACTCGGATCTATCAGGAAAAGAACGCGCCGGTTTTCTCCGCGCCATCGCGGCGCACATCGATGCCGCGGTGGAGGACATCGTCATGCGCGGCCCGCAGGAAACCGCCCTGCCGGAAGCGCGCCTGCGCGGCGAGACCGCCCGAACGACCGGCCAATTGCGGATGTTCGCGGCCCTGATCGAAGAGGGCTCGTGGGTGGACGCGCGCATCGAACGAGCCCTGCCGGATCGCACTCCGGTGCCGAAGCCCGATTTGCGCTCGATGCTTCGCCCGCTCGGACCGGTGGCTGTGTTTTGCGCCGGGAATTTCCCGCTCGCCTACTCCGTGGCAGGCGGCGACACCGCAGCCGCGCTGGCCGCGGGTTGCCCGGTCGTGGTGGTCGCGCACGCCTCGCATCCGGGTGTCGCGGAAATCGTCGCCACCGCCGTCATCAAAGCCGCACGGGAAACCGGCATGCCGGAGGGGGTTTTATCTTTGCTTTACGGCGGCGGACGCACCATCGGCCAGGCGGTGGTGAAACATCCCGTCATCCAAGCCGTCGGCTTCACCGGATCGCGCGCGGCAGGCCTCGCGCTCATGGGCATCGCAAACGCCCGCAAGCAACCGATCCCGGTCTATGCGGAAATGAGTTCGGTCAATCCGCTCGTCATCCTGCCCGGCGCCCTCGCCCGTGGTGAAGCCGCGCTGGCCGAGGCCTACTTCGGATCCCTCACGCTCGGTGTCGGCCAATTCTGCACCAATCCCGGCCTCGTTTTCATGCCGGATGATCAAGGCGACGGGTTCCTCAAACGCCTCGCCGAACTCGTCGAAGCCGGCAGCCCGGGCACCATGCTCAACGCCACGATCTGCAAAGCCTATGGCGATGCCACGAGCATGTTCGAAGGCATGCCCGGAGTCAAACTGCTCGCCCGTTGCAAAACCGCCGCCGGTCACGGCCAGGGCGCGCCGGTCGTTTTCACCGTTTCCATCGCCGACTTCCAAAACAACCCATCTTTGCACGGTGAGATGTTCGGCCCGGCGTCGCTGATCGTCCGTGGCTCTGCATCCGGAATCAAGCAAGCCCTCGCCGGACTCGAAGGCCAGCTCACCGCCAGCTTCTTCGGCAGCGAGGAAGAACTCGCCGCCCACGCCGACCTCGCGCATCTCATGCAACAGCGCGCGGGCCGCCTCATCTTCAACGGCTTCCCCACCGGCGTGGAGGTCTGCTCAAGCATGGTTCACGGCGGCCCCTTCCCCTCCACCTCGGACGGCCGCAGCACCTCGGTCGGCACCATGGCCATCCACCGCTTCTGCCGTCCGGTCGCTTGGCAGAATTTCCCGCAATCCGGCCTCCCCGCCGAGCTGCGCGACGACAACCCGCTCGGCATCCGCCGGATGGAAAGCGTGGGTTGATTTTCCCATTCGCTCATGAATGCGTGCCGCATCCTCGCTTTTGCCCTCGCAGGCGTGATGGTGCAACCCGCATGGTCTGACGAACCCGCGCCGCCTTTTCTCGCCCGATTGGAAACGGGAACCTCGTTCCGGACCGAGGACGAGGCCCTTCAGCGTCTATACCATGCCGCGGAACGCGTGCTCGCCGGGAACATCGTGCGCTTCACACCATCGATGCAGATCCTGGTCGAAGGCGGCGGATACCCGAACGCCTGGATTGAAACCCAACCGATGGGCGGCGAAATGTTTGCCAAGCGTGATCCGCAGGTGGCGCTGAACAATCAGTCGATTTTCCTGCTCACCCAGCGCAAGGACGGGCGACTGCCCGGCATGGTGGTGTCCGGAACCACAGCGCGCGCCAAAGGCTGGGACAAGAACGCGCCCGAAGGCCACATCTGGATGCCGGAAGTCGACTTGCTGGCGGACTACGAAATGTTCCAAGGCTTCTGTTTTCCCGAACCCGCCTGGCGGATGTATCACTGGATGGGCCGCGACAAAGCCTACCTGCAAAAACTCCACGACGCCCTCGCCGCCTACGACGCCTATCTCTGGCGCACCCGCGACTCGAACGGTGACGGGTTGCTGGAAACCTGGTGCGTCTGGGACACCGGCGAGGACAGCGCCAACCGCTACGCCAAGAGATGGGCGCCGAGCCGCTGGCCGTTTGAAAAGCCGCCGGGAACGCCCGGTTTGCCAGACCCGGAAAATCCGAAGGACTATGGCTCCTATTGGTTTCATCCGCTCGCGGAGAATCAACAGCGGCCCAAACCAGAGATGGTGATGACTCCCTTCGCCTCGATGGACATCATGGCTTACAGCTACAACGCGCGGGCCACGCTGTCCGTCGTTGCCAAGGAATTGGGCACCGGCAAGGAGTCACACTGGATCACCCAGGCGGCCGATGTGCGCAAGCGCTTGATCGAACACCTCTGGGACAAGGAACGCCACGCGTGTTTCGACCGCGACCGCCTCGGCCAGCGCCTGCCGGAGCTCATCCACAACAACCTGCGCTGCATGTGGCATGGCATTTTCACCCAGGACATGGCCGATGCCTTCATCCGCCATCATTTGACCAACCCGCGCGCGTTCTGGACTCCCGTGCCTCTGGTTTCCGTCGCCATCGACGATCCGCTCTACGAAAACGCGCCCGGCAACAACTGGAGCGGCCAACCACAGGGACTCACCTACCAGCGCGCGATCGACGCGCTCGAGCGCTACGGGCATTTCGCCGAGGTCACCCTGTTGTCTAACAAGCTACTGTCCGTGCTCATCCGCAATGACTGCCGCTTCTCCCAGCAATTCGATGCCATGACCGGCAAACCCTCCGGCCAAAAACCCGACGGCTACGGACCGATGGCACTCGCCGCGCTGGAATACCTGTCACGCACCCAAGGCATCCACCTCGATGTCGCGAATCAACGCGTTTGGTGGTCCTCCGCCAATCCCGCCGCAGCCCATTTCAACCACATCCAGCGCTGGGGCGAACACCGCTTCGAACTGCGCCACAACCAAAGAAAAATGACCGCCCTCGTCGATGGCAAGACGGTCTTCACCTGCGATGCGGGCACCCGCGTCGTCACCGACCTAAGCGGCCGCGTGCTCGAACTGCACGGAATCTCCCCCGAAACACGGACTGTAACACTGGGGACGGACAGTCACGCCCACGAACTCGCAATCGCCCCCAACGAAATCCACGAACCCACCCCCACAGGACTCCGCCTGAAAACCCGCGTGCCGTTCACCCTGCCGCCGGGTGAATAGCAGATGATGTTGATCATGCGCGGTGATCGATAGCGCGCATTTCGATCTCTCAAAAATCCGCACGAACTCTCCTTGATGCCGGGAAAGGCTTGGCGGACCTCATGCCTCTTCTATAGGAATTTCTCAAACCACCACCATGCACGCTTCCCGGCATCTTCCCTTGGTTTCCCTGCTCTGCCTTTTCACACCGCTGGGCGCGGCTCCCGTAACGTATCAAGACGGACTGCTCGCCAACGGCATGGTGACCGTCGCGTTTGAGAAACAAGGCGCGTTCACGATCCGCGACGCCCAAACCGGTGAAACCCTGCTAGGCAACGCCCGCTTCGCCCTGCCATGGGGACGCACGGGAAAAGTGGAATCCATCACCGTGGCCGATCTCACCGACGAACTCGGCACCGGCAAGCGCGTCACCCTCGAAGTCTTCGATCACAACGAACTCCGCTATCACAGCGGCACCAAACAACTCTTCACCTACGCACTCTACGAAAACCATCCCGCGCTCGTCTGTGGATTCGGAATCAAGACGCCCCATTTCATCAGCCTGCGTGTGCGTGAAAGCCGTCCCATTGGCGGCGGCACGCTCTTCGGCGGCAGGACGATCGACGCACCGATGACCCTCAACGGCGGCGCGGGCGCGGCCGCCACCTCCGTCGAACCCGGCCTCACCCGCAGCGCGGCGAACTCACTCATGCTCACCGGCCTTGTCGAAGGCAAACGCCGCAGCGCCGTCTGGGGCGGTCTGCGCTACCGCGAATTCGGCGCTTACGCCGCTTTGGAAAACGGATCACCCGCCGTGTATTCGGACGACCCCGTCGGTCGCCTGATCGACGAGGATCAAACATGGCTCGCGCATGACACCCATTACATCGACGTCCACACCCGCGATCCCTTCGAGGCGCTCGAGCGCTACGGCCTCGCCATGCGCGCCGCCAACCACGCCAACCCGAATGTCTATGATTTTCCGGTCCTTTGCGGATGGAGTGTCGGCGCGCTGAGCAAACTCCCCAACGTCAACAATTCCGCCAAACTGATAGAAGAACTCCGGCACGCCAACAAGTCCGGCATCACCCGATACACTCCCGTTTCCCTCCGCCTCGAGCCTGACAAATATCATCTCGACACCGAGCAGGGCTGGTGGGACGACGAACGCTTCCGCCTGCACAAACATCTCGTCGAACCTTATGACACGATGGCCAAATGGTGCGAGGCCATGCGCGCGGGCCGCGGCATCCCCTACATCTACATGCAGCTCGGCCTGCCGTCCGACGACTTCGCCCGCAGGTTTCCCCAATACATGCTCTTCAACGATGCTTCCGAGGTGGACAAAGCCACGCCCGGCATGAATCACAAGTTCAAGCATCCGCACCACCAGCCTTACGTCACCTTCGATTACACCGACAGGGAGTTCCAAAACCACTTCCTCAAGGCGTGGAAAATGATCTCATCCGACGGCGTGCGCGGCGTGAAAGTGGACTACCCGGAAAGTGCGTGGCGGCCCGAAGGCGGATTCGACGACCGCCACTCCACCACCAGCGCCGCATACCGAATTCCGTTCCAACTGCTGCGCGAGGCTTTCGGAAAAGACGGATTCATCGACGAGCGCAACCTCGGCGAATCCACCCGCCCCTGCCTGGAGGTTACCGCGGGCATCGTCGATACCCAGCGGACGTGGAGCGATTCGAAAGACTATGAACCCGCCATGATTTCCATCAGCGGACTGCGCTGGTACAAGAGCCGCACGCTCTTCAATTACTACCCGGACACCAAAGCCGTGCACGGCCTGGCGCCGGAGATCCGCAAGTCCATGCTGACGATGGTTTTCCTAACAAGCGGCCGCCTCGATCTCGCATCGTCCTTCTCGCTCTTCACGCCGGAGATCACCCGCGATGTCTCGCGAACCTATCCGCACTACAAGGAAGCGAAGTCCGCCCGTCCGCTCGACGCCTTCACCGGCGTCAAAAACCCGCAGGTCTATGATCTCGAACTCACACCCGAGTGGCATCAGGTCACCTTCTACAACACCGGAGAAAAGCGCGCCGAAATCTCCACCGCCCTCGGCGGCGAGCGCGCCGGGAACGCCATCGGCCTCGACCCCAAAGCCGAATACCACGCCTATGAATTCTGGACCGACGCCTACCTCGGCAAACTACCCGGCAGCGGACGCCTCACCCGCGAACTCGAACCCAATCACTGCGCGATGATTTCCCTGCGCAAAGTGCAAGCCCACCCCCAGGTCGTTTCCACCAACCGCCATCTCCTCCAGGGCTGGGTCGATCTCGCCGATGTGACATGGAATGCCACCACCAAAACCCTGAGCGGCACCGCCCGCGTCATCGGCGGCGAACCGTTCCACATCACCATCGCCCACAACGGATTGAAACCCGACACCGCGTCCGAACTCAAAGCCCACCCGTCAAACGACCTTGGTTTGCTTGTCCTCACCGCCGGGCAAACCACCGACATGAAGTGGTCGGTGAGTTACCAATGAAGGCCCGCTCCGCCCGGATTCCTGATGCAGGCCCATGCCTTAGGCCGCTTTCCACCCGAATGAATCCGGTCATTCACCCGTCTCAAGAAATCATGTTTCCGTTCCGACCCCTAGCTGCTACCTTGCCACTCATGAAACCGGGAATCCTCCTCGCGCTCGCCGCCGCCTGCCTGCTGAACACCGTTTCCGCACAGATCAAACGCACCGAGCGGAAATCGCTGCTGCAGAACGATCCGGATGTCGTTTATCTCGACCGCTACCTCGACAAACCCGTAGAGCTCAAGGTCATCAAGGATGCGCCGATTTTCTCCGACAGGGAGGGGAAAATCCGCCTCGGCACGCTGGTGGCGAATCAAACGGTGCCGGTCGAAGCCATCACGGACAAAATCTACCGGGTCCGCGGACGCGGCACCCGGGACGGAGTGGCCGGCTGGGTGGCGCCATGGGCGTTTTCATCGAAGGACCCTGAATTCGTCGCGCGCCTCAAGGAATTCTACAAGCGCCAGATCGAGGTGCAGAAACTCATCGATGCGAAACAAATCGCCGTGGGCATGACCCTGCAGGAAGTGGAAATGGCGCTGGGCAAACCCGGAAAAACGAACCTGCGCCGCACGGAAAAAGGCCAGAGCGGCCGCTGGGAATATGTCGATTACGAGGAGGTGAAACATTATATCACCCGCATTGATCCGACAACGGGCCAGGCATACCGCCAGTTCTCACATGTCACGCAAATTGAAAAAGGCCGCACCAACGTGGATTTTGAAAACGATGTGGTCACCGCCATCGAAGAGAGCGAGGACCGCCAGGGCGGCAACGTCCGCATCATCGTTCCGCCCCTGATCTTCGGTTGGTGAGTCGTTTGCGGCACCGTCCGTGAGACTCACTCCACCACCACACTCACCGCTCCGGAAACATCCTCGCCCACGATCCAGTGAGATCCGGAACGCTTTGCAGACGCGGGCTTGCCGTTGATAGAAACTCCTTTTGAAGATTGGGATGCGGGCAGTTCCAGTTTGGCGGTCATGCCATCGGGAAGTTTGAGATCCATCCGGAAGAAGTTTTCGTTTTTCCAATCCACATGGACCGGTCCGAGAGGTGTGGGGACTTTTCCTTTGGCAAATGACAGCGATCCCGGATTCGGGCGGATGCGCGCCTGTTTCCAACCGGGTGCGAGCGCTTCGGCGCCCAAGACATATCTCGGCAACAGGTTGGCAGGCGCGGCACCCCAGGCGTGGTTCCAATCCTGATTGGGTTTGTATATCATGTCCCACGCCTCCCAACTGACGGTGGCGCCGCTGTCAACCATGTGCCGCCAACTGCGGTCGCCGGGCGCGGTGATGAGTTTGAGTGCGTGCAGGGCGGAACCGTTGGCGAACAATCCGTCCATGAGATACTGCGCGGCATAGACCGAACAGGCCATGCCGCGGCTCTCCACTTTTTTAACGACAGCGGAGACGTGCTCTTCGGATACCAGCCCGAAGGCCAGCGGAAACAAACTGGCGTGCTGCGACATGTGGTCGGTCCCCTCCCCGTCCCGGTAGCCGCCCTTTTCCTCATCGAACAGGACTTTTTGAAATGCCGCGCGCGCTTTGGAAGCCATCGACTTGTATTTAGCCACATCGCTCCCCTTCCCCAGCGCTGCGGCGAGTTCCGCCATCATTTCCAGCGAACGGATGTGGAAGGCGTTGACGACGGTGTTGACCGGTTTGAAAACATATCCGTCCCGCTCGGTTTTAGGCCAATCGACGATGTCGTCTTTATTAACTTGTTGCTGATTGCTGACCAGCAGGCCGTCGGGACGCGCGCGCTCGAGAAGCAGTTTGGGTTTCAGCGATTCATAACGCGATGACAGCCACTTGGTATCGCCGCTGTGGCGGTAGTCGGCGTGGGCCATGAAAATCATGTGGAACGCCCACTCGGTGGGCCAGGTCGGATGTTTCATCAGCCAGTCGAATGTGTCGCGCGCCATTTGCAGGTCGGTGTCGGTGTGGTAATGGCTCAACTGGTTGAGATAGGCGTCGGCCTCGTAGGGAATGCGCTCGCGGTCGCCATCGACATACACGCCTGCGAAGGTGGTGGCCTTGATCGAGTAACGGCAGAAATCCCAGATGCGGTTGATTGTTTCGTCGGAAGACTCGAAGGAGGCGGCATCGTCGTCCCAGGTGCTGGCGTAGGCGGATCTTCTCACAATGTATTGCGGCAGCAACTCGCCCGGCCAGCCTTCGATCTCCACCCAGCGGAAAGGCAGGACGACACCCCATTCGGGCGGTGTGAGCACGGCGGGCGGCGTGCCGGGGCGGCCTCGCTGTGTGTTGCGCTCGTCGGCGGGAGGAGCGACGGTGACTTTGCCGGTTCCGTTGATGTGGGACTTGGCCAGCGCGTATCGCACGGTGCCGGGCGGCTTGCGGTTGACTCGTCCGTTTTTGAAATCCTCGCCGAAGTGAACCGTGACGTTGTGATCCGAGTTGGCGGGCGGGATCAACTGGATGTTGCCGAAAGAGACCCGCCCGAAATCGACGAGAATCACGTTCGGGTCGATGCGCTTGATGGAAACGGGAGCCTCATCCACCAAGTGGACCGGCGCGGCGCTGGCGGATGCCGCCAGCGCGATGATCGCGGCAAGCAGGATGGATGATCGGATGTTCATGATCGTGTGGGTGAAAGCCGGGCAGCTCAATCCTGATGGAAGACTTCCTTCAAGGGGATGCGGACCGGCGAGTTGTCGGGATTGGTTTCCATGAGCGGGGCCATGTGGGCCCACCACTTGCGCATGAGTTCGGTTTCGCGCAGTTTGGCCGCCGTGTGACCGGGGGCGAGCTTCTGCACGGAGAAAAGCGTGTTGGACTCCTCGTCGAGATAGATGGTGAAGTCGCTGATGCCCGCCTCGCGGATGGCTTGTGACAACTCCGGCCAGATTTCGTCGTGACGCTTCTTGTATTCCGCCGCCATGCCGGGTTTGAGTTTCAACTTGAAGGCGGCCTGAGTCGGACGAACGGCGGATTTGACGGCGTTGGGGTCCACCGCGGGGCTGGCGGTTTTTTCCGGCAGGTCCAGCGAGGCGAGCTTGGCGAAATCTCCGGCGGTCTTTTGAAACGCGGCGTCGAGTTCCTTTACTTTGTCGGGATGCTTGGATGCGAGGTTGTTCGTTTCGCACGGATCATCGGCAAGTTGATACAACTCGGGCGGCGATTGGTGTTTTGCGACCAGTTTCCAGTCGCCCGCACGAAAGGCGCGGTGGCCGTCGTGATAGAACCATAGGGATTCGTGCGGCGCTTTGGCTGCGGCATCATTCATCACCGGCAGAAGGCTCTTGCCGTGCATGGGCGGAACATCGGCATTTTCCGGCGCTTTCACGCCGGCGAGATCCATCAGTGTGGGAACGAGGTCCACCACATGTCCCGGCTGGTGTCTCAAAGCATTGCGATCCTTGATGCCCGCGGGCCAGTGGACGATGAGTGGCGTGCGGATGCCGCCCTCATGGGTCCATGACTTGTGCAGGCGGAACGGAGTGTTCGCGGCGGTGGACCAACCCGCTCCGAGGCCGAGATAGGAACGCGCGGAGCCGGGTTCGGCGGCGGGATCGTGGCCGTCGCCGCGCAGGATTTGTTCGGGGCTTGCGCCGTTGTCGGCGAGGAACATGACAATGGTGTTGTCCAGAGCGCCCATGGCTTCGATTTGAGAAAGCACGCGGCCGATCTCGATGTCCATGCGGTGGATCATCGCGGCGTGGATCGCCATTTTGGTCGCTTGGAAACGGCGCTGCTCCCCCGTAAGCGAATCCCATGCCACGGCCCGCGCTATTTCATGCGGGCTGATTTTATCCATCTGCTCCCGCTGTGTGAGATTCCAGCGTGGAAAGACATCGGGTTCCATCGGTGGCAGAGCGCCCTTGACGAGCCCCATCTTGCTGAAGCTTGCGAAACGCGCGGCCCGGATCTTGTCCCAGCCATCGAGATAACGATCGCGATAGATGGCGATATCCTGCGGCAAGGCCTGCAAGGGAAAATGCGGCGCCGTAAAGGCGAGGTATTCGAAGAAGGGTTTGTCGCGGTGTTTCTCCGAGTGCTCCTTGAGACACTTGATGGCGTGGTCCGCGATGTAGGTGGTGGAGTAGTAACCGCTGTCCGCTTTCACCGGCGGAAGCTTCACATCGTCTTCAAAATGGTTTTCCGGAGAGAAGAAACGGTTGTGATCCTCCAATGAATACGATCGGTCGAATCCCGCGGGCAGCCGGTCGCCATCCATGTGCCACTTGCCGGAGTGATAGGAGCGGTAGTTGGCCTGTTTGAGATATGCGGGCAGCATGCGCGCCCAGCGCGGACGCACGCCGTTGGCTCCGCTGTTCACGCCGAACATGCCATACTCGCCGCGCGCCTCGTCGGGCAGCATGTCGCGGCGGATGGCCTGCGGATAGTAGCCTGTTAGAATGGAGGCGCGCGATGACCAGCAGCGCGAGGTGTTGTAGAAACTGGTGAAACGCAGACCGTTGGCCGCGAGTTTGTCGAGGGCGGGGGTTTGGATTTCACCGCCGTAACAACCCAAGTCGGAATATCCCATGTCGTCGGAAACGATGAGCAGGATGTTCGGACGTGGCGCGGCGGCGGCAAGCAGCGGTGCAAGCGCGAGGCACGCGAGATAAACGAGACGGCTCATGGCTTTTGCGATTTCAGATAGTCCAACCACGCTTTCTCATCCTTGATTTCGCCATCGGCGCTCCATGCAAATCCGGTGCGGTAGGAGACGGTGCCGGATTCATCGGGAAGAACCACCAGCATGGCCTGCTCGCCCGGGCTGTCCTTGCCGGAAACAGGGACGCGTTCGGTGCGGGTGACGATGGAGGGGCTCACCCTGATGCCGGTGCCGAGCGTGCCGCCGGCAAAGGGACCGTGGATCGCGGCGATGCCACCCGCGGCATCCAGCGTGATGTTCGCATCTTTGCTTTGCGCCGTGAGGCCGATGACGATTTCATGCGGAAGGCTGACTCCGGGTTTGCGGTTGCGGAAACGCTGGTTCGGTTGGCTGGAGAATGTGGAAGTGACATCACACAGCCGCTCGCCTATCCGCAGGCGGGTGACGCGGTATTCGTGCAGGGGTTTGCCATCCACTTGAACCGGATAGCGGTAAACGGTGTGGAATTCCGCGACATCAGGTCGCGTCCAGATGATTTCCGCAGAGATATAAGTGTCCGTGGTGACCGGCTTGCCATCAATCCACAGCGCGGTGCCGCCGCAGCCGCGGGTGTTGCCCACCTTGAAGGCGTCCAGTCCCTCGCCGTGATCGGTATGATAACTCCGTCCGTGTTTCAACTCGTCCACATACCATTTCTCGATCACCGGACGGGCGACGCGCTTGGTCCAGACGTCGATGCCGCTGTCTTCGAGGCCGCTGCGCAAAGGAGGACCGTAAACGCGGAAGGCGACCTTGTCGTTTTCCCATGCGAGGTCGTCCTTGCGCTCGGGGACAAGCCGGGCCCATGCGCGCGGAGTTGTGTCTTCGGCCAGGATTTTCTCCGCTTGCTTCAACAAAGCCGGACCATCCGCGGGTTTGGCTCCCAACAGGCGGAGAATCTCGCTGCCAGCCAGCAGGAAAGCACCGGTGCCGTAGTCCTGGGTGTTGGAAGATTCCAGGTGATCCGGCGCGGCACCGACCGGCTGCACGTATCCGACGAGGCCGTTTTCCTGAACGCGGGTCATCAACCCGTTCCACGCGCGGGTGATGGCGGGAAGATGCGCCGCGCGGTCGAGCAGGCCGTGGTTGATTCCCCATGCGAGGCCGAAGGTGAAAAAGCCGCTGCCGCTGGTCTCGCCGGTGTCGATCTCCTTGGGGTCGAGCAGACTCGGGTGCCACAAACCGTCGGGCTGCTGCGCGGCAAGCACCGCGGTGGTCATTTCCCTGAAGAGGTTTTCATAAAACCCGCGCTTCGGATGATCCTTAGGCAGGTGTTCGAGCATCAGGGCGAGCCCGCCATAGACCCAGCCGTTGCCGCGGCTCCAGAAGGTCTTTTTGCCAGTTGGGGTTTTCTTTTCAAAGAACGTCGCGTCGCGGAATAAGAGGTGTTCCTCACGATCATAGAGATGATCGTAGGTGATCTGGAACTCCTGATCGAGGAAGTCGAGATACTTGCGGTCGCCGGTGGCGGTATGGAGCCGCGCGAGCGTGGGCGGGGCCATGTAGAGCGCGTCGCACCAGGTCCAGCGGTCGGTGATGGCAACGCCTTTGGCGGTGGGTTTGCTGCCGAAGGCGAGCTTCTCGGTGACGGGATGGGCGATCACATGGGACAGCCGCTCGCGCATCGGCGCAAGCCGTTCTTCGCGCGACTTGTCCATGAGATAAACATCCAGCCATGCATGGCCGACGGCGTGATCATCGGCGTGATAGACACGGTTCGACGGCGTCCAACCCGCCTGGGTTCCCATGCGGATGACCGAGGCGAGGTATTTGGCATCGCCGGTGGTCGTGGCGAGGCGCAGCAGTCCGTCGTAGAACGGCGCGATGATCCAATCGCGGATCTCGGTGCCGGAGGGATTCGCGAGCTGCCAGTCGGCGGAGCGTTTCAACGCTTCCGTGATCCCCGAAGGCTCCAACTCTCCGGCTGGAGAGAAATTCGAGGCTGCCAGAAATGCGCAAGAAATGATGATGTGATGTGGCGGACGCATGAAACTGATAGGAAACGTTGCAACAGCAATGTCGAGACGTTCATTCGAATGAGCCGAAAATGGGCAGAGTGAACACCCTGAGACCAAGGGACGGATCCGGAAACAGGAACATCAGATCGCGGGAATCCGGGTTGCCCTGGAGGTAGCGGTCGTAGCACGGCACGGTCTTCTTGTCCTCAGCCTGGTATGCCACCAGCATCCGGTACATGCCGTTTTCCTCCAGAGCGGGCTTGATGACGGATTTCTCGCCTGACTTCACCATAACCCTCTTTGTTCCGAGGGCCACGATGCCGGACTGTGTGCTGAAATTGACGACCAATACCGAGCCTTTTGCGAAGTCGATTTTTTCCGGATCGAACACGCTAGCCCGGTAATTGTGATTCACCGGATCGGCGATGAGAACCACGAGCAATCGGCGCGAGTTGGCGGGGTATTTGAAGCTGCAGATGGACTTCGGGCCGTCACTTTCCGGTATCGTGAGGTGGAGGGTTTCGCCTTTCCTTGCCGGCAACCAATCCGTGATGAAAGGCGCCCTGAGTCCGGCTTTGCCGAGTTCCAGCCACTCGCCCTTTTCGTCACGGGAAGCCAGCATGACTTTCTGATCCGCCTGGAGGCTTGATACGCAGATCAGGCGCAGCCGGGGGCGCTCTTTTTTATCATCGGCAGGCGTCGTGCTTTCCTGACCCGTGACGGGTGAGATGAGAGCGAGACAGGGCAATGCCGATTTCAGCAACTGCATGAATGGGAAAAAACAATGGCACATGCGGTGGAACATGCAGGAAGGGAGAGGTTGGTGTTTTCAATCACTCGAACGAGCCGAAGACGGGAAGGGAGACGACCTTCATGCCGAGATTCTTGTCGGGCAATAAAAACAGCATTTCGCGGGAATCGGCATTGCCCATGACATGGCGGTCAAAACACGGCACCGACGTTCCCTTGTCATCCGTGTAGGACGCCTGCAAACGGTAAGTTCCATCCTGCGCCGCCGCGGGCTTGGCGACTCGCTCGGAATTCGGATCAACTTTTTGCACGTTGGAACCCAAAGACACCTCGCTGCCTTGCGGACTGAAATTGACGACCAGCACGGTTCCTTTGGAAAACTCCATGCGCTTGGGATCGAAAACACGCGCCTTGTAGGTTTTTGTTTCCTCGTCCGCGATCAGTGCGACCAGGTTTTGAGCGGAGTCCGCAGGGCATTGGAAGCTGCAAATGGAATGATATTCGTCATTCGAGCGCAGGGCGAGATGCATCTCCCCTGCTTTGGCGGGCAGCCAGTCGGTGATGCTGGAAGCACGAAGCGAGACATCGCCGTGTTCCTGCCATTTTCCTTTTTCATCCGTTGAGGCAAGCACGACCTTATCCTTGCCCGGCAGGGTTGAGACGCAGACGATCCGCAACTTGGCATCGGCATCATTTTTCGCGGACTTCTTGCCGGCGCCCTGCAGGACCGCCAATGAGAAGAACAGACCGATGGCAATGGATGACAGAATCAGGATGGGGCGGAATGGCAGGCGATGGTACATGGTTTTTGGTTGGATGGGACAAGCGTGTATCGGACGGGTTCAGAGGACTTCCGCGCTGTTGAGCCAGCGGAATGATTTGATTTCCCACCGCCGGCCAAAGCGGGAGTTGATGGATGAAAGCGTGTATGTGTCAGTGGGCCAGCCGTCCTCGTATTCCGGCTGGTTGGCGGGATCGACATATTCCGGAAGCCGTTGGACTGTTGCCTCGCACCAGGCGCTGGCGGTGATTTTTCCGGATGCGTCCCGCGCATCGCCGTAGGAGCGGATGATGAAGGTGTCCGAGCGCACGGTGATCTGTGATCCGATGGCGGTGAGGAGCTTCGCCTGGGTGAGATGTCCCGCAGTGCCGAGCGCCCGGGCGGGAACGGGTTCCGGGGTGATGGAATCACTTCCGAGCAGTGCCGCGAAGTCGGCTTTCGCCACAGTTCTTTTATCACCTGCAAAATTGCTGTTGAGTCCGGACTTGTCGATCGCGGCCTGCAAGGCCCCCAGTGCCTGTTGTTGAGGGACGGTGCTGTTCGGGCGGCGGTTGACGAAGTCGGCGAGACTGAGGAAGGGACCGCGCGCCTTGACTTCGTCAACGATGGCGGAGGCCAGGGTGCGGATCTCCGTGTCGGAAAGATCCCGGAGACCGGTCCAGTCGTTGCTGGTGGAAATGTCCTGGGCGTATCCGATGGTTCCATAGGGCATTCCGAATTTCCGCGTCGCACCGCCATTTACCAGCAACTCGTGATCGCGGACGCTTGATAGCAAAGCCTTCCATGCATCGGCGGAAGTTGAGTTCACATTGAAGGGACCATCGACGAGAAGATACCCGGCGAGGCTGTTGAGTGCCGATTTCTTGAGCGTTTCGCCATCGAAGAGTTCCTTGATGGCGTCGGAGGGCGAGCGGTGGGGGTGGAAAAGATAGCGCGTGTTGCGCAGTTTGCCCGTCTGGTTCGCCAGGTCCTCGAACTGTTTGCGCGGGGAGCGGGCATCCTGTTGGAAGAGGTTGCTGCCTATGCCCCGGCCATCAACGATGCTGGAGAGAAACCATGAGTCCCAGAGCGCGGTATTGGCCATCCATGAATGGTCGGCGGCAGTCCGGGTTGCGGCCCCGCCGCCTGATCCGGCGCGATACACCTGATCACCATTCAGATATGGGGTGCCGTGCGAATTGCCTATTACCTTGGAAACTTCCGGCCAGGCGACATCATCGCCACAAAGGGCCGACGCATTTGAAGGAAAGGGATCGCCCGCGATGGCGGGCGCGTCCTTGAATCGACCTGCGAACCCGGAGGCGATCGCGTTTTCAAAGGCACCAAGCGAAAGCGGAGCCGCCATAGGGATGCGGCGCCGGATGACATTGAAGCTTCCTCCCAGGGTCAGGTAGCGACCGCCGCCTTGATAGATGCTGCGACCACCTTCGCCTGCGGCGAAGGTGTCGAACTTGAAGTTCGCCGGCTCTGCCGTGATCAGGCGTTGATAGGCATGGAGGCCGGGTTCCAGCGTGGAGGGTGAATACCCGCTCCATCCGGCGGCGCTTTCGGCGAGTTGGAAGGGCCGCGATGCGAATGCGTCAGGAGGCGTGGAGCCGGAGTTGCGCTCCACGTTGCGGAGGAAGCTGATCTTCATGACGGGCTGCGGGCTCGCATAGTCGCCCACCGCCTTGGTTTCCGAAGGACGAATCGGGGAAATTAGGAGCTCGTTCATTCTCGCGCTGTTGATGTCTCCACCGAAACTTAGGCTGCAGGAGTCGGTCTGCCAGCCCATCGCCTTGCCTGCGGCTCCGGTTTTCCGGTCGCCGATCCAGGCATTGTAGTATGTGTAAGTTCCTTGAAAGCCCTGGTCGCCTTTTGTCAGTGTGAAGTCGATCAGGTCGGTCGGATCCAAGTTGGTGGCCTTGAGATCCCAGCCGTTGGAGGCATTGGGATTGATGCGGACGCCGCCGCTGGGCTTGAAACCACGCATCAGGTCGAGTTGCGGTCCGCTGCCGGTGGTGGAACCGAAAACCGCGGATTCACCCGGAGCGAGGGTGAATCCCGCCGCAGGAGCAGCCGCACCACCGCCGATACGTCCGACGAAAAGCCCGAAGTCCGAGGTGGATGCGTTGTTGGTGTTCTTGACGGTGCCATCGGCTCTCTGGATATTCCACTTCAAGCCGTATGGAACATTCTGAAGCTGGACGGGAAAGATCAGTCCGGCGGGCCATACAATGGGAACATCGTTGGGATTGGACAAGGCCACCATGCCGTCGAGCATCATCACCATGCGGTATTTTCCCTGATAGGGTTCCGCCTTGAGCGACAGGATGAACTGCACGGCGTCGATGACGGGACGCTTGTAGAGGTAGTATCGATCGTTGACAACCTGCTCGCGGGTTCCCTTCATCTTGAGATTCGGATTGCCGCCATTCCAATCCAGATCCCGGTGGATGTTATGAAAAAGGTGGAGTTCCTCCAAATTGACTCCCCACTCGCCCGGGGTGTTGAGGGCTGATGACGGGGAGGACGGAATGCCCGCGCGATTCGCAACAGCGCCAGCCTCGGTGATGTTGAAGCGGTTCATTCGGCCGTCCGCAAGATAGAGGGGTTTGTTCTGCAGATCCTCGACAGGATAAGTCAGGAGGTTGGAAAGGTCCCTTTTGAGCCGGCCCGCACGCACATCGCAGAGCACTCCGGCGGAATGAACCGTGGCATCGTGGTCCATGTTGCCGATGCCACTGTTTCCAAGCTCGGCGGCAAGGTTGACTCCACCGTTGGTGACGGCGATGGAGCGCTGTCCCGGCTTCCATTTCAAATTCTTCAGCACCTCGATCGCCTGATGACCGGCGTGAGGTGCGGACTGTGCGTTGAAAAGAGGGTTGCCCGCGACCGTGTCTTCCGGGCCGGCGTTGATCCTGGCTTTGACGGACTCGTCGGCAGACCACCAGGCGATGCGTCCTTTCTGGCCGCCGCGGGTGACGGCGAGCATCGGCGCCTTGATCTGGTTCACCGCTGCGGCGTTGCGGGCCAGACTTGCCTGACCGACGAGTTCCGCGTCCTCGCCCGTGCCCGCGGGTCCGCCAGTCGCCTGGTTGGCTCCGGAGACGAGCCAAGTGCGGAACTTGGGATTCCGTGAAGCCGGAGATTCCGGGGCGTTGGGATCGGTCGGCAATTCCCAGGCATCATAAACCGCCGTCCAACGCGGCTTGCCGCCGGTGGCGGTGGTTCCCGCGTCGTGCGGGGCGGTAATGCGCGAGTCCGGACCGAGCTCCTTCTGCAGCTCGCCGATGGCCATCATAAGTGCCATCCTTGCGTTGGCGCGCGCCTCGGCGGCGGCATTTCCCTGCGACGAAGCCCGCAGCGACACCGCTGACAGACTGAGCAAGCCCACGGCGACCATCGTAAGCAGGATCATCAGCGCCAGTGTGGCGACGAGCGCGAAGCCGCGATCATGGCGAAGCTTTGTTTTGATCTTCAATGAGGGTTTTACCATAAGATTAAAACAGATAACAGTGGAGCATCACGGGACCCGGGTTCAACAAACCGTCGGGTGGTGGATCCCGTGATGCTTTACAGGCTTTACAGCACAAGTCCGGACGGCCTCAAGGAGTGACCTTGAGGCGCGCGAAGTTTTTGGTGCCGAGCGGTGTTGGGAATGTGTATTTCACCTCGTTTGCCGAGGGGAAGCTGATGGTGGGGCCGGGATTGGGTTCCGTGGCCCAGGGGCCGGTGAGCGTGGCGGAAGTTTCCACCACATATCCGGCACCGTAGCTGCCGGTGTAGGTGCCGGCCTTGGTCCAGGTGACGCTGAGACCGCCGACCGTGCTGACCGTTGGCAGCGGGGTGAAGCCGGTGGTGTTGGTGTTGCCGCCGATGAAGAACTCCACGCCGTTGGAAACGCCGTCGAGGTCGTGGTCGAGGTCCGCCGTTTGGGCCGTGAGGTTGGCGGCCTGCCAACTGGCGTAGCCCCCCCACTACCGGGCCGCTGGTGACAGTGAGCGTGCCGGTTCCCGCTTCAAAGTAAGCATCGAGTGCGCCGACGCCCGCCCCGCCGTTGGTCGCGCCGGAGCTGGTGTGGCCATAAGTGCCTGCCGCCTGTTGGGTGGCGCCGATGAAGAGCTTGTTCACCGTATCGGAACCGGCGTAGTCCAGCTTCAATTTGGCTCCGGATGCGGCGATGGTGACGGTGGAGGCATTGTTGCTTGGATTAACTCCACCAATGCTGAGGATGCCGGCGTTGACCGTGGTGTCCCCGGTGTAGGTGTGGGGCTCAACGAGGGTGAACGTGCCGACACCGGATTTAACCAGTGAGATGGCACCTTCGATCCTGGCCCTCGAAGTTTTTGGCCCATTGAAATCAAAATTTACCGATCCCCCGAATGAATAATTGCCAGAGTTGTTTACGGTCAGCGTGGCGGGCGTAGAGCTTGTCACCTGTTGATTCCGTGCAGTCAAACCCGTAACATTCGTCAGACCGGCTAGGGTCTGATCGAATCCATTCAGGTCATACTGCAAGGTGCGGCCGGAGCCGGCTCCGGCACCACCATTCATGGTAAGCACCGTGGTCGTCGGCAGGGCGTTCGCCAACCCGTTTTTAACGAAGCAGGCGGCAGTGGAGGCTGAGCATGTAAACTCCGTCGTGCCTGTGTAATCATTCGCCGCGCCCAGAACGATCGTTCCATAGGCGTTGCTGGAATTGCTTCCGTTGAGCTTCAAATTGCCGGCACCTGAGATCTTTCCGTTGAGTGTCAGCGTATTGACATTGGTTGAGGCGCCGAGTGTGGGCGCGTTGATCGTGGAGGTCGTGCTGACGGCTCCCAAGGTGACCGGCACACTGATGGTGATGCCGTCGATGGTTGGCACAAGTGTGGTTCCCCCGGCGAGCGTGACGCCGCTGGTGGCACCCAGTGCGGAAAGGTGGCTCAAACTCAGTGTTCCTGCGGAAACGTTGGTGACACCGGTGTAGAGGTTGGCGTTCGTCAGTTCGAGCGTTCCGTCGCCGGTCTTGACGAAACCACCAGTGACACCGCCACTGATGCCCACGGTGCCGCTAATGGCGGCATCCACCGCCGCTGAGCCATTATCCACCTGGATGATACGCGTGCCGCTGGTGGCCAAGTTGATGTTGTTGGTGAAGGTGACCTTGTGGGTCGCCGTGGAGTGCCCAAGGATCAACCCGCGACTCGATGGCAGGAAGGAACCAGCGCCCCACTGGACGTTGCCGCCGCCATTCAATGAAACCGTGCGGTCGGCACCGAACGCCGCGAAGCCGCCACTTTTGGTAAATTGGACCTGGTTGTCACCGGTGCCAAGAGCGCGTGTGAAGTCGGCGTTCAGGCCGAGCACTCCATTGTAAATGTTATACGGAGTGCTGGTGGTGGTGGTCCCGTCAAAGATGAGGTTGCCGGGAGTGAGGGTGAGATCCGCGCTGCCCTCGTGCTTGAGAAGCCCGCCGGCAATGGTGGTGGTGCCGGCGTAGTTGTTGGCGGCGTTTAGCGTGACTGTGGGACTTCCAACAATGTTGAATCCGCCACCGCCGGTGATGGGAGCGCCGCTGAAGTCCACGCCTTGGACGACAGTATCATTCTGGAAGATCCCGAATTCGCCGCCGGCTTCGACCGTGATGGTGCTGCTGGTGCTGAGCTTCCCGCCGCTTGAACCGGCACCCAGATTAAAATAGCCTCCCTTGATGATGGTGGGCCCGGTGTAGGTGTTGGTCACGTTGAATTGGACCAGCGTGAACGAGGGGGTCACCAGGTCTATTGTGCCGAGCATGACCAGGCCGCGTGTTCCTGTCAGGGCGGCGCTTTGGCTGGAAATATTGCCATTCGTGGTGTCGATGGCCACAGCGGACGCCGCGTCCAAATTGAAACCGGCCAGGGTGTTGGTGTTGAAAAGGGAAACCACGTCGGCATAGGTGTAGTAACCGGTGCTTCCCACGCCGAGACCGACGGTGCCGGCGGCCGCTGAGGTGATGCTGCTCGTCGATCCTTTGGCGGCGGTGTTTCCAATCACCAGAATGCCGCCGTTGACCTGGGTGGTTCCGTCGTAGGTGTTCGCACCGAGAAGCTTCATCGTTCCCGTGCCTGCCTTGGTCACTCCGAAACCTGCGCCGGTGATCGGCCGGTCGATCGTCAGGGTGCCGGTACCGTTGTGGGCTACAGCCAGGTTGCCTTGAAGGATCACGTTGCCAGTTGCCGCGGTTCCGGGACTTCCAATGATATGGGACGAGGTGTCGCCAGCCTCAACGGTGATGCCGGTGTTCACGTTACTGAAGGTAAGGCTTTGGGTAGTGCCACCTGTTGGAGTGGACATCAGCCTGATATTGTATGCCGGAGAACCGGCTTGGAAGGTGAGGGACTTGATGGTTCTGGCAGCCCCGACGGACGTGAGGGTCCAGCCGTTGGCGTTCGTGGTGCCGAAGACGAGGTCATCTCCGTTGACAATAGAACCATCCCAGTTGGCATAAGTATTAACGTTCCACTGTCCTGCTGAGACAGTATCCACGTTTCCACCGTCCCACGTGCGCGTGGCGGCGGAGGCGGAGAAGCAGCCGAGGGTGAGAACGGTGATGATGGCGGAGATGCCGTAACGGAATGGATTGGAGATGCGTGGTTTCATGGATACTGGATTTTTGGAGTTTGGTTTTTTGTTGGGGTTTTGAGGTTGACGAAGCTGGGGATGGCTGGATGCAGCCACTTGGAAACCTCATTCAATCTTGGCCAGCGTAGAGGGATTGCAAGGATGCCGTCCATCCCATGACCGGGTGAAAACACCTCCCCCAAGCGGGTGAGAGAAGACAGAAGATGGCAGCGGCAGGTTTGCAAACCGGTGAGGGCGGAACGATCGCTCATTCATTGCTGTTCCAGCCAAAATGAAGGGCTCACCACAGCCAATAGGGGCATTCAGTGGTTGCTTGATCTTAATCCCGAAGTCCGAGGCTGCAGGGGTGATTCGTTGGCATTCTGACCACGAATTACCCGGATTTCACAGATTCAAGAATGCACCAAACAGGTTTGGAAATCGCTTCCACAGCCTCTTCATAATCCGTGGTTCAATTTCTGTTTTCGGGATCAGTTGTGAGCGGTGCTGCGAACCTGTTGCATTCCGGCGGCCAGGCGCGAGCCGATGGTGAGATTTCCGGGGGTCCCGAGATGGATCTTGCTCGACCCGCGCATCGGCAGGTCATCGGTGGTGACCAGATAGTTGCGCGGGTTGGCGGTGGCCACATCTGCCTGCGCCGCCTTCACCGTGGCGAGATGGGCCGGTTTGAGCTGGGTTTGGTTGTTGGAGAGCTGGATGATGCCGAACTTCAGATCTTTGCCGTAGGTGGCGCGAACGTCGGCGATGAAACGGGTGAGGTTGGCCTTGTAGGCATTGGCATGGGTGTCGGAACCGGCATCAGCCTCGCCTTGGTGCCAGACCATGCCCTCGATCCGGACGGCAGCTCCGGGATAAAGAGTCGCCAGGGAGGCCAGCGCTTGAGTGACGGTGGTTTGAAAGGCTTGGTAATCGGGCCCGTCTCCGTTGGTGGTGGCATTCCCGCCAGGGAGCCAATCGGTATGGAGGCTGGTGCCGCCACGGGTACGCTTGATCACCGCGATCCGGGTGTTCTGTGAACCGAGGGCCTGGTGTATGCCGATGCCGAAATTGAGCTCAGGACCGAAGCCGCCGGCGTTTCCCTGCATGGATCCGCTGCCAGGCTGCAGCCGGATCCATTGGTTGGCAGGCAGGGTGCTGAAGCCCCCGCCGTTGCCATGATAAAAGTCGATGTCCGGCTGGGGTGCCCGCAGCTCGGCGGGGAGTTGGGCGGGGACCCCGTATCCATCCGCATTCGACTGGCCGCCGACGAGGTAAACGAGCACCTTGTCAGGCTTCGGGGCCAGAGTTTGCTGTTGGGATTGGGCCGGGTCCGGGGCAGGAGTTTGAGGTTTGGCTCCGGCGCGTTCGAATCCGATTTCCCGCAGTGCCACAAAGCCATTTCCGGCGATGCGGCCCAAGATCACGAACTTGACGGAGCGGACTTTCTTGTAGGGTGCGGCGAAGTTGAATGTCTGGGCGGCGTAAGTCCCTGTCGCAGGGGCCGCCGTGGCGGTGCCGCTGAAAACCTCGCCGATCTGGCTGCCGGCCCCGCCACTCTCGGGGTGAAAAGACAGGGTGAAGTTTTTCACGCCGGCATTGGGTGCCGCGGCGCCGTTCTTGTTGCTGTGATTCCAGAGATAGAACTTGGTCAGATCGACCGGGGATTTGAAATCGAGCGTGATGGTCACCGGGTAGCCTCCGGAAGGCGGACTGGCGGTGGCGTAGGAAACATTGACGGCCGCCGCGTCATCCAGATCGGCGGGTGAATCGTGTCCGGCATTTTTCAGATTCCCGATGGCGAAACCGGCGTTGAACTCCCCGCCGCTGGTGGTGGCGCTGTCGTGGTAAACAAAATCCGCCCGGACTCCTTGGGCCAGGATCAGAAACAGGGGCAGGTATTTGAGGATCATTTTCATGGTTTTTGGTTCAGTTGGTTTTGGGTTGGTTCAGCGGAAGAATCTTCAGGGTCAACCGCGGCGTGGCGTCCTCCCATTTTTCGATGATCAGATGCTGTTTGGCGGCGTCCCAACGGATCGACCTGGCCTGGAGGAGATCGGTTTCGCCCGCGGTTTTGATGATGGCCAATGGTTTGTCGCCCGGTTTCAAAGCCATCACCAAACCCTCTCCAACCTGAACTTGGAAGCCGGCGGGATAGTAGCGGTCCGCCGAGACGAAGACCTCCGTGGCGCCGAGCGCGGCGTCCGGTTTGAGGCTCATTTCCAAGGTTCGCGTTTCGAAGTTGAACCCGTAGTCATCGATGCGTCCCGCCACGACCAGCGGTCGCGGGCGCGCCAGCGGATCGACAAGGTATTTGCGCTCGGCCTTTCCCGTCGGGCTGCTGTCGGAAAAAATGGCCCATGTGTATTTCGTCTTTGATTTCTTGTTAGAGAGCGGCGAGCGCGAACCGCAGAACCAGGCCTTGATGCCGCCGATGCCCCGGTTGTCGAGATCCGCGGCGGTTTCCTGATAGGCCTTGGTGTAAACAGCCTGCTTTTCAGGATTGGAATCCACCGTCAACGAGACGGATGGCCCCCACTCGCCAAGCAGCAGCGGCGCTTTGGAAAGCGCGGCCTCGCGCTCATAACGGTCGAGGGTTTCCCGCATCTTCTGCATGTCGATGGTGTACATGTGGGGCGCGTAGATGACCCGGTCGCGCCCGAGCGGTTCTTTCATCGGAGTGAAGGGACCGACTCCCTGCCCTGTGTCCCTGAACAAGGGTTGATAGAGCGCCCACTTGCCGGGGCTGACGGCATGCATCGCGTCGGCAAGACGGCGCAGGGTCGGCATGAGGTTTTCACGAACGCACTTGTGCTCGTCGGGATCGAGGCCGCGTTTCGGCTCGTTGAGCAGGTCGTAGCCGAATACCGATGGATCGTCCTTGTATTGGATCCAGATCTTGCGCCATGCCTCGAGCAGCGCATCCTGGCTGCCGCTGGTGTTGTTCCAGAGCGCGTCCCATTGCGCGGTGTCGAATCCCTTGATGCCATAGACCACCAGCTTGAAGACCGTCTTGAGTCCGGCCTCCCCGCCCATGCGAACCATTTCATCAAGCTGGGCCGGATACGAAGAGTCCGCCTGGACGCCCGGCCAGCCGCCCAAGCGTCCGAGCGAGAGGCGGATGACCTGGAAATTCGCCCCCATGCGAACCATGCGGCGGTAGTCGTCCGGGGTATAGCGGATGACTCCCTTGCTGTCCTCGGTGATGGCGACGAAACCGCCGGGAACCAGTTCGCGTCCCTGTTCATCCGGAATAAAATGCGCGGCCGGACCGGCGTTTGCGATCAAGGGCATCAATGCCAGTGCAACCGGAAGGAGGCATTTGAAGAGCGCGGTTGGGGGGATCACAGGTGCGGTTTCACGTTTCATGTCTTCGTTTCCTGACGGCCGGCGCGGCCAGGACACGTGACCGGATGCGGGGTGAAAAAAGCGTGCCCGGTTATGACAGCCGGCGCATCATTGTTTCGGCTTCCAGAAGATGTTGTTTATCCCGCCGGATTTGTCGATTTCCTGAAAATCGCCTTTATCCATCTCGCCGACATGCCCGTCGAAATAAACCACCAGGGCCTTGTTTCCGTGGCGGTAGGCGATTTCGCCATTGCTGGTTTTCTCATCTTTCGGATTCTTGAAGTCCCAACTGTAGCGACTGTTGTAGGTGACGCGGTAATCGGTGGCCGTGGCAAAGGCCATGGACCGGGACGGTTCGGACATCTTGTTCAGGTTGTGACTGCGGGGCGCATTCTCTGTTGTGGCCATCAGAGCGGTATCATTCATGCCATAGGATGTGTAAACCCTGTCATAAAAGGGCATACGGGCACGCACCACCTTGGGGTCCAGCATTTCAAGCGGTATTGCGGTTGACTTCTTTCTCTCAAGTTCCGCGGGTGACATGCCTGTCAGGTTGGCGAGGTATTCCAAGTTTAGAAACCATCTGCTGGTTACGGGTCCGTTTCCTTGTTGGTCTTTGAGTGGAACGAAATCGCCATTATGATCGGCGGCATAAGACATGTTCGCGATTTGAAGCTGGGAAATATTACGGACGGAACCCGCCTTGTCCGCCATGGACCTCATTCTTTTCATTCCAAACAGGGAGAGGGCGGCAAGGATCGCGATGATCAGAAGGACGACGAGCAGCTCGGTGAGGGTGAATCCCGGACGGATATGCGAAAAGGTTTTTTGGGAATCGTGATGGTTCATGGCGTGCAAATGTGATGATGTCTTGTTCCGAAACCAGCGAAGCATACAGGAAATCAATACGGTTTTGCGTTGCCCGTCCATCCCGCAAGCGGGTGGTATCCATCCCCCATCCGGGTGAGTGGCGGAGAACGCCTTGTTCCTGAGCATTCAAGGCGTGATCTTGAGGCGTGCGAATTTTTCCGGGGCGGACAGGGGAAGCGTGAGCGTTACGGCATCAAAGCCGGCCGGGGTGCCCTTGACGACAGTGACGCCGGGGTTGGCGGTGGCCGCGCCATCCGGAACGGCATAGCCGGTGGTCCAGTCCAGCAGGTCAGGGCTGGTATCGATCCGGAGGATTGTGGTGCCGCCGATGGATTTCTGGTCGCGTTTGAATGTGAAGAGCATGTTGCCGCCGTCGGTGGAAATTTCCGGAAGCTTGCCGCGGTCCCTGGTGATGGCTGTGCCGCCGAGCATGTATTCGATGCCGTTGGCGACACCGTCCAAGTCGTAGTCATCAGCGGCGATGCCGGTGGGGGCGTTGGCGGTTTTCCACGCCGCATAGCCGCTGATCAGGTAGCCCAGGTTATCAAGCGCGAGATGCGCGGCGTTGCCGTTGATCTTGATGAGGGCGAGCTGGGCGGGCGTGAGACCGCCGCCGGAGGTGCCGAATCGCAGCGATGATCCGGAAACGAAGGTGCCTGTTAGATCGAGCGTGCCGCCGCTCCAGTCGATGGCGGAGCTGTTTGCGAACGCGAGGGCGGAACCCGCGCCGAACTGGATGGTCGCGGAACCGGTGACGTCAATGCCGCCCGCGGTTTCGGTGAAGGAGCCGGCGGCCAGCGTGGCGTTGCCGATATAAACCCCTGAAGCATCCGGCAGGACGCCTGCGGCACCCAAGGTGAGCGTGCCGGCGTCTATGGTGGTGGGCCCGATGTAATCATTCGCCAGCATGAGCACGGTGTTTCCCGAACCGGCCTGCGTGAAACCTCCGTCACCGGAGATGGCGACCTTGAACGGATTGGTTCCCTGGGTGAGGGTGTTGCTGCGGTTTGCCGCGAGGATGGCTCCGGCTTCCAAGATGATGTTGGGGCTGTTATATGAAACTCCGCCAACCGTGCCGCCATCGCCTATCATCAAAGTTCCGGCCCCGACGATGGTATCACCCCAGTAGGTGTTCTGGGCGGTGAAGGCGAGCGTGCCGGCTCCGGACTTGCTGAATCTGTTGTTGGTTCCGCTGTCGCCGCCGGCGATGATGCCGCTCATCTTCGCGTCGATGGCGGCCGTCCCGTCATCGACCTGGATGACGCGGAGGTTTCCCGCGAGGGAAAACCGTTGCTGCCACAAGAGCGTGGCATCAGCCGTGTCATGGCCGAGGATCAGCACACGGCCGGTGCCGATGAAATCCGTCCAGTTGATGGAGGTGTTCGGATCGGGGGTGAATCTCACCGCGCGATCCGCGCCGAAGGCGGCGAAGCCACCCGAGCCGAGCCATTGGATCTGATCCAATCCGGTACCGACGGTGCGTGCTGTCAGGTCCGCAGCACCCAGGCCGAGAACGCCGCCGCCGGTGAGTTCCAGATTGCCGCTTGGCAGTGCGGCGGCGTTTTGCAACCGCAGGACTCCATCCGCCACGGTGGTACCGCCGGTGTAGGTGTTGGCATTGGTAAGCGATAGAACGCCGGGACCGGTCTTGGAAAAGCCGCTGGAAGTGCCGCCGCCGAGCACGCCGCTTAAAATGGCATCCACGTCGGCCTGGCCGTCATCCACCTGAATGGTCCGCTTGCTTCCCGCAAAACTGATGCCGTTTTTAAAATCAAGGGTGTGAGTGGCTTGAGGATGGCCGAGGATCAAAATATTGCCGGTGCCTAGAATCGCCGAAGCCCAGGAAAAAGCGCCCGTACCATTGTTGAGTCTCACCTGACGGTCCGCGCCGAAGGCGGCGAAGCCGCCGCTGCCACTCACCCAGTCCAACTGTCCGGCTCCGGCGCCCATTTGGCGTGTGAAGTCGCCGTTGAGTCCGAGCACTCCGCCTTCGAAAGCCAGCGTGCTTTCACCAACTCCCACGGCGTTGTCAATGCCGCCGGGAAGTCCGCTGGCATTATCGAGGCGGAGCAAACCGTCGTCGAGCGTGGTGACGCCGGTGTAGCTGTTAGGAGAGGCGAATACGACGGTTCCCGCCCCGGCCTTGGTCAATGCCTTCGCACCGCTGATGCCGCCGGTGAAGGTGAGCGTGCCGGAGGCGGACTGGGTGAGCATGAGAGCATCCACCAGCGAGACCGGTGCGGAGATGATATCATTGCCGCCGCTCGTCTTGTTCAGGCTCGCGGTGTTTCCGGAGTTGTTGAAAACCATCGATCCGCCGGTGGAGGCGAGTGTGAACGCGTGGGTGTTGTTGGAATCACCCAGATCGAGGGAGCCGACCGTGGACGCGCCGGCGAGTTGGACGGTCTGGTCTCCGCTGATGTCATTGTTGACCCTCACACTGATCCCCGCGGCGTTTGGGACGGTGGCGGACGCCCAGTTGCCCGCAGTGTTCCACTGCTTGGCGCCGGCGGTGGCGGAAGTCCAGGTGAAGCCGCCGGGAACCACACCGGTGGCTGTGACCTTGTATTGGCCGATGCTGGCGTAGTCGGAATAACCGGTCGTGAGGGGATCACCGTTTCCGATACCGTTTACGGAAACATAAAACACTCCGGCGGTGACTGTGCGGGTGAGCGTGACGGACTGGATGCCGGCGGTGGTATCGGCGGAGGTGGCGGTTTGCAACTCCGTGCCGCCCGAGTTGTAGAGTTTCACCTCAAGGCGCAGGTTGGGGCCGCGCGGCGCGGGAATGGCAGTGACGGACAGCGAGCCGCTGACCGCATCGATGCGGAAAAAATCCAGATCGGTGTTGCGCTCGATGACGCCGTTTGCCGAAGCGGAGTTGGAGTCGGCGCTGAGTTTGGTCGCGGTAGCCACCGTGCCGCCATGATCGTCCGGACGGTAAACGGCGCCCTGGGTGAGCATGACGGCCAGATCGTCCTGGGTGTTGTTGGGGCTGGCATATTCCCCCTTGCTCCACTGGGTGATTGGCTCGTAGTATCCGACACCCATGATGGGCGCCCAGTTTCCCTGGCCATTGTAATAACCCTCATTGGGTACTTCTCTGCCGTCATGAAGCAAACCAAGCGAGTGCCCCACCTCGTGGCTGGTGGCCTCGGCGATGTTTTTCGCGCCGGTTCCCGTGCCGGCGGTAAACACCCAGCAGGGAACATCCTGATTTGAGTCGAACGAACCAACGAAAGCCACTCCACCGACGTTGTTTCCATACCAGTCGTTGCCACTGCCACCGATGCAGACGCGGATGCCATAAGCCGCATCGTTGGTGCTCGTTTTTCTCAGCGCCTCAATCGGCGGCTCCTCGGTGGTGACGTCGATTTGATAGATCGAGAAATCCTCGGCGACGCGCTGCCAGATCTCGATGATGCGGTTTTTTTCCTCTTCACTGAATGTGGCGGGATCACTGCCGCTGATATTGTAGGGCGGAGCTGAGGCACCGTCCTTCCAGTTTCCGGTCGTGTTATCGACATGGCCGTTGAAATCGAGATAGATCACGCGGTTCGCGCCCGGGCGGCTGTGCAGGAGGAAGGCATCATCGGTGTTGGGCCAAGTGGGATCGGTGGGTCCGATTTCGGCGATCACCTCATCCGCCGGCGGCGCCTCATGGGCACAATCCGCACAATTGAGTTCGCAGGCATAGAAGAGTTGTCCCGTGGGATCAACCCACAGGGAATGGTCCGCGCGGAAAACCTCGCGGAGTTGTTGCGGGGACTTGCCATAAAACGAGGCGACTTCAGGCAGGCGCGCGCCGAGCGCGGCGATGGCGGCCTCTCCGCGAGCCTTGTCGGGAAGTTTGATGCCTGCGGGAAAGCCCGGCTCGCCTGCAAACAGGGATGCGGCGAGTGACAAGAAAATGATTGTGGGCAAGCGCATGGGTTTGTTGAAGCAATATGTTGTTGGAAGTATCACATCATTTCAGGGCGTCACTTTGAGCCGCGCGAAGGTTTTGCCGCCGGGTGCGAGCGGCAGGACGAGGGTGACGGTGTCCCTGCCCGCAAGCGGAGAGTTTTTGACAACGGTGAGGCCGGGGTTGTTGGTCACTGCGGTTGAAGGAACAGGATAAGTGACCGGCCAGGTGGCGAGGTCATCCCCCGATTCGATGACCAGGGTGGTGGCACCGTCGATGGAAGACTGGTCGCGGACGAAGGTGAAGATGTAAATTCCTCCGCTGGCGGATGCCACGGGAAGTTTGGAGAGATCCCCGGCGGCGGCGGTTCCTCCGAGAACATATTCGATGGCGTTGGCGACACCGTCAAAATCGTAGTCGTCGGCCGCGGTGCCGGTGGGCGCGTTGACCGCCTTCCATGCCGCATAGCCGCCCAACGCGGAACTGGTGACTGTCAGCGTGCCGGTGCCGGGAGCGAAGAAAGCGTCCATGGCACCGACGCCCGCGCCGCCATTGGTGGCTCCTGTGCTGCTGTGGCCGTAGGTGCCCGCCGGTTTCTGGCTGGCACCGATGAAGAGTCTGGCCACGGTGTCGGTGCCGGTGAAGTTGAGTTTCAACAAGGCACCGGAGGCGGCGATGGTGATGGTGGATGAGTTGTTACTTGCATTGGTGGCGCCGAGGCTGAGCGTGCCGCCGTTGACGGTGGTGTCGCCGCTGTAGGTATTCGTTCCGGTGAGGGTTAAGGTTCCCGCGCCGCTCTTGGTCAGGCCGAAGTTGTTGCCGTTCGTTGATCCCGGCATTACGGACTCCGCGACCGAGCCTGTCGCGCCGCCGCCGAGGCTGCCTGAATACACATTGCTGCCGGTGTTGTGAATCGTGAGTGTTGCCGGAGTCGAGGCGTCGCTGTTGACGACGCGCTGGATTCTGAGACTACGCGCGGCGTTGGTCAGACCGGCGAGCTGTTGGTTGAATCCGTTCAGGTTGAAATCGGCGAAGCGGCCCGTGCCTGTGCCGTCCTGGCCGTCGATGGTGAGAACCGTGGTCACGGGAAGGGCGTCGTGTGTTCCGAGTTTGAGAATGATCTGGGTGGCGGTCGATCCGGCCGTATCCATCAGCGTGTTGCCGGTATAGGTGCTTTGCCCGGCCAGATAAACCGTGGACAAGGCGTTTTGACCGACGCTGCTGGTGAAGGTGAAATTTCCATTTCCGGACAACACGCTTCTGAGCGTGAGAGTGGAGACGACTCCGCCGCCCGGTGAGTTGACAGGCGCGCTGATGGCGGCGGTCGCCCCGCTGCCGGCCACCGTGACGGGCGTGGTGAGGACCACTCCATCGATGTTGGGTTGCAGCACGGTTCCGCCGGAAAGGGCGAGGCTGGAAGTGTGGAGCAGCGCCGAGGTGTTGCCGAGAGTCAGAGTGCCGCCGGTGACGATGGTGGGGCCGGTGAAAGAATTCGCGCCGGACAAAACGAGCGCACCCGTTCCGCTCTTGGTCAGCGTGCTTGTGCCGGTGATGGAACCCTTCAATGTCAGTGTTTGCGACGCGCCGACACTGATGGTGGCGTTGGAATTCAAACTGACGTTGTTGCCAAGGGTGCAGCTTGTGGTGTTGATCAGGTTTCCTCCGTTCAATATCAACATGCCGGAACCAAGGGCGCTGTTGTTGTTCGCCACCAACGTTCCGGCGTTGACGGTGGTATCGCCCGCGTAGGTGTTCGCGGCGTTAAGGCGCACGGTTCCGGCACCCGTCAGCGTGAGCCCCGGATAGCCGCTGATGATTCCATCGAATTGCGCCGCGCGCGCCGAGGCGACATTCCAGTTGCCTGAATCCGTCAACTGCACCGGACAGTTAACCTCCAAATCCTGCGAGGCGGTGGCCATGTCCAAACCTCCGTCATCGAGACCGAGCATCGAGCTGCCATTGATGGTCACGGCTCCGCCGGGATTGACGATTTTAAGGCCCGCCCATTGCTGATAGCTGGCAAGCGTGGGCGCGTTCGCGGCGGTGACCGTGTTGTTCCAGAGTCCGAAGTAGTTGAGCCCCGGAGTGATGCCGCCCACCCAGCTTCCACCGCTGTTGAGGTTTGTGGTGTTGTTGGCTTTGGTGATGTTCGTCGCGGCGGTCGTTAGATTGCCTGGCCAGGATTTGATCTGCGCGCCGCTGACCAGGACGATGTTGTGATCAGCCGGAGGGTTGAGGTTGTTCGCCCCGAAATACATGCCCCAGCGGAAGGTGCTCGTTCCGGTGGGGCGGGAGTAACTGCCGGTGGCATATAAAACTCCATCAATCCACACTTTGTAATTCAGCCCATCGTCGAGCACGCGGACATCGAAGCCGCCGCCGTTGAAATTCTTCGCACCGCCATCGGGATGGGTGACCACCACGTCGGTGCCGTTGCGGTTGTTCACTGTCAACGAACCGTTGGAGCCCATGCCGAGCTGGAAGGCCCAGTCGTTGTCCGAATTCTTGAGCTGAAAGGCGCAATAGCCCTGCTCGAGGCGGGCGATGGTGTAACGGGCGGTCCATTCGTAGGTCATGTTGTCGTCGTAATTCCAGCCACCGGCCATGAAGGCCTCGGTGTGCGAGGAGGTGCCTTCGCGCGTGGTGGCGGTGTTTTCATCATCGACAAATACCCGGAGCACATGCGTGTTGCCATCCGTCTGAAACCAGCGGGTGAAATCCGCGAAGTTCGTCGTGGACGTGTTGCAGGCGACATGGATGCGCTGCGAAGGCACCGAGATGGCGCGATTGCCGTAGAGGCCCACCTCGACGGCGGCATTGTTGACGTTGATCACCGATCCCAGGACCGGTCCGGGATCCGGCGAGTCCACGTTCAGCGTGGGCAGGATGGCGCTCCACGGCGGATTCGCGGGGCTGCCGGTGTCCGTGTAGAGCGCGGCGGGAGCGGCCACGGTGAATTTCCAACCTGTGTTGGTTGTAATGCCGGCATGGTTATTGCCCGATGTGTCGGTGACCGCGCCAGCGGGGAACAGCACATAGTACTGGCCGGCGGGCAGGTCATTGGTCGGTTGGATGGTCAGCTTCGCGGTGCTGAACAAAAGCCTTGCGGATGATGTCACATCAAACGATTCCACAAGACCGGCATCGCTGCTCCGGCGCAACTCGATGCTGCCGGCACCGGCCACGATCGTTTCGCTGAAGGTTGCGGCGAGGTCGGCGGAGGGCGACACGTTCGTTGCATTGTTTGCCGGAAGGGTGGACGCAAGGACGGGCGGAGTTGTGTCTCCGGCGGCGGTGATCACATAGTTCAAATAATTTCCACTCACCTGCAGTGTGCCGCTCTGGTTCCATGCAAGCGCGGGAACGGTGCCGAGGGTGAAGCCGCTGGCATTCGCGGGTCCGCTGGCGAATTGAATCAAACGATAAGTGCCGTTGAATCCCGGGGCCGCCGGCAGGTTGAGCGTCACCCCCCCCGCCCCGCCGTTGAGAACCAGCGTGTTGTTCACGGTGATGGCCGCCGTGCCGGTGTAGCCCGAAAGAGTTCCCACATTGACGGTGGCCGCGCCGTTGAAGGCGAGGCTGGAAACCGTTAGATTGGAATCGCCCGCCGTGATCGCGCCTCCCGCGGCGACTGTGACGGCGGCATTGACCGTGCCGTTTCCCGCAAGGGTGGCTCCGCTGTTGACCGTGGTCGGGCTGGTGGTGCCGCCATCCACTTGCAGGGTGCCATCGCTCACCGTGGTGGCGCCGGTGCAGGTATTCGCCCCGGCGAGAACGAGGGTGCCGCTGCCTGTCTTGCTCAGCGAGCCGCCGCCGCTGAGCACGCCTTTGTAAGTGGTGCTGCTGTTGTTGCCGCCCACGGTCAAAGCGATGGAAGTGTTGGCATCGTTCCGTAGGGCGAGGTTGGAGCCGGTGCCGGCGCTGCTGGCGGCCAGTCCGCCGAAGGTGAACGTGTTTGTGGAAACGCTGTCATCGAAGATCAGATTGGCGTCCGAACTCAGGATCACGGTGCTGTTTTGCAAGGCGAGCCGGTTGTTGAGATAAACGCGGGCGCCGCCGGTGGCCCCGGCGCTGAAGGTGGTGTTGCCGCTGAAGGTGTTGGCGCGGCCCAGGGTGATGGAACCGGTGCCGGATGTGGCAGGGCCGGCAAGGACCAGATGGTTGCCCGCCCCTCCCGCAATGGAGGCGTTCACAATCAGGGACCGGCCGGTGGTGTCGTTGGCGGCCGCGAGGAAGGTGTTGGCTCCGTTAATCCCCAGGGTGAGCGTGTAGGATCCGCTGCCCTGCTCGATGGAGTTGGATGTGCTGGCACCACCCGCCTTCTGCGTGAATCCGCCAAGGGTGATGTTCGCTCCGAGGGTGATGTTGGCGGTCGCGGAACTGTTTTCAGCAGTGTCGTTGGCGGCGTTGTTCCATGCGAGGGTCCACGGGCCGCTGGAACCGGTGGCCCAGCGGTTCAAGGTGGTGGTGTTCCAGACGCCGTCGCCGCCCGCCGTGCTCCCGTTCGCGCTCCAATACCTGGTGGCGGCGTGGCCCGTATTGATGAGGGCAATGGCGGCAACAAGACATCCGAAGAGTTTCGGGACACGGTGAAACACTCCGGGATGGAGATGAGGCGTCTGGGTTTTCTGAAGCATCGCCGGGTTTGGCATCGATGTCCTGATGACGGTGCATGGGGGCCGCCATCAGGTTCGGGCACAATGACTCTGGCCCGGCTTTTTTGCAACCCCCCCGAACGGGTGAGATTTTTCGCCGGCGGCGGCGGTGCCTGTGGTCCGCCGGGATCAAGGGGACTGGCGGGCGCGGTGTTTGTTCAAGGTGTCACGTTGACCTTGAGGTGTGCGAATTTCTTCGGATCGGCTCCTTTCGGCACTGTGAGGGTGATGGTGTCGAAACCAGCGGGGCTGTCCTCCGCAACGGTGACGCCCGGAGTGGAATTCGCAGTGGTGGTGCCGACGTTGTAGGTGTCCGGCCAGGCGGCGAGTGTGGTTCCCACTTCGATGTCGGTGGTGGTGCTGTCGGTCGAGGACTGGTCGCGGATGAAGGTGAATACGAGGTCGCCGCCGGCAATGGAAACCACGGGAAGTTTGGCGAGATCGTTGGTGGTGCCGGCGCCGCCGAGGATGTATTCGATGCCGTTGGCAACTCCGTCGTTGTCGAAGTCGGGATCCGCGCCCTGGCCTCCGGCGTTGGCGGCGGCCCATGTTGGATACCCGTTGACCGCGTTGGCTGTTAGATAGCCGTTGGCATCCAGTGAGAAGCCGATGTATCCGGCGGCGCTGATGCGCGCGAGTTGTGGGGAACTGAGGCCGGTGCTGTTGGTGCCGAAACGCAGCGAACTGCCGGAAACGAAGGTGCCGGTGATGTTGAGCGTTCCACCTCCCGCGATGTCGTTGCTCCAGTCGATGGCATTGCTTGAGGCAAAGGCGAGTTTTCCATTGATGTCGAAATGGATGGTGGCGGGGCCGGTGAGGTCGAGGGTTCCAATGGTGTCGGTGAAGGTGGCGGCATCAAGAGTGGCGTTGCCGATGGAGACAGCGGTCGTTGGCAAGACGTCGTTCGCACCGATGGCAAGGGTGCCCGCGCTGATGGAGGTCGCGCCTGTGTAGGTGTTGGCTCCGGAAAGAATCTGTTTGCCGGCGCCGGTCTTGGAGAGGGTCATGCCTGCCGCTCCATTGGCGATGACACCGGAATATTCAAACGTGGCGCCTGTGTAGGGATTGAGCGTGAGCGCTGTTAGATTACCATAACCGCCGCTGGTCGTGGTGAAGACAGAGGCTAGGTTTTTATCACCGATGAGGCCGCCGAGCGTGAGGGTCGTGGCGGTGGTTTGCAGGCCGTTTGTCGCATCACCCGGCACGCATTCCAGGGTGTCGAGCGGGCTGTTCTGCAGGGACGTGGGATGACCGAGGTTGAGGATGCCTTCAAGAATGGTGGTGGTTCCGTAGAACGAGTTGCCCGAGCCGGAAGCGAGTGTGAACTTGGCGGCGCCCATCTTGATCAGTTCGAGATTGCCGGTGATCTGGGCCGTGGGGTTGATGGTATTGCCATTGAAGGTGGAGGAAATGCCCATGCCGCCGAAGGTGAAGGCCGTGGCGTTGTTGATGGTGAGAGCCGCGCGATCCGCCGTTGATGAGGGAACCGAAAAACGACGTGAGATCCGTGCGGCCGCGGGCCAGCGCGTGTTGATAGATAAGTTCGTATTGGGCATACGGACCATTGGTCCCGGCGCGGGGGCCGTCCCCGAACAAGACCTGCTCGCCGTTCGGGCAGCGCATGTAACTGATGCGCGGCAGGCTCAGCGGCAGATTGGGATAAACGTTGAAAAGATCCAGGTTCGGATCCACCCGCTCCAGCAATACCATGTGTGTGGAGCGGATGCCGCCGACGCCGCTGGCGTATTGCAGGGATTCCGGCCAGATGTCGCCGGCCTGGGTGTAGTGGCGGTAGTCGTAGTCCAGCGATGCCTGTTTGCTGGTGCTGTTGGTGAGATAAACCTGCAGGGCGGTGGAGCGTTCCGTCGCATCGTCCAGCGCGAGCAGGTTGTTGAGCATGGTGGTGGCCTCCAAAGCGGACCAGTTTGTGTCCTTGTTGCCGTGGTCGCGCGCCAGTTGATAGTATTTCCTGAAAAAAGCCTGCGCGTTGGTGAAGTTGAAATTCACCATGCCGGCGGTCTTGACGTCATAAACCTGGTTGGACTGGAGCCAGGAATAAAGGAAGTCGTAAACGACGGGCAGTTGCGTGCCGGTGACCCGCGCCTCCTTGAGGAAATCGGTCTGGAAGATCCAGCCGCCGTTGCCGGTGTTGGTGGAAGCCGCCACCGGAAGCAGGGTTTTAATCGCGTTGTGGAGGATGTCGCCGGCACAACGCGCGTAGTTGGCATCGCCTGTTAGATAATAGAGCACCGCGCAGTCCACGGCGTCGTTGTACTTGGCTTCCGTCGGGAAACGCACGGTGCTTTCCGGATAGGCGGGGATGGTTTTGAACTTGGGCGTGGCCGCCGCCCAATAGACGACGGGCAACTGGCGCAGGAATGAGTCGCGGTTCGTTTGATGGCTGGCAAGGTCGGCGGCCACGCGGGAAACCATGCCGTTGTAAACGCTTGTAGCCCACGCGTTGGCGGCGATCTTGGCGTTGATGCCGGCTTTTTCCGAATCCCGCACCCAGATGAACGGGCGCGTGTAGCCGGATGGAAGATTATAGATGATCTGCGGGCGCGTGTCCGGGGAACCGGCCGCACCCGTATCGGCCGGGGTCAACCCGTAACGGTTTGCGCCGGTGGCCGCGGTTTCGGTGCTGAAGCGCAGGAAGACGTATTGGCCCGCTCCCGCGCCGGATGCATATTGGGCGTTGAGATAGTTCAACAATGCGGCGGCGCTGTTGGTGCGCACGCCGGTCGCGATCGCGGAGGTCAGGATTTGATTCTGAATCAGGGTCGCATCCGTCGGGTCCGCGGTGTTGGTTTCGCCGTAATAGTCGCCGGCCAGAACGGTCGGACTTGCCCTGCGGCCGAGGCCGTAGAGATCGACATTGGGCACGGTGCCCGACTTGCTCGACACGTTGAACTGGAATTTCGCCGTGGTGAAGGGATTGGCCACCGCCCCGAGATCGGGGAGTTGGAACACATAGACCGCCGAGCGGTCGAATGCGGGACTGCCCGAGACTCCCACCAGCAGGCTGGTGCCGCTGGCGGCGCTGACAGAACCATCGTCGCGGATGTCCGTGTCGCCGGCCTGGCCGTGGATGATCGCGCCGCGCGCGGGCGGAACAAGCAAGGCCAGGGCTGCGATCAGAAAACAACGAAGCCCCGCGACACCGGGAATTTCCATGGAGAAATGATGGGCGATCACAAATGGCGTGTAACTGCACCTGCCCATCACGGGGCGTGTTTGCAACTCATCCGAATGGGTTGGCAGCCCACCCGAACGAAGGCCCGGGATTTGAATTTGCAAATTGCCGTCGGTTCACCAAGGTGTCCCTGAAATCCACCAACCCATGCGTCCAGCCGATCCACCTGCTGTGGCCGCGCGATCCTCACATTCCGGGGGATTCACGCGCCTGACTCTCTGCCTGGGGGCGCTGCTTTTTTTCTGGTTTTCAACGATTTGCCTCTGCTTGAGCGCGCCGAAAACACCGGAAGAAGACAATGTTTTCGTGGATCGACCGGAGCAGCAGGCCCCGCAAACGGAGACCATCCTGGACAAAAAGTGGGGCGTGGGCGCGTGGGTCTGGCATCCGGAAACCCGCGACAAGCAGACCTGCCGCTTCTGGCGAGCCTTCGACATCCCCCGCAGTTCCAACGTGGCACGCGCCAAGATCCACATCGGCGTGGACAACGGATACCGCCTGATGCTCGACGGCCGCGAATTGGGCACCGGCAGCGACTGGCGCAGCATCACCGAATACGACATCAGCCTGCTGCTGAAACCGGGACGCCATGTGCTGGCCGTGGAGGCATTCAACGACAACCGCGAGGCGGGCATGTTGTTTGGACTCATCGTCGAGTTGACCGACGGCCGCGTGATCCAGATCCCCTCCGACACCCGGTGGCGGATCGCCCCTCTCGGCGAGCATGAATGGCAGATCAAAAAACAGGCGCCAGCCCACTGGAAAAACGCGGTGGTCGTGAGCGATTTCCTGCCGCGCGAGGGCTATTGGCACAAGCGCGTCCCCACCATGACGGTGAAGGTGCCGGCAATTCGTCCTTTGGAAACCCATTTCTGGCAGCGCGGATGGTTTCAGGTGACGATGTGGATTTCGCTTTGCATCACCGCGCTCATGTATCTGCGGGTGCTCGCCAAGTTCACCGTGCAAACCAAGGCAAACGCGATGCTGGATACCGAACGCGCGAGGATCGCACGCGACATTCACGACGAACTCGGAGCGCGGCTCACGGAACTCGCACTCGAGGGCGAGGTGGTGCAGACGGAATTGCCGCCGGGCTCCCCCGCGCGTCCGAGATTGGAAGCGCTCTGTGAGAAAGCCCGCGCCGTCTCCGGCGCGATGGACGAGGTCGTCTGGATGGTCAACTCGCGGCGCGACACGCTGCGCGACTTCGCAAACTTCGCCTGCAAGCACGCGCAGCGCTTTCTTTCCCAAACCCCCATCCGCTGCCGGCTGGATGTGGATTCCGATCTGCAGGACGCGCTGTTGGAACTGCCGGTCCGCCGCAATCTTTTGTTAGGCGTGAAAGAGGCGCTCAACAACGCGGTGAAATATTCAAACGCCACGGAAGTCCTGCTGCGCATCCAACGCCGCGGCCAGCTGCTCTTGGTCACCGTGGAAGACAATGGCGCGGGCTTTGATCCAGCCGCCGCGGATACATCGCGCAACGGCCTCACCAACATGGTGGAACGCATGAAGGAGGTGGGTGGCGAATGCCGCATCACCGCCAAACCCGGCGCCGGCTGCCATGTGGAATTCCAAATACCGCTGCGCGGAATCCGCAAACGCGGCCGCAAATCCGGGCCAAAACACGATCCAACACTCGCGGTCATCCGCGGCGCGCCGCCAACAAGCGCCGCAAGCCGGAGCATTTCCCCGTCATGAAACAAAGCCCCTCCCCTGCTGCCGGCACCGAAACTTCATCCAAACCCCCGCTCCGGGTGGCCTTGGTCGAAGACCAGCGCGACACGCGTGAAAGCTGGAGCCGGCTGATCTCCTCGTTTCCGGATTTCACCTGCGTCCTCACCTGCTCCTCCGCGGAGGAGGCGCTGCGCATGATTCCCATCGAAAAACCCGATGTCATATTAATGGATGTTTTCCTGCCGCGCATGTCGGGCATCGAATGCACCGCGCGGCTCAAGGCCATCCTGCCATCCACTCCGATCGTGATGCTGACCGCATCGGACGAGGACGAGATTCTTTTCCTCGCACTCGAATCCGGCGCGGACGGCTACCTGCTCAAGCGCACCAAACCGATGGAGATGAGAGCCGCGCTGCTCGACGTCATGAGCGGCGGCGCCCCCATGACCAGCGAGATCGCTCGGCACGTCGTCGCGTCCTTCCGCCTGAAGAGCGGTTCGGTGGACCCGTCCGTCTCGCTTACCGCGCGCGAGGAGGAAACCCTCGTTCTGCTCACCAAGGGATACTCCAACAAGGAAATCGCCGACCACCTGGGCCTGAGTATTGAAACCGTGCGCAGCCACTTGAAGAACACCTATACCAAGATGCACGTGCGTTCCCGCGCAGAGGCCGTGGCCCGTTACATGTCCAAACGGCCGGGGTGAAACCCTCAAACCTTCCCGACACTCTCCTTCTTCCCGCTGGCGACCGAGCGATATACCGCATCGAGAACCAGCATGTCGCGGAGACCTTCCGTGCCGTCGGCAACGAAGGGTTTGTCTTCGATGATGGCGCGTGAAAACTCATCCATCTCGGCGAGGAAATGATCGACATGCGGAAACGCGAGCGGGATCTCCGGATTGGATGTCCAGCCCTTGAAGTTGCCATAACCAAATGCCGGCTGCATGCCGAAGCGGCCCTTGCTGCCATAGGCCGTAAAACCCTCGCATCCGCTGAAGCGGTATGTGGTCAGACATTTCGCCGTCAGGCCGGAGGGAAATCTCATCAGCCAGTTGATCGTTTCGTCCACCTCCGCGAACTTGACGGGATCGGTCTTGGTTTCGATGGCCGAGACTTCGACAGGTTCCTCGCCAGACAGATAGCGGCAGGCCTGGAGGGCGTAAACGCCGACATCCATCAGCGCGCCGCCGCCGGCGAGTTTTTTCCGCAGCCGCCATTGGGTCGGATCGCCGATTGCGAATCCGAAACCGGCGTCAATGTGCTGGAGATCGCCGAAAACCTTCTCACGCGCGAAACGCACTGCTTCAAGATGATGCGCCTCGAACTGGCAGCGATAGCCGATGCCCAGGCGGCGCTTGGCCGCAGCGCAGGCGGCGATCATTTCACGGCATTCATCCGGCGTGTTGGCCATCGGCTTTTCACAGAAAACATGTTTGCCCGCCTTCGCCGCGCGGATGACAAACTCGCGGTGCATGCTGTTGGGCAGCACGATGTAAACGACGTCGACGTCGGGATCGTTGGCGATGGTGTCGAAGTTTTCGTAGTTATAAATCTTCTCGGCGGGCAGGCCGTATTTCTCGCGCCATTTCACGCCCTTCCCGGGAGTGCCGGTCACCACGGCGGCGAGCTTGGAGCGTGTGGTCATTTGCAACGCCGGAGCAATCTGATTTGTGCTCAGAGAGCCAAGCCCGACGAGCGCCCAGCCGAGTTTCCCCGGCGTGGTCGTTTCCGCGGCTCGTGCTGCCAGCGGAACCAGCGAAGCCCCAAGCGTGGTTCTGATGAACGGGCGGCGTTGCATTTCCATGATGGTGGCGGGTCTGGCGTGGTTGGACAAGAACAGTGTTGGAAGCACCTTTGGTGAAACAAGCCACGGTGCCCGCGTGTATCATTCGCCGATGAAAAACACATCCCGCATCCTCGCCGTTTCCATTGTTCTCGCGCTGCCCGCCTCAGCCGCGGAAAAACTCAAAGCCCTCATTGTCGATGGCCAGAACAACCACGCCGTCTGGCCGAAATCCACCATCATGATGAAGGAATACCTCGAAGGCAGCGGACTCTTCGAGGTCGAGGTCGCGAGGACCAGATTCATCTCCAACTACAAGCGCGAGGAAGCCTGGCTGCCGCTCGCCGGAACCGGTGAGACGGAGAAAACCGAAAAACCCGTGCCGGACCCCAACTTCTCGCCGGACTTCTCCCAATACTCCATCGTTGTCAGCAACTTCGGTTTCGGCGCGACCGACTGGCCCGAAGCCACCCGCCGCAATCTGGAAACCTACATGAAAAACGGTGGCGGCCTCGTCGTCGTCCACGCCGCCAACAACAGTTGGGGAAACTGGGCGGAGTTCAACCGCATGATCGGCCTCGGCGGCTGGGGCGGCCGCAACGAAAAATCCGGACCTTATGTCTATTACGATGCGAATGGCAAAGTGGTCCGCGATGCCAGCCCCGGAGGATGCGGCCGTCACGGCCCGCAAAATGAATTCGTCGTCACCATGCGCGACAAGACCCACCCCATCACCAAAGACCTTCCCGACTTCTGGATGCACACGAAGGACGAATGTTATTCCCTCCTGCGCGGCCCGGCGGAAAACATGACCATTCTCGCCACTGCGGCGGACACTCCGGAACTCAAGGCCAAAGGCCGCAACGAGCCGATGCTGATGGTCATCTCCTATGGCAAGGGCCGCGTTTTCCACACCACGCTCGGCCATGACACCGAGGCCTTCGAGGGAGTCGGATTCATCACCACCTTCCTGCGCGGTTCCGAGTGGGCCGCCACCGGCAAAGTCACCCAGCCCATCCCCAAGGATTTTCCATCCGCGGACAAAGCCACATCCCGCGGCTACAAAACAAAACCCGCCCAACCCGGCGGAAACTGAATCCACAAGCGTGGAAAGTTTTAACACATGACATGATGGCATCCCCGGCTGTCATCATCGCGCAACCGCATGGCATATCAGCCGGAGACGGACTACGGGCGCATGGAGCCGGGCCGGAGCGCGGATCTCGTCACACGGCGCAAAACGGCAACGGGCGTCTGCCGTGACTCTTGGGTTCGGATCATCCAAAACCCTTCCCGCATTCCTGCCTTCCTCATTCAAAAACCAGAGCGCAGAATCTTCAAAGAATCCCATGAAACCCATCCTCATCGCCGCACTCGTTTGTCTCATCCCGACCCTTCGCGCGCAAACCAAGCCCAACATCCTCATCATCGTCGCCGACGACCTCGGATACAACGATCTCGGCTTCCAGGGATGCAAGGACATCGCCACTCCGCATCTCGACAAACTCGCCGCGCAGGGAGTGCGCTGCACGAATGGATATGTGAACCATCCCTTCTGCAGTCCCACACGCGCCGCGCTGATGACGGGTCGCTACCAGCACCGCTTCGGCCATGAGAACAATCCGCAGTGGCTTCCGGCCAGCACGCGCGACGGACTGCCGCTTTCCGAAACCACGATCGCCGATGCGTTGAGGAAACAAGGCTACAAGACCGGACACGCCGGCAAGTGGCATCTCGGAGCACATCCGCAATTCCATCCGCTCAAGCGCGGCTTCGACGAATGCTTCGCCGCGCTCGGCGGCGGCCATCAGTATTTCCCCGCCGCGCACAACAAGTCGGAATACAATCTGCCGCTGGACCGCAACGGAATTGAAGAACCGCAAAAAGCCTACCTCACCGACCAATTCGGCGACGAAGCCCGCGCCTTTGTCGAACGCCACGCGGGTTCGCCATGGTTTCTCTATCTCGCCTTCAACGCGCCGCACACGCCCTTGCAGGCGCCACGGGAAGAGATCGCGAAACTCTCCCGCATCACCGATCCGCAACGCCGCAATTACGCCGCGATGATCCAGATCATGGACGCCAACATCGGCAAAGTGCTCGCCAAACTGGACAGCACCAAACAACGCGACAACACACTCATCTTCTTCATCAGCGACAACGGCGGCCCGCTCAACGGCAAGGACAAGAGTTGGACCGACAACAGTCCGCTGCGCGGCGGCAAGGGCGATGTTCACGAAGGCGGCGTCCGCGTGCCCTTTCTCGTCTCCTGGCCCGCCAAGCTGAAACCCGGCACCTACAATCAACCCGTCATCGCCCACGATCTCCACGCCACCGCCATCGCACAATCCGGCGGCACCGTTTCCACCGGCCGCCAGTTGGACGGAGCAAACCTCATCCCCCATCTAACCGGCGAACGCGGCACCGCCCCGCACGAAACCCTCTTCTGGCGCGCCGGCGGCCCCGGCGGCAAATATGCCGTGCGACAGGGAAACTGGAAGCTCGTCCGCCTCGGCAAGCAACCGGCCGAACTGTACGACCTCGCCAGCGACATCGCGGAAACCAAAAACCTCGCCGCCGAAAAACCCGAAATCGTCGGCAGGCTTGTCGCCGCCATCGCCGAATGGGAAAAAGGAACCGTCGCTCCCGCCTTCGATTCCCCGCGCTACCAGCAAAGGAAGAAGGCGGCGGACGCAAATGCCAAAGCGAAGGCCCCGTAGACCATGAAACCCATCCTCGCCGCCCTGCTGCTCGCACCACTAGCCCTGAGCGCGGATACCACACTGAAACTCGCCGGTCTTTTCACCGACCACATGGTTCTGCAACGCGATCAAGCCGTGCCGGTCTGGGGCTGGGCCAAACCCGGCGAAGAAGTCACTGTGGAATTCGCAGCTCGGAAAAAATCCGCGAAGGCGGATGCGGATGGCAAGTGGATGGTGAAACTCGATCCTCTGACAGCCAGCGCCGAACCGCGCGAGTTGAAGGCGGGCGATGTGGTCATCCGCGATGTGCTCGTCGGCGATGTATGGCTGTGCTCCGGCCAGTCCAACATGCATTTCCAGATGAAGTCGGTCGCAGAGGCGGCGAATGAAATCGAAGCCGCCCAAGATCCCGATCTGCGCTTCTTCACGGTGGACCATCAGTTTGACCGGAAACCCAAGGACAACGTGAGCGGTTCATGGAAACCGGTTTCACCGGGGACGGCGGCAGGTTGTTCCGCCGTTGCCTATTACTTCGGCAGGAATCTCCAACAGAAACTCAAGACGCCCATCGGACTGGTCGTGAGTTCCGTGGGCGGCACGCGCATCGAGACATGGATGAGCGCCGAAACACTAGCCTCTACCGGCGAGTCGGGTCCATTGGTGGAGAAGTGGAAACAAATTTCTCCGCAAGAGTTCGAGAGCATCGGCAAGACCTACAGCGAGTTTCAACGCCAGCGCGACCAGTTGCATCCGCAGGCGGTGAGAGCGGCCAGGGAAAAAGGCGAACCCTTTCCGCCCGAACCCAAAGCACCCAGGCTGCGCTGCCATGACTGCCCCAGCGCCTTGCACAACGGCATGATCGCGCCGCTGCAACCCTTCGCCATCCGCGGCGCGATCTGGTATCAGGGCGAGTCGAACTCCGGCCAGCCCGGCCCTTATGAAAAACTGCTGCCTGCGATGATCGCGGACTGGCGGAAGGTGTGGGGCGATGAACTGCCTTTCCTGTTCGTGCAGCTTGCACCTCATCGCAACACGCACCCGGCATTCCGCGAAGCGCAGCATCGCATCTGGCAGAAAACTCCTCATACCGCGATGGCCGTCACCACCGATGTGGGCGACGCCGCCAACATCCACCCCACCCGCAAGCGCCCGGTCGGCGAACGACTCGCCCTCGCCGCACGCGCTTTGAGCTATGGGGAGAAGATCGGGTATTCAGGCCCGGTTTTCAAAAACATGAAGATCATAAATGATCGCGCCGTGATTTCATTCGATCATCCGGGAAGCGGCCTGATGGCAAAAGGCGGCGCGCTAAAGGGCTTCGCCATCGCAGGCAAGGACGGCAGGTTCGTTCCCGCCACTGCCGTGATCGAAGGATCAGTCGTTTCTGTTAGTTCCGACAAGATCTCCAAACCCGCCGCCGTCCGCTACAATTGGGAAATGGTGCCTGACGGCAATTTGTTCAATCGCGATGGCCTGCCCGCCGCGCCGTTCCGCACCGATGCGCAAAAGGATCAGGCTCCCGCCCCGGAAGCCAACTGAACCCACAACCAACCCATGAACCCCCTCCACGCCATCCTGCTGCTGGTGCCACTGGCCGCAGCGGCATGGGGAGAACCCTCGCTTCGCAGCGTCGAAGTCGCGGTGAAGCCCGGCGACAAATGGATGGACCGGCCGACGCGCACACTTGCCGACGTGCCCGGTGCCGCCGCAATAAAGCCCGATACCGGACTCAACCGCTTTGGCGGCCTGACCGCGCGCCAAGAGAAGGCCACGGGTTTCTTTCACACGGCGAAGATCGACGGGCGCTGGTGGCTGGTGGACCCGGAAGGCGGACTGTTTCTCCACCGTGGCGTCGCCTCCGTCAGCATGCTCCGCACAACCGGCGCGCAAGCCGCGTGGCGGAAGAAGTTCGATTCCGAAACCCACTGGGTGGAGCAAACCACGGCGTTGCTGCGGACGCACGGATTCAACGGCCTAGGCGCGTGGGCGGACACCGGACGCCTGCGCGCCGCGCAAGCACCGCTCGCCCACACCCGCATCTGGAACTTCATGTCGGGTTATGGAAAAAAACGCGGCGGCACTTTTCAGAAACCCGGCCACACCGGTTATCCCGGCGACTGCATCTTCGTCTTCGATCCGGAGTTTGAAACCTTCTGCGACGAACACGCGCGTCAGTTGGCGGCGGACAAGAATGATCCATGGCTGCTCGGACATTTCTCCGACAACGAACTGCCGCTCCGCGCCGACGCGTTGAAAAACTATCTCGCACTTCCCGCCACCGACCACGGACATCAAGCCGCACTCAAGTGGCTGCGCGAACGTCGCGGCGCGAACGCCACCGCGCGCGACATCCTGCCGGCGGACCTTCCTGCCTTTCTGGAATTCATGGCGGCGCGCTACTTCCGCATCGTTTCCGCCGCCATCAAGCGGCACGACCCGAACCATCTTTATCTCGGCGCCCGGTTTCATGGCAGCGACCTGCGGACGCCGGAAATTTTCCGCACCGCCGGCCCGCACGTTGATGTGGTCTCGGTGAACTATTACCGGGCGTGGACTCCCGACGCGGAACGCCTGTCCATGTGGGCGCGCGAATCGGGAAGACCGGTGCTCATCACCGAATGGTATGCCAAGGGCGCGGATTCCGGCCTCGCCAACACCGGTGGCGCGGGCTGGCTCGTCAAAACGCAGCGCGATCGGGGCTGGTTTTACGAAAACTTCACGCTCGGCCTGCTGGAATCCAAAGACTGCGTTGGCTGGGATTGGTTCAAATACATCGACAACGATCCGACCGACACCCGCTCCGATCCCTCCAACCGGGACTCCAACAAGGGCATCCTCAGCAACCGCTACGAACCCTACACGCCGCTGCTCGACTCGATGAAACGCATCAACGAGCGCGCCTACGGACTCGTGAACCACTTTGACAAACATTGAATCTCGAATCCAAACCGACGACTTGCCGAACCACGTCATCCAAAATCCGAACCCATGAAACTCCTCATTACCCTACTGCTCATCGCCCCGCTCCATGCGGCGGACCTGAAACTCGCCGCCCTGTTTTCCGACCACATGGTTATCCAGCGCGAGAAACCCGTGCCCGTCTGGGGCTGGGCGGACGCGGGAGAAAACATCACGGTCGAATTCGCAGGCCAGAAGAAAAACGCCACTGCCGATGCAAACGGCAAATGGCTGGTGAAACTCGATCCGCTCACAGCCAGCGCGGAATCACGCACACTCACCGTTCAATCCACAAAACCCGGGCGCAAACTCCAGATCGCGGATGTGCTGGTGGGCGAGGTCTGGCTCGGCTCCGGCCAGTCGAACATGGCGATGCGCGTATCGAATTCAAAAAACTACCCGGCGGAACAAACCACTGCGGATCTCCCCCTCATCCGCGGCTTCAATGAAGAATCCAAAGCATCCGCCAAAGCCCAGGCGGACGGCAGCGGCAAGTGGACTGTCTGTTCACCGGAAACCGTCGGCACTTTTTCCGCGACACTCTATTTCTTCGGCCGCGAGCTGCATCGCGAACTCAATGTCCCAATCGGTCTCATCAACTCATCCGTCGGCGGCACGCCCATCGAATCATGGATCCCAGCCGACGTTCAGAACCCGAAGTCGAAGAAACCCGCAGCCTCCAAACCAAAAACTCCCGCAGGGAAGAAACCGGCAAAAGCCGAACCCAAGAACATCACCGGCGGCCTCTTCAATGGCAAGATCGCGCCGCTCATACCCTACGCCCTGCGCGGCCTGTTGTGGTATCAGGGCGAGGCCAACACGCACCCGGGCAAGGGCGCGCACTATCAGAATCAACTGATACTGCTCGTCACCGACTGGCGCAAGCGCTGGAACGAGGAACTCCCATTCGCATGGGTGCAACTCCCCAACTACAACCGCCCCGGCGAAGGCTGGTCGCTCGTGCGCGAGGCCATGCTCAAATCCCTGCGCCTGCCCAATACCGGCATGGCCATCACGCTTGATCTCGGCGAAGCCAACGACATCCATCCCAAGAACAAACAGGACGTCGGACGCCGCCTCTCGCTCTGGGCGCTCGGCACCGTCTATGAAAAGAAAGTCCCCGCCATCTCCGGACCCTTGCCCGACGGCCACGAAATCAAAGGCAGCCAGGTCATCGTCACCTTCAAACACACCGAAGGAGGACTCGTCGCAAAAGACGGCGAACTAACAGGTTTCCTCATCGCAGGCCCGGACAAGCAGTGGAAACCCGGACAAGCCGCCATCCATGGCGACAAGGTCATCATCACCAGCCCGGAAGTCGCCAAGCCATCCGCCGTCCGCTACGCCTGGGCCTCGGTCGCCGTGTGCAATCTCCACAACGGAGCCGGTCTCCCCGCCTCCCCATTCCGCACCGATGCCTGGCCGGTGGAAGACAAGGTGGATTCGGCTCCTTGAAACCCTCACTGCCGAATTCCAAATACATCAAGCTGTATTCGCAAACACCCGCTTCATCCCGCCCCGGCGGAAATCCAGCCTATCTCCACCTCTGATGTGCAAGGAACTGATACTCACCTGCCTGCTGCTCGCGCCGTTGTCGGCAGCCGAATCGAACAAACCCAACGTCCTGCTCATCATGGCCGATGACCTGCGGGACTTCGGCGGCGCGTTCACCAAGGATCTCGTCAAGACACCGAATCTCGAACGCCTGCGTGCGCGCGGCACCAGCTTCGAGCGGGCCTATGTGCAGTACCCGGTGTGCAATCCGAGCCGCAGCAGCATGCTCACAGGCCTGCGCGCCGAACAGACCGGCATCACCGGCAATGACACGCCACTGCGTCAGAAGCACCCGGATATCATCACACTGCCGCAGCTTTTGAAGGAGGCCGGATGGCAATCGCATGCCTTCGGAAAGATCACCCACCTCGGAGGAAAGGACACCCGGGAAAAGCGGATGTGGATGGATGTGGGGAAATCATGGCACAGCGCGCAGGCCTTCGAGGCCACCAAGACCGGAAGGACCATGCTTCAGGGACGCAACGTCACCGATGGCGCGCTGCCCTGGTGCGAATGGGGTGCCGCCGATGGCGGTGATGACGACCAGCCCGACGGCCAGATCGCGGCAGCCACGGTGACGATGATCAAAAAACCTGGCGACACTCCATGGATCATCGGATGCGGTTTCATGAAGCCGCATGATCCGTTCATCGCGCCAAAGAAATATTTCGATCTCTATCCGCCGGAGTCGATCAAGCCCTGGCGCGATCCAGCGGACATGACTCCGGTTAGAAAGGAAGCCGTCGGTTTCGGAGCCTTGGGCGGGGCTTTTGCAAAGTTCACCGACAAGGAATGGAGCGAACTACTGCGCGCCTACTGCGCGGGCACGAGCTTCATGGATGCGCAGCTCGGACGCGTGCTCGATGCTCTCGATGAAAAAAACCTCTGGGACAACACCATCGTCATCTTCGTCAGCGATCACGGCTATCACACCGGCGAGCGCCGCTGGTGGAACAAGAACACGCTTTTCGAGCGATCCTGCCGCACACAGCTCATCATCGCCGCACCGGGCATGAAGGGCGCGCAAGCCAGCCGCTCGCTCGTCGAGTTGGTGGACCTCTATCCCACCATCGCCGATCTCTGCGGACTGAAACCGCCGCACGCCCTCGCCGGAGCCAGCTTGCGGCCCGTGTTGGAAAACCCCGGCGCAAGCGTGAAGGACGCCGCTTTCACCTATGTCTCACGCGGAAAAAGACTTCAGGGCCGCAGCATCCGCAGCGCGCGCTGGCGTCTCACACGCTGGAGCGACGGCGTCACCGAACTCTACGATCACGACCAAGATCCCGGGGAATTGCACGATGTTTCCGCGCGGCATGCCGACATCGTCAACGAACTCACGGCCCGGCTTCAAACTCTTCCGAAGCCCCCTCCATCTCCATGAAAGCGATTCTCATCACGCTCGCCGCTCTTCTTTCCATCTGCCATCCGCCGTGCGCCGGGGCGGTGCCTCCCAACATCATCCTCATCATCACCGACGACCACGGTTGGGCCGACATCGGCGCGCAGGGCGCTGACGCGCATCTCCGCACGCCCAACATCGACCAACTCGCCCGCGACGGCGTGCGTTTCACCCGCGGCTATGTCACAGCGCCGCAATGCACGCCTTCACGCGCCGGGCTGATGTCCGGCATCTATCAGAACAAACTCGGTGTCGAACAGAACTTCGATGTGTTGCGCGGCGAAGTGGTCACTCTGCAGGAGCGCCTGAAGAAATCCGGCTACACCACCGGCATCAGCGGCAAGTGGCATCTGGATGTCGCCCTCGGCAAGGATGAGAAGCACGTTTATGATCCCGATCTTGCGCCGCAGTCGCAGGGTTTCGACGAGTATTTCAACGGGGGCATGCAGGCATACAGCGCCTCGCACGCGCTCAACGGCAAGCCCTATCAGGACGCACCGCGCAACGTCACTGCAAAAGGCTGCCGAGTCGCGCTGAAAACCGAGTGGGCGCTCCAGTTCCTCAAACGCCGCGCCGCCGGAGCCGGGAAAACCAAACCCTTCTTCCTCTACCTCGCCTACATGGCTCCGCACGTCCCGTTGGAATTTCCCCAGTCGTGGATTTCAAAGATACCCAAGGACCTGCCGCGCGAACGCCGCTCCGCGCTCGCCCTGCTCGCCGCAATCGACGAGGGCGTTGGAAAAGTGCGCCAGCAACTCCGCGACATGGGACAGGAAAACAACACTCTCATCTTCCTCCTCGGCGACAATGGCGCACCGCTCGGTGACAAGTGGGATGGCTCCATCAACCAACCCATGCGCGGCCAGAAAGGCATGCTCTCCGAAGGCGGCATCCGCGTGCCCTTCCTCGCCGCTTGGCCGGGTAAAATCCCCGGAGGCCGGATCTTCGATCATCCCGTCATCGGTCTCGACATCGCCGCCACCGCCACCGCCTCCGCCGGACAGCCGCCTGCGCCGGAACTCGACGGCGTCAACCTGCTCCCGCATCTAACGGGTTTGAAAAAGGAGCCGCCGCACCAGACGCTCTGCTGGCGCTGGGTGGACCAGGCGGCCATCCAGGAGTTTCCCTACAAACTCATGCTGCTCGGAGGAAACAAGACGCTTCTGTTCGACATCACCAAACCCGAAGGCGAGGATCACGCGCATGAACTCAGCGCCAGACAACCGGAGACCGCCAAACAACTCCGCACCAAGCTCGACACCTGGCTGGGCACCTTGAAACCACCCGGCCCGCCGAAACCATGGGTGCGGGAAGGAGCTTACATCCAAGCCGGAATCCTGCCCGGCAATGACCCACCCGGAACGAAACAAAATCCATGAAGAACTTTCCCATCAGATCCCTCGTCTCCTGCCTCTTCATTTCCATCTGCCCACTGGCACCCGCAGAGACCAGTGACAAATTCCCTGCCAACATCCTCTTTATCGCCGTGGATGACTTGCGGCCCGAACTCGGTTGTTACGGAGCCGCGCAGGCAAAGACCCCGCACATCGACAAACTCGCCTCCCAAAGCATGCGCTTCGACCGCGCCTACTGCCAGGTCCCCGTCTGCGGTGCATCGCGCGCCAGTCTCATGACCGGCATTCTTCCCACATCGAAACGCTTTCTCAAAGCCGACACCTTCGCAGAGAAGGACGCGCCGGACTGCGCCACCCTCCCGCAGGTGTTCCGCGAGGCGGGATACACCACGCTTTCTAACGGAAAAATTTTCCACCATCCCGAGGACACGGAGAAACGAAGCTGGAGCGAGCCGGCTTGGACTCCCAGGGATCCGAAAGCACCCACTCTTGGTCTAGACCCGGAAACGAACCGCCGGCTCTCCAAAGCCAAGCGCGGCCGCATCTTCGAGTCTCCCGATGTTGCGGACGACGCCTATCCCGACGGCAGGACGGCGCTGAAAACCATCGAAGACCTCCGCCGCTTGAAACAGGCCGGCAAGCCGTTCTTCCTCGCCTGCGGTTTCGTCAAACCCCACATGCCCTTCTATGCCCCGAAGAAATATTGGGATTTGTATGAGCGCGACAAGATCCGGATCGCCGGCAACCGCAATCGTCCCGCCAACGCTCCCGCGCAACTCAAAGGCAGCGCCGAGTTCCGCTCGTATCATCTCGCGGATTTCGACGAGGACTCCGGGGACTTCCACCGCATGATGCGTCACGGCTATCTCGCATGCACGAGTTATGCGGACAAGCTCGTGTCCCGGTTTTTCGTGAATGTCCGAAAGGTGGCTTTGAGTTAAGCTACGGCCGGAGTTGTTAGTCGTTGGTTGT
>Ga0315904_10000734_pt1 | contig 52239 bp, 38 predicted proteins | sample LakEriMetagenome_6_FD_203529 | JGI IMG/M metagenome (GOLD analysis project Ga0315904, IMG submission 203529) | Freshwater fungal communities from buoy surface, Lake Erie, Ohio, United States - Buoy 12 MA120 | ecosystem: Environmental > Aquatic > Freshwater > Lake | place: USA: Lake Erie, Ohio...
CCGCCGCCGGGTGGCTGCACAAATGCAACGAGTGAGAGCATGGGATGGGTGGCTCCGAGAAGAGCCAACTCCGAGCGACCGCCTCCACGCGGAGCGCCGCCACCTCCACCGCCTCCCCCAGGTCCGAATCCACCGCCTCCCCCAGGTCCGAATCCACCGCCACCGGGTCGACTGCCGCCACCGGGCCCACCGCCAGGTCCACCTCCACCGCCAGGTCCACCTCCACCGCCAGGACCACCGCCACTGCCAGGACCACCGCCTCGACCTCTTCCTTGGCCGCCGCCGGGGCCACCTCCTCCACCTTGGCCTCCTCCAGCTTGGCCGCCGCCGCCTCCACCGCCGGGAATACCGCCACCTTGACCGCCCCCACCGCCAATGCCTCCGCCTGCGCCCGCACCGCCGAGAACACGGTAGGCGATGATGAACGTGGCGAGATCATCGCCGAGGGCAGTTCCGAGATCGGTGCGCAGTGTTTGCAAGTCGGAACCATTCAGGTTGACTCGCGCGCTGCCATCGGAGGTGACATTCTTTTCTTTCGAGTAGAGGGTCAAGTACATCGCCCATCCGAGGTTGGGGGGTTGTGTCGAGCTGGAGCTCGAGGACGCGGAGGATGCGACCGAGTTTGAGCCCATACCACCGAGAGCAGGGCTCGATGTGGTACCTCCGAGCCCGAGCGCTGCGTTTTCTTCGCTCGATTCGAGCACTCCGTTACGATTTTGATCCAAGCCGAACAGCAAGGTGGGAGTCACCCCGCGCACGAGCAGCAATTGCTCGATGGAGTCCAGGGGGCCGTTGCTGGGCGCGTACGGGCTCGGCAATTGCGAGTAGTATTCCCGTTCACAACCGTATTCGCGCACTTCATCGTCAGCGTCGATGAAATCGAGAATCGCGTCCGCAATTTCCTCATTCATGGCGGGGAGAGCCATCAACAAATCGCGACCGAGACTGCCCGACGCGTTCGCCGAAGCCAGCCCATCGAGCATGGCACTCGACGAACTGCCCGAGCCGCCTGAACTGCCCGAGCCGGCCGGTGTCGGCATCAGCGAGCTCGAAGCCATGTTCGCGATTTCGGGAGGGATGGACAGGGTTGCATCGATGATGGGGAGGGCGTTGAGGTTCAACCGGGCTGACTCGTTCTGCAATCCGAAACGGACGCCTGAATATTCCCCGGACTCGTTGAGATTGGGTGCGATCAGGGCATAATTGCACGGATTGAGAGGGTCTTTGCTCTGCAAGACGGGGATCGCCTGGAAGCGATTCGGGTTGTTAAAGGTCCCTCCCGCTTCACGCCGCACGGCGCGACTGCTGGCGATAAACAGTCGCGCAGCGTCGATTCCGGATTCCGCTGCGTACCGAGCTTGGATGTTTTCGCCGGTCAATCGCGATTCTTCATGGCCCAGCAACATCGATTGCATGAATGCGAGAGTGGACAAGGTTACGGCGGAAACGACCAAAAGGACAGCGAGCAGCAATACCGCGCTGCGCCGTCGGGACTTCCGTTGGTGGATACGTGCTCGCATCTTCATAGTCCTAATGAACTCATTCCGTTGTTGGAAGTTCCTGTTCCCGCCTGCGAGGATGGGGCCGAGAGGAGCATCGCCCCAGGGATAATCACATTCGTGGAGTAGAGTCGGATGCCGTATTCCTCAATCATGCCAGCGCTTATGCTCGAGAGCGTCAGCCCCGGATCGATCGGGTTGGTTCGGGCTTTGGCCTCGGTTTGAATCGCCAGGGTCACCTTGATCACGTGGGGCAAACCAAGTTGGGCCGAGTCCCATTGGGTTTGCCACCCGGAGCTGGCGTTGAAGTACGAGAACTCAATACCGATGACTTCGGGAGCGATGATCTCACCCGTGCGGCCGATCTGTGTGGTGTTCCCGTTGGCATACGCGAATTGCGTTACAGCGCGATCGAGCGATCGCCGGACGAGTCCTCCGCTCAGTTTGCCGCTAGCGCCGGTGTCCTCCGAGGACTGCGCAGCGATCTGGGCGAGCGGATCGAGTACGCCGTCCGCGCGCGGCGATTGCACGTAATAGCCGACGGTCTTGATGTCGCTGGGCATATCGCCGAGCGTGCCTCGATTCACGTCTCCGAGCTGGATCACGTATTCATCGGGCCTGGGCATGCGACTGACGTCGATCTCGATGGAGAGCTCATTGCCGAAAATTCCTGGCGGAATGACGGTTGGTCCGGCGGGTGTTGTGGCGCCTGACGCATCTGCGCCTCCACCGCTGCTCGGGTCGCCGCTCCCGCCAGCGCCTGCGCTGCCACCACCGCCTGCGCTGCCACCTCCCATGCCACCCAGCATCGAACCGGCTGCGCCGGAAAGCATCTGCTGCAGGACGCTCGTATCGTAGGGTTGATGACGCACGGTGGTTCGAATGTCCTCGGCAATCATGTTGAGGATGGCGCGGGCCGTTTGCGTTTGCCGCAATTGTTCGCGACCTCGCGATTCATTCACTAAGTAGAGTTGCACCAAACCGCCGATCAACACGGCGACCACCGCCGACAAGAACAGCGACAAGAGTACTTCCAGCAACGTAAAACCGTGTCGACGCGTCATTGAATCCCTCCTCCGAAACCCTTCGCGGTACCGGTCGCGCTCGAGCTGTTCCCGGTTCCCGAGGGGGTGGTTCCTGTTCCTGAGGTCGGAGCAGGCGGAGTATCCAATCCCAAGGCGGGATCGATCATCCAGCGCGCGATGTAGAACAATTCGGCATCGTCAGACATCCCGATCTCGTCCGTGATCGCCAATCGAACACCGACCATGTCCTGGTTGCCGGTCACGGTGGTTTCGAGCCGATAGTACCACGTCCCGCCAGGCACCGGATCGGTAATCTGAGTCCAGCCGACGGCACCTTGGATTGGGATCGCGCCGGTCAAGACCTCCGCCATCTTGGACTCGGCCAGGATCTGCGCGGTCGCCAACCGATGCCCCATCATGCCGTTGTTGACTGCGGTCATCGTGATGGAGGCCAAGATCCCTGCCGACATCGCGAGGATCGAAAGAGCGAGCACGACTTCGAGAAGCGAAAGTCCGGATCGACGAGAACGACGAATTGCAACTTCGGTGCATCGAATTGTTCGGAATGGGTTCGGTGCGGGAGCGAGGGAGTGGGGGTGGGAGTGGGGGTGGGAGTGAGGGTGGGAGTGGGGACGCAGCGCGGGAACAGTTGAGGACAACTGTTCTACGGGGAGGGGATTTTTGGGAATGGTTGTCATCGTCAGGGGCCTCGTTACTTATGGGGTCGCACCGACGGTGCTGACGATCGATGGGAGCGAGCTGGCGTCCACGGCGGTCAATCGCAAGTTGGTCGATCGACCGGTGACTCCTCGCAGTTGGATCGCCCAGCGGCGACCGTATACGTCAGCCAGGATGACTTGGGCGGTGGTGGAGGTCCCGTCGGGATAGAGCAACAGAGGGGACGATGTTGAACCGGATGCGGACGCGGCGGGGGCGCCAGGCATCGGCGCGATCTCGCCCGATTTCTGGATCTCGAGCGCATTGCGTGAATCGACGAGGGTGTCGATCGACAGAAACATCACGTCGGTCTCAAGCGCCCTGAGCGAATCGCTGTCGACACCGCTCGAGGCTGCCACAGCGCCAGTCGATGTCCGTTCGGTTTCGACAACGCCGCCAGCGGTCATCACGGTCGCTCCTGCCGCAGCATCGATTTCTTCGTTGCCGCTGAGCCAGGGCGTGATCGAGTACGAGTTGCCGTGAATGGTGGCGCGAAAGACTTGCGCTTGACCGGTCTTCATGGCCTCCACACGTGCCTCGAGCAACTCGTTTTGCAGTTTCTCGATCGAATTCTGGATGCGGCGACTGCTGACCATCGATTCAAACGTAGGCACAGCAAACCCTGCCAGAACTGCCAGGATGGTCAAGACCAGCAGCAGTTCGAGCAGCGTAAAGCCACGGCGAGAATCGATCGGACGGTCAGGCGTTGGTGATGTCATCCGAAGTGCCTGACTGGCCGTCCGAGCCTACGGACCGAATCTCGAAGGACGAGCCATTGACTTTGTATTCGTAGGGCCGATTCCACGGATCGGCAGGAACCTTGTCGAGTTGCTTGGACCATTCGCCAGGATTTTGAAGATCGGCAGGCGGATTGACCAAGGCTTCGAGATTGGGAGGCAATTGCCCCATCAGCAACTGATAGGTTTTGACGGCGCTGCTGAGCTGGCTGATCTGAGCGCTCGCAGCTTTTTTGTTCGCAGTGTCCTGGATGCCGGTAAAGTTGCGAATCGCGAATCCCGCAATCACGACCAAGATGATCAAAACGAGCAAGACTTCCAAGAGGGTGAAACCTCGGCGAGACGCGCGTCGCCGCGAGCGGACGGGGTGGGATGAATGACGATTCATAGGTAGGCTCCAAAGGATGGGTTGAGGTGTATTTGGGTTTCGGTGTGATTACAAACTATTGGCGCTGTTCATGACTGGCAGCATCAAGGCCAAGACGACGAACATGACCAACCCCGCAAGGATCAACAACATCACCGGCTCGACGAGACGGATGACCGTTTCAAGCCTGCGGAAGGTGGTTCTCTCGAGGTTGTCTGAGACATTGACCAGCACAGTATCCAGGGTGTTGGACTCTTCGGCAACCGAGATCATTTCGACCACGGTGGGGGGGAAGTGTCCTGATTTCTCGAGTTGCTTGGCAAGTCGTGCACCTGCCGTGATTTCGGTGCTCGCGTCGGCGATCGCTTCCGACAAGATGGTGTTCCCGGCGGCAGCCCGACTGATATCGAGCGACTTGAGGATAGGAACCCCGTTCTTGAGCAAAGTTCCGAGGACGCGGCAAAATCGCGCGACTGCGAGGTTCAAAAACACACCTCCGATCAACGGCATTTTGATTCGGATCAAGTCGGCATTCCGTCTACCTTCAGCGGTCTCCAAATACTTTTTCAAGATCACGATCATAGCGGCGACGACCCCCAGGACGATCCACCAATAATCCTGCACCGTACGGCTGATCGCGAGAAGGAGTTCGGTGGCGGCGGGCAATCCCCCTTTGCCTCGAAGGTTTTTGAAGATCCCCTCGAATTGGGGAACGAAGAAGATCAACAAGACGGTGACGACGATCAATCCGACCGCCATGACGAAGAGTGGATATGCGAGGGCTCCCATGGTCTTGCCCTTGAGCTCTTCTTGTTGTTCAACGAAACCGGCGACCCGTTCGAGGGCATCCTCGAGGAATCCTCCTTCGCTGCCGGCTCGCGTCATGTTGACGGCCATGTCGTTGAAGATTCTCGGATAGCGAGCCATGGCCTCGGGGAGGGATTCTCCCTCTTCGACCCGGGCCTTGATTTCCGAGATGGCGTTCCGCAGCACCTTGCTCGACCCAGCCTGGGTGGACAGGACCGACAGGGCTTTGAGCATCGGTACGCCGCTTCGGAGCAACGACGCGAGCTGGCCATAGAAGGCGGCCATTTGCGTTCCCGAAACGCGGCCGGTCGAGCGCACTTGTTTGGTCTTATCGACCTTGATGGAAATCGGAAACAGGGATTTCGAACCGAGTTGCGTGGCGGCATCGCGCACGCTGGCAGCAGCGATCGTGCCGACGACGGACTTGCCATTCAAGTCGCGAGCGATGTACGCGAAATCAGGCATGGTTGTGCTCCTTCATCGTCGTCATCCGATCGTGTCGCCCTTGGTGGCGCGAAGCACTTCGTCCATGCTGGTTGTTCCCTCGAGAACCTTGCGAAACGCATCCATGCGCAAGGTCAGCATCCCGTGTTTGAGCCCCAGTTGCTTGATCTCAAAACTGCTCAGGCGATCGTGGGCTGCTTGCTTGATTTCTTCGTTGGTGACCAGCAATTCGTAAATACCGAACCGACCGGAGTATCCTAGACCTCGGCAGACACGGCATCCTTCGGGCAAATACAAAGGTTTGCCGTCCAGTTTCTCGAACGGGAAGTCGCGAGGAAGGTCTTCGTGCTTGGGGTGGTACGGCTTTTTGCATTCCGGGCACAATCGCCGGACCAGTCGCTGGGCCATGACCCCTTCGACCGTACTGGCGACCAGGAACGGTTCGATTCCCATGTCGACGATTCGGGTAAAGGCGCCGGCTGCATCATTGGTGTGAAGGGTGCTGAAGACCGTGTGACCGGTAAGGGATGCCTGGATGGCGTTCTCCGCGGTCTCTGCGTCGCGGATTTCACCCACCAGGACGATATCCGGGTCATGGCGCAGAATGCTGCGAAGGGACGCGGCAAAGGTCAATCCAATCTTGGGGTGGACTTGGATCTGGTTGATCCCTTCGAGCTGATACTCGACGGGATCCTCGGCGGTGATGATCTTGTTTTCGGAGGATCGGATCTCGAGGAGCGAACTGTAGAGAGTCGTCGTTTTTCCCGAGCCGGTCGGGCCAGTCACCAAGATAATGCCGTGAGGGATACGGATCAGCTCGCTGAAGATCCGATACGTCTCCTCTCCCATGCCGAGGCTGCGAAGGTCGAACTTCATGGCCCCTTTGTCGAGGATACGCATGACGAGGCTCTCGCCATGGATCATCGGGATGACCGACACGCGGATATCAATCTCGCGACCGTGCACTCGCAATTTGATACGACCGTCTTGCGGCAATCGTTTCTCGGCGATATTGAGTTTGGCCATGATCTTCAATCGCGAGATGATGGCAGCTTGAAAGCGATTGATTTCGGGAGGAACGGGTTGCGTTTGCAGGATACCGTCGATGCGGTAGCGGACGACGATGCCGGAGGCTTGCGATTCGATATGAACGTCGCTGGCCCGCGCGTCGACCGCTTCGACGAGGATTTCGTTGACGAGCCGCACGACGGAAGCTTCCTGCGCTTGCTCGCTCAGTTCGCTCCCATCGGCTTCGAATTTTTCGAGAAGTTCGATGTCATCGTCTTCATCGCTTCGAGCGGCGAGCAAGCCTTCGACGGTTTCGCTGCCGACCCCGAGATGTTTCTTGACGAGTTTCGCGATCTCGATTTTCTCGGCTACCAGCGGGACGACCGCGCAGTTCAAGGCCGCAGCTGCTTCGTCGAGTGGATAGAGTTCGAGCGGATTGCTCGTTGCGACAAACAATCGACGACCTTCGCGTCGCACGGGAAAGATCGAGTGGCGGTAGATCAGTTTTTGGGGGAAGGATTGCAACTGTTCCAGATCTATGTTGGCTTCGCGAAGATCGATGTATTCGAGACCTAGTTCTTCAGCCATCGCGCGGAGCATTTCCTCCTCGCGGACAAAGCCTTTCTGGACAACGCTTTCCAGGATCCCGCCGCCATTGGCAGCGGCGCGCGATTCCATGAGCTGGCTCTCATTGACCAGACCGCGTCGCAATAGAATTTCGCCCGCTTCGAAGATCATGACTGTTTGATACCTGGTCAGTTGCCGCGGCTTCTGTTCACGCGATTACTTCCGCCTTGATTGCCGCCCCGTTGGCCACCTCCCATTCCACCCTGGCCGCCGCCGAACGGATTTCCGCCCCCCCCCATACCTCGGAGGCCTTGCATGCCTCCTCCACCAAACGGGTTCCGGCCGCCCCCGAAAGGATTCCCGCCGCCGAAAGGATTCGCGCCGCCACCTGTACCACCAGCGCCCATGCCGCCAGCGCCCGGGACGCCACCTCCGCCAAAACCTTGAAATCCTTGGCCACCGCCAAAGGCACCGGGGTTAAATCCTCGAAACCCACCCCCTGCGTTTGCTTGCGGATTGGCGGGAGCTGTGGTTGCCGGTTGCGGATTCGAGGTGGACGATGTTCTCGCTTGCGAACCGAAGACCGACGAGAGCGCGGAGCGAATCGTGGTGGGATTGATATCGCCTCCGAGAGGAACAACCATCACACTGTCTTCGGAACCTTCGGCCGTTTTGTCGAGTTCCTTGACCAGGGCTTCGACATCTTCGAACAGTTGTTGCGGGGCCAAGACGATGAGGGCATTGTTCTTGGTGTCCGCCGTGATGGACATGGTTTGTTCTTTGAGCTCTTTGGGGGCCGATCCGCGATTGCGTCCTCCGCCGCCACCGCCGCGCAGGGCCTCGATGAATTCCTGCGGAGATGGTGGACGTTGCGAGGCAGCTTGTGCGTTCGAAGAGAGCCGATCGGCAAACACCGACTTGACGGTCGCTTCGACCTGGGCGACCGGCGCGGTTTCGAGATACAGGATCCTCGGTACGCCGCGTGTTTGAATATCGACCGGCCCTTTTTCCGTGTCGATGATTTCGATCAATTGTTCGATCAGTTGCAGATCCATGGCATTGGCCTGTACCCAGAGCGCGTTTTGGCGTGGATCGGCGGTGATGAAGACATCGCCACTGGCCGTCATGGAGCCGCTGGATGTCGACGAACCGCCCCCACCTCCCATGCCGAGCAGACTGCCGAGAAAGCCTCCTCCTCCGAGGACGCTGGACGCCACATCTCCGAGGAGTCCCCCCCCACCGCCGCCACCCGAAGATGACGATGTCCCACCCAGCACGCCGCGGATCAACTCCTCGGCAGCCGGAGCCGTAATGTACTGAAGATAGAAGACGGTGGGCTCGGAGGGACCGGCAGCCATTTGCTCCTGAACCACCCTCGCGATCTCATCGAATTCATTGAGCAGTTGGGGATCATCGCTGGTGACAATCAATCCGTTGGGCCCACGATAGATCTTGAGTTCATCACCTTTCGAGTCGGCATCGGGCTTTTCAACGCCCTGGTCGCCAGCAGTACCCTCGGCCGTATCCTTGGGCGAAGGATCTTGCAACATCGCCAGACGGACGCCTGCGGGGAGGATGGATGCGGAGGACTTGGGATCGGCTTTGGGTTCGGGTTTCGGATCTTTTGAGTCGCGATCCTTGGGCTCGATTTTTCGAATCCGTCCTTTCTTCTTGGTGGCTTCCCACAACAAGTCGATCTGATCCAACATTTTATCGGCGGTTTTTCCGGAGTACGGAAGGAAGCGGGCATTGTTGCGAAGTCCATCGAGCGTTGGGCCCGAGGATTGGACTTTGGTCAACAATTCGCGAACTTGCTCGACCTCTTGCCGGGTCCCCTTGACCATGATGCGACGGGTGATCGTATCGCCGTAGAAGATCGGGCCTTTGGCCGCGGACGTATCCTTGGCATCCTTCGAAGACTGTTTCCCGAAGAATTTTTCCAGCGTCAAAATTGCAGCCTGGGTATCGATACTGTCGAGCTGAATGACCTGGAAATCGGATGTCTCGCCAGCGAGTGTCTCGATGATCTCATCGATGATGCGATGATCGGAGGGCGTCGCTCGAGCGATGATATTGTTCGACTTGGGATCGAGGGCCAGATTGATGTTGGCTTGGCCCGCAAACTGGGTCTGCAAAACATCCATCGTGGTTTGCGGATCAGACCCGCGGACCATGTGGCTCTTGACGACCGCTTGCTCGGCGGTGGTCGCCGTGGTCTTGGCGTCTTCGGGTTCGATGTCGATTTGCATCACGATATCGCGAAGTTTCTGAAGCTTGTCCGGAGAACCTGTCGCGAAGATTTTGGAACCAAAGGCATCGGTCGAGATGCTTAGTTCGTCGGATACGTTGTTCGTATCCTTGAGCCCGAGCAATGGTCTTGCGATCCCGAGCAACTCATCCGCACTTATGTGCTTGAGCGCGAGAACCAGGATCTTCGACATTCGACCAGCTTCCGGCATTTCCGACAACTGAAGCGTCTCGCGGATCAACCGGAGCTTGCCCCCTGTTTCGGTAATGAGCAGTTGATTCGAGTTGGTCAACGGCAAGATCGAACCTTGCGGACCGAGCAACTGCTTGACTTCCTTTTCTGCTTCCTCCACGCTCAATCGCTGCAGCGTGAATACCGTCTTGCACAGTTCATACTCTCCTCGTTGGTCGAGTTCCGTGCTCGGAACCAACTCCACCATCTCTCGAATGAGTCCACGCGTGATCTCTGCGTTTTCTCCAGAACCGAGATCGACGCAGATCAACGCCCGCTGGTAGCGAATCAAACTGAATCCCTTGCTGAGAAGGACACTGTTCATGATGTCCATGGCTTGGGGGATCGTGTACGTCCGATAGCGGTCGCGGTAAGTGAACGTGCCCGGCGGATAGAAATCGGTTTGAAGACTCAGATCCGCTTCCTTCGACAACCACTTGAGCACATCGCTCCAAGGAACGGCGTTGAAGTTCAGGGACAGGCCACCTTGAGGAGGCACCATCATCGCTGCCATCACCTCAGCATCCGACGGGGCGGCACGTTGATCCGAGGGGCTCGCAGGGCGGTTGGGCTCGGCAACTGGGTCGGTCGTCGCCGTTTCACCCGTCGATTTGCCGCCGTTCGCCGCAGCGGTGCCCGTCAAGTCATTCCATTTCGAGGTCTGAGTGGCATCAAAAAGCTCAGCCAGTTGGCGGCGCCATTCGGTCTCTCCCTTTTCGGGACCCAACTCCCGAAGCAGGGCACGTCGGCCTTCAACGAGCGTTTGCACTTTCGCGATTTGCTCTTCCGTCGCTCCGATCGACTGGGCGATTTCCGGTTCGAGGATTGCTGCCAGCCCGACCTGTTGCAATCGGAGTTGCTCGGCTCGGTTGCGCTGGGTTTCGTTCAGGAGGGACATCGCGCCAATTTCGAGGTTTCGAAGGATTTCCTTCGCGCGGACCCGACGTTCTACCGGTTCCAAACTCCGAAGCTGGCCAGCAATTTCCAAGGCTTTTGCCTCGTGCTGTTTGACCATGCCTCGCAGTTTTTCGAGTTGGTCGTCGGACAGGCCAAGCTCGGCGGCCGTTTGGTTGTCGGTCAACACAGCCAAAACACCGACAATGTCCGGGTTGCCGTCAGCCAACGCGAGACGGGAGCCCAGAAAACCGACCAAAAGGAACGCCAAACCAACACCGATTAGGGTGGCCCGCGTCACGAAACGCGTCTGGATCAAAAGAAATTGGTGCATATAGATCGACGACGCAAACCGATAGAGCGAAGGAAAACGATGAACCGAAACCCTGTTTCTGACTGTAGTTAGCGGTCAACAGATCGCCAGAGAAACCCTCCGGCAAGTCGGCTTTTCATTCGTTGGAGGACGCAAAATATTGATTTTGCTATCCCCAACGAAGCCGTTTCCGAATCGTAATCTCTGACCCCACCCTGCAAACCCGATGCCGAGAGCAAGGTTTCGCGCTATTTCCGCGATTCACGCGGCGCGGCTTGGCAGCTTGCATTAGTGATGATGATCGTGGTCGCCACCAGCAAAGATCGGGTGCTTTTTCTCCCCGCCGGCCAGAACATATCCCACGAGGTCGAGGATTTCCTCCCGACTCAGTTTGTTGAGCAACCCCTGCGGCATGGTCGACACTGCGGAGGTCTTCTCCCCTTCGATCTCCGACTTGTCGAAGATCGTCGGTTCGCTCTTTGCTAGCGGATCGACCATGACATGGATTGTTTGGGCGTCCTCATGGGTAACCATGCCAGTGACGACGGCACCCGAGTCGAGTTGGAAGATGCGCGAGCGGTACTTGTCGTCGATATCGGCGGATGGCTCGAGGATGGCTTTGAGAACCGCTTCGGGGGTCCGTTTTTTGTCGTCGAGTTTCGCAAGATCGGGTCCAAAGGCTTTGCCTTCGCCGGCGAGTTGATGGCATCCGACGCAGTTGGCGGCGCGAAACAAACTGCGGCCGACTTCGTAGGATCGCCCATGCTCGGCCATCGAGATCTCTTGGCTCAAGTCGCTGATCTTCCACTCGGTATTGCGACCGATGGTTCGAAGGAGTTCGTCGCGAACTTCCAGCGGGTTAGCAGCGAGATAGGCATCGGGATCCGCTTGGTAGCTTTCGACATCCTTGACGACCAACAGCACTCCGAACATGCGGCGCCAGTGCCCGGGGTAGGTGCATACGTAGGGGTACAATCCTGGTTCGGCGGGAACATCGAATGCAAGGGATTGCGATTCGCCCGGACCGAGGAGTTTGCTGGCCAGGAGGACCTTGTTGGAGACAGGAACGAACTGACGATCACGGGCGTCTGCATCCTGTGCTGAAGCTTCCGCCGCCAATCCGACTTCCTCCAGAGCGCCGGGTTTCACAAAGACGAGATTGTGGGGCATATTGTCGAGATTGGAGAATCGAAACTCCACGGGCTTTCCAGCAGCGACAACGATCTTTTCTTTGTCGTAGTTCATGCGTTCGACAACGGTGCCGATTGCGATGACTCGCACATCAAGGTTTTGCAACCGTTGTCGGATGCTTGCGGCTTGGTCAGGCGGCAGCATCGACGCCAGGGACTGGACGACTTCCGCAGTCTCCACGGCCGAAGCGGTAGTTCGCAGGCTGGCTGGGATGCTGCTCAGGAATCCGACGAGATTGTCGACGAGGCCTGGAACTTCGCGAACATCCCATGCCGAGGTTGGCAATTGCTTAAGGACTTGAATCGCCGAACCTTTGTGGCGATCGGATTTGATGAGGGATGCCAAGTCTGCGAATTTCTCTTTTTCATAACCAGGGACGCTCGCCACCGCGCGGATGGCGAGGTCGTGCAATGTCTCGCTCCCGCCGACACTGAGCAACTCCGGTGCAATCTCTTGTTTCGACAAATCCGGGCCGCTCCATGCGACTTTCAAACCGTCTCCTCCTCCATTGTCGAAGTACGTGACGATGATGCGATGGACGCCTGCGGACAAATCGACGTTCGTTTGTTTCTCAGCCATCCCGTGCAAGCCGTCATTATCGATCAGCAAACGATCGTCGAGGTAGATTCTGGATCCGTCATCGGATGCGATAAAAAAAGTGTACTTGCCGGACTTTGGAACGGTCAAGTTTCCGGAGAAACGCAGGGCGAAGTCATCCGCTTCGGTCCGTTGCGGGACGTTCATCACGATTTTGGGAACCACGCCGGTGGCTTTCGGGGAAAGAGGGGCCAAGGTTTCCAAGGCCACGTTATCCGGTGCCGGGTAGATGTAGTCGACTTGGATCCCGGGCTGGGCCAACGCAGCGCTGCGGGACTCGGATGCGAGAGCGGGAGGCAAGTCAAACATCAGTCCACGCAGAGCCGGGAACAGAGACCGTTGTAGGGGATCGTTGCGAAGGTTTTGAACCGCGCCGAGCAAATCGCGGAGGAGTTCTTTGTTGGTTGCTGCCGCGGCAAAGGGGGCATCGCCATTCCCTTCGGCGATCAGCCACGCGGCGAATCCGAGTTGCCGAGTGGCAGGGAGTTTGGCTTGGGTTGCCAGTTGTTGCAGGGTTCCCCGAGCCTTCCGCAATTCCGCGGGCGACTGTTCGATAGCGAGTTCCTTAAGACTCGACAGGGCATCGACATCACCGCGAGCATCGCGATCCTGGGCTAGGTCGAGAATGAGCGGAACGGGGCTTGCTTTGCGCCGCTTCGCCAAGGCTTCGAGCGCCGTTCGAAGAATGTCGCTCGGAACTTGCGTGCGGCGCAGGACGGCCTGAAGCAGTTCTTCGTTTTGCGGCAGCTTCATCAGATCCGCGGGGGGGGCGAACTCGAGCGCGTAGCGCATGGCTGCGTCGGACATTTTCTCTTTTTGCGCGATCCGTTGTTGGAGTTGTGCATCGGTGCGCAGCCGGTCCTTGGCATAGGCCAGGACGGTTTTCATTTCCGGGTCGAGGGGAAGGACGGCGGCTTGCATGACCGCTTCGTTCGCGGTGTCGCCACCGAATTCCACGGCTGCTTTGACCGCTTCGGCGCGGACCAAGGCTGAGGGGTCGCGGGCCGAGGTCAGGAGCAGGTCGTCCCAACCCGTGACCTTGCCAGCCCAGTGCCCGAGGGTGCGGATTGCTGCGGCGCGTACGCGGGGTTCGCGAGCGGCAAACGTCTTCTCGATCCAGGCTAGATTCGGAACGCGATGTTCTTCGAGAACCCACAAACCCTCGAGCAAGGCTTGGGCATCCTCGGGGCGAGCCGGGTTGAGCGCCCCGTTCCACTGTTGCAAGGCTGCGATCACTTCGTTGGTATCCCGACCGCTCAGTTCGATGCGGGCCCGATAGCGTGTTCCGTTCTCTTTCGCAAAAAACGCTTGAAGGACTTCCGCGATGGGTTTGCCCTTGAGCTTGGTCGGTTTGAGAGTGGGCCGTCCCGTTGCGGTGACGCGATAGATGCGGCCGTGTTCTCGGTCTCGATTGGGATCTCGCATGTTGTGTTGCATGTGCCCGATGATCGCGTTGGACCAATCGGAAACATAGAGTGCGCCATCGCCGCCGACTTCGACGTCGCTGGGGCGAAAATTAGGGTCGCTCGATACGAGGATCGGCTCGATCTCCGTGGCCGTGATATCGGCGCCGTTGGTTTCGACCCGATGCTGCAAGACACCGAGAAACCCGATGCAATTGCAGAGGAGAAAGTTGCCTTGGTTTTCCTCCGGGAAGTGGCTGCTGGACAGGATGCCGTTGGCGGCAACGGGCCGAACGCGCATCTTGAACCACTGCTTGTTGCCGATCCCTTTGCCGATGTTCACGTACGAACCGGTCCCGCTGGTTCCGTCGTTAGCGAACTGGTACCCCCACTGGTCAAAGACATCGCCGTGCGGATTGGGGCCGATCGGGAAATGGAACTCCATCTCGAAGGTGCGAGGATTGAATCGGTGCACTCCGCTTTGTTCGGATCGGACGGTGCGGGTCGGTGTTTCCATGACCGAGACATTGAAGATGCCTCGCGACCAGTAGAGCCATCCGTCGGGTCCGAGAAGCATGGCGTTGGCCGAGTGGTGCGAGTCGGCGCTGCAGACTCCTTGCAACATGCGGATCTTCAGGTCCGCGCGGTCGTCGCCGTCGGTATCTTTCAAGAACCAAATCTCGGGAAGAGCCGCGACGAGCATCCCGCCATTCCAGAATTCCATGCCGGTGACACTATTGAGTTCATCGGCGAATGTGACGCAGCGATCCGCAACGCCATCGCCGTTGTCGTCGGGGAGACAAATGATCTTGTCGCGGCGGGGCTCGACCGGATTCCAGTGGGGGTACGAAGGCCATACCGATACAAACAGCCTGCCGTCGGGATCGACCGCCATTTGGACAGGGTTGATCAGATCGGGGAACATTTCCTCCGATGCGAACAGATTGACTTCCATCCCTTTGGCGATCTTCATTTTTCCGATCGCTTCCTTGCCTCCCAAGTAGGTATGCCCTCCGTCGGGTTGGTTGCCGGGGATGTTGCTTCTCACCTTCAATTCCTCGGGGAGATTGTCGTCCGAGACTTCATAAGCTCCACCGCGAGCAACCCGCCAGACCGCGGAATCGCGATTCGCAGTTTTGACATCGAAGATCTCCATCTCGCGCATCATGACATCCGCGTTCGACTGACCGAACCAAGCCAATTTCGAGCGGCCGCCGAAGACGTTGTAACCATCGACGACGCGGTAGCGGCTGAACCAGTGATAGTTTTTGTCGAGGATCGCCTGACGCAGTTTCTCGAGTCTTCCCGCATCGCTCGCAAGGGTCGCTTTGGGAAACAACTCGGCGACAACCTCTTTCGATACCGCCCGCTCGCCGTCATCGGTCAAGTGAATTCCGTTCATGGTCAGCGGTGATTTGCCGGAACCGTAGAGGCGTTGTGTGATTTTAAACAAGTCGATGAACCGAACTTGTCGCTCTTGGCAAATCTCGCGCATGGCTTCGGTATACATGGCGAGTTTCTGGTTGTTCGCCGAGCCATCGGGGAGATGGGGACTTTTCAAGTTCTCGTGAGCGATGGGAGAAAAGAAGACCAATTGCGGATGGGCCTGGCCGTCGTATTTCTGCTGGCGCATGCCGTCGATGACTTCGGTGAGATCGCGTCGGAATGTTTCCAAGCCCGCTTCGCCGCGCAGAGCTTCGTTGTATCCGAAGAAACAAAAGATCACGTTGGCGCGAACTTTGGTCAGCCACTCATCCGGAGAGCCGAAATTCTCCTCGCGCGATCGGACTTTCAACTCATCTCCCGGATACCCCAGATTTCGAAATGTCAGATCGTGTTCCGGAAGGAGCGAAACCAAATACGTCTCGAGCCAACTCGAGTGCTGCATCCGATCGGCCGTCGTGTTGCCGATGATCGCGATCCGATCCCCGGGCTGGAGCGAAACCGAGGGGGCTTGCGGCAGCGCGATCGGCGAGCCGATGAGGAACGCAAAAACGAAAACAACCCAAAGAGCGCGGTGACGAGTCATGCTGGTCCAATGATGATTCGAGTGGCGATCGCAAAACTAGGTAGGACAAAGCTGCGACCGCGAGGAGGCGGGAGGATACCGTACAGATTATAAAGAAGACATCACGATACGGGAACCTGATGCTCGCAACTTGCTTACCTGCGAGGGACGGACGAGGGAAGTATATTCGTCGTCAGGTTCACCCGCCTCAAACCGACGCGAACGCGTTTCGGCGGATGAATCCCTCCGCCAAGTGCTAGCGTCCCCAATTCATCGCTGTGATCGATATCTGTAGCACCGTCGCGATTGAGACCCACACGAAGTACGGGATCTGTGCTACCGCAATCCACGGATGATGCTTCCAGACAGCCGCCGCGGCCCAGAGGATCGTGCCCCACACGATGACAATATCAATCGCCGCCATCGGCAGATTTCGCATCCCGAATTGAATGGGAGTGAATACCACGTTCGCGACAAGGTTGATCGCAAACGGGAGAGCCACCATCCATGGCAGCTTGCCGCGTGCCGCTTGGAAAAAGACAAAACCGAAGGTGGCGAGGATGATGGGGTAGAGAATCTGCCAGACCAGCCCGATCGTCGCCGGAGCCGGTGTCCAGCTCGGTTTGGCAAGCGAGTTGTACCAGTCGATCCAAGTCATTTCGCTCTCTTCTAGCGGGAAGATTGAGGATTGGGATCCTAAAATGCCAGCCCTCGTCGCGACGCAAGTCGTTTGCTGGCTGGCATTTATTCGAAGTTCAGCACCGCTCAATTGTATCGAAAGATTGCTTGTCTCTGTGGAGTCGCCCGGTGTCGACAAAACCAACGTGGACTTATTCGGTTGTCTCCCGATTGAAGGTTGAGTTTTCTCCCGAATCGTTTCGCGGCAATTGACGCGAATTTGGGGGCCGCGTACCGGTGGAGTTCATGCGAGCGACGAAGCGTCCAACCGTGCGTGCCGTAGAGCAGACCTGAGCCGCAATAATTGGCGAGAATTGTGGTTTCGCCACGCGGAGGCGTCAATTACCAACTGGACCAGACCCCATTGCCGATAGAACTTGAAGCTCACGAAGACCGTATATTGAAGAGCATCGATGCGGACTCGAACGGCCGCATTTCCCCCTAGTCAGTCGATGCAAAATGAAAGCGATGCCGGTTACCTCAAGACTATGCAGTCGGCTTTGTGTAACGTCACCTTCCCAGCTACTTGCTCAAGTGAATGCGTCGATTCAGGATGGCTGGGAAGTATGCGTTGGGAAAGTAAGTGATATTCCCGAGGGACTATCTGTTGTCATAACTCCCAGCGATCCGCCGCGATCCGCCGGACCTGGATCCAGGCCATTGTGAGCTAAGATCCCCCGAATTTAACGACCGACTGAAATCCAAGCTCGCCAGAGCAAGCACGATTCTGACGCACGAAGAAATTGAAAAATTGCGGCCTGGAGATACTCCAAACCTCGAATGACTTTACGCCACTTTCGCGAAGGCGAATGCCATCAGAATTCTCCAGAGTTGGAGACTACTCGCACTGCCAAGATCCAAGATAGAGAGTAGTGAGTAGAATGTAGACCGAGTAGACAAGGAGAAAATGGAGTGGTCATAAAAGTTTCTTGCCCCCAGAAAATTTCCAGGTCTCGAATCTTTCTACTCTCTATTTTCTCCTTTCCACTCTCTATTGGCCTTCGGCCAGTGGAGAATAGGGGACTTGAACCCCTGACCTCTTGCATGCCATGCAAGCGCTCTCCCAACTGAGCTAATTCCCCGGCAGGTCGCGTAAGGGTATAAGGGTTCCGAAAAGATGTCAAGTAAAGCTGCGACCGGCCCCTGCGACGATTCCAGCCCCGTATCGGCTGGGTTTGACCGGCTTTTCGAATTAGACTGAGGCATGGGATCATCCCCGCCCGCCCCCGTCTCTCACCCACAAACGTCACGAGTGATCGGCCCCTAGCATGACCAGCTTAAAAATCGCCCCTCCTTCGCCCGATGACGTCGCCAAAGCCGACAAGCTACGCGAGAGCTTTGCAAAGATTCGCGAGCAAATCAGCCATGTCATCGTGGGGCAGGACAACACGATCGAGCAATTGCTGATCGCCATGCTCGCCGGCGGGCATTGCCTGCTCGAGGGGGTCCCTGGGTTGGCCAAGACGCTTATGGTTCGGTCCCTCGCCCAAGCGATGGCACTCGAGTTTCATCGCATTCAGTTCACCCCCGACCTAATGCCAGCCGACATCACCGGGACCGACATTATCCAGCAATCGGAATCGGGAACTCGGCAACTGGCTTTTGTCCGCGGACCGGTCTTCACGCAGATCCTGCTCGCCGACGAAATCAATCGTACCCCTCCCAAGACCCAGGCCGCCCTGCTCGAGGCCATGCAGGAACATGCCGTGACGGTCAGTGGTAAGACCTACAAGCTATCCGAACCCTTTTTTGTTCTCGCAACTCAGAATCCGATCGAACAAGAGGGAACTTACCCGCTCCCCGAGGCTCAACGCGACCGCTTTCTATTTCAGACATTGGTCGACTACCCCACACGGGAGCAGGAGTCACTGATCATCGAACGCACCACGGGCTCTCACACGGGGACGATCGAGCCGGTGATCACCGGTCCCGAGATCGTGGAATACCAACAACTGGTCCGGCTGGTACCGTTGCCCGATCACGTCAAGGAATTGGTGTTGGATGTAGTACGATGGTTGCGACCGGCCGATCCCAATGCTCCCAAGTGGGTCAAGAATTGGGTGCAATGGGGACCAGGCCCGCGGGCATGCCAACAACTGGTCGTGGCAGGCAAAGCTCGAGCGCTGCTCCAGGGGCGGCTCCACGTCACCCCGAGCGACATCGCAGCGTTGGCGCCGCCGGTCCTGCGCCATCGACTGGTCCCAACCTTCTCGGCACAAGCCGAAGGAATCGGAGCCGACCAAATTGTCGAGAGGCTGTTCAAAGAATTGCCCAAGCGATCGTAGTGCGACTTCTCGTGAGCGTTCAGGAAACAGCGTGTCGCTGGGAGATGATGCGACACTCGCCGATGCGTGTTCGCAATCGACCATCCGCACCGCTTGTGACGGATCTTAGCGAGAACTGACAGCGTTGATTTTTTAGTCAAGTCATTTCATCAACGCTTCGCGATTGGCAGTCACTCCCGCACAATCAGTTCCCCATTCATCACCATCCAGTGCCCCGGGAAGGTGCAAAGATAGGGGTACACACCAGGATTCTTGGGTGCCTCAAAATGGATCGTAAACTCCGAGCCCGGTTCGACAATGTCGGTGTAGCACATGACCGAGTCGCTTTGTGGGACATACTGCTGCAAGTACGCGTCGGGGTTTCCGATCAGTTTGTTGGCCATGTCTCCCACCGTCTCGAGCGCACCAGGCTGAATCAATGCCCAATTGTGCGGAACCACGTCGGGATTCTTAAATACCAGCGAGATCCGCTCCCCTGGCTTGGCCTCGAGCGATCGCGTGGAGAACTGCAAATTGTCGCCTGCTTCGATGCGAATCACTCGCGCTCCATCGAGCGGTTTCTGCCAAGGGTTGGGGATCTTCCTGGTCAGCATCTGCAGATCGCGATCCATGGGATGTGGCGATTTGGTGCGCAACCAGTCCCGTTGCCGATACTCGGGCAGAAATGGTTGATCCAATTCGTGCACCGTCGCGAAAAGTTCCACCGGTGAACCTGATCCGGTTTGCATCCACAGATGGAGTTGGCTGCAGCGTTGCACATCGGGAATCTCGAGAAAGATCCTGCGCGAATCATTCAAGATCGTAACGGATCGGATGTCGAGCACATCGTGACCGATCGCTCCCGGGTGCAGGACGGAATACTCCTTCGATCCGTAGCCGGGCGAGTAACGATAATTCCAACACTGGGCGAAGTGGCTTCGCACATCGCGAGCTACCTCGGCCGATACCTTTTCAGCAAAGTCGACGACTACGCCGTCGGCATGCAAATGAAACCCAACCGGCAATTGCACGGGCTCGCCGGTGTAACGCAGTCGATCGAAGCAGCCAGGGTCCGGCGTATAGGTTCCCCACCCGTGCATACCGGTCGTGTAGAGCCATCCGTCTTGCGGACGAATGCGAGCGCGGTGAATGCCGCTGCGGTACTCGCCGGGAAGCGGGACTGCGGCTCCTTGCCATTGCTCGCCGACACAGTCGCGGAGAATCAAAAATGCCGTCCCGGTTCCGAAGCTGGTGTGGACGATTTGCCCATCCAGCGCACCCATCGTTCGGCTATCGATTTGGGTTTGACCGCCGCTCGAATTGTCGATTCCGCGCGGTAGATACAGCAAAGGCAACTCGATTTTCCTGTTGTCCTTCGGGCCGCGGTATCCGTAGAACGGAGGATCGGCATCGCGGGTGCGTGCGGAACTGGAGCGGTTGGCGACGGGTTCGACCTGGCAAATCATCGAGGTCGGAGTCCACTCCCCTTCGGAGCACGGGACGGTGATCGTTCCGTCGGACAATAAACCGATGCCGTCAGGGTTGCGAAAGCCGGTCGCGACCACGGTCGCTTCTCGTCCGTCCGGAGAGATCCGCACGACTCCTTGGTTCCCCGACCCGAAATAGAAGTTCCCATCGCCGTCCCGCTCCAAACCACACAAATAATCATGCCCGTTGGGGGACGTGACAAACGCGTTGGAGAAGCATTCGTAGAAATCGATCTCGTCGTCGCCGTTGAGATCGTGCAGCCGCGTGATTTGATTCCGGCCCAATGTGTAGATGACATCCTCGTGCACCACGACCCCGAGCAAATGATGCATGCCTGCCGCGATGCGTCTCCAGATCGCTTCGCTCGAGTCCAGGCCATCGACAAGCCACACGTCTCCTTGCATCGTCACGACCACCGCGCGCCCGTCGCTGAGGAATGCATGCCCGCCGCATGCCAACGGTGTTTTCCACGGATTGTCGGTCGGCAACTCGATTCGGTCGACCACGTAGCCTGAGCCTTGGCCTCGAACGATCTTCGTCGCGAGTCGCTGCGGCCATTGCGAGGGCCCGCCCTTCAGGGCGTAAGCCTTGGGATGGGTGGATGCAGGAGCGATGGTGCGAACAATCTCTTCGCCCCGCGCGTCGATCGCATCGAGATGGAGTTCGCCATCGAGGTCGTACGCAAAGACCGCTTCCTTACCGTGCCGATACAGGCCGCGGTAGCGACGCGCGGCTTGCGGGGCTTTCCCACCAGCGGCTTGCGCGTAATCGCCGAGAGGAACAACATCCCCCGCGATGCGGAAGCCATCGATGTAGCCCTGGCGGACACTGGAGTAGGAAACGAACCCGTTGCGCCAAACCGCCTCGTAGCCCAAGGTGTCGGCGTTGAAGCAGGCCGACCATTGAAGCGAATCGCCGAAACGAAGGGCCACCGCCCGAGCGATCGGCCGCTGGAGCCCGACCAACACATTCGATTGCACCGTGCCCAAGTCCATGCTCGCCCATGCGTTTCCTTTCCATGATTCTTCGTTCTGGTTTCCCCAGTGACCAAACTGAGGGCCATCCAGGCCAGGAAACTCTTCGATCCAAGACGGGCGAGGGGACTGTTTAGAGAAATAGGCCGCTTGCTTGGTGTAGAAGTCGTAAATGCGATCCCGGTTGACGTGCTCCTGTTGCAGGGGATGCCGCGCGGAGTCCTGAGGCAGCGCCCCCCACTCGAAGCGGATCGGCGAATGAGTGCTCGCCGATCGCACCGCCGAATCAATCGCTTTGCGATCCAGCGTGTTCGGTTTACCGAGATCGATCAGGAACCGCAACAAGTCGGCTTGTTCGGAAACTGGCAGCGCATCGAAGAGCCCGACGGGCATCAGCGATGCCGACGGTTGCATCTGTTCGATCTCCGACTTTTCGAGGACTCGTTCGTTTCGGGTCGATGGCTCAATCCAAACCAAGCTCGATTGGCTATCGCCGAGGCTTCCTCGCACATATCCCGACAGGACCGTTCCATCGTCCAGTTGGATCTTGTAGGGTTGATAGGCAGCGGCGACCGTTTGATTGGGCCAGAGTAAGCTTTCGGCCAATTCGACGGCGGAGCGAGTCCGGCTCGACTCGGTCAGTTCCGGGCCGATGCGTCCTCCCGATTCGCCGATCTGATGGCATGAAAAACATGCAAGGTTTGCACGCGTGAATAACCGCAAACCGCGACTGGCATCCCCCGACGCCAAAGCTCGATCAGCCAAGTCCTGGGCGCGTTGGGGATCGCGCGGGGGATTGGGATCGCCCCCTTGGCCCGACGAAGAGCCCGTCAATGCGAGTGCGACACAAACCAGGCTTGCAATCCGGGGAGGAAACGGAGAAATACGCATATCTGCAGATCGAGTCAAATGGAGTAGGATTCGAGGCCGAAGAATCGATTATTGTAACGTCGCTGCAGGACGGATTGGCGAACAACAAGAATTGGGGAGTTTTGGAAATGGCGTTATTCCCGAAGGATAGCCTGGGTTCCTTGCTCGCCGATCGCTTTGGCTGGGGCCTGGTTTCCACGGCGAACTGCGGGATGGTTCGCGCGATGCTTTTTTTGGGATGCTTCGCGTTCGGATTCGGACCGTTCGCAAATGGGCAGGAAATCACGCGGCAAGACGCGCTCCAGGGGTTCGAGGAACCAGGGAGCGATGCATCGGAGACACCCCCCCGCGCGGACGTAACCATTCCGGAATCCGAACGCCCATCCCCTCGGCCGGACGATTTGGTCGAGAGGGAGCATCCGGCGACCCTTGAGCCGAGCGAGTCGGAGTTGCAGGAAATGAGCCAGTGGGTGCGTTGGTTCGCGTTAAAGAACCTGCCCCCCAATTTCGAAGACAACCGCAAATGGGGGAAGCAGAAAAAGGTATACGATGGTGTCGACGTCGAAATGAATGGCCTGCGACTCGACACCAAGAGACGATGGAAAATGGTCGACCACGGAACGTGGACACGTTATTTCATCGAGTTCATCGATCCAGCGAATCGGCTCGAGATTCGGGTGCTGTCATTCGATGCAAAAAGTAATGGCAGGCGATTCACCACACAATTGCGCATCGTTGCGCCGCTCAAGATCTTCGCGAGGATGAGCCGTTTTCAGCGAGATGTCCAAATCATTAGTGTCTCGATTCAGTCTGACGCGACCGTTGCGCTAGAAATCGACTTGGACGTCGGGATCCGAGTCAATCCTTTGGTTTTTCCGCCGGACGTGCAATTTCAGCCGGTCGCGACGCGGGCCGAGGTGCAAGTGATTGAATTCGAAACGCATCGGATCAGTCAGATTCATGGCGATCTGGCCGAATGGCTCGGACAGGGGATCCGCGCTTTGCTCGATCGAAAAATCAGCGATTACAACGACAAACTGGTTTCAAAAATCAACGATGCGTTTGCGAAACAGAAGGATCGCCTGACGTTGTCGGCTCAGCAATGGCTGTCGAGCAAGCTGAATCGCAAGTCCGATGAAAACGGCGACACGACTTCGGGAAAATAGCCTGGGCTGTTCAACGATGATTTCCCGGGAGTTCAAGCAACGATAGCAATCGACCGGTATGGGTGTTGATGTCCAGTTCGTGGAGCAATTCCTCGGAGACCGCGCGGCGCCCCGGATTGTTCTGCAACGCTCTCTGCAAGACGCTCACCAGATCGTTCATCGAATCATGGCGATAAAGCCAGCCTTCGGGGTGTCCTGAACGGGATTGGATGCGGCGATGCAGTTCCGGAAATGCACCGTGGTCGGGCATCACGTAGGGCAATCCCATGCAGACGGCTTCGAGCAAGAATCGCCCTTTCGGTTCCGCGTAATCGGTCGGAACGCAAAACAAGTCCAAGGACCGCAGGAACTCGAGTTTGCCTGCACGGTCTACGGAACCGGCATAGTCCCACATGAATTGGCGATGGGTAGCCGCGAGGGCATCGAGCCGGCTGCGCTGTTCGTCCCAGAACTCCCTGTGCTGTGGTCCCATCCAACCGGCAAGTCGCAGCTGCAGCGGTGTTTGCATCGAACCCGACTCGAGCATATGCCGAAACGCTTCAACAATGTTGTGGAGCCCCTTTTCCGGGGCCATGCGAGCCAAGTAGCCGACGGTCTTCGGTTTCTCAGGGGATACCCTATGATCCCCTGGTGGAATGCCCGCCGGAAACTCGTCGGCGGCGATCCCCAGTGGGACCACGTGCCACTTCGAACGAGGAATCTTGAACCTCGAAGCCATCGCAACGCCGTATTCGTGGGAATGGACGAAGAAACCGTCCACGTATTGAACGAGTTCTTGCATCAGCGTTTCGCAAGCGAGGCGATCTTGCGAGGAAAGGGAGTCCAAGAAAATGTCGTCCCCTTGGATTGTGACGAAAACCCGAGACTTCAAACGAGCCTTGAGATCCGGGATGGCACCTCCGATCAAGAGATTGGTCAGCAGGATCACGTCCGGTCGAACCTCGGTATCCAACCATTCGAGGAGCCGCTCAAATTCTTTCCGCTGCCGTCCGCGAAATCCGCGCAGCATGGAGATCGTGAGAGCTCCGAGCAATTTCGGAGAAGTCTTTCCCGCGTCGCGAGTCAGCCATTGAATCAGCCAGGGTTGATTGAGGATGGCGTCCAGGAAACGAGGCACCCTCGACATCCAGCCGACTTGCTGTTGAAGGTATACGTTGATGCCTCCCAGGAAGACTCGAGAAACGCTGACATCGTCGTCGTCGGTGCGAATGGGGGTGTAAACGGGTACGAGAAGGCAATCGTGTCCTGAACGGATCAGGGCGCGAGCGACCGCGTTGTCGTTCATGCACGATCCACAGTACATCCCGGCGGCACCAGCGGTCAGATAAGCAATCTTCATGATCTGGGAAAGTGTAACGAACGCGAAGAAGGTTCCAACACCAAGTTGAATCTGGGTAAACTTTGCGGACGCACGAACCGCCAATTACGCACTCTTCACGCAACCCTCAAAGTTGACGCAAGTTACTGCCACGTTGCATTTTCTGAAAAATGAAACCGACTGCTCAAGGGCTTTTCCTCCTTTGACCGATACGTTCGCATGTCGTCGCATCTTGCCACGGTTGTCTTTGTGACTCCGGGTAGGATGGCAGGCGGAATTGCCGGTTACCCAAAACTGATCGAGCCGATGGATGGCTCGGCCGGCAACCGTAGCTCGTCCTGGTAAGCAGTAATGTTGGCAGGGCATCGCGGTCCATGGATGTTGGTGGGCGATTAAGGAATCGTCGCCAACGAGGATAGGGGCTAACGAAGTCAACGCTGGACGTGGAAACACGTCCGCACAAGCCGCGCCAGTCGAGGGCGATTTCGGCGGCGACTTCGTGCGCCGAAATCGGTCTCAACTCCACCATGGGACGGCGGTGTAGGAAACGGTCAGTGACCCAATGTACATAGGGAGATTTGGTTCGATGAAGTGGAACATTTTGGTAGGGTCGATGGTTTTGGGAGCCAGCCTTTGCGGACAAAGCTTTGGCGGCGATCTCTTGCATCGATTGTTGGGTGGAAACGGTTGCGGGGCTCGAAGTTCCTGCTGTGACACCTCGGTTTGCGATCCAACCTGCGGCGCTGAAATCGCTGCTTGCGATCCTTGCGGAAAAGGCCCAAGCTGCGGAGCGGAAATCGCTTCCTGCGGTTCCGGTCCTTCGTGCGGAGCGGAAATTGCCTGCAATGCCGCTCCCAGCTGCGGAGCTGAAGTTGCTTGTGGCAACCCATGCGGAACTCCGGTTTACGTTCGCACTCCAGTTCTTGACAAGCTCAAGGGCTTGAAGGGCAAGTTGGTTGTTTGGAAGAACAACCTGCATGCTCGCCTTGCAAGCCATGGTTGCGACAATGGTTGCAGCGATCCTTGCGGACCGAGCTGCGGAGCTGAAACCGCTTGTGGACCAAGCTGCGGCGCTGAAATCGCCGCTTGCGATCCATGCAAAGCAGCTCCAAGCTGCGGCGCTGAAATCGCTTGCAACGATCCTTGCGGATCGTGCGATAGCGGCTGCGGACTCGGCAAGCGTCACGGTGGTCTTCTGGGCAAGTTGTTCAGCCACAAGCGTGGTTGCGATGACGGTGCTTGCGATGCCTGCCCAACCGCTGGCTGCTCGTCGTGCAACGGAACGGCTGCTCCTGCTGCCGCTCCTGCGACTCCTGCTCCTGCAGCAGATCCTCATGCCTACATGAACACCAATCGTCGTGTCATTCAAGCTAGCAGCACCCGCGTTCGCTAATCGCGAACTCGATTGCTAGAACCTAGACACGAAGAGAGAGAAAATCGGCCCGCTAGAAATAGCGGGCCGATTTTTTTGTTGGTTCGTTTAGTTCGGATTCCTCGAACGCGTCGCTCGCAACTCTTCCACCGCTTTGCGGAACTCCTCGGGGCTGATCCCGTATCGGGACAGAACTGTTTCCATCAATCCCCCTGCGTGCTCGCAACGACCAATTCGTTCGGCACCTGCCTTCGACGCAGGCAGCGGCCTGGACTTTTTTGGGAAAACACTGTTTCGCCCCGGAGCCAGCGCTACGTCGGACTCGTTTCGGCAGGTACCCAGTCGATTGGGTTGGGCATCCCAGTCAAAGGTTTGCTGGACGAGTTTCGGCTTAATCGATCTGCTTCGCGTTGCTGTGGTGGCCATGGTCTTGCGGCTTTCTTGTTCCTGCTGGGCTCACGTCGCTGGGGACCCGAATCTGGGTCCGACACATCAAGAATCGCAGGGCCTGGGACACGTTAGGTCACTCTGACGAAAAAACCGAAAATTTCGAAAAAAGCGATTGCAGAAGAATCCGCCCCTGCGGCCGGAGCGTGAACCTGGGCTCGGGAACCGATACCATAGAGTCGTCGGATGTCCGATTGCTCTTTGGTCCTTGGAATAGCGGAATGATGAACCCACAGATCCTCAATCGCGATCGGTTGCTGGAACGTTTCCTTCAATACGTTCGGATCGGCACGACCGCCAATCCGCACACGAGCGATTACCCAAGCAGCCGAGGCCAATGGTTGCTAGGGCAACTTCTGGTCGAGCAACTCAAAGGGATGGGGATCGACGATGCGGAACAGGACGAGCATGGCTTGGTCTGGGGGACCGTACCCGCAACGATCGATGGACCGGTCCCGACGATTCTGTTCAACGCGCACCTGGACACCTCCCCCGAGGCGCCTGGAGATCGCTGCGTCCCGCATGTGGTGGAAAATTATCCGGGGGGCGACATCCCGCTCAGTTCCGGCGAGGCGATTCGCTTTGCCGAAACGCCCGAACTGGCGGATCTTGTTGGACACACACTAATTACCACAGACGGCAAGACATTGTTGGGGGGCGATGACAAAGCCGGGGTCGCCGCCATCATGGAAATGGCGAACCATCTCATGGAGCGTCCCGAGCTTCCGCATGGTCCGATTCGGATCCTCTTCACGTGCGATGAGGAAATCGGTCGCGGCACCAAACACTTCCAACCCATGCGGGCCGGGGCGATCGCAGGTTACACGCTCGACGGCGGAGGCGAAGGTGTTCTGGACATCGAAAACTTTTCCGCCGATGGGGCGACCGTTCGCTTTCAGGGGTACAACGTCCATCCTGCCCTCGGCAAAGGAAGAATGGTCAACGCTCTGCGAGCGGCAGCAGAACTCGTGGCTTCCCTTCCTGCGGATCGCCTGTCACCGGAATCGACCGACGGACGCGAAGGGTTCATTCACCCCTACGAAACAACCGGGACCGTCGCCGAGGCCAGCGTGCAATTCCTGCTTCGCGACTTCGATACACAAAACCTCGACGAGTACGCCTCCATGCTGCGATCGCACGCTCAAAAGATCTGTGATCGGACCCCAAGGCTCTCCTACACATGCGAAATCGTCGAGCAGTACCGCAACATGGCGGATCGACTTCGCACGTTTCCGATTGCAGCGGATTTGGCCGAACAAGCTTACGGAAAACTCGGGATCGCTTGCACGCGTGGCTCGATTCGAGGAGGTACCGATGGCGCTCAAATGACGGCTGCGGGACTCCCCACCCCGAACTTGTCCGTGGGCCAGCACAATATCCACTCCGTCAAGGAATTTGCGTCGCTCGATCAAATGGCGAGGGCGGTCCATCACGCCATCGTCTTGGCCGACCTGTGGCAGGCGCAGGGACGCTCCTGATCGAACTCCCCAAGTGGCGCGCTATCGTCCTACAAGGTAAACCGCCAGAGCCCCCACGCCCCTCGCGAGGTCATAGATGCGAATCGCATCGCCGGCGGGCACATCGTCGCTCGGGTCGATCACCAACGGAATGTCTGGACGAACGCGAAGGATCGCTTTCATGCGCCCCAGCAACGATTCCAACTCTTCGATGTATTCGTCGTTCAGCCGGTAGAGAATACGATCGTCCTCGAGCGCGATCTTGATCACGCAGTCCGACAGATCCGAATCGGTCGGCTTGGGGATCTCATCGGTCTTGCCCGCCGCTTGCGATTGCGACTCGGCGGAGATAGCGCTCGGCAAAAGCTTCTCGAGCTTCTGAAACGAGGCGGTGGTCAAGAAGAAAATCAGGAGCAGAAACACCACATCGATCATCGGTGTCATCGTGGAGTCAAAGCTGGAGCGGTCTTGCCCGGAGCGGAATCGCGTCTTCATGGTCCGCTCCCTTCAAGCACTGAGAACACGACATCGGAGTTCCCGGTCAGCGCGATCGTTTTGAGCAGCTTGGAGATAGCAGCGTAGGGCACCGTTTGATCGGTGCGGATCCGAATTCGGATCGGCTTGTCTCCCTCGGTCTCGGCCCGCGCCAGGATGGCAGACCGGAGTTGGTTCAAGTCCATGTTGACCCCGCCGATCTGATAGGTCCCTTCGCGAGGGACCTGGATTGTCAGGGTCGGTCGCGACGAAAAATCGCCGATCCCCGAGGTGGCCGATGGCAAATCCAACGGGAGAAAATTCTCCTGCTTGGCCAGATGGCTGCTGACCAGAAAAAAGATGATCAACAAAAAGGTGACGTCGATCATCGGAGTCAAATTGATCGCGACGCGACTGGTACCTCGGTAGCTGGGGATTCTCATCGTGCCGATATTGTAGCCTTTTCAGAGGGGGGGACCCACCAGGCAAAATTGTCGGTTGCGTAAGGTTTGGCGGATTTCGGGAATCTCCGCCGGGACAAACTCGGCAAGGTCATAGAATCGCCCTTTGTGGGCGGTCTCTGGTAGCATTTATGGCCGCTGGCGAATAGACTCTCGGGGTCCTCTAGGACAGTTTGTTTCCCACGACTCCTTCCTCGAAGTGCATTGATATGAGCATAACGACAGACAACTCAGGGGCGTCGGCCCCCAACGCCCATCGGCTTTTGTGGGCGGGATTCATGGCTATTCTCGCAGCGGGTGTCGGTTTTTCGATCCGAGCAGGGATTCTAAGCCAGTGGGCTGAGAAGTTTGGTTTTACGATGACCGAACTTGGCCAGATCACCGGCGGTGGTTTGACAGGTTTCGGGATCATCATCCTCCTGAGCTCGTTTCTGGCGGATTCGCTCGGCTATGGTCGATTGATGAGCTTGGCGTTCTTGACCCATTTGGTCTCAGCGATCCTGACTTTGGCTGCAGGCTACGCGTTTGCTTCGGGGGGCAAGGACGCGGCGTTTCAATGTTTGTTTTGGGGAATGTTCTTGTTTGCCATCGGCAACGGGATTGCCGAAGCGGTGGTCAATCCTTTGGTGGCAACGCTGTTCCCGAACAACAAAACGCACTACCTGAACATTCTTCATGCCGGTTGGCCCGGAGGATTGATTGTCGGCGGATTGGCATCGTATTTCATGAATCCAGACGGCGGCAAACCGGTTTCGTGGGAAGTACAGATATCGCTGTTCCTGCTGCCAGTGGTTATCTACGGTGCGATGCTTGTTGGGCAGAGTTTTCCGAAGTCGGAAGCTAGCCAAGCGGGAGTCAGTTTGAGCGAGATGTTCACGCAGGTCTTCGCACCGTTGATGATTGTCTTGCTATTGATCCATGCTCTTGTCGGCTACGTTGAACTTGGGACCGACTCATGGATCACCAAGATCACTGGCGCGATCATGGAGTCCAAGCAAAAGGGATTGCTGCTCTTCGTCTATACGTCAGCGCTCATGTTTCTGCTAAGGTTTTTTGCCGGACCTATCGTCCATCGCATTTCCCCGCTAGGTTTGCTCTTCGTGAGCGGTCTGCTTGGTTTTGCTGGACTGAACATGCTCGGCGCCGCAACGACAGTCCTTGCCTGTGTCATTGCGGCTACCGTGTACGCAATCGGCAAAACCTTCCTCTGGCCGACGATGCTTGCGGTTGCCTCCGAACAGTTCCCCAAAGGAGGCGCGATCACCATCGGTGCATTAGGCGGCATCGGAATGCTTTCCGCGGGCTTGCTCGGTGGACCGGGAATTGGATTCAAGCAGGACTACAATGCGACTGCGAACCTAAAGGAAAAGGGCCCGGAAGTTTACGAGCGATACAAGGCCCCAACGGAAAACTCCTTTTTTGGTTTCAAAGTCCAGGGGCTCGACGGAGCCAAGGTCGGCGTCCTTGAGGATGGCGGCAAGGAACTCGCCAGAGCCACGGAACTGATCAAAAAAGAAGGCCGCACCGACAAGAACAATGAGCAACTTGCGAACTGGTGGCAAGAAGCCTCGGCCACGGCAGATGCAGACAAGAAACTTGTGACCGATGCCGGTCTCTATGGTGGACGCCAAGCCCTGAAGCTGACGTCGTTCGTCCCGCTCACCATGGCTGTCTTGTATCTGCTGCTTATTTTGTACTTCCGGTCGCGGGGCGGTTACAAAGCCAAGAATGTCGAGGCCCAAGGATCCTCCCACGGACACTGACTTCGTCCCGTCGGTAGCGAAGTTGCCAACTAACGGTCAAAAGACCGGACCACTTTTTTCCAAGTCGATTCCGCAAAGTCCGAGATCTTGCGAGAACCACTCCACTTCCCGCCGGAGAGCGGAATCGCCAACACGACCAAAAAGATCGCGAGGGCAATCAGACCTGGCAACGCCAAGTCCCAAGCGGAAAACCCTCGCGATGGTTCGACGCCACCCCCTGGATGATTGGGATGGAACATCGCTATCTCATCGAGTTGTTCCATTTCGAGCATCTCTCGGCCATCCGGCAAAAGCCGCTTGGCCGTAATGCAAACTTTGCAGTCTTTGTCGAGGATTCGCAACCGACCGAGGCCCTTTGCCTTGATTTTCTTGGATAGCGTTGGATCGATGAACGCCGTGAACCTGCTCACGGTCATCTCGGTGACTCGAACCGGAATCGATTTCCTGCCGATGTCGAGAAAACCGTCTTGGTTCTCTTCGGCTAGCCGAAATCTTTGGTTCTTGAAGTCGGAATCTTTCGGATTCCATTCGCTCGAATCGACGGTCGGTGTTTTGCTTTTCATGGGAATTACCTGGAGTCCACTGAATCTCTCGAAATCGTAGTTTTCAGTTATCGACAGACGGGAAAACGCTGGGAATTCGGCATTCGAAATGCCTAAGAATCGTTGATAAAAAGGGTTGTAGCGATCGTATCGGTCGACCGTTCGCTAGCGAAGCTCACTCCCTAGCAAACCCCGTCCTCGAGGTTACGAATTGCCGAAAGTCGATTCCCTCGGGAATCTACGTCGGTCGCCGGGGAACAAAACCGGTTTGTCCTCTGGATTTTGCTCCACGTTCGACGTTACAACTGGACGATTCCCACTAGCATCAAGGTTTTGGCTTCGAAACGTGCGGGTCTATGCCGATGGAAAGCGAAGTGTTGTCAGAGAAGGTTTTTGATCCTTTAGGGATACGAACCTACGACTCCCCTGGTTTCTATGACGAAATGTTCGCATCCCAAGGCCAACCTCGGCCGGGGGTTGGGTTTCTCGTTGATCGCCTGGAGAGCCTTCCGATCGGTGAACTGCAGCGGCGGCAACGGGCTGCGGACCATGAACTGCTGAACATGGGGATCACCTTCAACGTGTATGGCCATGCGGCCGGGACCGAGAAAATCTGGCCCTTCGATTTGATCCCGCGTGTGATCCTCGAACGGGAATGGGAAGTCATCGAATCGGGGCTGAAGCAGCGCATTCGCGCGCTCAATATGTTCATCGATGACATGTATCACGAGCAACGGATCATCCGCGACGGGATCATGCCCGAGTACATGATCTCCTCCAGCAAGGGGTATCTCAAGCAACTGCATGGGATGAACCCACCCCGTGGAATCTGGTGCCATATCACGGGAACCGATCTGGTGCGCGGTGCCGATGGCCAGATCTACGTACTCGAGGACAACCTTCGCTGCCCATCGGGGGTCTCGTACGTGATCGAGAATCGCGAAGTGATGAAACGGACCTTCCCTCAATTGTTCGAGGGTCACAATATCCTTCCCGTGGAGACGTATCCCGAGCAGCTCTTGAAAATGCTTCAGTACGTCGCGCCAGCCTCCGTCCGCGACCCGAACGTGGTGGTATTGACCCCAGGCATCTACAACTCTGCCTACTTCGAGCACTGCTTCCTCGCCCAGCAGATGGGAGTCGAATTGGTGCAAGGCCCCGACTTGGTGGTGAAAGATGGCTACGTTTGCATGAGGACCACCAAAGGGTTGCAACGAGTCGACGTGATCTACCGACGTATCGATGACGATTTCCTCGACCCGGACACGCTCCGCCCAGATTCGACCCTCGGCGTACGCGGGCTGATGGAGGTGTATCGATCTGGACGCGTGGCGTTGGTGAACGCTCCCGGGACCGGGGTCGCCGACGACAAGGCGGTCTACGCCTATGTACCCAAGATGATCGAGTACTATCTCTCGGAAACGATGATCCTGCCCAACGTCCCAACGTACATGTGTGCGGATCCGGAACAACGCAAGTACGTGCTCAGCCACCTCGGTGAACTGGTTGTCAAGCCAGCCAACGAGTCGGGCGGTTACGGCATCCTTCTAGGACCGAGAGCGACGCGTGAACAACTCGACCAGTATCGGCACTTGATCGAGAGCAATCCGAGAAACTATGTCGCACAGCCGATGCTTGCCCTGTCGACGGTCCCGACGCTCTGCGGAGATACGCTCGAAGGTCGGCACGTCGACCTCAGGCCGTACATCCTGTACGGCGAGGATATCTATATTGTCCCGGGCGGACTGACGCGTGTCGCGCTCGTCAAAGGGTCCCTCGTCGTCAACTCTTCCCAAGGGGGAGGAAGCAAAGATACGTGGGTGCTGAGAGACGAACTCTGAGCCTCTCGGGTTTGAATCGCAACGGTTTGGCAACAACACTTTATATCCGACGGTTATTCCATCATGCTATCGAGAGTTGCAGATTCGATTTTTTGGATGCGTCGCTATACCGAACGCGCGGAAAACGTAGCTCGGTTCATCGATGTGACCCTCAATTTGACGCTCGGGCTCGGCGATCACCTCGACCATCAATGGGAAGCCTTGGTTTACACCACTGGCGACCAGGAGAAATTCTTCGAAACCTACCAGCATGTGTGTCAGGAATACGTCATCCGGTTCCTGACCTTCGACGAACAGAATCCGAATTCGATTCTTTCATGCTTGCAGTATGCTCGCGAAAACGCCCGCCAGAGTCGCGAAATGCTCAGCAGCCAAATGTGGGAGGAACTCAACAAGTTCTACCTGTTTGTCCGGGACAGCCGCAACGATCCGCGCGCTATCGATTCCCCCTTCGAATTCTTTACCCGAGTTCGCCAGTTCGGGTACTTGATCGACGGTGTCGTCACCGGGACGATGTCCCACGGCGAAGCCTGGAACTTCGGACGCTTGGGAGCCATGCTCGAACGGGCCGACAAAACATCGCGCATCCTGGATGTGAAATACTTCCTTCTCCTGCCCAGCGTCACCGATGTCGGCACCTCGCTCGATATCAGCCAGTGGGGCATGCTGCTCAAGAGCGCCAGCGCGCTGGAAATGTATCGACGTCGATTCGGTCGGCTGTCCCCCAAACTCGTCGCGGCGTTCCTGTTGCTCGATCGCGACTTCCCACGCGCCGTCCACTTCTGCGTCGCGCTCGCGGAACGATCGCTGCTGGCCATCACCGGCGGGTCCTCCGGGAATTTCAGGAACCGCCCTGAGCAACTCCTCGGACGGCTCAGGGCCGAATTCGAGTTCCTCGATATCGACGAAATCATGCACGAGGGATTGCACGACTTCATCGACGGTTTTCAAGGCAAACTCAATTCCATCGGCGACGCGATTCAGGAGATGTTCTTCGAAGTCCAAGTCGAGCTGGCAGCCCGTTGAAAAACGATCGAACTTGGAGTCCTGCCCATGTTGCAACCCTCAACGGTGCGAGCCTGACCATCACCCAGCGGGGTGATCGATGGGCAGCATCCCGTTCTTCAACTGGCTACGAGAGATCCCGTCTCCGCCTCGGAAACCGGATTACTTCGACGCTCGCAAATCCAATTTGCAGCAACCGAAGTCGAATAAACCCGAGGGCATCGATTTGCTTTTCATGACATCGTGCCTGAGCGAGTAATAGACGAACTTCCCATCTCGCTCGGTAGTCACGAGCTCGGCGTTGAACAGAACACGCAGATGATGAGATACGTTGGGCAATTCCAAGTCCAAGACCGATGCAATGTCGGAAACACTCATCGAACAACTTTGCAAAGCACGGATGATCTGCAATCGAACCGGGTCGCCGAGTGCCTTCAAATAGCGAGCGCATTGGGTCGCTTCTCTTTGGTCGTCCGATTCACTGGGGGCCATGTCCAATCACCCTTCAACATCCATCCTGCCTTCAATGTCCATCGCGCCTTCAATGTCCATCGCGCCATCGACATCCAAAGCTCTTCGCAGGAAAATTCTGGCAGAGCGTCCAGTATCACTCCACTCCTGCACGGATTCAACCCCCCTTGCCGTCACGGCTGCTGCTTGACGATCGCCATCCGTAACGCTAAAACGTTCAAACGAATGTTTGACTGTTTCCGGGGAGGAATCCTCCGAGTTCTGAACCAGATCATCGAGTTGCCAAATCCTTTGAGTCAGGAGCGACCATCGAAATGGGGAGCAAGCGATTGCCCCGAATCAGGGATTTATGGGAAGCGGCTGGACCGATTCGATCGAGTGCAAGCCAACGTCGGATGCTCGCTTTCACTCTGGTGGAATTGCTGGTCGTCATCGCGATCATAGGAATTTTGGTCGGCTTGTTGTTGCCAGCCGTGCAAGCGGCACGCGAAGCGGCGCGACGTATGTCGTGCCAAAACAACCTCAGGCAACTCGGGCTCGCCGTGCATAACGTCGAGGGTGCACGGAAGGTGTTGCCAACGGGTTCGGAGTCCAAGCCGTTCCCTTCCGCGCCCACGCATCCGCACAACTTCTACCGCTGGTCGGTGCTGGCCCATCTGACCCCGTATCTCGAGCAATCGAACGCCTACAACGCGATCGATTTGTCCACGCCGCTGTATCCTCCGCCGGATTTTCGAATCACTCCGCAGAACGCGATTCCTGCATCGCTGGTGGTACCGCTATTCCTCTGCCCGAGCGACAAGCAGCAAACCGTATCGACGTTTCAGGACAACACGGGTGCCGTATACAACTGGGGGCCAACCAACTACGCCGGTAACGCTGGTTCCGGTATCGATGGCGGATCCGCTTTCAAGGTAGACGGAGTTTTCTTCATCAACAGCAAAATCCGGTTCGCCTCCATCGCCGATGGGACTTCGAACACAGCGATGTTCTCCGAGAGTCTTCTCGGGGTGGGCCCCGAGCGGAGCACCGACGCTTCCGTCATGACGTTTCGTGGCGATTACAAATATGCTGGAGCCGCTCCGCTAACCGACTCGGCATGCGACGCGGCGTCTCAGTACAACAACAGCAATCGCCGCGGGTTCTCTTGGGTCAACGGCGAGTATCGAACAACGCTATACAACCACTATTACCCACCGAATTTTCAGGGCTTCGATTGTATCGGTGTTTCATTTTCACCGAATCTCGAGGACCGATTTTCCGGCGTCGGGTGGCGTGCAGCCCGAAGCTTGCACAGCGCCAATAGCGTCAACATGACCCTGTGCGATGGCTCGGTACGGACGGTCGACTCCACGATTGATCGTTTCATCTGGCGGGCTTTGTCGACGCGGGCCGGAAGCGAAATTCTCGGGGACTGGTAAATCGAGTTGTCGTTATTTAACAAGGTGTTTCGCTTTGGTGCATGCAGAAACGGTCGCTAGGGAGTTCCACGATCGCGGGTTTGCGATTCTGCGAGGCTTTTTTAGCGACGCGAAGATCTCGTCGTTGCTGGAAGCAGCCAGCGTGCTCGAAAGCGACTCGCGAGGAATCGCGTCGCGAAGGAATCTGCGATGCCGCTACATGGCTCATCACGCCACGGGAGAACTCCTGCTGGAATGCTTTGATCCCGTCGTCGATATCGCCCCCGAAATGGGGCAAGCCGCAACGTGCAATCCCTTGATGGCTCTCCTGCACGCCATTTACGCCTGCCCAGGTTACTTGTTCAAAGACAAACTCATCCTAAAGCCACCCGGCGCCTCGGGATACCCGCTTCATCAGGATTACATCGCCTGGCCGGGGTTCCCGAAATCCTTCCTGACCGTTGTTATCCCCTTGGATGCGGCGACCGAAGAGAACGGGTGCACCGTCGTCTATCCCGGTTATCATCGCGCTGGTTTGATGACGCCTGCCGACGGGGAGTTTCACGTGATTCCGCGTTCGCTCGTGAACGAAAAAGATCGTGTTCCCCTCGAACTCGCACCGGGTGACATCGCGATCTTTGACGGATTCACTCCCCATGAGTCCAGGCCCAACACGTCCTCGTCCGCGCGACGGCAACTGTACCTGAGTTACAATTCGCAATCCGATGGAGGCGACTGTCGCGCGGCCCACTACCATCAATTCCACGAGTGGCTTCAGACCAAGTATCCGCGACCAGCCAACGAGCCGTGGTTCTTTGCGTGAGCCAAATCGATGACGAGGACTCCCACGAAAACCGAGACAGAAGCGTTCGCCGCAGCCGTGTCTCCTGACAAAATTGTGTCTCTCGACAGAACCGCATCTGCTGACCGAGCTGAAGCGTGGCTGTTGAGCGGCATGATCGTCCTGGCAGCTTTGGCGATGGTTGGTACGCTGCCTGGAAGAACGCATGGCCTGGGGTTGATTACGGAGGGTCTTCTCGCCGATCTGCAATTGGATCGATCGGCATTTGCAAGAATCAATCTCTTGGCGACGTTGATCGGCGCGGCGTTCTGTTGGCCGTGTGGCTGGTTGCTGGATCGATTCGGGATACGACTCACCGGTGCGGTTATCATCTTGCTGTTGGGAATCAGCACGGTCGGCATTGCGCAGTCGCAGACCTCGTCGGCTCTGAGCGTTTGGATCACACTCACTCGAGGGTTTGGCCAGAGCATGCTGTCGGTGGTCAGCATCACGCTATGCGGTCGCGCGAGTCTGGGGTTGCGGCATTCCACCGCCATGGCTTTTTATTCACTCCTCGTGTCGTTGATGTTCATTGCGGCATTCCGAACCCTGGGCAGTGCCATCCCCACGATGGGATGGCGAGATGCATGGTGGCGATTGGGATGGATTGTGATCCTGGCGGCACCCGTTTTCGGCCTCCTGACCGTCGAGACGCGTTCGGTGAAAAAAAGTGGCGAGGAGGAAGGTTTCAAACAGCACGCAGTAACGATGCGGCAGGCCCTGGGCACGCCCGCATTCTGGGTTTTTGCGATGGCCTCCTCGATGTATGCCTTCGTGTCATCCGGGATGTCGCTATTCAACCAATCGATTCTGTCGGAGCGCCAGTTCGATGCGTCGGTCTACTACAATCTCTTGGCGATCAGTACCCTGGCAGGTCTGCTTGGAAATCTCGGGGCCGGTTGGCTGGCGACACGAACCACCTATGGCCGGCTGATGGCCATCGCGATGACCATCTACGCGCTGGCGCTGGTGACATTCCCCTGGGTCAGCAACCTTTACCAGGTTTTTGCCTACGGGATCGCCATCGGTGCTTGCGGTGGAATCGTCACGGTGGTTTTTTTTGGGGTGTGGTCCTACATGTTCGGTCGCAGGAATTTGGGTAAGATCCAAGGTCTCGCGCAACTGGCGACCGTGCTTGCCTCCGCGGCCGGTCCCCTTGCGTTTGCGGAAAGCATGCAGCGTTTCCAATCGTATACTCCAGTATTTTGGATGCTGGCACCTGTGATCGCGATCATTGCCACGGTCTCCTGGATGGTTCGAGTTCCCCGTTATGTGATTCCCCGTTATGTGACAGACTCCACGACTCTGCCACGAGGTTGATACGATGCAAACAATCGAGCTAAAGAAACCCGACGTCACCCGTTTCCACTTGTCCCTGAATGTGAACGATCTCGGCAAAACCGTCTCGTTCCTCACCGCCTTGTTGGGATGCCCTCCCAAGAAGATGCGAACGGATTATGCCAAGTTCGAACCGGCAGACCTGCCGGTCGTCTTGTCGCTTGAGCCTCGCACAGAACCTCAGCCTCCGCTGCGCAATACCTCGGGCGAAGGTCCGCTCAACCACGTTGGCATCCGCATGACGAGCGCTAACCAATTGGTCGACGTGCAACGCCGCCTCGAAGCTGCTGGCTACGCGACACAACGCGAGGAAGGTGTCGAGTGTTGCTACGCTCGTCAAACCAAGTTCTGGGTTCTCGACCATGATCGCACCATGTGGGAGGTGTATGTACTCGATGAGGATATTGAGCATCGGGGGAACGCAGAGTCCACGGTGGCAAACACCGGGCGAGAGTCAACCACACAAAGCGGAACGGTTTGCCAACGACGCAGTTGGGCGCATCGATTGTCGGACGAGTTCCCCAGCGTCATCCCTGGCTCCGGCGAACTCGACGAAGTGTTCCTGCAGGGGAGTTGGAACGCCAAGCGGCATGAAGGGCGTTGGGCCGATCAGCTAGCCAGAGCGCGAGCCGCGTTGCGACCCGGAGGCAAGCTTTCGATTCATTTGTTGACGGCCAATGAATCGGTCACCCTGACCAATCCGTTGCCCGGTCCGGCTGCGGTGGTCGAGGTTGTGCCTTCCTTGTCGGAGGTGTTTGCAGCCGTCGAGTCGCAGGGATTCGTCCACTTGCGATTAGCCAAGTATGGTGCGAACCCTTGTTTTCGCCATGATGGCACAGAAATGCGGGAGACGCGTCTCGAAGCGTCGGTTCCATCCCTCGCTTCTACCGACGAACGGCTCGTCCCCGTTTTGTACCGAGGCCCTTGCAACTCCGTTGCGATCGATGGCCTAGGAACGTTCGCCCGGGGAGAGTCTCGATGGATCTCGGAGAAAGCATGGGAACAATTCGTGGCCATGCCCGGATCCGAATCCTTCGTGAGGCTGACGCAACCGGAACGTGCCGGAGCCATTCAGGCATGTGGGGTTGTTACCGGTTAAGATCGCGAGCGGGATCCGCGTGCTCCACGATCACGCATCGGTTTCCAGGTCGCGGACCGGATCATCCGCGATGGCCGCTTTCGGAGGTGGGACCATCGCGCTGGGGGGATCATCAACCCGAAACACATGTCCCTCAAAAACGGTCATGAACTTTTGAACAAGCGGATAACTCATCGCTTCCCGAATGCGTTGATTCGAGTTTCCTTGCGGTATCGGACGGGGCGTCGATGGCGTGTCGCTGGCCTCGTCCGCAGGTTTCATTCCGGGAGGGACTTCCCGGTCGGTGAGGACCCATTCCAACTCCAAGTCGTTGCCGACGATCGGGCGGAGAGCGTTCCGAACAAGTTCGTCATTTTCAGGCTTCCGAAACCAATCGATCGCGAACTTGGCATCTCGTGCCAGAAGAACCCGCCAGCGAACGTTGGAAAGAGGCTGAACGCCGAGCGTCATCCATCCCGCTTGTTGGACCACCCCGTCGATGGGGCCAACCGCGCGCCGAAAATACTCCAGAGCACTCTCGCCCGAAACTATCTCAGGTTCTTTTTTTTTTGAGTCCGATTCCGGTTCCTCCTTCGGAACACCGGCCGTTGAGATGCTCGACGTCTCGGACGAATCCGATGAGGGGACTTGCGGTGAAGCGGTTCGCGGTGAAGCCGTTTGCGGTGATGGGGCCGCTGGCGAGGGTGCGTGCGCTGCGGGAACAGGAGCAGCCGTAACCACGGGGCGGTGCCCGCTGGCCAAACCCTTGACCACATCCGAAAGAAGCTGCAAATCCTGCAGGTTGCAGATTTGCACCAACGCCACCTCCAACAGGATGCGCGGCTGGACACTGTGCTTCATGCGAACCAGGGCCTCATCGAGCAATTGCATGGCCGACAAGAGTGTCATCGTTCCCCAAGATTTGCCCGAGGCGCGGAGCGCCTCGGCACCGGTCGGGTTCGCGGTCCGCATCAGGTCGGTGGAGCCTCCGATCGCCAAGGCCATCATGTCGCGCAAGTATCCGAGCAACTGCTCGGCCAATTGCCCAGGGTCGACTCCTTCACCCATCGCGGCATCGAGTTCGTGCAGAGCGCCTGCCGCATTTCTTTGAATCATGCATTGAGCGAACGATGCCAGTCGAGTTTCGTCGGCCGTTCCGAGCATGGCATGCACGTCGTCGACGGTGATGCGATGGCTGCCGAAGCTCAATAGTTGTTCCAACAACGACTGGCTATCGCGCAGGGAACCGGCTGCCCGACGCGCGATCAATCGCAATGCATCTTCGTCCGCCTCGGTCCCCTCGTTGGAGCAAATGAATTTCAGTCGTTCCAGAATCTGATCGGCTTGGACGGGAGGAAAATCAAAGCGCTGGCATCGCGACAGCACCGTGATCGGAATCTTTTCGGGATCGGTGGTGCAAAAGATGAATTTCACATGCCCGGGCGGTTCCTCGAGAGTTTTGAGCAAGGCGTTGAACGCTTGCGTAGTCAACATATGGACTTCGTCGATGATGTAGATCTTGAATCGCGATTGCGTGGGGCGAATCGAGGCATTGGCTCGAAGTTGCCGGATTTCATCGATGCCGCGGTTGCTGGCTCCGTCAATTTCGATCACATCCATGTCTTCGCCGTTGTCGATCGCCAACGCGATTTCCGAGGTGGGATCGAACCGCCCCGATCCATCCTGGGACGCATTCAGGGCCTTGGCGAAAATGCGGGCCGTACTGGTCTTGCCCACTCCGCGCGCCCCGGTGAACAGATACGCGTGCCCGACGCGGTTCGTTTCGATGGCCCGCACGAGGGCCTGAGCGACCGTGTCTTGCCCCACCAATTCCTCGAAGGTTTTGGGGCGATAACGCCGGGCTACCACCGTGTACTTGGGTTGGGACGAAGAATCGAGGTCCTGGGATTCGTGTGTCTCGCTCATGGGCCCTCATTGTGGACCAGATCAACGCCATCGTACAGATGTCGCCGGGGGATAAAAAGTTTCTCGTTCGGTGTATACTGGGACCCACCTCCAACCGACTTGGAGCCGCAACCTTTTCTGACTTTTCTTCCGAGAGACTACAACATGTCGGGCAATGCTTTTCCGTTTCGCGGCTTTGCGTGTTTCTCGCGAGCCATCTGCCTGATGGTTCTAGGGTGGTCTTGGATTTGCCCGCCCGCCTCGTGCCAAACCGAGGACCCCATCCCGGTGCTGATCATCGACGGCCAAAACAACCACGGGATATGGCCAAAAACGACCGTGATGATCAAAAAGTATCTCGAGGAAACCGGCCTATTTCGCGTCGAAATCGCACGGACCAAATACACCTGGCAAGGGGAGGAATGGCTCGATAAATACCCGCTCAACGATGGGGTCAAACGGGAATCGGTCAAGGAACCGAAACCAGACCCCGATTTTCGACCGGAGTTCTCGAAGTACAAGGTGCTGGTTTCCAATCTCGGCTACGGGGCCGCGGAATGGCCGGAAGAAACAAGATCCGATCTTGAAAAATTCGTCTTCAATGGGGGGGGGCTCGTCATCCTCCACGCTGCCAACAACTCGTTTGGGGAATGGAAAGCCTTCAACCGCATGATCGGCCTGGGAGGCTGGGGAGGCCGCAATGAGAAAACAGGTCCCTATGTCTATTTCGATGTGAGCGAAAAAGAAGTACGCGACACCACTGCTGGAAACGGGGGGAGTCACGGTGCCCAGCACGAGTTTCAGGTCATCGTTCGCGATCCAAAGCATCCGATCACCCAGGGGTTGCCCCGCGCCTGGCTGCACACGCAAGACGAGCTCTACGATCGATTGCGAGGCCCCGGCGACAACATGCAGATCCTCGCGACTGCTTTTTCGAGCAAAGAAAAAGGAGGAACGGATCGCCATGAGCCGATGATCATGACCATCGGGTACGGCAAAGGCCGAGTCTTTCATACCCCGATGGGACATGCCGATTACTCGATGGAGTGCGCTGGCTTCATCACCATCCTGCAACGCGGCACGGAGTGGGCAGCGACCGGCGCGGTGACGCAAACCAAGCTGCCTAGCGATTTCCCAACGGAGGACAAATCCTCCCGCAGGGTCTTCGAGTAACTCTCGCTCCTACTTCTTGGATCCCTTGCTCTCGCTTTTCTTTTTCTGTAGTTTGCTGAACTCCTTGAAGCCTCGCTCAAACTTCCCGATCTTGGGTCGGATGTTGATCTCGCAATACGGTTTGTCCGGATGCTTGGCGAAATAATCCTGGTGGTACTCCTCAGCGCGATAAAATTCGCGGAGCGGCGATACCTCCGTGACGATTTTCCCGCGAAACACACGTTTCTTTCGGAATTCCTCGAGCACGCTGTTGACCGCTTCGCGTTGATCGTCGTTCGCATACAGGATCACCGAGCGATACCGTGTGCCGTGGTCCGGCCCCTGGGCATTGAGCAGCGTCGGGTCGTGGGACTTGAAGAAGATCCGAAGCAACTCGTCATACGAGATCACCTCGGGATCGAACTCGATGCGGCAGACCTCCGCATGACCGGTTTGATCGGTTGACACCATTTCGTACGTTGGACTGGGCAGGTGGCCGCCGGCGTATCCAGACTCAACCGACTGCACCCCGAGCACCCGCTCAAATACCGCTTCGATGCACCAGAAACATCCGCCGCCAAACACCGCGATCTGATGGTCGGACCCGGTTCTGCCAGGGCTCGAATCCTGCGCTGGGCTGCTCAAACCCAGCAACATCGTCAGCCCGCATGCCGCGACAACACGACAATGCATCGAGGGGTACCATCGTGACGGAGAAAAGACGAAATCGAAACACATGACTGGTCCTCTCGCCGGCTTGAGAACTCCATATCCATTCGATCGCAGTTCGACTCGCGATATCAGAAAGTATAGGCCGACGCGATCGGCCAAAAAAGATTCGAGAGCCCGCTTTTGTAACACAACCGAAAAAAAGTGAGCCTGAGGCGCTAGCCGCGTTCGGTCGACGTGCAAAAAATCGGCTAGCGCCTCAGGCTCATGGAAACCAAAACGGACTTTTGTCGGCTGTGTCTATTGCGCACCACCAAATTAGGGGATCGCCACTCGCCTAGCCCAATGCAGCGCACGATCGATCGGGCTATTCCCGACCATCGCGTCGAGCAAATGCGATGCGAGCCATGGGGCCATCAGGCTTCCTTTGCTCCCCAAACCGTTCAAACACCAAACGCGACCGCACTGAGGATGCGAACCTATCAATGGATGTCGGTCATAACTGGCAGGGCGAACCGCGATCCGATGCTCGAGCACCCAAGCGGTTCCCTGATCCAAGATTTCCCCGGTCATCTCGGTCCATTGGCGACGAAGAGTGTCGCGCCAATGGATTGCGGCGGGATGGTCGATCGATGTATCCAAGGCATGGCGATCATACGAGGCCCCCAGAAGATATCGATCTTCTCCCTCAGGTACGATCCAGCCGCGATGATGGAGGACGTGATCCATTCCCAGCCCTTGGCTTTGCACACGCAGGATATCACCGCGCGCGGGATGCAGGGGCAACCTCGAAAACCATGGATTGGATCGAGCGCGATCGCCTTGGCACAAGACAACCCAGCGGGCGGTCAACCCCAACGAGGGAATCGCCACTTCGGTCGAGAGAGATTGCAACTCGCGTTCGACATCCAGATCGATCGACACCAGCAATCCATCCTGTTCGAGGACCGATCGCGTCGCGTCGAGGTAGACGGGAACTTGCAATCGTCCAGCGGGTGACATGCAAATACCTCCGTTCCCCTTGAGGTGTGGTGGCAGCCAGGCATCGGTCAAGGTTTCGATCTGGATTCCCGCTTCGTCGCCAGGCTCCCTCGAAGCGAACCATTTGCGATGACAGAACTCGGATTCCTTCTCGGAGGTAAAGACTCGCCACGCCGGTGCCACCGACCAGAAAGAGCGCCCGGTTTCCTGCTCGATCCTGCGATACAAAGTGTCCGCTACCGGAAAAAACTCGCGCCATCGCCAGGAGGTTGCGAACCGCGAGCCGGTGATGGGGGTAACCAGTCCGGCAGCCACGCGCGAGGCGGAATCGCGGCGAGGTTGGTCGATCAACAAGGCTCGCAACCCGCGAGCCCGGCATTGCCAAGCCAGCGTGCACCCCGCGAGGCCCCCTCCAACGATAATGATGTCAACCGCTACCAAAACTGGACTTGCTCCACTTTATTTTTAAAAACCTTTCCTTGGTTTGCCGTGGTTCCCGGGATCAACCTACAATAGGTATACCCTGTGGTCGCACACCATGCGACCATGCCCGACGTGGATCCCCGATCAACAACTCGAACGGATTGTTCAGCTCTTGCAACCTTTTCGAATCGCGTGTCCAAACTGTTCCAGTCGCATTGTTGTGCGGCACAAGCATCTTATCGGCCAGACTCTGCCGTGCCCGAAATGTCAGCAGCCGGTTCATGTCCTCCCTCCTGAGGACCCCCTATTCCCATCACCGATTCCGGAAACGATCCCGGGCGTCCACCCAGCCCGCCCGTTGGCCGTGAACTCCGAAGCAATCACGAAAGCAGATCCGGCCGATTGGGATGTCGAGCAATTGGTCTCGCAACCGTTTGAGAACCCTGCCCCTTTGCTCCCAGAGGCCGAACCACCTCCCCAGCCGCCGAGCCGCGTCGCGCAAAAGGAACCGAGCCCTCTCTCCCAGCGCGATCCAGGCTCCTGGCAAAGCCGTGATGCGCTCGCGCGGCGAAACATTTTGCTGGTCAGCTTGATCGGCGCGTGTGGCTTGCTGCTCGCGGGCATCGCGTTTTTTGCGTTCATCCGCTGGATGGGCAAACCGTCGGAACGCGTTGCGCTGAATCCCGCCGGAATCCCGGAACCGATCGCGGAACCGCCCCCAAACCAGCCGATGGATGGAACCAAGCAACCGGTTGCTCCGATCGAGGCCCCGTCCCGCGCGAACGACGATGACAAGCCAAATACCACGGAACCGGCAACCGATCCGAAGGTTGCCGATCCGAAGGTTGCCGATCCGAAGGTTGCCGAACCCGAACCAGACAGTTCGCAATCCGAAAAGCCTGACGCAGTCGGCAACCCCGTTGAAAATCCACCCAACGGGAACTTGCCTTCCACCCTCGTTCCGGAAACTGGTCTCACACCCCAGGGTGAATCTCCTGAGAATCCGACCGTCGCCCCAGATCAAGCCGGCATCGAAGAAAAACTCCCTTCGGTCTTCGAGGATTTCCAACGATGGATCGATGCCCCGAGTCGAGGAAATTGGGACGATGTCGGCAAGGCCGATCGGACCATCGAGGACGAGATCGCGCTTGAGAACGCGGAAATCCTCTCCCGCGAGGAGTATTTTCCTCCGGCGATTCCGATTCCGAATTGGCTCGAACGCTCGGAGCGATCCCTGACGTCGGTAACGACGCCACCGATGTCGCTACTTCGGTGCATCCATTGGTTCAGTAAAATTTCGAACGTCGGGATCACGGCGGACTGGGTTGAGCTCAATCTCGCGGGCGTCGATTTCTCGGAACCGATCGTTATCGAAGGCCAGAACTGTTCTGTGAAGGAACTGATCGACCGATTCTGCCAGCAACGCGGACTCGAACTGATGCTTGACGACTCCGGTTTTCCCCATATCCGTCCCTCGCAAGAGCGACTGTTGGCCTTGAAAGGACCCGATGGCGCGCTGAATACGGACTCATGGGTCAATGAGCTCCCGATCGCAGATCGCGATGCATGGGTTCCGCTTTTGATTCGGATGCTCGATCTGAGCCAATGCCAATACGCGCAAGGCCGGTTGGAATGGACCGGCAACGAATCTTTGTACGACCGCGCGCGATTCATCGCATCTCTCCAAGCCATGAAGGATGCAACCAAGGAACCACCTGCCGAGTTCCAGTTCTCCGAAAACTCATTCGATTTCGTTCGGCCCGAGGCATGGTGGGCACTCCGGGAGAGAGTGCAAACACGGATGCCGATGGATCGTATTCTTCACGAAGAACGCCCTGTGATCGATTTGATTGCCATGGGGTGCGAGGCATCGGGAACGCAGTTGGTGATCGACTGGCCAGCCGCCTGGTCGCACGGCCTTCATCCCTCCCGATTGAGCTTGTCGATCGTCAGGGGACGAACGCTCGAGGAGATCGCCAATCGCTACCTAGAAGATTATGCGATGGAACTGATTCCGCTCGATTCCAAAACCGTACTTTTGACAACCGACGCGGTACGCCGCTCCATCGAGCAGGTCGTTCCTGTGCGGCTCGACCGCGGGATGGCGATCGAGGATATCAAGGGGGCTGTTCGTTCGATCGTTCCGCGCGGACCGGATCTACGCTCGCGGTTTCGTTGGGAACCCGTACCGGGCAACGAGCAACTCGCCCTGTTGCGCGTTTGTTTGCCCGCATTATTCCACCTGCGCGACACCGAGTTGCAACGCGCGTTTGGTTTTCAGTCGCCGAACGAGAAAATAGAACGCGAATAGCTACTGCCATCCTCGCGGATCGTTGTCACGCTCGACATCGCTCCGAGCTTTTCCAAGGGAAGCCACGCGTTGACGATCTCCTCTCGCGTTGCATCCAACGTGAAATCGATTCCAAAGTCCAAGCTCGTTTGCGAGTTGCTGAGCCTTTCCCACGAATGATCGACGGCATAACGGACCCACGGGGTCATCAGCGTTGCCAATCCGCCGAGATCGATCCATGCGGCCTTGGCCATGTTCTTGGTGCTGTCGAACTGTCCAAGCCCGATGGTGGGATCGGTCGCTGTTCGAACTCCTTCGATCACAGTGTCCGAATACGTGAAGATCGACCAGGATGAACCGACGCTCACGCGCGGCATCATGGCCTTCGGTGCGGGACAGTTTTCGGGGATCGGAAGGCCCCACGTGGTGAGTTCACCGTCCTCAAGACGTTGGCTTTCGGGCGTTTGCAACGACGTCCGGAATGAGGCGGGAATACGATCGCCCACGCTGACTACAACCTGCTCCAAGAGGCTTCGCAGCCCTCGAAGCGATTGGATCCATTTCTTGGAATCGTTGATACCGATCAGCAATCCCGCTCCTGGAATCGCTAGCGGTTCGTTCGAGCGAGGCCAGTCAGGATGCCACTGGTGACTCTCCAAGCTGGTGCCATGAAGAACAAACACGTGCTCGCCACTCATGCTGGGCAGGACCTGACGCTGCCACAGTTCAGCCCATTGGAACAACCACGGCCACGCGCGATCGGCGATCTCCGGCAGTTGGATCCAGCGCGCATCGGGCAAATCCCGATCGGGCACGGTTCTGAGTTCCTCCACCCGCTGCTTGATCCTGCGAACGATCGCCCGAGCCGCTTGGAAATACTCCGGATGATCCGCGAGTTGGACGTCCAAGACGATCAACGGATCTCGCCCCCAATGCCTCGCTCCGCGAAGCGGGCTGCTTCCATCGAACAAGGCGTTCACGGTGCGATGATGGGCATGCACTTCCCAACCATGATCGAGGAGCAGACTGATTTCCGTGGAGCCTTTCTGCTCAGGAACATGAGCTTCGATCGTCGAGTCGATCCAACCGGCATCATCGATGCATGCCAACAGCCATTCGCGATATTCGGAATCGTCGACTTCGTAGGTCGCAGGGCGAAGGACGGCGTTCGCCAACTTGCTGAAAAAGTCCTTGAGCCCCAGTTGAAACGTTGCGTGCGCGAGCCGATCCGACACGTAGCGGATACCGGTGATCTGTTGGTTCTCATGGTCTCGCACCCAGTGCAAATCGGGATGATCGAGCAGCGAAGCCCCGGGAGCAGCGGCAAGCATTGAGTCGACGGAATCTCCGAGCGCGAAGACGAATCGCTTGTCGAGAATTCCAAGCGTCAGCACGATCGCTTTGTCTGCCACGACCTCGCGAAGCCGCGAGAGAGACTCGGCATCGAAGATATCATTGGTCGGAATAGCGTCCCATGGCAGCGAAGCGAACGGGATTCGCCAACGAAGTCGGGAGCCTCGTTGGTCTTCGATGCGGGTCAATAATTTGAGAGCCGCTTTGGCTTCGGGACGCATCCCGAGCCCGAACCGCAGGAGCCCCTCGATCTCGTCGACTTTGGCGAGCGCCCGCTCGTTGTCGGTAATCGAACCTGCGAGGATGATTGTCGGCACTTTCCAATCGGGGCCGAGTTGATCGATCCAGCCGTAGACCAGCTCTGCTTTGTCCGAGTTCGAAACCGAGGGATCCGCGAGCAGATGGCTTTTGCGCAGTACCGATTCCACTCGCTGCAGGAAATCCGAAAGGGATTGATCGGCGGCCAGGAAAATATCCTTGGAGAGTACGTCTTGCAAAAAACGAAGGGCCTCCTTCGTGTTTCGGTTCTCGACAATCGAGCGGACTCGAGACAGGTTTCCACGCCGATCGCGCCACGCTTGCCGAAACTCCTGCTCTAGTTTGGTGACGAACGACGAGTCTCGCACGCCGGCGACTGCGGGAGAGTTCCAAAACTGAGACCATGGTGCGAGGATTTCATAACCACCGATGTAGAGATCGGCGGTCGGTGGGACGATCGCGATCGAGCGGGTCTCAAGCTGGGCACACGACACGGTGGAGAGGGCCGCGTTGGCTGCGAGGACAAGCGGGGCCAGCGACATCCAGCCGAAAACATTTCGTCTCGCGAGGCATGATCTCATGGTTATCTGCTGTCGAGTGTTCTGTTATCTTTGACGTTAATGAATCAGAAGCTTTTAGCATACACTTCGCCATCGATGCATGTTATGGAATCCGACCTCCCGTTCCTCACGCAGCGCCAAACTTGGGAATCGCGTTGGCGTGAACGGTTTGAGCCCTTTGTGGCGGAGCAATTAGCTGGCGCGGATTCGGGTCATGGACTAGAACATGTATTGCGTGTGGTTGAGAATGCGGCTCACTTGGCGAAGGGTACCACAGCAGATCTCGCCGTGCTGCTTGCGGCGGCCTGGTTGCACGATTGCGTGATCGTCCCCAAGGATTCTCCGCTCCGGAATCAAGCGTCCCGAATGGCGGCAGCTCGGGCTCGGCAGTTTTTGTCGGAGATCGGTTACCCCGAAGACCGGGGCGCGGCGATCGAGCACGCGATCGCCGCCCATAGCTTTTCCGCCCAAATCCCGTGCGAGACGCTCGAAGCTCGCCTGCTGCAGGACGCCGACCGGCTGGAAGCCTTGGGAGCGATCGGGCTGGCCCGGTGTTTGATGACTGGGGGGGCGATGCGGCAGCGGCTATACGCCCCTGGGGAACCCTTTCCGACGGGGCGGCAACCGGACGACACCCAGCAGTCGATCGATCATTTTTTCTGCAAGTTACTAGGTTTGCACCAGACGATGCAGACCGACGCCGGGAGAGGGGAGGCGATTCGCCGAACCCGTTTTTTGGTCACTTTTTTGCGGGAGCTAGCAATCGAACTAGGGACATCGCTCACGGAGTTGGACGGGAGCATCGAGACTGCCCTAGCGGACTCGCCGGAACTTGTGTACATAATGGGGACTTACGGGGTGTAGCGCAGTCTGGCTAGCGCATCTGGTTTGGGACCAGAGGGTCGTAGGTTCGAATCCTATCACCCCGACTATTTCTAAATAACGCTGAAACAAGAACTTACGTTACCTGCCGACGTTCGGCAGTGCAGCCTGAAATTCCACGAAATCCGGTAGTCTACCGGATTCGGTGAAATCGGAGGTTGCATGCCATGTCGAAAACATCTGTTCCCCGCGTTCCTTCCTACCGTCGTCACAAGCCCACCGGGCAAGCTGTAGTGACCATCCATGGCCGAGATCTCTACCTCGGCAAATGGAACTCTGCGGAAAGCAAAGACGAGTACGACCGTCTGATTGCCGAATTCCTTGCTAACGGTCGTCGGTTGCAAACCGAAGCCGACTCCACCGTGGTCGAAGTCCTCAATGCCTATCGGAAATTCGCCGAGAACTACTACCGCAAGGACGGTCGGGTCACGAGCGAGTACGGATGCATCGTAGAAGCTCTGAAGATCGTCCGAGAACTGTACGGACGCAAGATCGCCAACGATTTCGGCCCCCTAGCGCTCAAAGCCGTTCGTCAACGGATGGTCGATAAAGGCTGGAGTCGTGGCCACATCAACAAGTCGATCGGCAGGATTCGAAGGTGCTTCAAATGGGCGGTCGAAAATGAACTGGTTGGGCGCGATGTGTACCACGGGCTAATGGCCGTTTCCGGCTTGCGCAAGGGCCGTTCCGACGCTCGTGAGCCAGATCCCGTGATGCCCGTGGACGATGCGACCGTTCAGGCCACGCTGCCCCACCTGACGTGCGTAGTCGCGGATATGGTTCGATTTCAGCGAATCACGGGCTGCCGACCCCAGGATGTTTGCAACCTCCGCCCCTGCGACGTGGATATTTCAGGCGAAGTCTGGTTGTACCGACCCAGCACACACAAAACCGAGCACCACGGACGGGAGCGAGTCATCCCGATCGGACCAAAAGGACAGGACATTCTGCGACCGTATCTGTTGCGAGAAAAGGAAGCTCATTGCTTTAGTCCAGAGGATTCGGAGAGGAACCGCCGAGAGGAGCGTCATTCGAATAGAACGACTCCACTTTCGTGCGGCAACCGGCCCGGAACAAATCGCAAGCGAAAACCCCAACGATCCGCCGGTGAGCATTACACGGCCAACACTTACCGCCGTGCAATCCACCGTGCTTGCGACAGCGCCTTCTTACCACCCGAACCGCTAAGCCAACGTGAGGATGAAACCATGAAGAAATGGCATGATCGATTGACGGACAAGCAACGAGCCGAATTAGAGAAGTGGCAATCCGATCACCGCTGGTCTCCGAACCGACTTCGACACTCGGCTGGAACCGAGATTCGCAAACGGTTCGGGTTGGAAGCCGCCCAAGTCATCTTGGGGCATGCATCGGCGGACGTTACACAAGTCTACGCCGAACGGGACATGCAAAGAGCCATTGCGATCATGCGAGAAGTCGGGTGACAAGCAATGATTTTGCTCAAAACCGCTAACGGTCTATAATGAGCGTTAGCACTTTGGAACCCGAACACAGAGGAGTAGTCATGGACGGTGCTTCGCAATCGCAGGCGGTGGTAGTATCCACAACCACCCACGCTCGCGAGGTTGATCCACTGAGCGTGACCAAGCGATTGCAGCGTGACGGTCGCTGGGCTGAAGTCGAGCCGGTCCGTGATCGCCTCATGAAAGAATGCAAGAACAAGGGCATGAGTAAGGCAGATGCCCAAGCGTGGACCTACGCGGAACTCGATCGCCTCTACCCACCCTTGGCAACCGAATGGACGACTGGCTCTGACGACTACGAATTGGGATCCACCGAACGTAGTATCGTTTCGGGACTAAATGATCTTCCAGCGTCATGGGGCCAGCTACCTGCCAATGCGTCCCTTCATGCTGAAATAGCTTGGTGTCAGGCGAACCGATTGTGGGTCGTCGAAGAAAAGCCCGACGGAGCAACGGTCGTTCACCTCAAGCTTGCGAGATCGCCAGCACCAAGCTGGTCTGCACTTGGCTGGCTGGAAACCAGCATTCGGGCTTACTCCAAGTTTGTCGATGTCGCCGCCAAAGTCACGGCTACGCATCAGGACCAGCAGGACTTGGTGCGACGGGAGCGGATGGCGATCGACGAGATAAGGTCGTTGCTAGCGGAAATGCGCGAGGATAGCGACAAGGGCTGTGCAAACAGAAGTCATTGACGCGATGTCTGCCGGAAATTGATCCAGATGGGTGCCCCCGTTCGATGGGACTCCCAACGTTATCCCAATTTGGCGCGTGCACATTTTGATTGCGTTTGCGGGGCGATAGTGGTACGTTCGTGTTACGTTGAGTCGTGGTTTTCGTTCATGCGTATGGAGGATAGATCGATGCGATCTTTGCTGAGTGTGTTGTTGGTGGTGTTGTTTTCGTCGTTGTCGTACGGCCAGTATTCGTTGGGTGAACTGAATTCCAATCCGTACGACTATAATTCGCTGAGTAATCCTT
>Ga0315904_10000735_pt1 | contig 52203 bp, 31 predicted proteins | sample LakEriMetagenome_6_FD_203529 | JGI IMG/M metagenome (GOLD analysis project Ga0315904, IMG submission 203529) | Freshwater fungal communities from buoy surface, Lake Erie, Ohio, United States - Buoy 12 MA120 | ecosystem: Environmental > Aquatic > Freshwater > Lake | place: USA: Lake Erie, Ohio...
AAGGGCTTGAATCGCATTGTCAGGCGTCGCTACAAGGGATTGAACCACTTCGTCAGGCGTCTCTACAAGGGCTTGAACCGCATTGTCAGGCGTCTCTACAAGGGCTTGAACCACTTCGACGGGCGTCTCTACAAGGGATTGAACCGCATTGTTGGGCGTCTCTACAAGGGCTTGAACCGCATTGTCGGGCGTCTCTACAAGGGCTTGAACCGCATTGTCGGGCGTCTCTATGATAGAGTCCGCCAGTACATCATTCGATGAGCTGGCAATTGACAAATCACTATCGCTATCAGATTGGCTATTTGAACGCAATCGTTTATATGACTCGGGTAGCATTTCAATATCACATGTTTTCCAGTCAATGATATTGTTATCAATTGCTTTTTGAAATAATTTTTCGTATTTATCAACCTTTTTTTTTGTTGTAAATGATTTGCGATTTTCATCAACCAATTCTTTTAATCCGCATATCAAGTCATTATTTCCATCCATTGTAATTTCTTTATTATAAGTAATTCCAAGTATTTTTCCAATTTGTTTTGCCTTGAAACGAATCATATGAATGGTGTAATTATTATACCCATCGTTGTGTGTTTTAAATGCCTTTTTTGTATATTTGCGGTCATCTTTATAAATATGGCACAGGTCTTGGGTGACATTATTTGGATTGTTCGAAAAGTATGTGAACGTAGATTTACATTTTATACAAGAATTATCAGATCCGTTATATTTGTACCGATACCCTTCTGTCAAATATTCAGTCATTCTGTCGCGACCGCGGGGCAGCGTAGCCCATTTTTTGTCTTTTGTATCCCAATATTTCCAAATTTCGTTTGTTCTGATTTGTTGCATAATTATTTTTTGCGAGGCTCTTTCAGTATCCTTTTCTAATACAAAGATGCTGGAATCAATAGTGAATGGTGAACAATTTGGGTCGGCAAAGAAATCGTGTTCGCGATGTACAATCTCACCATTAACATAAATCTGTGTATTTGGTGAAAGTAATTTTGAATAGGTGGTTGAAATATTTTGTTTAATATCGGCCGTGATTTGTTCCTGGTTGGTACATGGAGAAATAGTATCACGCATTTGACTCATAATAATAGATGAGCCAATTTCAAATGGATGAACCTCGTTGTATTCGCCAACTGTTGCCTCACGCATAGTGGGATTGTATGAGTTATTTACATCTAGTTCATTTGCCATTCGTTGAAAGTCGCACACCGCTCGTATATAGCGCGATGGAATATTAATTTTTGTCATAACGCTCATAACATTACAGGCATTGAGAGCACCTGCTTTTAATCCGACGCCAAACTCCGACGTTTCATCATCACAATCGTGCGATTCGCTTATATGCCCCATATTAAGAGGACACGATGTACCTTCGGCCTCTATATTTTTAAATCCAAGAACATAATTATCGGACACTTTGAGTTCCTGTAACCTTCCAGTATCATCTATTTTTGTTGTTATATGTATTTTAGATGCTTTTTTAATGACATTATCAACCACTTCATTAATCACTTTATCAAGTGTATAATTTGCGTGTCGGTGTTGCTTAGCGAGAGAGCGGAAATGGGGTGCGCCAGAATTGATAGATTTCATTTTTGGTGTAGAATAATTTGTTTTGAATGTTTACAATAGGTCGGTGGTTAATTATATTTTTGTAAGAATGTATTTAAGTTTTCAATTTTTTGATAGATTTATAATTCATAGTGCAAAAAACAACAGACTTACTATCATATATTTTATACAAAAACGATTTTTATCCATGTATATAAGATGAAATACGCGTCAATTTGTTTACTCACATACCCGGATTGAGAGCCGTTGTTTTTTTGATTTACAAAGTGGATGTACTCTTGACCAAGGTAGTTGTATATAGGGCATTCTTCCAATTCCAATTTATTGGCGATTCGGGTTTGGAAATTGGCGTTGTTCAGTTTCACGGAAATGTGGAACTGACGCAAATCTGCGCGCACATGCCCGGGACAATATGATAATATATTGTCGACCAATTCGTTGGGTAATGATGTCATGTGCTTATTAGGGTGTTGTATGTGTTGTCTGTATGTTGTGTTTTACACCTTTGCATTCGCAAGGGTATATTAGGCGGTCAAATTGTTTTATGACAACGGTCGCTGCCCCCCTACGGGGGTTAAAAAATTGAACTAAATATTTAATTTTAACATATTTTCAAAAACAGTTAATACAGTAAAATGCCGATAAAAGTCAATACATCCATAATCAATCGCGATGATTTTGTAAAAATCTTAGAGTTTTACAATGCGCACAAACCAGCAGATGCTGAGCCGATCGAACGTTTGGACCGCGCCGAAGGGGGGTTCAAAATAAACAAAAAAAACGCGGTTCCTCATCCAGAACCAAACAATAATATTCGCCAACTACGATGGTCGTATCAACGTCTAGTTGCGTATGAACCGTATAATACACTTACCATAGAAGAACAAGACCTGCTTTATAAAGCATTAAAAACAGTCTTGGGCGAAGATACTGTTATATGGGAATAACCAAGCAATTGATTTATTGGGAGCGGTCGCTGCCCATAAAATTGTTTGGACCCCCCCTACGGGGGGGGGTCAAAGTGTTTTTCAACCGATGGATACTTCATCGGTTGAAAAATTGTTTGGATAAAAACCGTAGGTTTTTATTTGAATTGTTTTATGGGCAGCGACGCGGTCGCTGCCCATAAAATTGAATTGTTTTTTGTATTCAAATTAAAACAACATAACAACTTATTTTGTATACTCATAAATATGTCGCTGATACTCGTTTACGACGTTGAAACCACCGGCCTTTTGCCAAAAGCCGGATCTACTCAGCTCAATCCCCACGTAATCCAGTTCAGTTTTGTCTTGTACGATGTAGAAGACATGCGAATCATCGAATCCCACAACTATTTTATTCGAGTTGGACCCGACGTGGTCATCTCACCCAAAATCACGGAACTTACTGGAATCACTCGCAAAATGTGCGACACAAAGGGAATACCCATAGAGGATGCGTTGATTCAATTTGAACGCCTCTATGATATGGCCCATATTATTATTGCGCACAATCGCCAATTTGACTCGCAAATGTTGAAAATTGAAATCGAAAGACACCGCGAACATCCCAAAATCCGGAACATGTTGTTATTTGACAACGCCGAAGATAAATTGACGGGGACTCTACATGTTTGTACGATGATGTCTAGCGTGAAGTTGTGTAATATTATGGTGGAGAAACCGGGGCAGAAACCATACGCCAAATGGCCGACGCTGCTCGAATTACATGAGCATTTGTTCGACACTATACCGGCCAATCTACACAATGCCATTGTGGATGTGCTTGTTTGCTTGCGGTGTTTTGTCAATATGCATTACAATATTGTGATTAGTGAAGAAGAGTTTGCGACGATGATAGATTTGGTGATGATAGAGGGATAAAGCTGCGACGAGCAGCAACTCATAAAGCTGCGACGAGCAGCAACTCATAAAGGTGCGACCAGAAGCGACTTAGAACAGCAACTCATAAAGGTGCGTCTTGTTTTTACAATTCCAACAATAACACCATTGAAGATTAATATGTTAACAATTCAACGACGACGACCATTTTTTTTGGTTTTTTTCTTACCGCCTCCACGTTTTCGTTTCTTACCAGTTTCTTGTTTCTTACTAGGTTCTCCGAAGCCTAAAACAGCATAAGCTTGTCGCCCCAAACTTCGTACTAACCGTTTACTTTCTGTTGGATTAATATCTTTACAAAATATACTACAACTATAATCAAACAACAACAAATAATCTTTGTCGGTTAGATTATATTTTTTTGTTAAATGTCTAATAATATCATTTAAATTAAATATAACTCCAATATCTTTACCATCATCGTCTGTTATATCTTCTGGTTCCATATCAGGTAATAAATCTTCTATACGCGTACCAGGTTTAATATCAACATTGTTGTTGAAAATGAATATCCCCCAAGAATCCATGTTTTTCGAATCTGTTGGCGGATCATTTGTTGAAAAAATTTTATTTAGAAAAGTATGTCCAATACCGACTTGGTTGTTGCAAATATAGCTGTTACGACACACATATTCTGGATTTATTTTTCTATATTTTTCTGTCTCATCACGTGGGTTTGTTGTTAGTGTGGTCAATGCGTCTTTTGAGTAGTTTAAGAAGTTTTCTGCTATTATTTGGTCTTGGTTTTTTGTGTTTTGATTAGTATCTGCCATCAAATTAATATCCCTATGTTTTTTAAAATAATCTGTCAATTTGGCATTATCACTGCCGTCTGCATCGGCAAGCACTACATTTCCAGGAGAGGAATTTGTAAATGTCATTAGTTTTGGGGTTGATTTTAATATCTGAAGACTTTTTGATGCGTGTGGATTTTCTCTATATGGACCGGCACGCCTGTTATACGCGCCGTGAGCACAAATTACAACAAGCATATATTTTTGTTCATCTTGTAAAGGTGAATGTTTTTTTTCAAAAATCATAATATTTATATATTATATTGAGTAAAAAATAATACAAATCTTATTATCACATGCCTCTACACAATGACATTGTAAATATGTAATATTTTATGAACTCTATTCTGAGATGGATATGGATAAAATGGTTTTTACAGCTTGTCATGGAGAGCCTCTAAGGTGGAGTCTGTACTCTAAGGTGAAGTCTGTAACCGAAACTTGGGATTGTAGTCAATGGCATGAAGCAGTTTAATCTGGGATTTGGCGTTTTTTTTGCTGGTGCATTTGGCAAACACGCGTTTGGTTCGGCGGTTTTTAACGCGATAACAAGGTCGGCCTCTCACTTTACGAATTGTATATGGCATATATCATATACAATACAAAAAATTGATTTCTGGAATGTTTTTTATTTCCAAACAAAACATTATCAAACAAATCGAATAAAATGTCTAAACACTTGGGAAGAATTCTGTGCACAAGATTCATTGGCGGAAGATTCATAGGTAGAGGCGGAAGATTCATCGGCTATAATAATTCAGCTCCCGTATATCAATCTGGCAACCGCGTCGACATTATGACCGGCGTTTCTATAGATGAGAATGGTTATTGGGATAAAACCGATATGGTTGCTTTAACAATCGCATATGTCCCCAACAATATGTATTCGGGTGTTCCTATGTTTTATGTCAGCAACAAGGCTTTGCGAAACCCCGAACAAAAAGCGGAAATATGTGCCGCAATATTGGAAATTATGAGAGGCAGCAGCGGTAAAATCGCGATTTGCGCAAAAAATGCCACGTTGTTTGTAGAACGGGGTTCAACACTCAATTTGTGGAGCGTAATCATTTGTCTGGCTATTCTATTGTGGATTGTCTCATAACGCCTAGAAGATAGGCTTGTTTTTTGACAACTTGACGTTCTGCGTAGTTATTCGCGGCGTCGAATAGACAACGGGCGTCGTCGATGTTCCCTTGTACGTATTTGGCAAACATTTTGTCATATCATTCAAAATTGGTATACTAAACATGTTTTTTGCGATAACGTCGCCATATTCGTCGCGCTCCTCTGTGTCCAAGATTGTACAAATGCGTTTGTGCTGGGCCAGGTCGGCACTTGATAAAAATGTGTTATTTGCTCCTACACGATGGAGATTCTTTGTTTGTTTTAGTGCTTTCATCTTGATGTAATCACTAAATGACATGGGTGTGTGTTCTATATATACACCGATGGAATATACTTCTGTTGAGAGAGGGATAAGCAAAGCTTATAAGCTTCGCTTATATAAGCGAAACCGTAAACGTCGCCCCACGCCTCTCTATACTTTCATCATAAAACCTCGGTGCTGAGATGGACAACTTTTCTCCCGGTGTCAAGAACAGCGTATTCGGCGGCGCAACAAATCCTAGTCCCGGATTGGATACTAGAGAGAGGATTGCCCCTCCGCCAAATACCGTGTCCGCGTTCGCCGTGCTATACCACGTGGTCAGGTTGCTCTCATGCGCATAGAGGATTTTTGTCGTGCCACTGCCTCCTACAAAGAAGAAGGCGCCGTTGTAGCACGATGTATGTTTGTTCACAATCGTTCCCGGAAGACTCACACTTGTCAATTGGTTTTGAGAAAAGTCCGTGTTGTAGTATACGGCGGAATTAGAGAAGTCCGTTATCAAACTGTATTGCCCATTGTATGAATACGACGACAACTGGATGTTGGGGTCTGCGAATCCCGTATTCTGTGTTTGGCCATTGAACTGGCCCGAATCAAATCCTCTATAATACATCAGCGTCGAGTATCCAGTTGAAACAGTAGAGGCCACATATTTTTTCGTATTCATGACGCGATGATATTTGGACAATGTCGCGGTAGAAGGCGCGAACAAGTCATGTGTTGAAATAGAGACCGCTGAACCGCCGGTTGTCTTTTGAAATACAATTCCGTAATATGAATAGGCCGTCGTGTTTGTCATTGTAAAAAGAAGAGAGGGCGCAAGTGTTGGTGTCGCCATACTCAAGTCTTGGACATCAATGGTTGTCCACGCGCTGCCATCATTGGACCCGAGTACTGTCCATGCTTTGGGGAACTGGTTGTTTGCCGGGCCGCAGACCGAGTAATACCGGGCCACAACAGGCGTCGCCAATGAGTATTGGAGCCATTCGCCGGCAATTGAGCCCAGGGTCGCTGACCCTGTATATGTGCCTTGACCGTTGTAGAGACCGGACCCCGATGACCACGTAGTCGCCGCCAATTTGTCGTAGGCGTTGGCCGCCGTTCCCGTAGAGGCAGATGCCGTACCTGCGATTAGCACACTGCTTATATCCCCAACGATGTAGGAACTGCTTGTCCAAGTGAGCCCATCTACACTCGTTGCCGTGGCAGCAGGGGAGCCGTAGGCGACCCATTGTCCACCAGTCCAGGCAATCGATGTGCCTCTCGTTGTAAACAACGTCTTTGACCCGGCGACCCCGGTCCACACAATTCCATCCACGCTCGTGGCAATTGAATGCGCGGTGCCTTCGCCCACCGCGACCCAGAGTGAGCCATTCCATGCGACCTGGTATCCCTCTACAAATGTAGAGTCCGTTTGTTGCTGCCAGTGGATACCGTCGCGACTGATTGCGAACCAAGTACCAACGGATAGACCCACGGCGACCCAGATGGAGCCGTTCCATGCCGCGTGATTGGCTCGGGTCTGGAGAACCGAATTGCCGCATCCGTACCATTGGACCCCGTCATAACTGTACCCAAGCGTGTTGTATATACTGTCAGAACACGCAATCACCATCGGTTTCACAATGGCGGTTCCTCTTGATGAATTGGTTATGGCAATAGAGGGAGCATTTGCCGATAGTGCCGTGGTTGTCCATGTGGTTAGGTCAACCGATTTATAAATGCTTGTGCCCGATGAGAACAAGTATTCGGTGCCGGTATGGGCAAATCCTGTAATTGGCGTCGCGCCGCCGAACGAATGCGATGTCCAGGTTCCAAGGTCTCCGCGACTGATATAAAGGACACCTGTTGACATGGCAAATGTGGTGGTATTGTGAGAGGCGAGACCGGTGATAGAATATGCGGCCAACGCGGTATTGGCGGCCCATGCCGTTCCATCACCACTCGTGTATAGTCCGGACGAACATGCGGCCAGCCAAAGTGTGCCTGTCCAAATGATATCGATAACTCCGGTGAGAATTGTTGCGGTCCAGTTGAATCCGTCGACACTATATGCCGAACCCGTGGAACCGCCGGCGAGCCAATAATAACCATTGTATGCGAGAGCCGTGCCCGCTGTAAAAAACGTGGTGCCGAGCCCGTGCCAATAAATGCCGTCGTAGCTGTATGCGAGAGAGTTGAGACCGGAGCCGACGGCGACCCACAAGATTCCTTCGGGCCTCTCAGATGTAGTCGGTCTAAATTGGACAATTGGTTTAAATGGCGCTAACAACCCATAAGACCCCGCAACAATTCGCGCACAGGTCGTCGTGAAAATATCGGCACCGCCGCCGAACCATGTGTGTCCATTGCGACTATATGCTAGTGTATTGCTAGTGCCTAAGCCTCCGGCTAACCAGAGCCGACCATTTGTTGCCGCCGTTTGAACAGTTGTTGATAGGATTAAACCAAGATTAATACTGGCATCGGTCCACGTTGCGGCATCATGACTATGATTTGTACCCGCAATCATCATCGTCCTCGGAAACACAATGATATTTTGAAACTCGGTATTCGCCTCTACATCATAGAACGTAGAATTGTACGCAGCATGTGAAAGGTGCCAGTCCGCATACCCGCCATTCTGTTTTATCAAAATACTGTTCACGGGGTCTTCGCCCGCAATAATAAAGTTGGAACCCGTCCATTTGGCAATATTCGCGCTATAAATGATAGTGCCCTGGGTATGTGACCAGTTGATACCATCATAACTTACCACGTAATTGTGATTGCCGGCACTGACGCGATAATCCAACGTTAAGACAAACGCAACGCCGTCCCATTCGATGCTAACTGGTTTGTTCGAATTGTAGACTGCGTTGTTTTTGCTCTTGATGATGGTATTGTCCAGTGCCACTGTTGTCCAAGACCGGCCATCTGCGCTCCAAGCAATAACTTCGCGATTGCCCGCGGGTGCGCCCACTGCGACCCATACAGAACCCGACCAGGCCACGTCAAATGAGCCGTAGCCGGCGTCAAATATGCCGGAGCCGCCGCTGTACCAATTGACCCCGTCTTCACTGTACAAGAGAGAATTGACACCGCCGTTGCCGGCGACTACCCAGATGGCCCCGTTCCAAACCACCTTGCCATTATGGTAATTCGAGGCATTGCTGATGAGCGCCGTACCCGATGAATTGGCGGTCCAGTTGAGCGAATCAAAACTGGTATAGAGGCCCGAATTGCCGATGGCGACATACTGGTTTGTGCGGGGATTGAATCCAATCGAGGCGTATTCATTGGGAACCGTGTACCGGCGATATGTCACTTGGTCATAGGTTGTGGAAATGGAATGCGTGGCGGTGGAGGTGATTATCCACTTGATGCCGTCCCAGACTACGCGCGACAAGGCGGTGGAAGACGCATCTATCATCGGCGACCATGTAGAGAGGTTTCGCGATACGGCTTTTCCATAAGATGCCGTGGTATTGCCGATGAGCGCCAAATAAACGGGTTGTTTGTTCTTGCCGAATGTGTAGACCACGTCGGTATTCAGTCGGAGTCCGTCGCTCTGAATAGAGGCGGTAATGGCGGTGTCGGGGACCGAATACGAATTGAGCGTGATTGCCTTGGAATAAAGTTGGCGAGTATGACCCATGGTGTCTTGGAATACGTATTGTTTGGGCGGGACGGCGGACATGATGATGTAGCCGAGGCGACCGGTCGAACCAAGAGGACCCGTTGGCCCATAGGGTCCTGTTGTGCCCGTGGTGCCCGTTGTTCCTACGGAGCCAAATGAGCTTTGATAACCGAGAGGTCCAGTTGGGCCAGTTAGACCAGTTTCACCGGTTGTTCCAATGGAGCCGAATGAGCCCATTGAACCCTGGGGTCCAGTAGGACCAGTTAGACCAGTTGAGCCTTGATAACCAGTAGGTCCCGTAGGTCCAGTTGAGCCTTGAGTACCGACAAGACCCATCTCGCCGTCCATACCTGGTCCAAATTGTCCTGTGGGACCAGTGGTGCCCATGAGGCCAAGAGAACCCTCAAATCCAAGAGAACCTATAGGACCAGTGGTGCCCGTTGTGCCAGTTAGGCCGATTGTCAAACTGGCTTGACCAGTGGGACCATCTATTCCTACCGAACCTTGAGGCCCCGCGTCGCCGGTTGGTCCCGTGCGCCCGGTTTGACCCATTGCGCCATTGAATGACTGACCTTCGGGACCTGTTGTGCCGGTTTGACCGGTGCGGCCAGTTTGGCCGGTGCGACCAGTTTCGCCGAGCTGTCCGTCAGTTCCGGGACCGGTAGGACCCGTTGAGCCAGTGCGGCCAATTACCAAACCGGGACCTGTTGGACCCACAGACCCGAATGAACCGGTGGGACCTCTCCAACCGGTGGGGCCAGTTGGGCCGGTGGGACCGGCGGGACCAGTTTCGCCGATGATGCCGTATGTTTGTGCGCCTTTTGGACCAGTCGCGCCGGTAGCGCCCCCAGAGTTATTTGCTGGACCCGTTGCGCCGGTGAATGCTTTTGGTACAAAATAAGTGACGGAAACGTCGAGGGCAGTTCCAATATTTTGACTTGTCTCGGTGTATGTGATAGTTGATGAATTGTAGAGAGCATTTATTTCGGATGGGGTTAGAGTGCGGTTGTAAATCCGAGTGTCGTCTATGAAGCCGTGCATTTTTTGATTATTGAAACTTGTGTCGTATCCAGCGCCATTTTTATTGTAAAGGGTTGTCAAATCAACAGTAGGCTGACCATTGAATGTATTTGCTAATCCATTGACATATAAAATCCATGTATTTGTTGTGGCATTTGTAATTGTTGCTGCCAAATGAAACCATATATCTGCTGTTGGGTTACTTGAAATATTTGCAATAACTTCACTTGTTGTGGATGTTCTATATGTTAGTTGGAAATTAGTACTTGTTGCACGAATACAAATATTTCTGCTATTTGCCGTATTACCAAGACATATTGCGGTGCGCGGTGTTGCGTCCAATGATGAGAATTTAACCCAAGTAGAGATTGTGATATTGCTGGTATCTACCAGTGAGACTGGTCCTAGCTGGACATTTCCACTATAACTGGTGCTCGGGAAAGAGAGGCAACCTGTTCCAAAACGTTCACCTGATATTGTGAAAAGCTGTGTGTTTCCTAGGACAGAATCATATATCGGCGCGCCACTCGCATAATTGGCAAAACTATTACCGGATGTGCTGAGCGATTCAGAATCAAATGTGTAATAGCTGACCAATGTGCTTGGGTCAGCACGACCGTCAAATAGTTGAGAAATCTGCATACTAGAAAAAGCACTATTGTATATTCGAACATCGTCAATGTATCCGTCCATTTTATTAAGCAACGTATCAGCATTAATTCCTAATGCAATTTTGTTGAATGATGTCAAATTAGATGACACAACTGTTGTTTGATTCGAATAAGTATTTATATTATTAATACTCAAATTATAAAAATCCGCATTTGGAATGGTTGTACTTGAGCCTTGAAATGTATCATTATATACACCGGCAATATCAGTTGCTGACAATACCGAACTATAAATACGGAAATCATCTAGATAACCTGTAATCCCACCAATTCGATTAGTAGTATAATTATTTACAGCAAAATAGGGTCTAACTGATGTATATGTATGTTCAAGCGTACTATTACGATACATATTCCACGTTGATGTTGTAGATGTAGAATATGTCATTGATATTGCAATATGAACCCAAGTATTTGCCTGTATATTTGAATTTAATGATTCACCAAAAACAGGTGCTGTTATTCTTAAACTAATATTATTGAAAGCCCAATTTATATCAAATGAATCAGTTCCATTTGTGAATGTAGCAATATTCCATGTAACACTATTTGAAATTGGATATACCCAGAACGCAAATGTTATTCCTGTTGTAAATCTTAAGTTTATGCTTGGAACAGTAACTAATGTACTAAGACTAAGTGATTGTGTTCCTCTTCTGAAAACGGAAGAATTGAATACAGGTGATCCTGTACCATTTGCTGCGGATCCAAGAGAGCCATAATTAATTAAATCGCCATCAAACTTATACCATAATGATATTGTATTTAAAAAAGTAGTTGTCAATTTCTTTTCAGCAGTTGCAACCAAATGTGTCCATGTGTTAATGATAGGTATAGTAGATACATTATAAGTTGTCGCACCTCTAATAATCTGGTAATTACTTGATGTCGCCGCCAATCGGATAGAATCTGTCTCATTTGCCATCGAAAGAATAGTTCTTGGCACTGTATCCAACGACGCAAACTTAACCCACGCCGAAATTGTGACCGCCGACGAATCCACCAATGTAATCGGATTTAAAGCAACTGCACCACTATATGTGGTTCCTGGGAAATAGAGGGAACTTGTGCCAAACTTGGAGTCGGTTGCGACAACTGTCGGATTGGACGCCGTGTTATATGTAATAGTTCCCGCGTAAATTAGTTGAACCTCTGCCAATGTCAATACACGATTGTATTGCTGGAACTCGTCAATGAGCGCACTGTCGAATCCTGTGCCCCAAGTATTTGTGTTTCGATCGCCCACGGTCGGATACAATCTGCTCGTGTATGTATTATTCAGTGCGCCGTTTACATAGATAACCCAGGTTCCATTTGTGTTCAGTGTCCACACAAAATGATTCCACGTGTTATTGTTGATGACCGTTCCTGGTGCCACCGTGCTGCTGCTAGTGGAACTATTTGCGACACCCAGGACAAATGACCCGCCAGTAACCAGACTGAAATACACCGCCTGTTGTGTATTGTCCGCATTATTGCGGAAAAGGAACGCATATGCGTTGTTGGCAGTTGAAGCGGTTCTAAGCCAGAAGGCAAAAGATGTGCCGAGAGGCGCAATCGTCGTGGTTGGTCGTGTCATGGTCGAGGTCGCGGATAATGTGAGAGACCCGGTTCCGAAACGGCTTGTTCCGGATATGACAGCAGAGGCGGAAAGCGATGCGTCATACACATAGGCCCCAGATGCCTTGTTCCCAATTAGCTGTCCGGAAACAGAATCGCTGTCAAAGGTGTAGTAAAGTGGCATATCATCGATGATGGCGGCATCGTAGGTTGGTTGTCCATTGTAGGTATTGTCGGGAAGCGCATCGATTGCGGCCACATTACCAATTTTTTTGCCGGATGTCATTTCCATTGGATAAACAGCAATGGGCCTTGTATTAATTAGACGACCAGAGAAACTGGTAGCAGATACATTTGGCACATAGATAGGCGAGAATCCGCCGAGTGCTTTCTTGTAGGGTGACATAGCCGAAAAAGGATGACCACCGGGCAAAGAAGAGGCAAGACCCCATTTCCACGCAAGTTGTCCCTCTATTTTTTGACGCTGTTCTGTTGTTGGTGCAGAAGTGTACGCAATAATTTCACCAAAGTCGGTCCAATGGGTTGAATCAGAATTATTATAGGTGTTCATTCCGAGTCCTGCTTTTGAAATAGAGAAGTTGCCAGTAGAGGCATATGAATTGTAAACACCATTTAACCCCGTGTAAACATTGGTGCCATCAAAGTACCCAGCAATTAAATAGGGGATGCCAAGTGTTATTGTGCCCACTGGGAACACAACGCTATTTCTAATAATAGAGAGTGAATTGGAAGTGCCAGTTAATATGAACGCGGTATTCAAAGAGGCGTCGTTAGTTGCCGTTCCTGGACCAAAAGAGAGGATACGGGGAGTACCAGTTAACCAATTGAACTCTGCCACCATGAAGAATGAGAATGTGGTCCCGGCATAGGTAGTCGTAAATGAACTGGTGAAACCAGCATTGGTGAGTTGGATGGCTGGTTTGCCGTTGATTATATTGTCAGTTAGATTTCGGCTGGAACCAATTGAAAAAGTAGAATTGTTACTACTAGATGATTTGTCATATATTTTAGTTATTATGTTATCAGTTTTTGTATCGATGGCACAACTAGATGTAAGCTGTCCAAAACTACCAGTACCAATAGTATTAAATTCAAAATTAACAAAATTTTTAGTAGTATATTTATTAATATTATATGGACTAACATTTTGTATGTTTACTACAAAAATCCAAGTACCTGCAGAATAAGAAATTGAGCTTATTTGACTATTGAGAGTATAATTTGCAATAATTAATGGTGTTCCATCTGCTTTAATTTTGAAAGCAGAACTTCGAGATACCCATATTCCATTCCAAGAATTATCTTCAGAATATACTAATTGGCTTTGAAAATAATAAATATTTTCAACTGGAGTAAAAATTGGAGATGTGTGAATTATCCAATTAATTCCGTTATAACTATATGCGGTTTTACTATTTGAACCATAAACTAACCATATATTTTTTCCATTAATATCTTTTCCATATTTAACGAATTGAACTGAACCAATTTCTATTAAACCTCTTCCTGTCCAATCAATACCATTTATACTAGTTGCGATATTATGATTTATTCCACTACCACCAGCAATCCATAAATTATTATTACTATTATCTTTACCAAAACATGACGCATAACATATACCATTAAATAGTCCAGTTTTGCCACCACGAAGTGTCCATGTAATTCCATCATAACTAGTAGAAAAAGCATCATTTGCCAAATTACTAGAAATAAGTATACCATTCCCACTTCCATCTAACCCATAAGCAATATCTCGTGTTCCTATATTACCTGATCCTATACTAGATATTGTACGTGTTAATAAATTATATCTAACTAAAGCCGGGCCACCAATTAAAAAATTAGCAATACTAAAAATACTATTTTTGGCATATACAGATGGTCCATTATTAAAAAAAATACTTTGATCTATATTATAGGTAAATCCATTATAACTAGAAAAAACATTACTACTATTATATATATAAAATAACTGAACATTTGTCGATGGTATTGCCATGTCGCTAGAATAATCAAACTCTGATGTACTTGTCGCATCATTCCACAACAACATTCCATCCATGGTCGAGGCAAAATCATAGACGGTACCTTTGGCCTTCTCTGTTACCGTGTAATTATCAAAATCAATGGTGGGTCCTGTTGGGCCTAGTGATCCAGTTGAGCCCGTTGGACCCGTATCGCTTTTTGCGCCTGTATCACCTCTCGCACCCGTTTGGCCAGTTGCGCCCGTGGCACCTGTAGCACCAGTGTCTCCAGTTGCGCCGGTTGCGCCGGTTTGACCAGTTCTACCAGTTTGACCAGTTCTTCCCGTAGCTCCTGTATCACCCGTATCACCGGTTGGTCCCGTAGTTCCTGTTGTACCAAATAATATCATGTGCCCTCTCGGTCCAAAAGCTCCTGTTGAACCCGTATCACTCGGTCCCGTCGGCCCCGTGGTGCCCGTGGTGCCAGTTGGGCCATATTCCGTGTAAAAGAGGCGGAACTCACCCATGGCCACACTGGATTCACCCGTGGTCGGCGCTGTCATCAACATCCGATAATATTTGTAGTCGATCGGGGCAATCGCAAAATTGCGCTCCTCTCCTGCGGTAAACGCATCCGTGCTGACCGATTGTATTGTGTTCCATACTATCGCGTCTCTGCTTCCCAAGAAATACCACGCCGTGGGTGGTGCTACCGCCGTTGTCGTCGGCGCAACTACCGCGTATGAATTGATGCGCTGTTTATTGGCGTCGCTCTCCAATTGGAGCCATTCGCCTCCCGTGTAATCGGTCAGCAAATTGTCGAACTTGTAGATACCTTGGCCCAAAATGTTGAACGTGGTCGGGTCGCCATTAATCGTGGTAATATTGTTGTAAAGAGAGGATGTTATGCCATAATCCGAAATGACACCGCTTGTCCAGTATCCTCCGGCATTGCGCGTATACCACATTTTGCCGTCGTATGTGAGCAAAATAATGCTGGACAAATCGAACGCGTAGAATGCGCGAATCTGTTTGGACCCCGCAAATGTTTCCGCCTCTGTATTCGTATATACGGAAGATATCTGTTTATTGGTCATATCGAATCGCCATAAAGAATATGACACATCGGTGTATCCGGCGACAAATGCGTATTGTGTGTTGAAGATATAAACGGGCGCCGTCAACTGAATCTGGGAACTGAACGAATAACTGGGCGAAGATGAAGTGGTGATAGTTGACGTGGAATAGTCGCGAATCACCGCGCAATCCGATTCCGCCGATGGCGACCAAATAATATACACATCCGGAACTGCCTGATTATAGAATATGCGCCTCTCTTGTGCCGCCGACGAAGTGGTCGTATGTGTTCGCCCCGAGAAGGTTGTTCCACCATTCGTCGTATAATAGTATTTGTTGTTCTGTCCCGCCACATAGAATGATGACGCCGAACCGGCAACGCGCATATTTCCGTAAATGGTGTCAGTGGTGACCGCCGAAGTGAATGACACCGCGTTCAAATAGCTGGACGCATCGGCTACCGAGAGCGTGTTGCTCATCACGGAAAATGAATACGCATTGATTTTGTAAATCTGGTTAATAGAGGCATCCTCTGATTTGCCCACCCAATAGTTTGTATACGTTGTCATATTTGGGGTTGCCGTATTCCACGAAATGTCTCCGCTGCCAAGTTTTGTTCCAATAGAATCCGCAAGAGAAGCGTAGAAATTGACCGACACATCGGAATAAACGGCGTTGATAGAGGCCGTATAAGTTTGTCCGGGTCGCATCGTTGAACCTAAGATTTGGTAAGTGTTGGTAATACCCGCCGATTTGTGGTAGAGGTTCAACGAATAATTGTCGTTGACGGACCGGCAAATCGTGAGTGTGTTTCCGCCGCTGTTGTCACTCATAGAGAGGAGACCCGCCTGAATGTAAAATATGCCATTGATAGTCCATCGCCCGATAAAACATTGCGACAATCCTTCACCGTCGGTCAATCCAACGCGCGAAATAATCAGTCGATGGTATGTGTACGCGGGATATGTCGTGTTTGTCACCAAAATCGTCGCCCCATCAGCATAACTATCAATGTTTCGCATATTCTCGCTGTCTTCTAAGTACCAGGTGGTTCCATCATTTGACCCGACAATGCTCCAGATTCCGGGCACCATATTGCCGTAGTTTTCGGTGTCGCCGTTTCGCGCAGTAATGGAATACGAATATAGAGGCAAGGCATAGGGGGCCTTGATTTGGAGCCATTCACCGGAAATGGCGCCGACACCACCTACGACAAATGTGGTTTTTGTTCCGGTGTATATACCCGTCGTCGCATTATACGAGGCATCCGTGTACCAGCCAACGGGGTCGAATGTCGTATTGAATGGATACGCAAGAGGTTTTGTGTATGTTACGGCAGTCGATTTGAATGGATGAGAGGCGGGCAATACGCTGTTCAAGCCCCATTTTGTCGCGAGTAATGCCTCTATCCTCTGTTGTTCGATGGTCGACAAATTGCGATTGTACTGGATGATTTCGCCGATACCATTAGTACTCCCCAAAAGAATGGACCCAATGTTCTCGGACCAATTGCCGATTTCCCAGCCATTTAATATTGGAATATTGTAAAATTGGTTAGTCGCAGTATTTGCTGTTCCATTGACACGGGAACTGACAACACACAGACCAGACGCATTTGAAATATTGACAACGAGTATACCAGGACCCAAAGTATTAGAGGTATATGTGTGGTCATTTGTAAAATTAGTATTGTAGTATACTCGTACCATCGTTTCACTAATGTAGATTGAACCGGTGTTTAATGGACCGCGCGTGACAAGTACAACACTGGTCGAAGAACCGCCGATTCTTTGTAATACAAAAAAGAGGGTCAAATTAGTAATGGCTTCTCGTCGTTGATTTGTAACCAACAATGCTTGAGTTGATATAGTATTTGTAAATCGGATGATTGGCATTGTGGAGCTGATTGCGTTGGCTACGAGTAGTGCGGGTTTCACATAGTAATTGTTGACGGCTCCGGCAAATACGCGCAATTCATTGAGAGGCACTACATTGTTGAATATGACAATATTGAAAATCTCACCGCGGATTTGGTCATCTATAGCGGTTGTTGCTGTTTTACCAATCAAATTATTGTATTCAGATGTATTGCGATTCACAGGGGAAGTGAATGAATACTCATATGCCCCGGCAACAAATCTCACGCCAATCTCTCTGGCCCGAGTTGTTCCATTGTACGTTTCAAATACTATACTATCACTCGAATAACTATTGAACGAAACATCGCTGCCTTGCCACAGATGTCGGTATTTAGATCCGCTTCTTCCAAATGCTATTGTGGTTGCCGGGTTGTCTTCGAAATTACCAGCGCCCAGTACGTTGCCATTTGGGTTTCCAAGAAATCTAGAATTGTGGATTATGGTGTACGATGAATTGCCCACGGGAATTGTGCCATCGGGCATATTCATGAATCCGCTATTCAAACTGAAGTCTATATATTTGACGGCATTTGGTAAAATGGGTTGCATATTGGTTACAGGTTGGGTCGCATGTCGCCCATTGCCCGTTTGGTCATACCATGTATCCACGAATCCCGTTGCTCCTGAGAGCCAGGTTGAATATGTCGTACCAGTTCCATTGATGGCCAATCCAAATGTGGTGCCGCTAGTATTGGAATAGATGTCAACCATTGAACTATCAGTTGAGCGGCGAATGCGGACCATGGGACCGGTATAGAGCTCAGAGAGGCGTACCAATGAATATGCGGCGACTGCCATCGAACGCGATGGCGTTGATAACATATCAAGCGCATATGCGGTTGCCCGTATTCCGCGCTCTGTGTCTTTCCAAGTGACGACACCCTGTTGGTCCGAGACAATATTCGCACAAGCATCCAAGCGGAAGTCGGGAGTATAGGTGGATAAATTAACGGGTATTGTTTCAATGGTAGTAGAGGATGCTGCGTCATATATGCCATTCAAATAGAGGTTTTTACCGGTTTGGTTGGAAATGGTCAGTTGAGTGAAAGACGTGTCGATGGCGGTGGGAAAATCCGCGGTTGTAGGAATGGACTGTAGGACTACGGAACGCGATTCGGCATTGATTGAAAAGTTCAAGCTCATTTTCACGGATTTTCCGGTGGTTGCCTCTCTTAGTCCCGTGTTTTGAGAGACAAGTGCTGCGTTGGTTGGTAGTACTGACAAATATGTGGTGTTTGTTCCCGAACCATTGAGTGTATAATAGTTTGCGGTAGACTCGGCGTCGGTGGTAGACACAAAGTCGCTGCCTCCAGTTGGCGAGAATCCGTAGTAGGATGACTCGGTGGGGACATACATATTCACATTGTACATCTTGCCTTTGAAAATCGTGTTATTACTGAAGTCGCGCGGCCGACCCACGTACATTTCGGTGAAGGCAGTATTGAAACTGGCATCCACCCAGTTCAGCGTATTTCCGACTAGGTTATGACTCACATCATATGTGTATGCTTTCACGGAAAATGTGTTGGAATTGTACTTGTTCACATTGATGAATGTATTGTAGATGGCGTTTGCCGAGTAATCGAGGAGTTTTGTGTCGATACGAGTTATACCTCTATTGTAATAACTTAATTTGAGAGAGGTTGTGGCGGCATCGCGATACAAATGGAGCCATGAGTCATTTGTAAGGGCAGTCGGTATGATACGCACGTTTTCGAGACCCGTCATATTAAAAGAAGTACTTGGACCTGTTGTATTGAATGAGAATGCGTAATTTGCTGCCGTGGCGATTTGGAAACTGACATATATGGGCTGCCATTGATAATTGGAACCAGTTAATAGCGCATTGCTGTATATTTGCGTTCCATTCAGAGTAATATTGAACGGACTCGGGTATATGCCGGTCACTGTATTTGCGAATCCGCCCAACATGAATATCAAATCGTAATTGCCAGGATTCAAATACACCGATTGCGAAATGGAACTGGTGCCTCTCAATAATGCACACTGATTACCATTCATATAGGGGATATAGAGAGGGTATGATACCCCTGTGAAATATCCGGAAAAATTATTCAAAATAGTAACTGCACCGGTGATATTCCAACCAAAATAGGTGCTTGTTATAATATTGAATGAACTGTCGCTCCGTAATGGAGGATTTTCAAAAGACGGATTTGTGAATGTTGGCAGACCACTCGTGTTCAAAACAATAACACTACTAATGGCAGTTAAACATATTTTTGCGGGATTTCCTGCTCCCTCTCCTATACCCGTGAATGAAAGTGTGTGGAATCCGAGTGTTGTAATTGTGAAACTTGCCGTATAATAACCCCAATAGTTGGAGTTTATTATATTGGTTGACAAATCCAGAATTGTGGCGCCGTTCATTCGAACAAGAATGCCGTTGTCATAATCAGTGCCACCTCCAGCAGAACCACTCGCAAAGAAATACACATTGTATGTTCCAGGTTCACAATAAAATGTCTGGGAAAGTGTCGCCTGGTTATTGAAACTGGATGTTATGATTGCCGATGTATTAACATTGTATGGAAATCCTCGTGAATTGATTCTGCTGATGGATTGTAATGTGCCATTCATATATGTTGTGTTGTTTGTTATGTATACCGCGCTCAATCCTGGGACGTTTGTAATATTCCAGTTGGCAATTTGTGCGCCAGTATATTGTGTAACTGAGCCAACTGATGTTGCTGGGAGGAAAAAATGACCATTTTTTATTATATTACTACTTTGGAAAGTCAGAATACTGGCATTCGCGGACATATCGGAATCGATGCTGTATCGCGCATGAATTGTATATCCCGTACTCGGTTCGTAAAAGTCGGGGACTCTCAAAAATGTTCTCTGGGTAAGTCCCTGGTTGAGCGCTGTAAACCCCGCTGGATTGGCGCTGAAGTCGACACCGCCAACGGGAATTAGCGACATCCTCTCTGTATTCTGAAGATAATAAATGTTGTTTATTTTTGTTATTTTCTTCTCACTCGTCGCTGATTGGTTATTGTAAAATCCGACCAGAGCGCCGAAATTGGATGATGATGCGTCTACGTATCCATTTACGTCGCTCAGCTGCCAATTGGTGTATCCGCGCCAACCTTGTAAGTTGGTCGACCTCCACGCATTATTGTTATTGGTGACACTGATTGATGTTGACGCATTGGATACATAGTTGTAAAGAGCACTGACATCGGCGTCGCCAAGTGTGGCATTATAGAGGCGGAACTCGTCCAGGTATCCATTTACAAATGTATTTGTGCCATAACCCAAATAGTTCTGGTTATATGTGGTTGCCAAGTTGATACTGTAATTGTAGCTCATATCCAGTATTTTGGTGGCGTTTACATAGAGGCGGACAATATTAACACTGACAACCAAACAAATATGGGTCCAGTTTTGAACACTAGCGACAGACTTCAATATGGATGGCGTCGTCACCGGATTCTGATTGGCTGCGTCTACGTCATAAAACGCCACTCCAAAATAATTATTGATGCCGTCGGCACCGTTATTGATAGACAATGCGATGCGATGACCCACACTATCGCTGAGCTGAAATAATGTCTGGTAGGCATTGACGAAATCTGATGTGTCCTGTTTAATCCAGAAAGAGGTTGTTATGCTGGGAGTTCGCATAACTGCCGACGAAATCGTGGGTAGCTGAACATATTTTAACGCGGAGAACTGGATACATCCGTATCCGAGCAATTGAGCGCTCACATCAATTGTCGGTATTCCGCCGGCACACAATGAAACCAGAGAGGCATAATTCGCCGATTTATTGAGCACGGTATTGTTGGGCGCAATATTGTAGCTGTCAAATGTGTGGTATATCAAGAGTCCATAGTCATCGGCAATCGATTTGGATGATTGTAAATATGTATTCGTATAATTCTGGGTCTTTCCAGCGTATATCGTTGTTTCGCTGAAAAATGGCGTTGAACTAATGGCCGATGTTTGGTATACTGGCGATGTGCCACTGATATTCATTGAATTGGGGCCCAAGTATGCGCCTGAGCTGGTATCATAGAGGCCAGTTGCCGAGTTCCAATATGTGGATTTGTCGCCGTCAAATGCGCTATATTCCGGATTTGTGCCATCGGTGGAAGAAGCACTCGCCGTGAAATAGTAGTTGTCGCCATATGCTGTATTACTCCCCGAAAATAGAGGATAATACGGATTTGAACGACTTGGACCATTGAAGTTGGGCACAGAACCAAGTTGTCCCTCTCCGGTTGGACCGATTTGGTCGCTCTCCGATACTGGACCTGCTGGACCGATTGCGCCACGGGTGCCGCGTTTTCCTTTTATTCCAAGCGGACCATCTGGACCTACTGCGCCGGTATCACCCGTATTGCCGCGTATACCATCACGTCCGGTTCGGCCTGTTTGCCCAGTTCGGCCCGTATCGCCTGTATCACCGGTTGGACCGGTTTGGCCTCGGTTACCCGTGGCACCAGTTCGACCCGTTTGACCTGTATCACCGGTTGTACCAGTTTGCCCAATATATCCTCGTTGTCCGCGATGTCCGATTGGTCCAGTTGCGCCAGTATCACCTGTATCTCCAGTGTCACCAGTTCGTCCAGTTTGTCCCGTTCGGCCAGTTGTGCCAGTTATGCCCGTGTCGCCAGTATCGCCTGTGGCTCCTAGTATACCGGTGGGTCCTGTGCGACCAGTTTGGCCAGTGCGGCCTGTATCTCCTGTTCCGCCGGTAGCACCAGTTGCGCCCATGGGTCCTGTACGACCAGTAGTTCCGGTAGCACCTGTTGTGCCCATGTCTCCCGTATCTCCGGCTAATCCAATACGGCCTGTTGGACCCATTGGACCTGTTGTGCCAGTGTCGCCCGTATCACCCGTGTCGCCTTGCGACCCTTGGGCACCAGTTGGACCAGTTGTCATTGCGCCAGTAATTCCCGTATCACCCGTATCACCTCGTTCACCAGTTATACCGCGCTGACCTGTTGGACCGGTTGTTCCAGTATTTCCAGTGACGCCAGTTTCACCAGTTGAACCGGCTATACCACGAGGACCTGTCGCACCAGTTCTGCCAGTAGGACCTTCCATACCCGTTATTCCGAGATAACCTAGGTATCCAATTTGGCCCGTTTGACCTGTTGTGCCAGTTGCGCCAGTATCGCCAGTTGTGCCAGTATCTCCACGAAACCCTTGGGACCCATCGCGTCCAGTAGCGCCAGTGGCACCGATGTCTCCAGTGTCACCAGTGTCGCCACGTGAACCTTGGGCGCCCATACGACCATTTACACCCGTGGCGCCTGTGGCGCCCGTATCTCCACGTGAACCTTGGAACCCATTGTGCCCAGTGGCGCCTGTGCGGCCAGTATCGCCCATAGTTCCCGTATCGCCACTATCACCCATAGTGCCAATAGCGCCCGTCGCGCCTGTTGCGCCTGTTTGGCCGGTGGAACCCTGAGACCCAGTAGACCCTCGAAATCCGGTTTGTCCAAGTTGACCGGTTTCTCCTTCTATGCCTGTGTCTCCGTGTGAACCGGTGTCGCCAGTTTGACCGCGCCAACCGAGTGCCCCAGTTGGACCCGTTGTGCCGTCGGAGCCAGTATCTCCTCGATACCCTTGACCGCCTCTCGGGCCAGTGGCACCAGTTGTGCCGTCGGAGCCAATGTCACCCGTGTTTCCTCGAGAACCTGTAGAGCCCATATTTCCAACGGCGCCCGTGAAACCTTGGGCCCCAGTATCTCCGGTCATACCAGTTGAGCCACCCAATCCTTGTCTACCAATTGCGCCGAGATTTCCGGTTTGACCCGTGTCGCCTTGCGAACCAGTGTCGCCAGCTTGGCCTCGAGAACCTGTTGTACCGGTTTGTCCGGTGGTGCCCGTTGTGCCCGTCGTGCCAGTTGAACCCGTGTATCCTTTGAATCCGGTGATTCCCTGGATACCGGATGGACCCATCGGACCTTCGCTGCCCGTATCACCGCTAGAACCCGCTAGACCTCGAGCACCCTGTGGTCCAGTTGTGCCTGTCAAACCATTTTCGCCGGGTATTCCCGCGGAACCGCGCGAACCTGAAATACCGGTTGTTCCAGTTGCGCCAGTAGCGCCATTGTCGCCAGTGTCTCCTCGCGAACCGAGCGAACCCGCTGAGCCCGCTGAACCAGTAGTGCCATCGGACCCAGTTGCGCCGCGAGACCCTGTTGAGCCACGCCCACCTGTTGTGCCCATAATACCCATAATTCCATCAAGACCTGTTGGACCTCTGTCGCCCGTTGCGCCCGTTGCGCCTTTCTGACCAATACGGCCTGTTGAGCCAGTTGCGCCGGTATCACCTTGGGACCCACGTGGACCTGGGGCACCTAGGGCACCCTGGGCTCCTTGGGCACCTGTAGCACCTTGTGTGCCAGTATCGCCGCGCGTTCCAACAAGACCTCGCGCTCCATCAGACCCATGAGCTCCATCGGGGCCTTGAGCGCCAGTAGAACCTGTGTTTCCAAGAGAACCAGTTGTTCCTTGTTTGCCCGTGGGACCTGTGGCGCCAGTGCCCGTGTTTTCGCCAGTGTATCCTTTGAACCCAACCAGGCCTTGAATACCATCTGAACCCGTTGGTCCGGTTGTGCCAGTTGCGCCAGTTTGACCTTGCTGGCCCGTTTGTCCAGTTTGGCCATCAGAACCAGTTGAACCACCTTGGCCCAAGGAACCCGTGTCTCCGCGTGAACCAACTTCACCAATTTGGCCGGTGACTCCAGTTGCCCCAGTATTTCCCTGGTCGCCGGTTGTACCAGTTGAACCCCGGAATCCAATTGCGCCATTGGGACCGATACTGCCAACTGAACCAGTCGCGCCGGTTGCGCCGGTTGCGCCTCGTGTTCCTTGTGGACCGTCAGAACCGGTGGCGCCGGTGGCGCCTTGGTCGCCTGCTGAACCAGTGGCACCAGTTGAACTGCGATTACCATCAGAACCAGTGACACCAGTGGAACCTTGGTCTCCTGCGGAACCAGTGACACCAGTGGAACCTCGACTACCAGCAGAACCGGTGACACCTGTTGAACCTTGGTCGCCAGTGGCGCCGACTGACCCTCTGTTGCCAGTAGAGCCTTGGTCGCCTTCAGAACCAGTGGAACCTTGGTCGCCTCTATCACCAGTAGGACCCGTTGACCCGCGAAAGCCATTGGAACCAGTTAATCCAGTTTCACCAGTCGAGCCTGTGGGTCCCGTGTTTTCAGCATCTCGTCCGTGGTATCCCTCGGGTCCAGTAGGACCAGTTGTGCTCTGTAGACCATCAAATCCAGTTTGACCAATATACCCGACACTACCTGTAGAACCAGTTGTGCCTTGTTGGCCTGTTGTGCCTTGTTGACCCATGTCGCCTTGCGCGCCAGTATCACCTTTGGAACCAGTATTGCCTTGCGCGCCCATGTCTCCTTGTGTGCCAGTATCACCTTTGGAACCCGCGTCACCTCTAGAGCCCGTGTCTCCATTTGAACCAGTGTTGCCTTGTGAGCCAGTATCACCTTTGGAACCTCTACTACCATGTGAGCCTCTACTACCTTGGGTGCCTGTATCACCTTGTGAGCCAGTATCACCTTTTGAACCTTGTGAGCCTCTATAACCCGTGCTGCCAGTTATACCGGTTTGACCAGTTGAACCGACTGACCCTTGAGCGCCAGTCGCACCAGTGTTCCCGAGAGAGCCCTTAAACCCTTGGTCGCCTTGCGCGCCGGTATTACCAGTGGGGCCCGTGCTTTCGGCATCTCTTCCGGCAATTCCTACAAACCCAGTAGGACCCGTTGTTCCCATTGAACCAGTTGTTCCCATTGAACCGTCGGACCCTGCGGAACCATTATTTCCGGTTTGGCCTGTTGTGCCAGTTTGGCCCGGGGCGCCAAAGGCGCCTTGTGAACCAGTGTCGCCTTGGGAACCCATATTACCTTGCTCACCAGTGACGCCTTGTTCGCCAGTGTCGCCTTGGGCGCCTCTACTACCTTGTGCTCCAGTGTCGCCTTGAGCACCAGTGTCGCCTTGAGTACCTGTCGACCCTTGGGCACCAGTCGACCCTTGGGCGCCCGTGCTGCCAGTTTGCCCAGTTTGGCCAGTTGAGCCAGTTGAGCCTTGGAACCCAGTCGCGCCGGTGTTTCCGAGAGAACCCTGAAAACCTTGGGCGCCAGTCGCGCCAGTATCACCAGTAGGACCCGTACTTTCGGCATCTCTTCCGGCAATTCCCACAAACCCGGTAGGACCTGTTGTTCCCATTAAACCGGTGTTTCCAATTGAACCCGCGGACCCTTCAAAACCATTATTTCCGGTCTGACCTGTTGTGCCGGTGTCGCCCTTTTGACCGGTATCACCTTGTGCGCCAGTGTCGCCTTGTGAGCCGGTATCGCCCTTTTGACCGGTGTTGCCTTGTGCGCCAGTATCGCCTTTTTGACCGGTGTTGCCAATGGCGCCTTCGGCGCCTTGAGAACCAGTTGGACCGGTGGCGCCGAAGGCGCCTTGTGAACCAGTATCACCTTGCGAGCCGGTATCGCCTTGCGAGCCAGTTGGACCTGTGGCGCCGAAGGCGCCTTGCGAACCGGTGTCGCCTTGTGAGCCGGTGTCGCCTTGTGAGCCGGTGTCGCCTTGTAAGCCAGTATCCCCTCTATGACCAGTGGGTCCAGTTGTGCCAGTAGAACCTTGATGTCCATCTGCTCCTGTTATGCCCGTCCATCCTGTGGGACCCGTGTTTTCAGCATCACGGCCGGGGATTCCGACTGACCCTGTGGGACCAGTTGTACCAGTGTCTCCGCGTGAACCTGTAGTGCCTATGGAACCAGTATTGCCTCGTGAACCAGTGTCGCCTTGTTCACCTGTATTGCCTTGTTCACCTGTGTCGCCTTGGGACCCGGTCATGCCCGTAATTCCAGTAATACCAAATGCGCCAGTCGACCCTTCCGAACCAGTTGCGCCGGTTGACCCGCGGTTGCCTGTATCACCTTGGCTGCCAGCGTTGCCTTGGTCGCCAGTGTTGCCTGTGGTGCCCAAAGAACCAGTAGAGCCAGTGCTGCCTTGGTCCCCAGTTGGGCCGGTTGAACCTTGGCTACCAGTAGATCCGGTTGAACCTTGGCTTCCCGTTGAACCTTGGTTGCCTGTGTTGCCTTGACTCCCTGTAGACCCTGTTGAGCCTTGATTGCCTGTGTCGCCTTGGCTGCCAGTGGACCCACCAAATCCGTAGTGTCCAATTTGTCCATCGGGTCCAACATCTCCAGTAGGCCCAGTAGTGCCGATTTCTCCAGTATTTCCAATAGAGCCATTGTCACCCATTGAGCCAGTTGACCCCGTATAGCCTTGTGTTCCTGTTTGCCCAGTTGACCCCGCAAAACCAGTTGTCCCGAGAATACCATCTTTGCCGTCGGAACCCTTTATTCCAGTGATACCCGTATCTCCTTGGTAACCAGTTGAACCAGTGTATCCGGCTGGACCCGTATGACCAGTCGTGCCGAGAATACCATCAATACCTTCTTGACCCGCTATACCAGTGGGTCCAGTAGAGCCTGTGTCGCCAGTGTCGCCTTGTGTGCCCATTCGACCGGTGATGCCTTGTGAGCCATCCGAACCTTGGTCGCCAGTTGTGCCGGTGGTGCCCCAAGAACCATTAAAGCCGGTGTTGCCGGTGGAGCCAATGTCGCCTTGGTCGCCTTGGTCGCCGGTGGAACCGGTGTCGCCTTTAAGACCAGTTAGACCAGTATTGCCTTGGGAACCTTGACTACCAATGGCACCAGTGGCACCGGTAGCGCCTTTAAGACCCGTCGCACCTGTATCACCTTGCGAGCCGATTGACCCGGTATCACCAGTATTTCCAAAAAAACCAGTTGAGCCGGTGGCGCCCGTAGAACCTTGGGAACCTTGAGAACCTTGATCGCCAGTTGGACCGGTTTGACCGCGAGAACCTGTATGGCCAGTGGAACCTTGGGAACCTTCAGAACCTTGGTCGCCAGTAGTGCCTGTGGCGCCATGAGAACCCGTGTGGCCAGTGGAACCCTGATAACCCTGAGAACCTTGGTCGCCGGTTGTGCCTGTGTTGCCGCGAGAACCTGTATGGCCAGTGGAACCTTGTGAACCTTGAGAGCCTTGTGCGCCATCCGGGCCCGTAGGGCCCGTTGTTCCAGTTTCACCAGTTGAGCCATCATTGCCTTGGCTACCTTGAGACCCAGTGTCTCCTCTGGACCCCGTGTTTCCTTGGGACCCCGTGTTTCCTTGGGACCCCGTGTCTCCTTGGGACCCCGTGTCTCCTCTGGACCCCGTGTCTCCTCTGGACCCCGTGTCTCCTTGGGACCCCGTGTCTCCTTGGGACCCCGTGTCTCCTTGGGACCCTGTGGCACCCGTTGTGCCAGTAGCACCCGTTGAACCATGTTGGCCAATGTCTCCTTGTTGGCCAGTGGCACCAGTTGTACCACGTTGGCCTGTTGTGCCCGTGGCTCCTTGGTCGCCTTGGTCACCTCGGTCGCCTTCGTTACCAGTTGGCCCTGTTGTACCTTTACTACCAGTTGTACCAGTTGTACCTTGACTACCTTGGTTGCCAGTTGAACCTGTGTTGCCAGTTGAACCTGTGTTGCCGTTTGAACCTTGGTCGCCGGTTGAACCTTGGTCGCCAGTTGAACCTTGGTCGCCAGTTGCGCCTGTTGCGCCAGTAATACCTGTTGGACCTTGGTCGCCTTGTGAACCTCGATACCCAGTTGCGCCAGTGGCGCCAGTGGCGCCTGTTGTACCCGTTGTTCCTTGGTCTCCCAATTTACCAGTTGCGCCAGTATAACCAGTTGAACCTGTTGTTCCAAGATTCAGCCCAGTATCACCAATTGCGCCATCCGACCCTCTTGGTCCAGTGGGACCAGTCTGACCTGTGCGACCCGTTTGGCCAGTTGAGCCCGTAGAACCAGTGTTTCCAAATCTACCAAACAATCCGTTTTCACCACGTCCGCCAGTTGCTCCAGTGGGTCCTTTGTTGAGATTCAACATCGCGCGGAGTTCAGGAGACAGCTTTTGCATACTGATGGCATTATTCGAAATATCATTGGCAATAATGGTTTTCAACGCCAATTTGCTATTGCTCACAGCCAAAGATTCAAAAAACGTTTCGTCAAATTGCGTTATCTCGTTCAAATAAATCGTGGTAATAGTTCCCGAAATATCGGTGCCTTGAATTGTTCCTGGGGCAAAATCGGTTTCATCAACAAAGGCGATTTTCGACCCGTTCAGTGTATTCACCACAATATCGGCAAATGTGATTCCAGAAATGGCAAGGTTGCGATTTGACACGGAATTGATGCGGATTTTGGCAGCGGTTATGGCACCATCCGCGATTTTGGGCGTGGTCACGGCACCTTTGGCAAAATAATTCGTGGTAATTGATTGTATGGGATATTCCGTCTGGTATTGCGACCACCGAATATGGTAATTCAATTCACTCGTAACGTCATTGTACATGGTAATCAAAAACATATCGCCGTGGTTCACCGGAATTGAACTGGCCGAGGTATCGATTGTTTGCTCAAAATAGTAATCATGTCCGTCGTTGTTGTTCCGAACAACAATATTGGTGGGCCGACTAAGTATACCATCCGAATTGATTACAATATATATACCGGTCGCACGATGTTCTGGGTCATTCACCATCACCAAATCAGAAAAAATATCATGTGTAATGAGGTCCAGAATATTTGGCAGAGGTTCTACGAGGGCATAGTAAGTTAAACCATTGTAAGGCAAATATTTCTCGTCTAGTGTATTTCCCTTGTTTTCGATACTGTATATTTTGAAACTCGCATTTCCACTATCTGCAAAAACGTTGTATGAAATCTTCTGACTGTCTAAATCATATGACATTTTGATATTGTTTCCGCTGGTATCCAATACGTGCATGGTGTTTGAAATAATATGAAGCTCCTTGGCGTAAATGTTTCCGAAACGGTTGTTAATCGCGCCAATATCAAAAATACCATTGCGTCGAGGAATCATCGCATTTCCACTAACATCCACGATGCCAAAACGACCTGTATTGAAATATCCGGCATTGAATGGAGCCGTGCTTGTGCCAATACTGATTTCATTTGTCGAAATAAACTGGGTTGAATTGGTATCTACATTTGTGTCAATTACACTATTGAATGGAGCGATTGTAATGTATGGCGAAAGAGAAATGTCGATTGGCTCGCCGGAGAATTGTTTTATAGGCCCATCCAGACCTCTTGCGCCCTGAGGACCTTGAGAACCTTGTTGAAACCCACCAGAATTATCAAAATCAATAGCACCGAGAGGACCCTGCGGACCAACAACATTGACATTAGTTGTGCTTGTTATGGTATTTGATGTTGGTTGATTAGTAACGGGGGTCTTACTAAACCGTTTGTAATCGAAAACCCCATTCAACATGTATATAAATATATCACACTTTCTTTATATTGGATGAACGATATAAAGAAATTATGCTACGAAACCAGAGCGGAAAAATATTTATTTGAGCCTGATGAGCATGGGGACCTTGACCACTCTGTTGATGAGGGTGGTGGTGGCAGATGTAGTGGATGAGAAGTTGCCCGCCTCAACAGTGGTGTCCTGGACGACATAGTTGGGGCCACGGTTGTTGATGGGGTTGAAGGACTCGGGATCGATGGCGAGCCTCAATGTGACGGTGATACCGGCAGGGACCCAGATAATGTCATTGGCCAAGAAGCCGTTGTTAACACCAAAGTTGGTTTCATCGGTAGGGTCAGTGCCAGAAGGGACTCTGTTTCCGAAGCAGTTGGAGTCAACGGCATATCGGAGGAGCTTGGTGATGTTGCTGATGGTAATGGAGCCAGTCATAATTTTGGTGTAAGGAGTAGCCGGTTCTTCACCAGCAGCTTCACCTCCAATCAAGGCAACCAAAGAGTCGGCATCAAACACGTCGTCCCCATCAATGACAAACTCGGTAGCGGCAGCAAACAGGGTCTCAAATCCACCGTTGAAGCCAAAATAGGTGCCAACGTAGGTCTTGAAGTCGGAGTAGAGAGTACTCAAAGAACCAACACTGATAACATCCTCTGTGGATGCCAAAGCAGTGCGGAAGTCATCAGATGTAAACGTAATCTCAGAAACCTCCTCATCATCAATCTTGAAGCAATCATCGGCAGTGTCAAAAGTTCCCAACTTGGCGTTTAAAACAGAGGCTGCTACTGTGACTTGAACGGAATTAATGGCATCGAATCTCTGGATAGCATCAGCGGGGCGGAGGGCAATATCCTCGAATTGACGCTCCATTACGAAACCTTGGGTGGCTCCGAAGGCATAGACAGTGGTAGTATAAGGTCCAACGGCGGCGGCGTCATTGGGGGCGTCAGTTAGATCAGCAGGGTCAGACATTTTATATATTACTCAAATATATTTTTTAAATGCCAAGAAAATCATTTACTTATAGTCCACTGCTTTTGTAATTGTGCTTTTCTGGGCCTAAGGCCTTTGGCCAAAGCCTTTATAAGTCATACAACATTTTGAACAAAATACAGCACGAGAAATTGGAATTGTTAGTGTCCAGGATGCGACCATGGTCATCATAGACTTGGATGTGGAGTTTCTGTATATCTACCGGTCCAAAGTATTTACGCGGCTCGGTAGAGTTGAGCAAGTCGGTTTCCATCATCAAACTAAAATACGACCCCTTCACCGAGATTCTTGCTAAAATATTGGGACTTAAAATCGACTGATTAAACGCGGAAATAAAATGATTATTGACATTGTTGTTAAAATCATCTATTGCTAAATAAAGATATCGAATATTGGCTGGTTCTATAAGAGTTTCCGAAGTATAGGATAGCGCCCCTTCATATTTGCGTTTTAGAAATCCCAGATTCATGCCGATTTTTGAAGTTACTGGAGTTGTATCCGGGATGCCATTAATATCGCGTGTAAAGTCGAGTGATATTGATATGATTTTGTTGCCAAGTGTTTCTGTTGTATGCGTTACATTTACTTTGCCTGTACCAGACCCACTTTCAGTAATATCTAGAGTAAATTCCACGTATTGGAATAAGCTGTTGGTATCTATATTAGAAGCATCTATTACAATGTTTGATTCTAGTTGAACCATTGAATTGTTGATTTCGTCAATCAGGTCGCTCGCGTTGTAGTTTCCATCTTTAATTTTCACGACGCGACTTTCAGTAAATACATCTCCGCCATTTTCGTCATATTTATTATCATACTGAGACTGCGGTTGGCATGCTACAGAAATATAGAAATGATGGTTTCCATATTTGGATGAAATGCCGTAGAAAGAAACGGGGAACTCAATGGCGGTGATTTGCATGGACACAACTTTTTGTAGGCGGACCGGCAGAGTAAGCATAAAATCCGAACTATTGGATGTTGTTATGTTGTCGCGAAACCGTGTATCAATATTGAGGCATTTGCTTATCACGCGGGTTTTGAGAGGATTCATAGCTCCTGGAAAATACTCGCTATTATAAGTATTCACATAGGGCGTATCCGGACGTACCATGAGTTCCTCGGTTCGGGGCATTGCCTCTCTGGATGCCGGATATTGCTCTGTTTTAGCAGTATTTCGGTATGGTTTGATGGCGCTTTCATTCTTACACTTGGCAACGATGAGCCAGTCTTTGGCCGTTTCCAAGAACATAATGAGGTCGCGCTTGAACTTCTTGTCAATGTGCCCGCTGGACAAAAGTGCCTCGCGAATCTCGGCCTCTCTCAATTCAATATCGGCGGCAGTGTATGCTTTATTGGAGGCATTGATTTTGAAAAAGGTTTCCAGGTCTTTGATGGTATAATTATTGATATCAAGGTCAAGTCCGTCCATTATACACAATGCCGATTTTTATTTATCTTGGTTTATAGATTCATTATGTTTTCTGTGAAAATATATAATGAGCAGAAGCAAATCATTGATGACAGGTGCGCAAAACACCAGTAAATCCATGGTGAATCCAGTAAGTACCAGTTCACAACAGGAACTTCAATTTGGTGCGGATTTGACTGGGGCACTAAACACGATTCAGAACCAATATGTTAGCAAAGAAGCCGCCAAAAAATACCTGGAAATACCGGAACTCATGAGTCAGTATTTATCGCTGAATGATACTATGACAGCCTCTATTGCCAAACAGCGCAACACCAACTTGCGTCTTTTATTTAAAATTGCGAATGATGGGTTATTGGGTGCTCTCAATTCGAAAACGCTGAATGCGGACAACGTCGATTTGAACTTCCAAGTGCTGATGTTGAACAAGAAAGTCGACGATATTTTGTCGGGCAAAAACGAAGTTGTTGCCATGGGTAATGTACAGGGTGAGATTAGTATTTCCAAGACATTCAAGTTGGCACCTTTGTATAGTTATTATATTTACCTCTATGGTATGCCAGCATATGGTGTTGGTTTTGATGCTGCCAAATTATCATTGCTGGTTGCTATTATGAATAAATATGGCATTAATCCTTATAAATGAACGTGTTTTCTGGTTTTACGGCCTCCGTTTAGCCGGCGTTTTTTTGACGGTGTTGTTGGTTTTTTACGAATGTGGATTTCTTCTGGAAACATTTTACGTTTGAGACCGAGACGTTCTGTTATAGTGATTCCATTATACGCAAGAATTGATTTAGTGTTGCGGCCATATTCGGATAAATATTTCTGGAAAGCATTTGTTTCAGCATCCAATTCAAAATTCTTATTTTCTAATATATCCACGCAATATATTCCGCTTCTATGTCTACCGCCTCTATCGATATGAGGACCCGCATTGACAATTAAAACCATATGAGAAAATAATTGATTTCCCCCATAAACAGTAATAATTGTAGCATTTCCCGTTCTAAGTAGAAGTTGAAGCTTTGCTATTAATTCTTCTTCGCTTTCAAATTCCAAATGTAATTTTGATGTTATAATACCTTTTGTCCATAAATATTCAAGCATATCCTTGTCTGTTCTTCCAATTGGTTGGTCTCTTTGAATCTCGATTTCGTCCATCAAATCTTCTTGAAGCATCAGACCTAGTGCTGAAAAAGCGGATGCTACACATACTGGTAAATGAGTTCCTTCATTTGATTCGCAAATCGCGCGTGTTTTATTGATTTTGGTTCTTACATCATTCATATCCAAGGATATTTGCATCAATGATGGCATTTCCACACGACGAGTAGTAACTGGATAATTTGGAATATCAGATGAACTAAACGTTCGTTGAATCATATCATCCTCTTCTGGCGGCATGTCACCTCTATTTTCTAATTCTTTACGTATTGATTTTTCATATTCGTCAGAGTTAAATCGTGCTGCTGCTGCTGCTGCTCTTGGTGGTCCTCTATTGGAATCATAACATGATGCTGCTGATGCTGATGCTGATGCTGCTGCTGATGCTGCGTGTGGTCCTCTATTGTAATCATAACATGATGCTGCTGCTGCTCTCGGTGGTATTATATTGTCATCTACGTACCATTTGTGTTTTACTGCTGCTTGTGGTCCTCTATTATTTGAAGACCAATTATCTTCATCAAAATCTGCTGCTGCTGCTGCTGCTTGTGGTCCTCTATTGTTATTTATGGGGAAATCGTCTTCTATAACTACTTGAATATTTTCTTCCTCTTCTTCTTCTGGTGTTGGCACTCGCTCAGACTTTAATCCCGGAAATTGAAAATTGGGGGTAAATAATTGAAAATTGGCAGCAGGAGTTATATTTGTAGTATTTGATTTGGGTAATTTACGAATTGTTGATATATTTCTATATTTCGGTTTCTTATATCTAGTTCCAGTTGGTTTTTTTGGTTTAACCTTCCCACTCATATATAAAAATATGTATATTTTTATTTATTCATCCTCTCATTGTTGTTGTATGGACCGATATAAAAATACATCGCATTATATCATAATGGACATTTACGATACAATAATTGTGGGCGGAGGCATTTCCGGACTCTATGCCGGATGGCTAATCATGCAAAAATACCCTAAACATCGCCTTCTTATTTTAGAAAAAGAGCGCTATCTCGGTGGACGCATTCTGACATACAAGGACAAATATATGAATGTGGAGAAAGGCGGTGCGCGATTCAACGAATATCATACGCGAGTCTTGAATCTTTTGGCAGATTGTGGTTTGGATTCGCAAATCATAGAGGCTAGTCCCGATGCGCTATTTTACCCCGGAAAAGGTGTGGACCCCGAAGATATCAAACCCATTTCGTTTCTGGAATCGCTCATAAACCCGGTATCCGTTCTTGTCAATGTGTGGTCCGAAGCAATATCGGCATTACCAATGGTGCCTCTCATTGCCCGGGTTATTATTTACAGCAAAGTCTTGTCTCGGTCGTATTTGATTTCCCATACATTCACACAAATCGCGGGGGAGATTTTGACAAAAGAAGAGATTGCGACGATTCATGGGGGGTTCGGTTATTATACTGAATTGGTCGAGATGAATGCGCGCGATGCCATTGCTTTAATGGAAGGCGGGCTGAATCCGCGGAACCGGTTTTTCGTGTTGCGCGGCGGGTTGTCGCAACTGATTGCCCGGATGGTCGCCGATTTGAATCGGGGTGAACGACGTATTTTGACCGACGTGGGTGTAGCCTCTATTGAGTATCCAGATAACCATTTCATTGTAAAGTCGAAATCGGGGAAGAAGTTTTATGGACTCGGATGTATTTGCGCACTGCCACGAGAGGCGGCTCAGCGACTGGATATATTTAGACCGATTTCTGGAATGCTTGACAAAATCCTGTGTTTTCCTCTATGTCGGATTTATTCCAAGTTTGATATGGGGAATCGCGACAATGCGTGGATACGTGATTTGCCGAAGTTGACGACGGACAGCCCATTGCGAATAGTGATTCCGATTAATGCCGACGCGGGTGTTATTATGACCTCGTATACGGACCACAAGTTCGCCGATGCTTGGCTGAAAACGTATCAGACCGAAGGCATCAAAGGTGTGAATGCCGAGCTACAGCGTCTATTTCGCGAAATGTTGGGCCACCCAATTCCAGCGCCAATTTCAACAAAAGTGTTTCATTGGAAATGCGGGGTGGGTTATTGGGGCGTGGGAGCAGATAGCGATGCCATTGCGGCGGCGGTTCAACAGCCGATTACGGGGGTACCTCTCTATTTGTGTGGCGAACATTACTCGGCGAAGAATCAGCAATGGATAGAGGGCGCACTAGAAACAGCGGAAGAAGTGGTTGATAAATATATGGGGAAATTATAAGTATAACCTAATGTTTGGAATGTCAATTACGTCGGTGAGTAGTATTGTTACCAAAGGTGGTAGAGTAGCAGTCGTCGCTGATATACCCTATGCGTATTACACATTTGACCAAGCGGATGTTGACGGTACAAATGTTTTGAATCGCACATCCACTTTTTATGATGCCTCTCTTTCCTCTACCGGAATATTAGATGGGTCAAATAATATTTCCGGAACAACTGACCTGAGTTTAAACTCCGCAACGAGTCAATTTGTTACAATTAATTCGTCCATGGATATTGGCAAATCCACCGGTTTATCAATCCTTTTTTGGGTCCGGTATGGTAGTAGCAATGTCAATGGTACACGCATTTTCGATTTTGGCAATGACCCTGCATCTGATAATATTGAAGTCTATATAGACTCCATTGGAGTACCCTTTTTAAGCATATATTCAGGTTCGACCCCATATGTATATTCTTTTGGGTATCCATTGAATACCAACACATACAAACACCTTGGAATAACCATGTCTTCAGATGGTATATTTAAATACTATATTGATGGCGTGTTGTATAAAACTACAACCGGAAACCAGTATCCGGTCGATATTGTTCGCACTAAAAATTACATTGGCAAAAGTAGCAATAATGCGCTGTTTTTTAATGGAGGTGTAGGCGAGTTACGTATTTACAATAATGCTGTATCAAGTGCCGTTGTTTTGAATGACATGAATCGAAATGTGAGACTGTATAACAATTCATTTATGACACACAACTATGGGTTTAAATACGCTGATTTGCAAAATGGATTAATCAAGAATTTGGCGACGGGTGTATATGATGCAAGTTTCTTGACACCCGTTGATGCGACATTTACTATTGTTTCTACTACAAAACAAATTGGTATTACAACTGGAACACTGAAACAAAACCTTAGCGGAACATCTCCAATGCATATTTTCAGTCGTATTAACTCAAACTTTTTATACAATATTCCGGTAAATGTTGCTACAGGAACTGCTCCCACTATTAAATCAGTTGACTCAAATTATGGTATTCAAATATTAAACGGGTTTACGACACCATCTACCGGTGGATTTACTGTTAACTTTTGGTTTTATACATTAACAACATCAGCAATGTATGATTTGCCGTTCTTTTCTTTCAATAATGGCAACACTACTGTGCCGATTACAAGCCGAATTACATTTGGTATTAATAGTACCGTAGCTGGTGCGGCTTCAACATCATTGTGGGTAAATACAGTAAAAGGTGGCACTAATAATAAAAATGCGATTACAGCGAATACGACACCCGGCTCATATGTTAATAATGGTTGGCATCAGTATACATTAATAGTTGATTATGCTGCTCAAACAATGAGGTCCTATATAGATATTGATAGTGTTGTTTTTACACACACTTATCTTGACTTTTCAAATACAACATTTAATTATTGTACATTAATGAATGATATTACATATGCCGGATTTGATTATAATCGTCCGGTACAAGGATTTATGGATAATTTTCGTATATACAATGTTCCGCTGCGCATATCGGAATTAAGACAACTTACGCAAATACAAATTACACCTAGTTCCCGAGCTTATACTTTAAGACCAATGTCTGCTGTCGCACCGGTGAACGGAAATGTGGCAGTATACATGAATGACGCAGCAAGTACCGTTTATCTGTCTGCTGGTGTAGGAAATCTTTATGTGGGAAATGTTTCAACAGGTACGTGGACACAATCCACTTTGGCTGGTGGAAGCAGTGGCCAGCTCGAAAATCGCAATTGGCGTGATATTGTATGTAATTCAACTGGCCAATATGTGGTCGCGTGTGCTTGGACTACTATGAATGACCCATTGGGAACAGTGTTTTATTCGTCTGATTATGGGTCAACTTTTACACAGTCGACATCTGTAATTGATACGGCCTATTGTTTCAATTTGGCAATGAGTGCAGATGGCAATTATACCTATATGACTGCTTGGGGTATTGTTAATCCAGCGGTTGGTACATATTATGCTTATGGTAATTTATATACATCACTTGATAAAGGTGTAACATGGTCAAGAATTACAGATGTGAGTGGTGTCGGAATTACAACTGGTAATCCATCTTGGGCATCAGTTCCTGCACAAGTACGCTGTAATAGCACTGGTGAATATGTATCATTAGGTATAACTGGGCATGTTAATCCTCCCATTTTGTTATCAAATTATGGACATCAACTAATTAATACTCCAGCCATACAAAATTTTGGGTCATTTAATTCAAATCCAGTTATAACAAATCGCGCATCAGATAATGCGTTGATAGCTAGCACGTGCGCTCTTGTGCGCGGAAGCGGGAGCAATTATAATATGCAAAAATATGTTTATCAGATTGTAAATAGAGGTGTTATTAATCAAAATTGTCAAAATACTCCTTTACTTGGTAGTATAGCTCCTCAAACAACATCTTTATATCTATGGAGTGGTGCCAGAAATATATGTATGTCTACGGATAGAAACCAAATGGTGGTAGTTGATACTGCTGGACTTGGTAATGTTTTTGTAAGTACAAATGGATTACAAACAGCACCTTGGCCAGAGTCAGGGGGTTTTTCTGGTATATCATGTCTTCAAGATGTTATCAATCTTTCTATTCCCAATGTGGTTTCACAAACAGCCGTGCCTCGTTCAGCATGGTCTGGGTTGTGTGTGAATTACAATGACCAATTTGCGTTTGCGAACAAGACGGGAACCGTCTATTTATACACGTGGACTTTACAGTAATACGCGTTCAAGCACATCTTGGCCCAAATGGGCGTTCAATGCCTCTACAATCTTGCTATCAAATCGGGTTATGGGAAACGCGATGAAATTGCGACAATCTGGGCGGCATCCTGGCAAAACCTCGTTAATGAGGTAGACAATGTATCCTTTTGCCGCAATATGCTCCGACAACTCAATAAACGGGTCTTGTTCCAAATGTTGTTCGAACGCAATGATGGGTTTGTACGTATTAATAAGTTTTTCTGCTCCGGCAACCACGCGGTTTTCCATCCCCTCTACGTCCAAATGGATGTAAGCGACATCGGCGATTTCACCGGCATTATAGAGGTCATCAAGAGGCCACGCCTTTACTTGGTTTTGCTTGGTTAATGAATCGTCATCTGACACAAAAGAGCAATGTGTCAAATCTTCATTGGTTGAAAGCACCTCTCTTTTATCACTGATGGCTTTCTGAATAACGCGGATATTTTTGATGTTATTGAGAGAGGCAAGGTCTCTTATAAACTGGCAGTTATCGGGACTTGGGTCAATGGCATAGACAAGGGCGCCCGTGTCAAACTCCGCCGAAGGCGGTATATGTAAACTCTTGCTCCAAGGCAACGCATTGTCTCCTATCCACGCCCCCAAATCTACAATATTCCCCAGGATGTGTCCATTGTTGATAAGATATGTGCTGATTCGCCGGAACATAACTTCGTGTTCATTGCGCGATCCAAATAAGTCCGCAAATCGGTGATTCATATGATACTTTATTGCGACTCCATTATCATTTGAGAAATGCGCTACTGGATTCATTGTATGCCTCTATTGACGCCTCTATTTTATATTCTTTACAAAAACAAATCACATAGAGGTTTGTCCCCAAGTATTATAACAATGACCACCTATATCCAAATCGGTACCAATGACGGCAATGACAACTTCCGGAAACTGGTTTTGGCGATGGTCCCCGACCTGGTCATTCTCATAGAACCCAACCCCGGGTTGCGTCCTCTCATCGAACAGAATTACCGCGGTATTCCAGGTGTCCATATTTTGACTCGGGCGATTTACTATACGGATGACACCGAGGTCGAACTCTATATTCCCGCGACCAGAGGCATAGAGGGTACACCCGGGACCAATGGACACGTTTTCACCCATGTAAATTATTCGCTCGTTCCGATGAATGACTGGGGCGACAAAGCTGATATGTGTAAAATTAAAGCAAAGACAATTTCATTTGGTACACTTTGCGCCCAATTTGGTATCACGGAAATCTCCTATTTACAAATGGATACCGAGGGGTTTGATAGCGAGATTATTCGTATGATTGATTTCGCGAAATATCGTATTCATGCGCTAAGGTACGAGAAATGGGGATTCGCCGCAAAAGAGTTCACCAAGTTCAGCGGCGACAAATCTGAGCAAATGGGTGTGGCGGGGATGGATTATGTTCGTGAACGCTTGACCGAGCTCGGATATGCGCTCACCGATGTTTGCGATGAAGATGGAAACGACGTTTTGGCAGTTCTGGAAAATTGAAATGTGCTGTTCAAATTATAACATTTTATAATTGTTATAATGTTCAAAAATTGGATTCATAATATAGTATGGGTATATTTGGTATGGATTCTCATTCATTATCTTGTGCCGCATATGTATGTTTATATGTGCGTTCCAGCAACGGCGATGGGATTTATTATGTCGCCTCTCAATGCCACGACGCCGCATTGTCGGGCGATGCGTTGGGCGATTTACGAGAGCGGGGAAATAATCACGACTATTTGGGTTGTCTTGGGGACATGGATAGCTAAACGAATATGTTTGGATGATAATGATGCGCGGTATTATGTGAACCCGGAGCGCAAACGACAATAAGGCTATGCCTTTACCAATAAGGCTATGCCTTCACCAATAAGGCTATGCCTTCACCAATAAGGCTATGCCTTTACCAATAAGGCACTTATACATGGGGTCTCGCAATACCTCTCGCAAACCCCATACACCAAGGTTTGGCATCAGCGGGTGCGGCGGCGCGTAAAAGCTTGGCACGACGAGCAAACCGATTATTGGGGCCAACTCCGGCGCCAACAACATATCGTCGATCGTCTCCGGAAGAAGGTTGGTTTTTTATGGTGTCGATGGGTAACACGCGACCAATGGCGGCTCCGCCGCCGCCAATGCTGGATGGCGCATAGTAAAATTGTTTTTTATTCATACGCGACATAATTATAATCTATGACCATACATTATTTTGGTTTTAGGCTGTATTTTTTTAAAAACGCTCGGTGTTCGGGACTGCGAATCTTTTTGTTCTCTTCTTCGGTGAAGGATGCGTCGGAATCATAATCGGGCGATGGTTTGCTTCTGGTATCGTGATCCAAGTCATCGTCATCTGACTCACTATTATCATTGTTGTCGCTCGTTTCCTCTTCAATTTCAGCCTCTACACTATCTGCCAATGCCCGGACAGAATCCAACAATAAGTACAATTGCGCCAAACATTTGGGGTCGGTTTTGGACAAAAGAAGTGTGCGCAATTCGGTTTCTAGTGCTTCCATTATATGTATTTGCCCGAATATTTTATATTGTTGTGGTGGTGAAAACACAAATGATGCGTTTTGCCATAGGTGTTCGCTGAAGAAGTCGCGTAGTGTCGTGGTCGATTTTGTATCCATTTGACACTAAATAAATCAATGTATCGGGGACGTCATCCAGGGTTGCGTATTCATGGTGAGCAGAAGGACAGTTGTGGCGGATTGCGTAAATACATTGACCGCAATGATGTGATGTAGATGACTCGGTAAATGGTGATAATTTGGGTGGATTGATGCGCACAGTGCGCTCGGCAAGAGGTCCCGTTGGCATCTGGTTTACCACTAAGATATTTTGGTATTGTTTTTGGTATTGGTTCAAATATGGCTCGACGGAAATAATGTAGCTCATGGTGCTATATGTGAGAGAGATATATGGATTATTTATTTTTTGTATATAAAAAATAATGTTAATAATAATAAATTAATTATTAAACTTATTATACCTGCTATAATAAGTGAGTTATCAGATATAAAGTATCCGTGTGATAACCATAAAAAATTAGTAATCAAAATTATAATTAGAGAATATAACGATAAATCTTCTACACTTTTTGATATATAGGTTTTGTGTAATTGTGGAATTAGTTGTATACAATTAAATACGGGTGCTAATCTTGCTATAATAAGTGGTAACATTATACAGTATATTTGTAAATTGTATAAATCCTGGTAGATTTATACCATTTTTGTCATTGGGTGGTTTCGATCCACCTCCCCTGACGCTGAGGTTGTCAGTACGCTCCCATTACGCTACAATGACTCGGTGTGATAAGTGCCCCGCCGTCGCACAAATCTGTCATAGACTTCACTATGTCCCGATCAACCATATCAATGACTTTTTCAATCATTAATCCAATTAATCACCTAAATGATTTTTACTATCATTACTCTGATATATGCCCCACCTTCGCACATATCCATCGCGTATAACCTTCGTTGCGTTGCCTAATATATCATCGGGTTGTTTCGATCAACCGTCCTTCGGGTTATGAGCCCGACGCGGTCTAAAGCGCAGCAAGCATGTGTCCTCTGCGCCACGATGATTTGAGTGAGTTTACTACACATGGGCGATAACGCTATCCACTAGTATTCCCACTATAATATGCGTAGATTCTTTATATTGGTTTGATAATTAATATTTATATTTTAGAACATAGATGTTCGTCGTTTTCTAAATCCAAACATAGAGAAGATACTTTGTGTCAATGATTGTTGAGGCGGTCCTGCTAAATTGGGTGTAGATGTAACTACTGGCTTGGCTTCTCTGGCTTCCTCTGCCAAACGGGCTTCTTCAGCTAGTCTGGCTTCCTCTGCCAAACGGGCTTCCTCTGCCAAACGGGCTTCTTCAGCTAATCTGGCTTCCTCAGCTAATCTGGCTTCCTCTGCTAGTCTGGCTTCCTCTGTTAGCCTGGCTTCCTCAGCTAATCTGGCTTCCTCTGCTAGTCTGGCTTCTTCAGCTAGTCTGGCTTCTTCAGCTAGTCTGGCTTCTTCAGCTAGTCTGGCTTCTTCAGCTAATCTGGCTTCCTCTGTTAGCCTGGCTTCTTCAGCTAATCTGGCTTCCTCTGCTAGTCTGGCTTCTTCAGCTAGTCTGGCTTCTTCAGCTAGTCTGGCTTCTTCAGCTAATCTGGCTTCCTCTGCCAACCTGGCTTCCTCTGCCAGCCTGGCTTCTTCAGCTAATCTGGCTTCCTCTGTTAGCCTGGCTTCCTCTGTTAGCCTGGCTTCTTCAGCTAATCTGGCTTCTTCAGCTAATCTGGCTTCCTCTGTTAGCCTGGCTTCCTCTGTTAGCCTGGCTTCTTCAGCTAATCTGGCTTCTTCAGCTAATCTGGCTTCTTCAGCTAATCTGGCTTCCTCTGCCAAACGGGCTTCTTCAGCTAATCTGGCTTCCTCTGCCAAACGGGCTTCTTCAGCTACTTCCTCTGCTAGTCGGGCTTCCTCTGCCAAACGGGCTTCCTCTGCTAGTCGGGCTTCCTCTGCCAAACGGGCTTCTTCAGAGACAGATGTATCTGGTTCTACAACAAGCTCAGAAACAGTCTCTTCCACAGAAACAGTCTCTTCCACAGAAACAGTCTCTTCAGCAACCTTTACCTCTACATCAGTATTATCAACTATGCTAGAATCCATTATATAAACTTAATATACATTTATTACTTCCTCAACAAACCCAGTATTTCTCATGTTCAACATATTTGCGTCCAATTTCTACCAATTCCGACCCCGAGTCAAAATTGAGTATGTTGTATCCTTCCAAGTGTTCACCTCTCACAAAGTATTTGTTGATTTCGCCAATGGGTGTGGCACAACCTTTGTTCATGGTTATGAGAGGGTCATTGTAATTGCCCATCACTATGGCCGCTGTGCGGCCCAACATTTCCCGCAAGTTGGTTATCGGCGTATCATCCTCAATATATCCTTGGTACGGCGTGATATACGTAATATTCAAATAATCTCCGGCACCTCTATGTTCCACTTGTAAAAGTTCATTACTCAGAGTTCCACCATCGGCATATTGTGCGCCTAAATACGAAATGGGTGGGAAAGCGCCAGGAATGGCCGACGATGCCATCAGAACCGCGACCGGGTCAACCGCGGATTCATATTCGAAGATATCCAGATTGCCAGAATAGAGGTTGACGGTTCCAATCAAAGTATGGACGACGGGTTTATTCGGCATCTTGGCAATGATTTTGGTCAGTGTGTTATTGAGAGGCGATGTATTCAAGAGAGAAATACCCGTGGTAGATAAGAGTTTGTAAATGTCGCGATTGCGAATTGTCCCGTAAATATTGGTGGCAACATCAACACCGGCACGGATATCGGTATAGTAAGAGAGGAATCCCGCATTCAGCGCACCGGCGCTGATTCCAGTGTACAAATCTTGTGATTCAAGACCCACCTCTATTAAATGCTTGAGAATCCCGATTTCGACGGCGCCGAATGACCCGCCACCACTGAATGCGAGTTGTTTTAACGATGATGTTTGAGAAATAAATGTGCCGATGAAAAAAAGAAGGAGGAGAAGAGAGGCTGGCATTATATAATGGATGGATGATTTCTTTACACCCTTGTATTTGAATACACAAAAGTGTAATTTGCGGTAAATAACTATTTTTTGTACAGCACACTACAATAGAGGATATTCGCGACGGAAAAAACTAAGGCATTTGCCCAGTTTTTACTAATGTTGGGGGGGGGTTTATTCTTTGTAGAGTTTATATCCTTTTACGAGGATTTCGTATGTAGCTCGCACGCACTCTTTGGGGGTTTTTACTGCTTGCCAGTGTTCCGGTGCCAGTTGAGCGACGTATGTGTACATCTTTTGCCGACCCATCGCTCCACACCATTGGTCGAGGTCATCTTTGGTTATTATTGATTCCACGTTGAGTATGAACTTAACAGCTTCTTGGATTTTCATTTGGCTCATCTTTTGGCTCATCTTTTGGTTGTTATATTCGTTGGTTATTCTCTTTCACTATTTTGGTTTGATTTTATGCCTCCAGAATATTTCATAAAAAAGATTTCAATTTTTCAGATGCCCCCTTCGGGGGCATACAAAAAACCCCTTACCATAAAAACGTACCGTTTTTATGTTCAGCAATTTTTTAGGGTCCCACTAGTGCGGGCACTCAAAAAAAACACTTTAGTAGTTATCTACGCCAACTACCAAACAATTTTTATTTCACAATTTACTACTATAAAAAAGAGGTTTCCCTCATTTTTATATTGTTTATATATTATTTTTATTTACAAATTATATTCTATCCATGCCTGTTGCATTTTTCTTGAAACTCTTTGAAAGAATGGTCTAGGGCGATTTGGGGAGTTTAAATGTTCATATTTTTCTATCATCATACGTAGTCCGTTTTCTCTGTTTCTTTCAAATATTTTTAATAGCTCAAAAACTCTTATGTTTGTACGCTCCAAAAGTAATTGTTCATCGTGTTCATCATCATATGGTAGGGGGTATGCTCGACAGATTGCAAATAGTATTTTAAAATCTTTTTTTGACCATTTATGAATGTATTTGCGCTCAGTATTAGTTGAAACAACCTGGTTGATGGCAGCTGACATTGTGTTTGGTTCTGGTTCTGGTTCTGGTTCTGGTTCTGGTTTTATAGTTTAAACAAATTGTGGTTTGATTTTATACCTCCCCAATATTTTATAAAAAAGATTTCAATTTTTCAGATGCCCCCTTCGGGGGCATACAAAAAACCCCTTACCATAAAAACGTACCGTTTTTATGTTCAGCAATTTTTTGAAAGCCTACTCGCGCGGGCCATCAAAAAACATAACGTAAGAAAAAACAAGGATATAGACAAAGAGGCATGTCTAATGTTGTGGTTCCTTGTTTTTCCTAAGGTCAATGGACCCTTAGTTCTCTACTTCGGTGACGTCTTCCTCCTCTTCGTCTTCCTCCTCATCTTCATCACTTGCCAACTCGACATAAGAATGCTTCACCTGCTTGAGTTCCTCATCGCCAACAAGGCGATTCTCTCGGACAAACACCTCTACGCGGTAGCATTTCTTCTTGAGCTTGTCCGGGTTGATATTCTGAGCACCTTTGATTTCGATGGCATCACTCGCACCCTCGACGCCGCGACGCACCATGACAATATAGGTACACCACTTCTCGAAAATTGGGTCCATGTCTTCTGCGGTAAGGATGTCATAGAGCATCGCGCCAAGGATGTTTCCGACGGTGAACTGCTTCTTCTTCTTGGTCTTATCCGCAAGAGATTCCTCCGAATTGGCCTGTTCAAAGATAGACAAGATGATGCTGAAGTAGTTGACAAAGCGACCGCGGTCAATAGGCTCCGCGCTCTCGACTCGCTCCTCCTGTCTTGCGAAAGACTTGGTTATGTATTGGACACCGTAGAGGGCACCAGACATAATTGCGACAGTGTTTGCGAGGAGTACACGACCATCGTTGTCTTTTCCGACCGTATCACAGAAGACATCGGTGATGCGAGCACGTAGAGGGTAGTCGACGGATTCGAGGAATGCCATGGCTTCTTGGACAAGGAGCGAGTCGTCTTCGGACATCGCATAGAGCTGGCCATCCGAGACCTTGATGCTCTTGTTGAGACGGCGGAACATCTCACGTTCTTGCTTGGACGTCAAGTTGTACATTGTCACGCGGCTCACTGAGTAGATGCTTACTTTAAATCTTTCAGCATCGGTGAGTGCGCGTACTTCGTTGTTCATGATTCGGCGAATCGTAGTGATGCGATTGCCGCCTTCCATCACGTAGAGCTTGTTATTCTTGGCGCAGCATATGATTGGAGGAATGTAGTATCCCTTTAAGATACTATCGAGAAAATCGAGCTGCATCTTGTGGCTCCACACATAGGGGCGATTGCGACGGTGGATTTCAATGAGCTTGGAGCCGTTGAATCCGGCGGTGTTCATGCGACCGGCAAAGTCATCGTTGAGTTCGTGGAGAGTTTTACTTGTGCTTTCTGATTTTACGGACATTGTTTTGTTTTGGATTGGGTTCTGGTTCTGGTTTTATAGTTTAAACAAATTGTGGTTTGATTTTATACCTCCAGAATATTTTATAAAAAAGATTTCAATTTTTCAGGCTTAATTGTAGGTTAAGCTGTCAGGCTTCGCCTTTCCCCTTATGCCAAACGTAAATGTATTCCTTGTATTTCTCTTCAGTGGTTCGAGGTCCCTTGGGCATCGGCATCATCTCATGTGCCCGCCCCAACACCTTCACAGCAACTCGCTCATATATCTCCGCAGGGATATTCAAGCAATAATGTCCGCCTCTCTTCAAGTGTTTCCAAGTGCGTTCAAAGAGAGGTGTATAAAACTCCGAATCCCACGTGTATTTATCCATGACTGGTTGCCCTTCATATTGTTCAATATCATAATACGGCGGCGATGTGAGAACCAGGTCATATTCTATTTTGGAGTAATCCACGTCCAGCGCACTCTTGAATCTCAGGTCAAACTTAGTCGTGGAATACGGTTTCAGCGCCGCCATCATCTCCGCGTAAGGTCGTTCCAACTTGGTGTTCAAATCAATACCCGTATATTTGGGAATATTGAGCGCGGCACATCCGACCAGACGACCGCCCCAGCCCATTGTCATATCTAGGACACTGGTTGGCTTGTACCGACAATACACGCTCATTGCAATAACTGGTTTGAATATATTGATTGCGCCAAAATAGAGGCTGAATATGCGCCAGAAAATCTGGATTTCACTTTGATTGGAGCCTCTCTTCTTATACGATTCCATGATGTTTTGGATGTAGCGTTTCTTCTTGTATTCTGATTTACGCGACCAGAAGTCATAGAAAGAAATGCCCTCTTTGCCTACAGTCGCTAGGCGTCGCGTCATCGTGAAAAAATCGACAAAGTTGGCGCCGAATCGGTTGCGGGGACGGATGTCGGCGATGTTGTCGCACTGAACGGAGTCGCGGAGTTTGAGAAAGTCGGCGATGGCCACACGTTTATCGAGTCCGGGGTGGATTTGCTGTACCATATGTTGTTTGGCACGAGCCGTAAAACGACGATGACGACCATATTTTGTTGTGCGTTTGGCGGTTTTACGCATCACTTATAATAGAGGCAGACTAAGTTTGAGAGCTTCCTAGAATTACATTTTTATTTTTCGCTGGCAAATCTTTGAACAATATTTATGTCAACTACAATACACGCTAAAGAAATCTGCGATGTTTTATTTAATTCGGGTATTTCTCCATATAGCTCATCAATCATTATCTTCATTGCCCGGAAATTACGCGGGATATCTGGATTGTTTTCATTATAGTAAAATTCGGTAATAAGCCTTCCCTTGCCCAATGGCCCGTCTAATGGGCCATGATGAGATGTGAATGGAGCAAATCTATCGACATAGTTATAATACGATTGAATCAATTCTTCTCGGAATCTAATATTTTCTTCGCTACTACTGCTGGTTATCATCAAGTGTGATTGTTCACTTATAAAAGTTATTGCTTTAACCTGCCATTCTTCGTATAGCTTATATAATGGAACGTTTGGACTTCTTTCCTCTAATGAGGACGGTGAAGTATCTATCGTTTCACATGAACCGACGTTTCCATAATACCAATCATTTATTTCCGTTAAATATTGAACTCGTTTATTTGTAACAGGTGAAATCAACGCGTTGGCAACATTTGTACAAATGCCATTTTGGCAAAACGTGGTGTTTGCGTATGCCAGAATTGCCGCTTTTAAGTCATCGCGAGTATGGTTGACATTCATATTTAAATCCAGATTTGATATTGTTTTTATGATTTCGCCGCCTTGACAAAAGACAATTGCCAAGAATGGTAGTTCAAGTTTGGCATTTACAATTATTTGGGTTCGCACAATATGTTCTTCATTGCGCGGCGGCTTTGCCTTTTGCGATTGGACCTTGCCTTTGTTGTTGCTTCCTGATGATTTGCTCATTGTCTCGGGTTATTGGTTGATGTTGTAAATGATAGTATAATGTTTGTATTTTACGTTTTTTTACAAAAAAGGTTTCAATTTTTTGGCTTGATAATGGATTTGTGATGTCCATAAAAAACAACCATGGTTTGTCTACCGCGCGATTCAAAGTTATTCGTCTGTGAATAAACGCACAGATTCCGGGGATAATTTGTGTGCGTAAATAATATCTTCTTGCGTTGCTAAACATAGAGGCGGCGGCATGTCGTCATCGGCGCCGCTGATAACCTGAATCGGTGAATCCGGGACCACATCATCATCTAAAATGATGTATTTCTTCGCACCAATCTCAATGACCCTGTGTGGAAATGTATGTATAATATGATTTTCTGGATTATTGGTGCGAGCATATTTGCCCTGTTGAAAGTAATAATACTGTCCTTCATGCTCAATCTCATCCCAGAATGGCATCAGCAAAAGCTGGTGTTCAACGGGTCCGACCAGATTACATTCGCGATATATCATTTTTCGTATTTTTTCGTAGTCTTCGTCTAAAATCCCAATTTGGTTGATGATGTCATCCATCATATAACACATTTCTGCCTCGTTCAATTCGCCATTTTCAATCTTGATGCCGATTTTTTCTTCAACATATCTCAATATTCTACATGACATGTCTGGATTCTTCGCCATTATTACAAATATATCTCGCAAATTGATATCATCTTTCATTTTGGAAATGCCATAGGCATACTCAAATGTATAAATCTCGTTTTCAATCTTGAACTCTTCCAACAACCGCACTATTATTTTTCCGATTCGAGTATTTGCGAGTTCTTCCAATGTCAGTGTATTGGTGGGTTTTGAACGTGTTTTCATGTTTACTATATAATATTTGTCGTCAATATTATACCATGTGTATCCTTTTCTTGGCGCAGGTACGGATGAAATAACATAGAAGCATCCATTGCGAAAATAGTGATAATTTTCCGCGCAGTCGACAATTTCGGTCCACTTTGCGTCAGGTTCGCGTTTGTCTGTGGGTCCAATGTAGTTTTCGGTTGTTGCGTTCATTTTGAGAGTGTAATATATTGTTGTTTTATATTTTCATTCAAATTACAAAATAGTTTTCAATTTTTTGTTATTTGCGTTAAAAAATGGCATTTTGCCATTGGGGAGTGTATTTGTATTGAAATATAATTTTTTTTTGTTTTTTGTTGTTGTTTTAAAATATAAATAATTATGTTTTGAAATATATAATTTGTTTATGCGTTTGTATAACTTACCTCTATTTTCTTGGAATTAGTATTCGCTACCGCAGTGGCTGTCGTCGTCGTTGCTCCATAAACTTTCATCATCCTCGCGATATCCATCATTTGAACTACGGTCATCATAGTGCTCATCGTAGTAGTCAGCATCGCGCTCAGTGTATTCGATTGAGTTAGCAGCACAATAAGCAGCTCGGTCGGCATCAGCACGGTCGGCAGCAGCACGATAGGCAGCAACAACACTTGCGAAATTATTCCAATCAGTTTCCTGATTTGGATCGGACATGTTACTTGACTGATTCTGGGTAAAGTTTCTGTCGTAGTAGCTACCATTTACATCAGAGATACTTATGAACTCTTGTTCCATATATCTTTGGTAACAGAATTCATCGTCAAGGTCGACTTCTTCATGTTCAATGCCACAACTCAAATTGTTGAACAAGCGAAATCCTCTCATCATATCATCTTCGTAAATTGCCGCGTTGACTGACATTTTGGGGAGGAGGGGGAAATAACTGGTTTTGGTAAATAACTTATATTAAATATAATAATACTGTTGATAATATATAATCATTAAATTGTGGTTTAATGATTATATATTATGTTTTATGTTTTCCATTTTTTTATAAAAAAGATTTCAATTTTTTTGTAAAATGGGACATTAATTCTTCAATGGTGGTTTATACATTGGGTTTATGCCTGTCAAAGAGATAGATAGCGCAATAATAATAACAAACATTGATATCCAACTGAATACGTAGTTAAAAAATGCGCCTTTTACGTTTCCAAAATAACGAATCATTCCCGGAAGCATAATAAAAAACAAAACCCATGATAAAAACCATCCCGTAAACGCATACGTTGAATATTTGATGATTGTTTCATATTTCATATATAATTCTTTTATATTCAGGCTCATTATATAATAAGTTTATATAATACTCTTGCATATAATACATTTTATTCAGAGGATGTTATATTTATTTACAAAATAAAATACAAGAGAGCGTAAAAAAGGCATTTTGCCAGGGGGATATATATGTGTATTTTGTTTTTATTTTTTATTGAAATATATGTTTTTTATTGAAATATATGTTATGCTTTTGAAATATATGTTTTTTATTGAAATATATGTTATGCTTTTGAAATATATGTTATGCTTTTGAAATATATGTTATGCTTTTGAAATATATGTTATGCTTTTGAAATATATGTTATGCTTTTGAAATATATGTTATGCTTTTGAAATATATGTTATGCTTTTGGATTTATACCTTTATCTTGCGTTTGGATAGATACCTCTATTATGATGACATCCGCATTCGCTATCGCAGTGGCTGTCATCATCGTCGCTCCATAAACTTTCTTCATCGTCGCGATATCGATCACTAAAACTAAACTCTTCATAAAGGTCGTCATCGTACTGAATAGCATCAAGTTCAGCAGCCGTATTTGCGATATTATCCCAATATGTAGCATAATCGTCCTCTGATGGAGCAGCACGATAATCAGCAGCAACACTTGCAAAATTATCCCAATAAGTTTCCTGGTCTGGATTTGACTCATTCTGGATATCCGCATCACGCTGAGCAGCAGCATTTGCTACATCATTCCAAATGTTGCCATTCGCATCCCATTCTGGTTCCTGGTCTGGATTTGACTCATTCTGGACGAGAGCATCTCGCTCTGCAGCGGCATTTGCGATAGCATCCCAAATGTTGCCATTCGCATCCCATTCTGGTTCTTGGTCCGCCGATTCGGTGACAATATTTGGCTGATTCTCGGTAGAGTTGTCATTGTTTTGGTCGATAACATTTAAATCAGCGATATCCATAGCTTCTTGTTCTAGATATGCTTGGTAAAACTGTTCATCGTCAATGTCGATCCGTTCATGTTCGATGCCATCACACAGATTATGGAACATGCGAAATCCTCTCAACATATCATCTTCGTGAATCGCGGCGTTGACTGAATCGGTGATTGAACCATCGCCTTCATACTCGCTTTGTTCTACGTCAACTTCCTCGGCCATTGCTGTTCGGCAATAAGGGCAACTGAATCCATTGTGTGCGACATTTGCCATTAAGCAGCTACAGTGGAATGTGTGACCGCATTCGGTAATAACAATGTTTTTGGTGGTTACAATGACTTCCATACAGATTGGGCAGTCAACGGGATCCGGAACGGGAACAACTGATTCTACGAGTTTGGTATTGACTGCAAAGAAATTGGCGAAACTTTCTTCAAGGGTTCTAACTGACATTTTTTGGTTGGAAATAACTGGTTTTGGTAAATAACTTTTATTATTTTTAGTTTAACGTTTCTGGAATATTTTTATGTTTTCCATTTTTTCAGAAAAAAGATTTCAATTTTTTGGAGATAAACCAGAATGGTTTATCTCCAAAAAACAGCTTACCTCCAAAATATAAATATTTTGTCGTTCAGCAATTTTTTGAATCCCCCCCCCCCCCGGA
>Ga0315904_10000736_pt1 | contig 52201 bp, 81 predicted proteins | sample LakEriMetagenome_6_FD_203529 | JGI IMG/M metagenome (GOLD analysis project Ga0315904, IMG submission 203529) | Freshwater fungal communities from buoy surface, Lake Erie, Ohio, United States - Buoy 12 MA120 | ecosystem: Environmental > Aquatic > Freshwater > Lake | place: USA: Lake Erie, Ohio...
TTGTAGATGGGGGTATTACTGGTTCATTAATGGCAACTAATAACGTTGTATCATCATCAACCCAAGTTGTAAATTATAATCTATTTGCATTAACTGCATCTGCAAATACATTCTATGGTACACAATCAGTAACTGGTTCGGTAAGAATTAGTGGAAGTATTGATGATATTAGTTACATAGATTTTGATACCGTAGCACCTGCAACCGGAATAGCTAGATTAGGTTGGGATGCCGGTGAGGGTACTTTAACAATTGGATTAAGTGGTGGTAATGTTAATATTCCAATTGGTGTAACTTCATTTGAAACTGCATATAACGAAGATTCATCTTCAATATCAAAAGGAGATGTTGTGAGAGTAAGTGGTGCACAAGGTAATAGAGTTGCAGTTAAAAAAGCAAATAATTTAGATGATGGTGGTTCTGCAACAACTGTAGCATTAGCAGCAGAAACTATTGGAGTTGGTGCGGAAGGTAAAGTTATTTTATCAGGACCATTAAAAGGAATTGATACTACCGCATTTGCTGAAGGTGATTTATTATATCTATCTTCTACACCTGGTGGTATAACAAATATTAAACCACAAGCACCATTTCACGAAGTTCGTATTGGTGTAGCACAAAGAATAAGCGCAACAGTTGGTATAGTTAATGTTAAGGTTGATAATGGCTACGAAATAGATGAATTGCATAACGTAAGAATTACAACCGCATCCTTAGCATTTAATCAATTAGTAGCATATAGTGGAAGTGTTTGGAGAAACGAAACAATAGGTGGTTTAGGAATAGCAATAACCGGTTCAAATACATTTATTGGAATTGAAACTATATCCGGTTCTTTATTAGTAAGTGGCTCTACCCTACAAACTGGTAATAACACTTTAATTGGTAATACTGTATTAAGTGGTAGTCTTGAAGTTAGTGGTAGTTCTAATTTCCACAACTCAATATTCATAGTAACGGGTTCTTCACATTTTACAGGTTCTCATTTTGTAAATGGGGTATCAACATTTAGTGGTAGTATTTATATAGCAAGTGGTTCGTCTTATTATAGAGCAGGAAATAAATTATTCAACTACGGTCAATGGTGTTCATTAGAAACTCAAAGTGGTTCTGCAAACACCGCATACGCAATGAAGCTTGGAACAAAGTTAGATGGTTCAGAAGGAGTTTATGTTTCAAATAATCTTTCAAATTTTCCAACAAGGGTTTATTTAGAAAATACTGGAATGTATAATATTCAGTTTTCAGCACAATTACATACAACCACAGCAGCGCAAACAGATTTTTCGGTTTGGTTATCAAAAGATGGAACAAATATCACAAACTCTAATACCGAATATTCAATAGAAATAGTTGCGGGAGGTGGATACTTAGCAGCAACTCGTAATTTTTTAGAACCAATAACAAGTGGAAGCTATGTTGAATTATTTTGGTCAGCAACAACTTCTACCGGAGAATTATTATATAAAGCGGCTCAATCTACGCCAACTAGACCGGCAACTCCATCTTGTATTGTAACAATAACGCAAGTAGCATAAGGTATGGCAATAATCAAAACGATATATACTTATAGGTATTGAAGAAATCCAATAAGTAATGGCGTATTCGCATAGTGTAAAATATTTTAATACATTAAATTCAACTTTCTGCGCATTAGATACTGCGGAAGACCAAACCGTCTATTCGGAGTATTCAACTTTAGGGGTTTCAAAAAAAGTGTATGCGAATAGTTCACTTACAACCCCAATAACAGGATATCAATACATAAAGTTCGGTGGAAATATCTACGAAATGAACTTTGTGACGGGCGAGATAAATAATTTATCATTAGTCCAATGCCCGATTCCAGCTGTAAAAATTTATAGAATCACTATACCCGCAGAAACTACTTCTTATGTAAGATGGACGGAATGTGATGGTAATGTTTATCCTGTAACTGAACTGATTTATGATAAGATGAGAACTATTGATGTTCAGGCAGTTCTCAATTCAGTTTCAGCATCATCAATAGCTTCAATTCAAATAGTTGGTGATTGTGTTCCTTTTCCAGATTGTATATGTAGTTATTATGTTAGTACAACAACCACTACAACAACACTATCTCCTATTGATTTTACTTTATCAACGGTATGTGAAGGATTAGGATTTAACGGAGATGGTAAAATTACCGCAACATCATTTAGTGGTGGAAGTGGTACATATCAAAGTATTGGTATAGGAACTTCACCTTTGGATGCGTATAACGCAACACCAACCAATTTAAGTGGCGCAAGTACGTTTGATTTTACATCTTTAATTAATGATGAATACTGGATTATATTAAGAGATAATACAAGTGCTTATAAACTAAAAAGTATTAATGTAGCTTGTAATTTAACAACTACAACCACTTCAACTACGAGTACTTCAACCACTTCAACTACTTCAACCACTTCAACTACTTCAACCACATCAACAACAAGTACCTCAACAACAAGTACAACTACTGCGGCACCACTTTGTAGTTATAATGGTGGTAGTGCTGTAATTTCATATATTACATCAACCACAACTTCAACCACTTCAACTTCAACCACATCAACCACAACAACTCAAGCTCCAACAACCACAACAACCACAACAACCACAACAACTCAAGCTCCAACAACCACAACAACCACAGAAGCAGGTACTACTACAACAACGAGCACTTCTACATCAACCACAACCACTTCAACTTCAACCACAACAACAAGTACTACTGAAGCACCAAATACATTTTCAATTGCATTGGGTAATAGTGTAGGTGGTGTATGTGCTATGAGTGTATTAAGAATTGTAGCAGCAACAAATAACTCAACTAACTTAGCGGGTGCAGTTGGGTCTGCACTTTATAGACAGCCACAAAATATTTTAGTAACAGGTTATGACTTTGTAGGAGAATATGATGGATTTTCGGTAGTAGGTGATGTTTATAATTTGAATTCATCAACCGGTGTTGTAGGTTCTACTACTAGTATTTCTTGTTAAAAAATATATATATAATAAATGAACGTAACACTTACACTTAATGCTGGATTGGGGGCCGATTTAGGACCTAATTTTAATCTGACTGCAGATGTTGGAAGTGTTACGCCTAGCTCAGCAACTAAAAGTCAATTATTGAGTGGATATGTAGTGGGCGTTGATGATTTAGCAACACAGATTACAATAACTTCAACGGGTACTTGTACAAACTCAATTACATTTACTATTGGAAATTTCTCAACAACAACCACTTCAACTACTTCTACAACTTCAACATCAACAACCACAACTACTGCTCCTACTACATTTAGTTTAGGATATGATGAATTTGTTTTCTTTGCATCTTGTACCAATTTCGGAACATCCCCAACCACATACTATGCGGCTACAGGAGCAACTTTACAAGTTGGAACAACTTTATATACGAATCAAACTTTAACTACATTGGTAGCAGATGGATATTATTCAAATGGGGTTGATTGGTTTAGAGTCAGATTCGGCACAGGTGTAATTAATTCTATCGGGTCATGTTCAACTACTTCAACAACAACAAGTACATCAACCACAACTTCAACCACTTCAACTTCAACCACATCAACAACATTGCCACCAACTTCAACCACTACAACAACGTTGGCATCAGTTCCAGTGAATCTGGGATATGATGCTAGTGTAGATTGGCAATCATGTTATGCAGCAACTTCGGTTTATTATTTAGAACCTGGTGCTACATTACAGAACGGTACAATATTGTATGAGCAAGCTGAATTAAATTCACCACCTGCGGATGGTTATTATTCAAACGGTGCTTATTATTGGTTAGTTGTTAATGGTGAAATGTCAAATCAAACTGCTTGTCCAACAACATCAACCACTTCAACTTCAACCACTTCAACTTCAACCACTTCAACTTCAACCACTTCAACTTCAACCACTTCAACAACTACAACGTTGGCGCCTACGAGTACAACAACTCAGCCTGGAGAAACAACTACAACCAGTACGAGTACCACATCAACATCTAGTACGTCAACAACCACAACTATCGCACCTACCAGTACAACAACTCAGCCTGGAGAAACAACTACAACCAGTACGAGTACAACAAGTACCACAACTACTCAAGCACCAACTTCAACCACTACAAGTACAAGTACAACTATTCCACCTACGAGTACAACAACTCAGCCGGGAGAAACAACCACAACCACTACGAGTACAACGAGTACAACGAGCACTTCAACAAGTACAACGAGTACTTCAACAAGTACAACGAGTACTTCAACGAGTACAACGAGTACTTCAACAAGTACAACGAGTACTTCTACATCAACTACAACCACAACTACAACTGCAGCACCTCAATGTACTTATGATGGATTGACTATAGTATGTGATGGAACAACTACAACCACAACTGAAGCACAAACAACTACAACAACTACATCTGGTATAGTTTGTGAAGAATGGGAAATATTAAATGGAGCATTTACTAATGTTATAGATTATAAAGATTGTAATGGAAATACACAACAATTCACTTTAGATCCAGGTGAAACGGTTAATTGCTTTAGTGTTGATTCTAATGCATGGGGAACTGATGTTCCTTTCTTATCAACTCAACCATTTACTCAAAATAAATGTACATCAACCACAAGTACTTCAACAACCACTACAACAACGGCCGCACCTACTTATATAGCGTATCCTGCGGACCAATATTATTGTGATGCACCGAATTGTGGAGCATTTGCTCAGACAACTGAAATAGCATTTCCTGATACATTTACACCGGTACTTAATAAATGGTATGGGGCACTTACACCTGATGGATTTGCATATCAATTAACATCCACAACACCATCGGCAGGACCTGGTTTGGTATGTTATGAGCAAAGTTTTAATACTTGTGGATTAGCATGTTCAATATAAAATAAATTAAAATGGCAAGAAATATAACATTAACATTAGGAGCGGGATTAGGAGCGGATTTAGGTCCAAACTTTAATTTAACTGCGGATGTAGGAAGTGTAACCCCATCAACTGCTACAAAGAGTGAATTAACTGCGGGGAAAGGTGTAAGTGTTGATGATTTAGCAACCGAAGTTACAATAACATCAACTGGTACTTGTACGAATTCTATAAGTCAATTGATACCATGTGCAGGAAGTACTACAAGTACAACGAGTACTACAACTACAACAACTGAAGCACCAACTACTACAACTACAACTTCTGGTGGTAGCGGTAATTTCTTTGTAATTAATATTGATGGAACTGGACAAGTAACTGATGTGGATAATGGCGGAGGCGGGTATTTCTATTTTGTATCAGTAGGACAGTATCCTGTATATAGTGGAGAAACTTTAGAAGGAGTACATAGTGGTATTACCGGTGCTGCTGTTAGAGTATTTGTTTCAAATACAAGTACATCTGGATGTTTGGTGTTATATGTAAATACAACTCCGATAGATAGTTTAGCAGTACCATACGATGGTAATTATACTTTTAATAATATAACTTTTGGTACTGGTGATTTGGTAGAAATAAAATATACAACTGGTAACTGTCCATAAAAATAAATAATTTAATAATTATATATAATAAAGGTTATACACAAAATGGAAGAAATTTTTAAGGCTTGGGGGATACAATATGACCCAAACGATGAAAAAAATGAATTAGCATCTAAACGTATTGAAGTTTGTAATACGTGTCCAAATAAAAAAGAAGTAGATGGTATCAGAAATGTATGTTCACTATGTGGATGTATGTTAAAATCTAAAGTGTTTACTACTGAAATGGGACAGTGTCCTGATGATAGATGGAACGAAGTTGAATCTCAATTTATAAAATACAAAACAAAGAAAAACTTAAGATTTGTTTCAGCCCAACCCGCGATTCCTTATTACACTTGGCAAGTAGAAGTTATGTTAAATAACTTTGTAGAAATGGGTGTAAATCTTAATAATGTTGATATAGTTTGTTGGAAAGAAAATGGTGTAATTCCAAAAGCGTGGTCAAAACTAGCAGAAAATTACGCAGCGCGTTTTTTCTTTTATGATGATTTACGAACTACAAAACATTATATATCATCAATAAGACCAAATATTTTAAAACAACATTGGGAAAAACATCCTGAGCTTAAAGATGAAACTATATTTTATCACGATTGTGATATTATATTTACAAAACCAATTGACGAATGGATAACCGAAGATATGATAAATGATGATAAGTGGTATGGTTCAGATACTCGTTGGTATATTGGGCATAACTATATAAAATCAAAAGGTGAAGATGTATTAAACCTGATGTGTGATATAGTTGGTATTGATAAAAAATTAGTTGAAAAAAATGAATTAAACTCAATAGGTGCTCAATACATAATGAAAGGTATATCTCAATATTTTTGGAATAGAGTAGAAAAAGAATGTGAAATACTTTTTAAAGACGTCAGCGAACTAAATAATAAAAAGAAAGAAACAGACCCTAAACATCACGAACTTCAAATATGGTGTGCGGACATGTGGGCAGTTTTATGGAACGGATGGAAAATGGGATATGAAACAATATGTCATGATAATTTGGGATTTAGTTGGGGAACATCTAATAAAGAAGAATATGATAAACATAATATAATGCATAATGCGGGTATAACGGGCTCAGATAAAAGAAAATTTTATAAAGCAGGTTATATGAACTCTTTACCGTATTTGGATAATTTAGATATATTAGAAGATACCGCCAGTTATTACTATTGGCAATGGGTTGTAAAAACAGGTAAAAAATCAGTATTGTTATGAAAAAACTACCAATAGAAATCGTTGATAGTAGAAAAAAATATGTTCTATTTAAAAATGATTGTGGAGTAAGTGATATGGCCCGTAGAGGTGGTGTGTATGAGCATTACATTTTTGATTATATTAAGAATAACTTAAATGTAGATGGTAAAACAATAATTGATATTGGTGCAAATTTTGGATTTCATTCTATGGAATTTGCGGATTTAGTTGGAGAAAATGGAAAGGTAATTTCATTTGAACCACAAAGATTAGTATATTATCAGTTATGTGCAAATACACTCATAAATGGGTATGATAATATCACATCTCATAATTTAGCTTTAAGTGATGAAGTTACAAGACTCAAAATGGAAAATTTGGATTACCATTCAGAAAATACAATTAATATTGGCAACGCACATTTAAACGCTTATACTCATTTGGCATATAATGAAGTTGATGTAAAACCATTAGATTCATTTCAGTTTGAAAATGTAGCAGTAATTAAAATAGATGTGCAAGGATTTGAACCAAAAGTATTAGATGGTGCAATTCAAACAATATTAAAACATAAACCTGTAATTTTCATAGAAGTAGAAATACCACAATTACAAGTATATGGTTGGACAAAAGAAGATGTATTTCAAAGATTAGAAAAATTGGGATATGAATTTAAAAAAGTTATTGAGGCAGACCATTTAGTAGATTATGTTGCTGTACCAAAAGAAGAAAATAATTTGTTAGCACAACTTATTAAAGAAAAGCCAGAATCTATACATAATGTTATACCATCTGAATTTTTTACAAAGTATGATAATTGGGATTACATTTGGTGTAAAAACTATTACGAATGGAATTATGCAATAGCTAAAGTTTTACAACCAAAATCATTTTTAGAAATTGGTGTAAGATTTGGTTTTAGTTTTTTACCAACATTAATTGGTTCTAAAAATTTAGAATATGCCGTAGGTTGGGATTTAGAAACATATGGTAACAATCAAATAGCAAATGATAACATTAGAACATACTATAAAGGAGTTTGTAATTGGGAAATAAAACACATAGATTCTCAACAAATAAATGAACTACCTCAATTCTTTGATTTGATAAATATAGATGGTTGTCATGATTATGATTGTAAAGTGCATGATTTAAAATTAGCAATGAAAAAATGTAAATGGGTAACTATTGATGATTACGATTACCATTCAGAAGTTAGAAGGGCAGTTGATGATTTTATAAAAGAGTTTAGTGAGAATATAAAAGAAGAAATTTATATACCAACTTTCAGAGGAACAAAATTAATAAAGTTTAAAGTTAATGAATAAGTATTTAGGATACTTTGAGGGAGTTTACTATATTAATATGGATAGTAGAACCGATAGAAAAGAGCGATTTGAAAAAATGGCGGAAGATTTTATGCTTCCTGCTATTAGGGTATCCGCATTAACTGCAACCGATGAAGAAGCAACACCATTATATGTTGGACATAATGACCCACGCCGAAAATTTAAAATGGGATGTACTATGTCACATCAATCGGTTGTTAGAATGGCTAAAGAAAATGGATTAAAAAATTGTTTGATATTTGAAGATGATTGTGTTTTGTTAGATTCTTATAAACAAAAAATACAATTGTGTGTAGATGAATTACAAAATATAGAATGGGATTTATTTTATTTAGGTGGAGAACCGAACAATTATTGTAAAGTAATTTCAGATAATTTAGTTCAAATGGAAAATGGTGGAGTATATACAACACATGCATACGCAATCAACCATACGTTTTACGATAAGATGTTGAGTATTTTACCAAATCAGGTTGATACAATAGATATATTATATCTGAACTACGATACAAATAATAGAAAATGTATATTGAGTAAAGAGTTATTGGCAATTCAGGATAGAAGCTATTCTGACCTTTGGGATACAATAACAAATTCAACTCAATGGATGATTAATGGATGGAACAAATATGTTTTAAATGAAAATATTAGTAACGGGTCATAAAGGATTTATAGGAAAAAATATATTGAAGAAAAAAGGCTATCAGTTTATTAAATTGGATGGTGAATATTTTAATGAACCAAATCCAAAAGAATTTCTATTATCATTTTTAGAATCAAATCAACCCGATGCCGTACTCCATATTGGAGCCTGCTCAGATACATTAAATACTGATGTACAGTTTATGATGGAAAGAAATTATCTTTCTACAAAATGGTTAATGGATTGGTGTAAAGAAAAAAGTAAAAAAATTATATACTCATCATCGGCAGCAATATATGGTGTTGATGGTAGTAAACCTTCTAACTTATATGGTTGGACAAAAATGTTAGGTGAAGATTATGTTGTTTCAAATGGCGGTATTGCTTTAAGATACTTTAATGTATATGGACCTGGCGAAGAACATAAAGGAAAGATGGCATCTATGATATATCAGATATTGAATTCAGAAGATGTAAAACTTTTTCCAAACAAACCTAAAAGAGATTTTGTATATGTTGATGATGTTGTCCGTGCTAACTTTTATGCATTAGATTACTATGAAGTTTTAAAGGGAAAGTGGTATGATGTTGGCACAACACAAAGTGTAGAATTTGAGACTATTTGTGATATATTAAATAAACCATATCAATATAAAAATGAATCTGAAATACCAATTGGATATCAGTTCAACACTAAAGCAACTTTTGAAAAACTTATGGGTGGTTGGCAGCCGATTCTTAATATTAAAGATGGTATTAAAAAATTAAAATCAAATTATATTGATGGTAAAGTAAGTTTTGTTTGTACAACGTATGGTAGATTTACTTGTGTTGAACGAATAGTAGCTCAATATCATGCACAAACATATCCAAATAAAGAATTGATTATATTCAATACCGATGAAGAACATCCATACTCATTAGGATTTGATGACACCTCTATTATAATTGTAAATAATGGAAAGGATTATCAAACTGGCGAACCATACCAAAATAGAGGACAGATATGTAGAGATGCCGTTACTCATGCAACTGGTGATTATTTTATGTTAGCAGATGATGATGACATTTATTTGCCTTGGCATTTAGAACAGGCGGTTGATGGTATTAAAGAAAATGGTAAAGATGCTTGGAAACCTGAAATGAGTTTCTTTGCAACACAAAGTAATTTAAGTTTAGTAATGAACACAATGGAAGCAAGTGTTATTGTGAAAATGGAAAGAATAAGAGAAATAGGATTTCGCTCGGATATAACTGGATATGAAGGATTGAGTTGGTACACACGATTGAGAGATGAAAGGGAATTGGATGAACATAATAAAGAGTATATTCCATCATATTGTTTTAATTGGAGTGACCCATCGGAAATAGCCGGTCACAAACAAAGTGGTAATATTGGTTCTCCAAACAATTTTGAAAATCATAAATTAGCATCTACTGATTATGCAAGTAGACCTTTATTAAAGTTGGAAGGTGGTGAATTAGAAGTTATTTATACAAAATATTATAATTGGCTAAAAGAAAACTACCAATCAATTAATAAAGAATATTATGATAAATACGCCAAAAAATTTATAGATTAATACTTATTTAAAACTAGGTTATGATATATTGGTTTACAGGTCAGCCAGGTTCTGGCAAAACAATACAAGCCACAAAACTTAAAGAACTTCTTCAAACGGAAAAACGTAATTGGAGAAAAGATGTATTTCACATTGATGGTGATGACTTGAGAGAGTTGACACTTAATAAAGATTATTCAGAAGCGGGTAGAGTGCAAAATATTAAAAATGCACAATTACTTGCTTTTTATTTAAATGCAAAGGGGTGTGATGTAGTTGTATCTTTGGTATCACCATATAGAGAATTGAGAGAAGAATTTAAGAAAGAATGTGGTGAAAGTATTGTTGAAATATATGTACACACTAATCGTAAAAGAGGTAGAGAGCAATTCAAAGTTGAAGGATATGGGGAGCCAGAAGTAAATTATTTTGATATGGATACTACATCGGATAACCCAGTTCAATCATTTACAAAATTAGTTCACTTTTTAAGAGATACTGATAAAATATGAATAAGATAGAAGAAATATTTAAGGCATGGGGTATAATGTTTAATCCCAATGATTTACAAGCAGAATTGGCTGGAAAACGTATGGAAATTTGTGAGACTTGTGATTCTAAAAGAACAGTTCCACTTATTCATTGTGGCGAATGTGGATGTGCTTTAAAAGCAAAAGTATATTCACCTAAAATGGGTGCTTGTCCAAGAGGTAAATGGGCTGCTGTAGAAATGGAGTGGGAACATAAAAAGAATAAAAGTACTTATAATAATATTAAAAAAGAACAATAATGAAAAAATACGCATTATTTATCGGAAGATGGCAAACATGGCATTCAGGACATGAGTGGTTAATTCGTCAACAATTGGATAACGGAAAGAATTGTTGGGTAGCAATTAGAGATGTGCAAGTGGATGAAAATAATCCTAAATCTGCACATCAAGTCTTGATGGACTTATCAAAAGAAAAATTCTTTATTGAAAACTCTGATAAGATTTTATTATCAATTATTCCTGATATTGAAAGTGTAAACTATGGTAGAGGTGTTGGATATGAAGTTATTTACCACCACCCACCAGCTGATATTGAATCAATTAGTGGTACTGCTATTAGACAGGGATATATGGATTCAAATGGAGATATAGTAATTTATGCCGTTGATAAAGAGACACATAGCTAAATCAATTAGTTATAGAGTAATAGGTACTGCTACAACAATTGTTTTAACGGTATTTGCCGGATTACCAATTAAATGGGCGGGGATGGTTGGTATTGCTGAGCTGATAATAAAACCTATAATTTATTTTCTTCACGAAAGATTTTGGTATAAATTCATAAAATTTGGGCTGAAAAAATAAAATTGATATACTTATATTCGGATAGAACAACACTCTATCAAAATCGTTATGGAAGAACAGAAAGAATTTAAAGAGTTCACAAACTTTGACCCAACTAAAGACCTTTCTTTAGCACCACAAAGAAGAACAAAAAGAGGATTAGGTGCAAGACCACTTTTAGAATCGGAAATAAGAGATATTCAAAGAAAAGCACGGTCAGCGGCAGAAGCTGCAAAACTTTTAGGTGTTTCCTATAACACCTATAAAAAATATGCAAAAGAATACAAGATATTTGAAGACTTAAAAAATCCACACGGATTAGGTATTCGTAAAGGTGTACAAAGCACAAATAGTTTTCATTCAATAGATGATATTATTGCAGGTAAATTTCCAAATTATCCTATTTGGAAACTTAAAAAAAGGTTGTTACTGAGCGGTTATATGGAAGAAAAGTGTGCTAATTGTGGATTTGAAGAAAGAAGAATAACTGACCATAAAGTACCTTTGGTGATGGACTTTTTAGATGGAAATCGTAAGAATCACAAATATGAAAATCTACGAATGCTCTGTTTCAATTGTTCATTCCTAATCAACGGAAACCTATCCGGACCTAAAAAAGAATATGAATATTAATTTGGTAGATTCGTAAAAAAGTAGTATATTTGTAATTAAACATTAAAACATAAATTATGGCAAAGTATTTTGAAGTTACAGTAACAGTACAACACGAAGTAGATGGTGGTAAAGGTGGTACAAAAATCAAAAAGGTGAAAGAAAACTATTTGGTTGATGCTATGACCGTTACCGAAGCAGAAGCTAGAGTAGTAAAAGAATTTGAAAAAGCGGGTATCAATTTGGATTATGAAGTATCTGCAGCTAAAGAATCAAAAATCTTACAAGTTATTAAGTAATGGCTTTTGAAACTAAAATAGAAGAAATTAAAGAAGTGGTATTAAGGAGAGTACCACCGGGTGACAGATGGCAGCCGGTAGACTCTCCTTCTACCATTTTGGAATCACTAACCGATGGGTTAGAGTACCATTTTCAAAAAACTGGACAAACGGAATTCTTTCTATCAGCTCGTAAGGGGACGGTAGAAGTAATCTATAAAGAGGAAGTAAAGGTAGAAAAACCGATTACCAAATACTCCCTTTATGGAGAAGATTAACGTTTGTTTACAAAAAGAACTATATATTTATAGATAAACCTTAAAACAAAAATTATGGGAACATTTTTAATTATTTTGGCTGTTCTTGCAATCGGTGGCGTATTTGCATATTTCGGTATGAAATCCGGTAAGATTGAAGATAAGAACAACAATAACATTCCTGACGCAATTGAAGAAAAAATTGAAGAAGTTAAGGAAGTTGCAGTTAAAGTAAAAAAAGTAGCTGATAAAGCGAAGAAAGTTGCTAAGACTGTTGTTGTTGAAAAAAAGAAGCCAGCTAAGAAGACCAAGTAATCAATGAAGCAACTTTTATCCGAGTTATCTACTATCCAAAAAGAGATTAAGGAAATCAGAACTAAACTATTCGCTGAGATAATCACCGAAGGAGTTGATGATCCTGGTATTCTTAAATGTATCTTTTTGGCTGGTGGACCGGGTAGTGGAAAATCATACACTGCAAAAGAAATATTTGGTGTTGGTAAAGGCGATTTAGATTCAGTATCCGCAGGTGGGTTAAAGATGATTAATTCCGATACCGCATTTGAATTAGCTCTCAAAAAGAATGGTATCAATCCAAAAGATTTAGCAGATATACAAGACAATGACCCTAACTTTTGGGCTTTTATAGCCGGAGAGGAAGGTGATTCTATTCGTAATCGTGCTAAAGCCGTTACACAAAAACAACAAGCATTTTACGAAGCTGGGAGATTGGGAATGATAATTGACGGAACAGGCGATGAAGTTCTCAAAATCCGTAACAAAAAAGACAGAGCCGAAAAGTTAGGTTATGATTGTTACATGATATTCGTAAATACTTCGTTGGAAGTTGCACTTAAAAGAAATGCTGAAAGAAATAGAAGCCTACCTGAATCATTGGTAAGAGAAGTTTGGACAAAATGTCAAGAGAATATGGGTAAGTTTCAGGGTATATTCCATCAAAATTTTATCATCGTTGATAATACTGAATACCATCCCGTTTCTAAATCAGTACAAAAACAAGTAGATTCTTTTTTAAGAAAACCAATTGAAAACCCAGTAGGAAAGAAATGGATATTGGGAGCAAGACAACTTAAAAAACATCTTTAATAGGTTACGTTACACTTTACAACAAAATGTAACAACAAAATGGCAAAAGCAAAAGCAGGTGGTGGAGCACAAAAAACAACTTTCGGAAAAAGAAAAGGTGGAAAAGCAGCAAAGACTCACAACAAACACGATAGAAAAGAACGAAATTACAGAGGACAGGGTAGATAAAATGGGTTTATGAAAAACGGAAAAGCTTACTTGAAGAAGTTTGTGTATAACGAAATTGACGAAGAAGAATTGTACACAAAAGAGAAAAGCAAACTGAAGAAAACAAAACCAAAGAAGAAAGAAGTTAAATTACAAAAAGGTAAAAAACATCTTTCGGATGATTGGGATTAAATAAAGAGTTATGAATAAATGGTTATGGAGAGCGCTCGGCTTACTTTTTGTAGGCTGTGCATACATAGGAGCTATTGTACCAGGTGTACCTATGACAACTTTTGTGGTACTAGCAGCATGGGCGTTTGCAAAAAGTTCACCCGCATTAAATCATTGGTTGCATACGCACCCAACATTCTCACCACATCTTATCAGATGGGAAACTAAAAGAATATATCCAACAAAGGTTAAGTGGATAATGCTTGTTTGTTGTTTGGTGAGTTATACATTCTTATTATTTACATTACATAAAATTGGAGCACTTATCGGAATAGCATTATTTATGTTATTTTGGTTGGTATGGGCTTGGAGATTTCCAGGTTCAGAAGAAGAATATGAGCGTAGAATAAAAGAGGGTAAAAAAATAGGATGGACAAAATAATGGAAGATTGTACAATAATTATTCAAGGAAAACTAGAGAAAGATTCATATGATTATTATATTAAAAAATATGATAATTGTAAAGTAATTATTTCTACTTGGGTTGGTACAAATATAGATTTTTCAAATTTACCAAAAAACTTTAAAGTTATCTTATCCCCTTTACCTGTGGAAAGTGGTGACCAAAATATTAATTACCAGATAGTATCAACTCTAAATGCGTTAGAGATGGTAAGAACTAAATATGTTATTAAATTGAGGGGTGATGAATATTGGACATATCCTGAGAATATTTACCAATCAATTAAATCTGCACCAGATAAATTATGGAGCTCATCGGTATTTTTTAGAGCTTGGCAATATGCAGAATACCACATATCAGACCATATAATTGCAGGAACATTAGAAAATTTAATGATTCTTTTTAAATCTGCGAAGTATAATTGGGATAATGGTAGATTAAATGTTTCAAAGTGGAAAGTTGATGGTAAATTTCATAAATATGTAAAAACGCACTCACCTGAAGAACGATTGACAAAATCCTATTTGGAAACAAAAGATCCTGAAAGATTTGAAAAAACAGATGGACGGTTTTTGATGAAAGAACACTTTGATATCATTGATATTGATTTATTAAAACCATATAAAATAAAAGCAAACTTATTTAAGAAAGAGTGGAAAGATGATTTTATACCTGAAAGAAACTTTAGTATATCCACTATTGACCAATTATTTAGTGATGAACCATATAAAATTCCAAATAAATGATTTACATATCACATAGAGGAAACATAAATGGTAGAATACCAGAAGCTGAAAATCAACCAGAATATATAAATGATGCACTTCGTATGGGCTATGAGGTAGAAGTAGATGTTTGGTATATAGATGGTGAATGGTGGTTGGGGCACGATGGGCCACAATATCCAATATATTTGGACTGGCTAGATGAACGTTCAGACCGTTTGTGGATTCATTGTAAAAACATAAAAGCTGTAGAATACTTCTTTGAAAACGAAAATGATTGTAAAGAACTAAATTGGTTTTGGCACGAAAATGATGCATGCACATTGACATCATACGGTTATGTGTGGGCATATCCGGGTAAACAACCAATTAAAAAAAGTATAGCAGTTATGCCAGAGAATAACAACGATGATATAAGTTATTGCTTGGGCATATGTTCTGATTATATAGAAAAGTATAAAAATGAAAGTAAATAAATTGAGTGAAATGTTTAGAGGGTGGGTAGTTGGTAATTTTGAACCTTCTTTGTTTAAAACCGATGATGTTGAAGTTGCAGTAAAAAAATATATTGCGGGAGATAAAGAAGAAAAACATTATCATAAAATTGCAACTGAAATTACGATAGTAACATCTGGAATGGTTTTAATGAATGGTGTTGTTTATAATGAAGGGGATATAATTACCATTGAACCCGGTGAAGCAACTGATTTTGAAGCATTAAGTGATAGTAAAACTACTGTTATAAAGATACCTTGTGTAAAAGATGACAAATATATAGTATGAAAGTAGCGTTATGTTTTTCGGGTCATATGAGAGACCTAAATGAAAGTAAAAGTTTTTGGGTAAACTTAATTAAGAAGTATGATATTGATGTGTATGCTTCTTTTTGGGATATTGAAAACGAATCATTGGGTGATACCATAAAAGAATTTGAAAAGGTGTATTCACCAAAAAGATTAGAAGTTGAGAGTTATGATATATTCAAAAAAACTACTCAAGATTTAGCTTCAATGAATATACAATCACCAACAAACATTGACCAATTGTTTCAAAATACATCTAAAGCATTTGGGCAACTTTCAATGTACTATAAAGTTTGGAAATGTAATTTATTAACTAAGCAATTGGGTATAGAGTATGATTTAATTATAAGAGCTAGAATTGATACTGTATTAGATGAAAATTTTGAATTACAATTAAATGATATGCTAAACGTTCCTATGGGAAGTAACAACTGCCCATCGTTTCCGCAATCGGATGGTATTAATGATTGTTTTGCATATGCTTCTCCAAAAATTATGGATTATTATTCATTTATTTTTTTACAAATGATGCAGTATCTTAATGACGGGCATTATGTATTTCCACCGGAACATTTTTTAGCTGTTCATTTTAGTAAAATTAAAATTCAGATTAGGTACTTTCCACATTATATGCTTATAACAAGAAAATCAAAAGGCACACCACATGAAATATATAATAATTTTGTAAATCCACCTACTGAAAGTTTCAGATGGAGTGATTCAATAGATTTCTCGCCATCAAAAGATTTTAGTTTTAAGAAAGATATTAAAGATGATTTTATCGTTTAATTTGACAATGATATATTTAATGAAAAATATCACTATGAATATTGAAAACAAAATTAAAGATGTAATTGATATCTTGGAAGATGCAATTTCTTTTGAAGATTGGAAGGGTGTTGAAAACGCTAGAAAGGAACTAACATTTTTATTTGAAGAAATTGAATCTTCATTTCCTATGGATGAATTTGATGATGAAGATTTAGATTAATATTTTGAAGAATAAAATTTTAATTACAGGTTACCCACATACTGGAACAAGTATTCTCAAATCTAAATTTGGGGAATGTCATGATACTTTTGAAGAAATAGTTGAATGTGATTTTGCACATCAAAGAATAATTGATTCTTCTGGTAATAAAAAATTTATTGTATTAAAATCACCTGTACTTCCTCTTGAGATAAGAAAACATAAATTAGAATTTAATGCTAATTATGAAAATTCTTTTTACTATAATTATCAAATCGTACTTGTAAATAGAAATCCTTGGAATTTGTTTACATCAATTATTAAAAGAGGATTTAATCCTTTATCAAAATGTACTGACCATTTTAAAAATGCTTACTATCATACCATAGAAGAATACCTAATTTTTTGTGAAATATTTTTGGATGGAATTAAAAATAATTATAGAAACATTCATACAATTAGATATGAAGATTTTTTTGATAATGATGGAAAGGCCATAAAAGATATTATGAATAATATTGGATTAGAGTATAGTGATGACATATTTAAAGTAAAAACAAAAAACTATTCAATTGATTATAGGGTTGATATACCATCTGAAAAACCAACCGATTTAACATTTAATGAAAGATATAGAAATTGGCAAATAAATCAACCATTTCAAAATATGAATTCAGAGGTAGATATACCCGATGAATTGGATAAAATACTTAAAGAATCCCCTATAATAAAGGAACTAGGATATTCTGACCCACGCATAACTCATTGATAATCAATCACTTATAAAAAACTTCTAAAAATATTTGGTGGTCTCAAAAAACCTTCGTATATTTGGGTATATCATTCAAAAATTAAAACCCCTTATATGAGTTGGTACACAAAATGGAAAAAGGAAGTTTCAAGCAAATCTTCTAAAAAGAGTTATGGTAGTTCATCTTGGTGGATGGATGATTGGGATACTGATTATCATTCACCGGTTTATAGTTCATACTCAAAGAAAGAGATTGAATCTAAAAACCTTTACAAACTAGCCGCACATCGTAGAGCTATTTCAAACTTCGTATCTATTGTAACAGGTCAATCTATACCTGTTAAATTTTCAACTAAAGGTGATTCCTATACCGATGGTAAGGTAGTAACTATTTCGGCTAACATCGTTGAACCGAAAGAGTTTGACCCTGCGGTTGGTTTGGCATTGCACGAAGGTTCACATATTAAGTTATCTAACTTTGACCTATTGAGAGATTTGGATTCGGCAATTCATCGTATTGTTGGTAGTGAAGAATTTGGTAGATTATCAGAACTATCCAAACAAAAAGGTATTACATACTTTGCAGGAGTTGTTAAAGATATCCTTAACTATGTAGAGGATAGACGTATTGATAACTTTATCTACAAATCGGCACCAGGTTATAGAGATTATTATCGTTCAATGTACGATAAGTACTTCAATGACCCTGCTATTGATAAGGGAATGAAATCGGATGAGTTTACCGAAGAAACTTTTGAATCGTATATGTTCCGATTGATTAACTTACATTCAAAATTCAGTAGACCTAATGTATTGAAACGTATGCCGGATATTGCTAAGGTGATAAAACTTAACGAAATCTCTCGTTTGAAAACAACCGAAGATGCACTCAAAGTAGCATTGGAAGTTTACGCTATTATGGTTGAAGCAATCGAACCACTTTCCCAACCACAACAAAATGGACAGGGACAAGGTAGCGGTAGTGGTACTGCTACACAAGCCGGTGAAGGTGAGCAGGAAGCAGGTGAAGATGATATTGATGTTCAGATTGATGATAGTGAAGGCGATGGTAATGATGAAAGTGGGGACAGTGAAGGTGATAGTGATATGAGTGGCGATGGTAACGAACCAGCAGAAGATGGTAAAGGTGTCAAAGGTAAGATTAGTGTAACTGTGGGTAAGAACGGTAAACCTTCTAACAAACCCGCTGAAGGTAGATTATCCCAAAGACAGATGGACATCATTCGTAAGAAGATTGAGAAACAAAAGGAGTTCTTACGCGGTAAAATTAAGAAATCAAAAATGTCTCAAGCAGAAGCTAATCAGTTGAAATCAATTGAAGAAGCGGGAGCAGAGATGAAAGTTGTGGCGCAAGATTATTATGGCTCTAACTCAAACTTCAAAGGTATTGAGTGTATTGTTGTAAAAAAGATGACAAGAGCAATTATGGAATCTGAAGAATTCCCGCTTACATCTAAAAGATGGAATGGTGGTGAAGATACACTTTATGACCAAAATTCTAATGAAATAGCGGAAGGTATTCGTATCGGTACTTTGTTAGGTAAGAAATTGCAGGTGAGAGGTGAGAGTAGAGAAACTATATTCAATCGCCAGCTTGTAGGTAAGATGGATAAACGAATGGTATCATCTTTGGGGTATGGTAATGAGCACGTTTTCTTTACTAAAGAGATTGATATGTTCAAAAAAGCTAACCTACATATTTCGGTAGATGCTAGTGGTTCAATGGGTGGTTCAAAGTGGAAAAAGACTATGACTAACATTGTAGCTTTGGCTAAGGCCGTAGATATGATTGGTAACCTAAATATTCAGATTAGTTTCAGAACTACATCTAAAAGTGGTTTACCTTATATTGTTATGGCTTATGATAGTAGAGTAGATAAGTTCGTTAAGATAAAGCAGTTATTTGGTTATTTACACGCGACTGGTACAACACCAGAAGGATTGGCATTTGAAGCTGTAATGAAACAAATGGTAGGTAGTACAACCGATATGGATAGTTATTTCCTTAACATATCCGATGGTGAACCTTACTTCCACGCGAAAGGTATGAGTTATAGTGGTAGTACTGCAGCTAAACATACCCGAAAGATGGTAAAGCAGATTGAGAGTATGGGTATCAAAGTAATGAGTTACTTCGTTAGTGATAGCAATCACAGTGTGGATGAGTTTAGTGATAGTTCGGCTCGTATATTCAAAGAGTGTTATGGAGCATCGGCTAAGTACATTAACGTAACTAATGTGAATGAGGTAACCAAAACAATGAACCGATTATTTATGGATAAATCACAAAATTCATAACTAATTGATTATCAATGAGTTAGGAAATCACACCTAACTCGTTGATTTTCAACGAATTATAGAGGTAAAAAAATATTTGGCCAGTTCAAATTATTTTCGTATCTTTACTATGTTCAATAAGAAACAATTATTATTTTATAAACAAAACCCCTTTATTATGGCTAGGTCAAAGACTAGTAAAATGGACAAAGTGAGTACACAAATCTTCAAAGTTGTGAAGGTTGGCTCACATTTCAAATTGGCAAATACTGCCGGAAAAATTGTAGGTACTAATGGAATTGGTACACCTACGCGTAAAAAAGCTTATCAGACTGGTAAAGCATTGAGACAAGTTGTTGGTAGTGGTGGTAAGATTCAATACCGCCTAACTGAAATGAGTGAATTTGATAATTTAGTTGCTCCACTAAAGAGTAACGCTGAAGTGAACGTTGAAAAGTTGGATTCTCACAAAGAGATTACTGACTTCATTCATACCGATTCATTGAAGTTGAAACCTGAAGGATTGGTTATTTCTGACCTTAAATGGAAATACCTTATTCGTTCAGCTGTGAGAGCTAAAAATATTATGATGACAGGACCTGCTGGTTGTGGTAAAACAATGGCGGCTAAGGCACTTACTAAAGGTTTGAAAAGACCTGATTTTTATTTCAACTTGGGTGCTACGCAGGATGCTAGAGCAACCTTAATTGGTAACACACACTTTGATAGTAAAAAGGGTACATTCTTTGCTGAATCTGCTTTCGTAAAAGCAATCACCACTCCTAACGCGGTTATCCTATTGGATGAGTTGAGTAGAGCACATCCTGACGCTTGGAATATTCTAATGACAGTGTTGGACTTGGGACAACGTTACCTTCGTTTGGATGAAGCTGTTGATTCACCAATTGTGAATGTAGCTGAAGGTGTTACCTTTATCGCTACGGCTAACATTGGTGGTGAATATACTTCAACCCGCGTTCTTGACCGTGCGATACTTGACCGTTTCACAACGATTGAGATGGATGTACTTAACGATACGCAGGAGTTTGAACTTCTAAAGTATATGTACCCAACTGTTGGTGATGATGATTTGAAAGCTGTAGCTGAAATCGCCCATCACACTCGTGAGGTTGCTAAAGGTGGTGATGGTAAGTTATCAACCGGAGTATCAACTCGTGCTAGTGTAGAAACTGCAGGTTTGATTTACGATGGATTCAGTTTGTTTGAAGCAGCTGAGATTAGTATGTTCCCATTCTTCAGTAACGATGGTGGTGTTGATAGTGAACGTACTTATGTGAAGCAATTGGTTCAGAAGTATGTGAAGGATGAAAAAGCTGATGAGGCATTGTTTACCGAACCTGAAGCTGAGGACAGTGAAAAGATTGTTTGGTAATTTAAGGGGTTAAATCCAAACATAAGGTGGGTGACTTCGGTCATCCACCATTTTTTGTAAAAAGTAAAATGTAAATAAATGAAACCGTATTTTGATTATTGGTATAAAAGAACATTAAAGGATGGATTGAAAGCCATTCGTTTAGTGATTGGGCTAGGTTTAGCAGTATCATTTGGATATTCGGTAAACTTACCTATTGGTATTATGGTGTTTGGCTATGTATTGGTTGATACACTTATTGATAAAAATTAAAAAAACAAAAATGAAAAAATTTAGTATTAGTGAAATTCTTATCCTTGTGATTTGTGTTGTGTGTATTTTCGTTAGTGAATATATCTACCTTTCGCATGGTGACCCATTGAAGGCAATCTTTATTGGATTATGGCCGCCAACAATGTTGGGGTTACTTAATTTTGTAAATGGTAAAAGAAAGTAAAATGGAAAATTTAGATATAATAATTCTCAGCACAATTGTAACTACGTTGTTTATTGTATTTGGTTTTGTTACAATTAAGGAATTAAGAAATGTAGAATTGAGTTCAAAGCCTAGTGAAGAAGCCGGCCCACGTGCCAATATGATTCGCTTTGTTGGTAGATTGTTTGATGAAAGTGAAACAAAGAAAATGAATCCACGTCAACAAGCTATGGTTTACTCAAATGTAAAGAGAACAATAGCTGATATGGAAACTGATGGTGTTTATTTTCCAAAAGAAGTAAAAGATAAACTTAAAAAGAAAAGGGAAGAACTTATTTGTAACTATTCTGACCTTCCATCTGTAATGAGTTATTTGGAAGAAGATGAATTTTATAACGGTCATTCTTAAAATATTAATATGAAAATAGGAATAAGTTTATTAAGCAAAGTTCGTTCTTTGTTAGGAGTTGAAATCGGACACGGTGTTAATCTACAAAAGAATGAGGAAGGAGTACCAACACTTTATAGGACAATAGAAATTACTATTGGATTTGTATTTGGTTGGGTTTATATAGCATTCAATCATGGTGGTAGTTATTCGCTTGAAGATGTAAGTAAGAGTATGTTTGATGCTGCATTAGAAAATAAAAAAATCAGTACACATGACTAAAGATACAACAAAAGACTGGATGGATAGGTTAGTGAAAAATTACCGCATACCAGAGGAAGCACCAAAGGAAAAGAAAGAGCCAGTAAGGTTATTAAAAGAATCCCAACTTCGTATCATTATGGAGAGGGATAAAAAAGATTTAGAAAACAAAAAAAAGTAAATATGATAGAATTTTTGAAAAAGTACCAAACACAAATCATTAATGTTATTACAATATTTTTGATTTTGGAATTTGCAGTTTATCCAGGTTTAACTGCCGCTAACACATTCTCAAACATTATGGCGGGAATAGGTTTGTTGTTGTTAATTATTTGGGGTGGATTAGCATTGTATCAATATGTAACATCCGATACAGGTGGTATAGTTGATAAAGACGAATTGAAAGAGGCTGAAAAAATAGTTGAGAGTAAACCTAAAACAAAACGAAAACCAAAATCAAAAACAACAAAGTAATATGGAATCAATATCTGAAAGATACGCACGTTTGGAAAGAGAACGTGAAGAAGAACTTAAACAATATAAATTAGAACAACAATTAAAAATTAAAAAGATGACAAAATTAATCGGTGGTAGTGTTATAGGATTATTCTTAATGTTATTCCTATTTAAGTCTTGTGAAAGAATTGATGCAGGACATGTAGGTGTTAAAGTAAACCTTTATGGTGATAACAAAGGTGTAAGTGATGTGACTGAAGTAACTGGTATGGTATTCTATAATCCAATTACACATTCAATCTATGAGTTTCCAACGTTTATACAGCACAAAGAATATACAGGCGATAATTCATTCGTAGTAAATAGTAAAGATGGTAGTGAGTTTCACGTAGCACCTATCATTAACTATTCAGTACAAAGAGAAAAAGTTCCATCAATCTTTGCTAAATATCGTAGAAGTTTGGAGCAAATTGAGGAAGGATTTTTGAAAACGGCTGTGTTTGATGCATTTAGATTAGCAACAAACGTATATACTGCCGATGAATTGATTAGTAATAGACAGAAATTTGAAGTAGAGGTTCGTAGAATTTTAGAATCACAATTATTGAAAGAGGGATTTGTAGTGAATCAGTTTACATCTAACTTGGTATATCCTGAAACATTTAAAACGGCAATTGAAGCTAAGAACAATGCAGTACAATCGGCATTGATGGCTGAGAACAAAGTAAAGCAAGCGGAAGCTGAAGCTAAAATTAAAGTAGCAACTGCAGAAGGTAATGCACAAGCATTGATAACATCGGCTAAAGCTGAAGCCGAAGCAAATAGAATGAAGCAACAAACATTGACACCATTGTTGATTCAATTGGAGTATGTACAAAAATGGGATGGTAAGTTGCCAGTATATGGTGAAGTTCCACAATTGTTCAGAACTATTCAAAAATAAATTTTTAGAGAAAGTCTTGGTTATTCCAAGACTTTTTCGTATATTTGTAAAAACAATTAAGATGAAAACGTTTAACGATTTAGAATTTAAAACACATCCAAATTTAGGACATATTGGTGGAGTTCAAGCTCGTATTACATTTAAAAATGGGTATGGAGCATCGGTAGTTAGAAGTGAATACACTTATGGTGGTAGTGAAGGATTGTATGAATTGGCAGTATTGGGTAAAGATGGACACATATCTTATGATACTCCAATTACAAATGATGTTATTGGTTATTTGAAACCAGAGGAAGTAACAAAAATTTTAGAACAAATTCAATTACTAAAGTAATGCAACCAACAAAATACCCCCAAGCACCACGCTTTGTGCCAGGCCGTAGAAAGTATTGTAGGCAGAAAGTAAAGGATATGAGATTTGAGATGGCTAGCCGTAAATCGGGCAGAGATGGTATTAGTGATTCTCAATTCCAGCATATATTAGGTAAGTTGCAGGCAGCAGGACATATGAAGATAAACGGGTTCAAAGGATTCAATATTGATAGAGAACCTATTGAGCCTATACCACAAGTTCCGAATACTGAAACCGTTATTCAGCATCATACAATCAAATTCAGTAACGGTATTAATAAGCAAATGAAAGGTGATAGACCTCATATAACTGGTTACCTAACATCGGTATCTGATAATGATAAAGAATATAAATTAAAGGGATGGTTCAATGAAGATGGAACTATCCGATTGTTAATAACAACTTAATAAAGATGGGATATAATCCGTATAGATGGTGGACTAAAGGTAGAGTAAACAAACCACTCAAAGCTGAAGCTCCCTTATTGTTAAAGATAAGAAATGGTGATTTTAATTATTCGTATATGTTTGATGAAGCTAAAGAGATGAGAGCAACTTCTGAAAAAACATACGAACAAACCTATAAGAACTATGGTGGTACTGATGAAAAAAATAGAGTTGAAGCTGCATTGGAAGCCAGTAGAATGAAAAGAGTCAAAGCTATTAAATTAGAATTAGAAGCTGCTAGAGATGAGGAAATGATATTGTGGAAATTAAGACAGGAACTTAAAAAGGAATTTGGGAAAGATTTATGGGATAAAGCAATGGAAAGACAAAGAGGTAAAGGTACATTAGAGGACTTATATGAATGGTATCGTAAAAATTCCAAAGTGAAAAACCCACAATCAATTCAGGATATTCAGTTGAGAAAACCGAATACCAAAGGGTTGGAATATTTATTCTAAACGTACCAAACTATGGCAAACTTAATAAAATTAGAATCTATTAATGTTTGGGCTGGACCATTAGGAATTATGAGCTGTGATGAAAATGGACAACCAATATTAGAGGAATCAAAAAGCTGGAGTAATATTGAACCCGAATGGTTTCAAAACCTATCCAATGAAGATAAAGAAAAAGTAAACACAATTATTAATAACAAAAACAACTAAACAACAGTTATGGACATCGTAAAGAGCAGATTCGGACAGGAAAGAAGTATTGAAAGAATCAATCTAAACAAAGTTAGAGTGTTAGGAGAATCGCAATTTGTGCGCAAATCTACAAATAAAAATGGGGATGTAACCCTATTTGATTTTGAAGGTGGACCGGCTTACACTTTAGGTGGTAAGTTATTCTTTGAGAAAATGGCGTGGAAGATTAGGGGTATTGAGCCACGTGAAAGTGGATATAAAGACCTCTATGAGGTAAATCTACATATAGACCCAATTTATTAATGGATATATTAGACCCAAAGCAGCAAGAAGAATTGGATAGGTTGAATAGAGCATTGGTATCCCAATCCCTTCAGCCCGAAGATAAGAAATTACTTAATCGTAAACTATTCAATCCACAAACAGGTGAATTACAATTGTTTGCAGATGATGGTAAAGGTGGAGTAAAATTATCTTCTATAAATCTATTCGGTGATTAATCAACGAATCCGAAGGATGAGTCGTTGAGAGGAAAATTTTTTGATAGTGATATTTAAGGGTATGAAACTCCTACTCCTTAAATTAGAAGCAGCATTCATAGCATTCGGTCTTGCTATGTATCAGTACTTTAAAAATAACCAAAGACCGTGGGGTTAAAAACTAAAAACTAAATAATATGGCATACGGAGAAAAGGTAATAGACCATTACCAAAACCCCCGTAATGTTGGTACGTTGGATAAGAGTAAACCAACAGTGGGGACGGGATTAGTTGGAGCGCCCGAATGTGGCGATGTAATGAGGCTCCAAATTGAAATTGAAGATGGTATCATTAAAGATGCCAAATTCAAAACTTTCGGATGTGGTTCGGCTATTGCGGCATCATCCCTAGCAACTGAATGGTTGAAAGGTAAGAGTATTGATGAGGCGGCTAAGTTGGATAATATGGAGATAGTTGAGGAATTGAATCTACCACCGGTTAAGATACATTGTAGTGTATTGGCGGAAGATGCGGTTCATGCGGCTATCAATGATTATCGCCAAAAGAATGGATTAGAACCTATCCAATTTGAAGAAAAATTCCACTAATGAATTGGAGTAATTATGGAAGATGGAGACATCCGAAACAATGGTATGAACTTAAAAGGAAAAATAAAGTTATGGATAAATTTTTAGATTTTTTATTAAACTTTTCTGATTGGAACACAAAGAATGGGTTTCATAAGGCTTTAGGATGGGGAATCATTACAATGGTATTTCTTACTTTACTATTAAATTATTTATTATGAAAGAATGGATAGCTAAATATCAAAAGGCAATTGTAGGAACGGGAGCTGTATCAGTTCTTCTAATATGCTTCTTACAACAAAAGGAATTAGCAAGATTAAGAAGTGAACCTAAAATAGAGGTTTATACCGGTGGTGATATACAAAAGGGGCAATTGATTGATTCACTTCGTAATGAGGATTTTATCAAAGGTACAATTATTACCCGTTATGAAATCACATTGGAGCATCTTAAAGAAACCAATCCAAAAGCAGCAAAGGAGTTTGAAGATTGGATGAGTCAAAATACTGAATAATATGGTAACCCTATCACCTAAAGCATTAAATCATATTTTACAATTGATGGTAGAGGGTGGGATAACACCTGATACACATAACTTGAGAGTTGGTGTGAAGGGTGGTGGTTGTTCCGGTCTTTCCTATGTGATGGATTTTGATGATAAGATAGAACCAACCGATGAAGTAGTGGAGGCTGATGCCGGATTAAAAGTAGTTATAGACCGTAAATCAGTTTTGTATCTTTATGGTACACAGCTAACATATTCAGATGGATTAAATGGTAAAGGATTTCAATGGGAGAATCCAAACGCTAGTAGGACATGTGGATGTGGTGAATCCTTTTCATTATGATTAAGTTCTTTCTCAAATTGGTAACTATTATTGGATTATTGGGAATTGTACTTTTTGCAATCCCACTCGCTATATTTGTTAATGTAGTACTATTACTTGATTCATACATCACTCAAATATACCGCTCGTATAATAAAAAGTTAAAAAGGTAAACCTTAATAAACCTTTAACTAAAAAGTGGTTCTAACAAATATATTTAAACCTATGAAGAAATTATTAATCGGTGCTTTAATGGTGATTACATCATATGGGGCACAAGCGCAAGACAACTTAATTGATGTAGAAATACAAAGTACTCCAACGGTTGAGGAAGTACAAATGAGTGAGGAAGTTTTAGATACTATTCCACAACGTAGAGTTGGACCTCCACACTTTGGTCATCCGGCTCCACCTATGGTCAGAATGCCATTCCTACCTAAACCACAACAAATTATTGATAAGGGTAATACTGTCATACTTATATTCACCAAGACGGATTGGATAAAGTATCAAAGAATTAAAAGATGGCACTATCAAAAAAACAGAAGAAAGCACGTACCCGCAATAGGATTGCAAAGAAGTCCCGCGCACAACTCTATAAGAAGGGATTATTTGGAAAGAAATCCTAAAGAGTATAAAGATATTAAATAGCTTGCATGCCATGCGCAATCCACCACGAAATCGTTCTGGTGAGATTTTAGAACCTAATAACCCACCCAAAAAAGTGGGTTATTTTATTTGGTAAAGTTGAAAATAAATCGTATATTTGTAAACACAAATAAGTTATGAGACGTAAGATTATTTTTATAGATGTAGATGGCCCGTTAGCATGGGGAACGTGGGGTGATGGTAGAGTTACTCTTAATGAGACTAACAAAACTTTCACAATACCATACCCTTGGGTTGAAGAAGATTGTCAAGCACTTCAAAAGATTTGTGATGAAACAAACGCAAGTTTGGTAGTGAGTTCCGATTGGAGAAAACATTTTAGTTGGATTCAATTAAAAAGAATCTTTCAATACTATGGAATTACTGCACCGATTGTGGATATAACAACACATCAGGACCTTTGGATGAAAATGAGTAGACCGGGTGCTGAATGGGAAAGAGCAGCTGAAATTACGAAATGGGTAAAAGATAACAAAGTATCTAATTGGATTTCAATTGATGATATGAAGTTAGACCAACAATACAAATGGATGAAACCAAAAGTTCCAATGTGGAGACATGTTCAGGTTGATGGTGATTTTGGATATGGTGGCCGATTAAGAGATAAAGTAGAAGAATGTATTAATAAACTAAACCGATAAAAATGGAAAGTAAACGATTAAGAGAATTACGTGACGAGCAATTGGATGCACTACAGGAGTTAGAGAATGACCCTTCAATCCCACAGGAGTTGCTTGATGCTATTAAGGAGGCAAATGATTCGGTAATGCCAGCACACCCTTCTGGAGATATTACAACTGGTCAACCATATCGTTTGAGTGATGCGGATGATTTTCCTTTTGGTACATACATTCAAAACCAAACAGGCCGAATCATATCACGCCACTTCCGAATGGATGATGAATATCAGATTAAACAGGAAGCTATGTTGGAGTTGTTGGAAGATATGGGTTATACTCGTATCTTTGACCGTTCTTATTATGGGGCAAGGAGTCTTTCATCTGCGTATGTATATGAAAAGAGAACGGGCGATTCTATAACCCTAGTTAATGTAGCTAATGTTATTAATAAGTGGATTAAGAAAGCAAAGAAATCCTTTATGGATTCAATTGGTGTTGATATTCACATATACTCAAATGATAATTCAAATCTATATGATGAGTTAATCCAAAAAGTTATTAAGTTAGGTAAGAGAAGAAAGCAAGAGAGTAACAATATCGCATTAGTTATTCAAACTAATAGAGGTTATTCAACTACATCCTTTGAACTACCAAAACAAAAGTTGGATATTGATTTGAACTATGGTAAGGGATTTAAACCTGTGCATGAAAAGATTATCAACACACTTAACCAAAAGAATGGCAAAGGATTGGTGTTATTGCATGGTACACCGGGCACTGGTAAGACTCACTATCTTAAACACATAGCAAGTAAGATTAAGGATAAGAGGGTACTATTCATTCCACCATTCTTAGCAGACTTCATTACTTCGCCTGAGATGACACCATTTTTAATTGATAATAGTAATTCGGTTCTATTCATTGAAGATGCGGAGAGAGTTATTACTGATAGACAAACGGGCGGAGCAAATGGTGTATCTAATATCCTTAATATTACCGATGGTATTCTATCAGATATTCTTAATATCCAAATTGTAGCAACATTCAATATGGATAAGGCTAAGATTGATTCGGCTTTACTTCGTAAAGGTAGATTGATTGCAGAACATAAGTTTGATGCCCTACCTATTGAAGATGCCAATAACCTATTGAAACATTTGGGTAAAGAGGCAAACGCATCTAAACCAATGACGCTAACTGAAATCTATAACGTAGATGAAGCTGAATACAAATCAGAAGATAAGTATTCACCAATTGGATTCAATACCAGACATTAAATCATAAAAAATGACAGAATTATTAATTTTTCTAAACATAATGATACTTGAAATTGTTTTGAGTATAGATAATGCAGCTGTGTTAGCCGCGATGGTAAAAGAATTGCCAAAACCCCAACAAAGAAAGGCACTGACTTATGGTATAGCCGGTGCATATCTGTTTAGAGGATTAGCATTGGTATTCGCATCCATATTAGTTCAATTGGTATGGTTGAAGGTAGTAGGTGGGTTGTATCTAATCTATTTGGCATATAAAGCCCTATTCGGAAAATCGGAGAGTGAGAGTAGTGGTATGAATGTAAAGATAGGTTGGTTATCACCACTTTGGTCTACCATCGTAGCAATTGAGATTATGGATTTGGTATTCAGTATTGACAATGTATTTGCGGCAGTAGCATTTACATCTAACATTTGGTTAATATGCGGTGGTGTGTTTATTGGAATATTAGCGATGAGATTTGCCACAACAAAGTTTGTGAAAGTATTAGAGAAGAATCCTATATTAGAGAAGGTAGCATATTGGGTGATTGGAGCATTAGGACTAAAGTTAGTATCATCATATTGGTTACATGATTTGAATACTGAAAGTATAGATGCAGTATTTTCAATCCTAACTTTATTAGCATTTATTATTCCATTGATTATAAAAAAGAAATAGAACTATGGTAACCCCTTTTTGTTATATCGGAATTCACAATTGGGAATATAAAAAAGAAAAGCACCCAGTTACAAATCATCCTGAAGGCAGAGAATTTATTAGAGTAATTGTAAGAGAATGCCAATGGTGTGGGCATAGAGAACATCACCACTTACCAAGAATTAATAAGAAGTTCCACAAATGGGAAAGTTGGGATTCGGTAAAAAAAGATGAAGTATTAAATTATATAAAGTTACACGAAAATGAAATTCAGAACCCGAAAGTTAGTTAAACCAGGTGACCTAAATGCCAGAGGCACATTATTTGGTGGACAAGTATTAAAGTGGATAGATGAAGAAGCAGCTATATTTGCAATCTGTCAATTAAATGAGAGAAACATTGTTACAAAGGCAATGAGTGAAATAAACTTTGTATCATCTGCTAGGACTGGTGATGTGGTAGAGATTGGATGCGAATTGGTATCATTTGGTACAACATCAATTACGATAGCATGTGAAGTACGAAACAAAGTTACTAAACAAACTATTATTAGAATTGAAAAAATAGTATTTGTGTTGTTGGATGAAAATGGAAAACCAAAACCACATGGTATAGTAAAATGACCAACTGGGTTTGTAAATATTGTGGACAGGATACATCCGATGTAGATATGGATTATCTTATTGGGACTGACCATTTAGTATGTATTATGCAAAGTGAAGTTGAAAAAAAAGTTGAAATAGAAAATTGGCACAAATTAGATACCACCGAATTTGAGTTTAGGGGAGTGCCTTTTAAAGTATTTGGGACAAGTAAAGTTGATAACCGATATACTATTGATATATACGAAAGGGTCAATGGTGAATATTTTGTAAGAGTTGACCTTTGGGCTGATAATAAAGAGCTGAGTTTGAAGGTATTCCCACCGAATCAGTTTACTTCTCCACCGATTCATTTGGATAGATATATTACTAAAGAGCATCTTAAAGACCCAACTATGTTTATATCTACGGTTTGTGAATTAATGGTAACAAATAAAGAAGTAAAAAACATATTGGATTATTTTAGAGATAGAATCAATTCCAAAAATGGTAAAACTGGCATTGTGAATCATGTATTGAATAGTGGAACTACAATGACATTTGGTTCGGCTAGTATTTGGTAATCTCAATTATTTTTCGTATATTTGTATTATGAATTATGTATTTCATTTGGTTATGGGAACGATGTATGGCATCATAGCCCAAATTATAACGTTCCTACAACTGCAAGGAAATATAAAATGGGGTTGGTTACAAAAGTATCCAATTCTAACCCTTTTATCTGCTATACCAATGGCTTACCTTTTTATAAAATCGGTAGAACATTTTGTAGCAGCATATGATGGGGCTATTTGGCCAAGCAGATTGATAGGATTTGCTATTGGTATTATTGTTTTCGCATTGATGAGTTTCTTTTTATTTAAAGAACCAATCAATTCTAAAACGATAGTGTGTTTGATATTAAGTTGTTGTATTTTAGGAGTTCAAATTTTTTGGAAATGAATATAATAGTAACCGGTGGAGTTGGTTTCGTTGGAACTAACTTAATTAAAAGATTGAAAGCAGATGGACATAGAGTAATAGCTATTGATGATTACTCTATTGGAAAGGTATCAAATCAAATTGATGAGGTAAGATACCTTCCAATGAATGTAGAGCAAATGGAATATGTACATGGTGGTGAAGTAGACCTATGTTATCACTTAGCAGCATTGAGTAGAATACAACCATCATTTGAAGCACCATCAAATTACTTCAGAGTAAACGCAGGTGGTACTGAAGCCGTATGTGAGTGGGCTAGAAAGTTCAATGTAAAAGTGGTATATGCGGGCTCATCTTCTCAATGGCATAATCCATTCCTTTCACCTTATGCACTTTATAAAAAGATTGGTGAGGATGTTTGTAAGTTGTATCGCCAAACTTATGGAACTGATATTGAGATTGCCCGTTTCTATAATGTTTACGGTCCGCATGAAATTACGGAAGGTGAGTGGGCAGCTGTAATAGGAAAGTGGAGAGGATTGGTAGCAGAAGGTAAACCAATTCAGATAGTAGGTGATGGTGAACAACGTAGAGATTTCACACATATTGATGATATCGTTGATGGCTTGATTAAGATAGGATTCTCAAATCAAAAACACGAAGATGCTTGGGAGTTAGGAACTGGATTTAACTATTCTCTTAATGAGGTAGCGGATTTGTTTGTTGAACGATTTGGATGTGAAAAGGTATATATCCCACAACAAAAAGGCAACTATAATGAAACTCATAGAGTGAACGATGATGCTATTAACCGATTGGGATGGCAACCAAAAGATATTCTTAAAGATTATATAAAAAAATCAATTTAATGAAAGATTGCACTATAATTTTGCAAGGTAAAATAAATAAAGAATGTTTTGATTTATGGATAAACAACCACAAGGAATCAAATGTTGTTGTATCTATTTGGGAAGATGAAAATATTTCAAATTTTGCAATCCCTAGTAATTGGAAAATAGTTTATAACGATTATCCGCAAAAAAGATTTGCAATAAATGGAAATTTGGATTTACAAATTTTATCAACTTTAAGAGGTTTAATAAATACTAAAACCGAATTCGTTATTAAAATGAGAGCTGATGAATATTGGTCAAATATTGAATTGATATACGAAAAAATTAAAAAAAATAAAGATAAAATAGTAAGTTCATCAATGTTTTTTAGAAAATTTGGATTATACGATTTCCATTGTGGAGATAAAATATTAGCTGGTACTACACAAAACTTAAATTTAATGTTTATGACTGCGTATAATTTAGCAAAAGAAAAAGTTTTACAAACAAAAGTACCAGAAGTTCATTTAGGATTAGGATACCTAATTGCCAAAAATGAAATAGTTTTTGATGAAAAATTTATAGTTTTATTCAATAATAAAGAAAATGGACCTTTTGACATTTCTGGTGCTAAACTAAATATGGAAAAGGCTTTAAAGAGAATTACTGAAAATTTTCAAATTTTACTAAACAAAAACCAAATAAATTTAGAACAAGCCAATAATACGATAAATCATTGTAAAAATATACTAACTTATTGTTATGGATATAATGAATTAGTAGAATATTATAAACATAAAGTAGATATTGATGTTGAATATTTAATGAAAAAAAATTTTGAAATAATTGATGTTAATAATCTAAAGCCTTACATCGCTACTAGAAATTTTGGAGATGCCGAAGGGCGTATTTGGTATAGAGATAATTTTGACAATGATAGTGAAGATTGCATTAGTGAATTTAAATAAAAAAACTTATAAAAAACCTTATTTTTTTAACATAAACTGATATATATGAGTGGTTACACAATTTTCGGAATCATTTTAGTGGTAGTAACACTTTGGATGGCATATGAAATATGGAGAGCACCATTATTAGAAGAAACTGATGATGGGCGATTGATAACAAAAAGGCCAACAAAGAAGTTAAGTGACTTGTTCAAAAAGAAAAAGTAATATGAAAGTACAAATTACAGATTCTTTTACAAAATCACTTAAAAGACTAATATGGCATCAGCATTGGTTGTACCGAACTTATGCCTTGTTCCGATACGATATACCACTATTCGTAAAGAATGTGTGGAGATTTAGAAGGGAATTGTGGGACCATCAATGGTGGGATTATCGTTACACATTGAATATGATGGAACGTTCTCTAACCATAATGGAAAAAGGAATTAGTGAGAGGGGTATTGAAGCAGATTATAGTAGAGAACCAAAGGTTAAAGCAATGAGAAGGGCTTTGGAGTTACTTCGTAACAATAGAGAAGATAACTTTGTAGAAAGAGCTGAAGCTGAGTTAGGACCTTTGAGTAAGTGGGATTGGGAAGTTGATGAAAATGGTGTGGTTATTGATAGAGATACACCAGAGGAAAAAGAACACAATCGTAACGTATATAAAAGAGCACGTGAGATTGAAGATAGTGAGTGGAAGGAATTGTGGGAAATTTTTAAAGGCACTAGGAACTCAAAGAAGTACGGTAAAAAGTATGATGGTACTGATATGAGAGCTTGGTGGGATTAGTAGGAAACAATTAAAACAAATATAATAAATGGGAACTTTGGGCTTAGTTCTATTTATTGTTCTTTTGGCTGGTGGCATCGCGTGGGTTTGGGTAAGAGGTATTGATAACATGCAGAAAAATCATCCTGATTATAAAGGAGAAGATTTTTTGAATTGGGACAGCGATGATGTTACTAAAACTGCTGGTAGGGATGGATGGGATGATAATCTCGTTCATACCGAAGGTGGGTTATAAGAAACAATATGATGGAAACAATCGGATTTATTGGTAGCATACTATTAGCTGTATGTGGTATTCCAGAAGTGGTTCGCACCATTAAGGATAACAAATGTCATTTAGGATGGAACTTTTTGTTACTTTGGTTTGGTGGCGAACTTTTCATGCTTACATATGTTATACCAATGAAAGATATTCCATTATTATTAAACTATGTATTTAACACATTACTCGTTGGGGTGATGGTATTTTATAAAATCAAAAACACAAAATATGTTACCATTAAAAGAAGCAATCGCAGAGAAGCATTCGTTGGCGGAAAAGATGCCATTTAATCAAAGAATGTTTAGAGGTGAATTAACTAAAGAAGAATACGTTTTATACCTTTCACAACAATTGGCTATATTTGATTCTATTGAAAGAGATGAATTACCACATCCTGCACTTAATCGTTCTCAAAATGTATTTGCAGATATCAAAGAATTATTAGAAGTAGAAGAAGGGCAAGGGATTGATATCCGTCCACTTGTTTCAACAAATGAATATCGTAAGTATTTAAATAGTTTATCTAAAGAAGAAAAACTACCACACATATACCTTAACTATCTTGCTATTATGTTTGGTGGACAGATGATGAAGAAGAATGTACCTGGAAGTGGTAAGATGTACGAGTTTGAAGGTGATATGAGAGAAATTGCAGGTAGTATCAGAGCAATTCAAAAAGATGAGTGGGCGGATGAAGCTAACAGAGCATTGGATTTTAATATATCCATTTTAAATGAACTTCAAAAAACTTGCGATGAACAACAAACTAATGTTGGATAGTATAGCTCAACGGCTATTAGATTTAGTAAAACAGGCACCAAAAATAGAACCAATAGAAACTGAAAATTTTGGATGGATTAACCATAGGTTCAGTTCTAGTCTATTTAGAATGGCACATGTTGAAAGATATTCTGATTCAAAAATAGAAGTACTTCATTTCACTATCTTTCCACACAAATGGTCACCTGAACCTATATTTGGATTTGATGTTATCACTACTGAAAAAATGATTACGGGTTGTTATATGGATTTATCACCAGGTCTTAATCAATATCCTGAAGTGATGACATGTAAGTTTGATGATAGAAAACCAATACCGGAATGGGCTACCGTATTTAGTGAAGATTTTATAATGCTAAAACCAAAATCGGAAGAAGAATTTCATCGTTTTGTTGATTGGGTTTATGATAAATGTGATTGGTATCTAAATTCACTCTTATGGTTAGAAAGAAAGGGAGATGAACAACTTATTATAGAAAAACAAAATATTTATTGTCAGATACAGGCCACTAACCCACGCACATTCTCAGCACTTAAAGCTATGATTGGTGAGGAAAAGGCTCGTTACTTTATGGAAAATATATTATTCCCAAAAATATGACACCAAAAAGAATATACATAGATTTCGGAACTCCCATAGAAAAATGGGCTGATGAAAACAAAGGTGTTATAATGGATTCAATTTATTCTAATGTATTTGATTTTGTTGAATCCGAAGAAATAGATAGAGTGGTTTTGCAGGTGACACCCAAGCCACAAAAAATTAGAAGGCCTACATTTTCACCTGAGCAACCTATTAATGTTGATTTTATTATTTCAAAAGATGATATTGATTTAACGTTGAGAAAAATGATGGAATATTATATTGATGTTGAAGAATATGAACGTTGTGCCGAAATTCTCAAACTCCAAAATGGTGAATTAAAACCAAAGAAAAAAAGAGGTAGACCTAAAAAGAATTAAAGTATATTTATATAAAAATAAATAGACTTATAATGTTTGTACCGAATCATCTTCATTTACTTGTAAAGGGGTATATTAAGACTCCACCAAAGACGGAAAAACTACTTAATATTTGGTTTACACAATTAGTTCAAAATGTAGGAATGAAAGTAGTAGCCGGCCCTACATCGGTTTATGTAAATGAACCGGGTAATGAGGGTATAACGGGTACAGTAACATTAGCAACATCTCACGCATCAATCCACGTTTGGGATAATCAAAATCCAGCTTTATTTCAATTTGATATTTATAGTTGTTCTGATTTTAAACCAAAGGATGTGTTAAACCACATTGATGATTGGTTTGGGTTGAACGAAGCACATTGGCAGTTTATAGATAGAAATGGTAATGATTTCAAAGTTATTGACTCTGGTCACTTTAAAAAGAGTATTATAGGAAAAATTACCGATTCATTTAAAACAAAAAAAATAGTTGATGAACTTGGATGATATTAAATATGGTAATACAACTAGAGAGCAAGAGCAGAAGGTAAGAGAAGACCGTTCTGGTATTATTAAAGCTTGCGAAGAAAAAGGTATCATAAAAGATATTTTAGAGAATCGTCCATTTCCAGCTAATTCATCCGAAGAAACCCGAAACGAATTGGATTATTTAGTAAAACTTACAAAAGATGCATCTGAAGAAGATTTGAAATTTTGTAAGTTGATAGAAACCAATCACTATGACTTCTTTGTTATAGTAGCTAAGAAGTTGGGATTAGATGTAAGTAAAGAAGAAATTCTTAAATGGGTTGGTGATATGGACCCGGTTCTATTTTACCTTAAAGATAAGTTTAACCGTCCAAGACCATATCAATTGGCTAAGGAATTAAACTTACCACTTTATCCAATAACTGCATCTGATGCAAATTCGGCAGCATATCCATCCGGTCACACTTTAGATTTCTTGGTGATACTTTACCACTTTGGAAAAATGAAGCCTGAAATTGCGGATAAAGTTGATGACTTTTACCATCAAATAAAAAGAGTAAGAGAACTAAGCGGACTACATTATCCATCTGATAGGAAAGTATCGGAATATTTATTTAAGCAATTAGTAAAGAATAAATTAATTAAGTAGTTTCAGCGATTAACGAAATAAACCATATATGGACGAAGGTGACAGTGAAAAAAACAATCAAAAAATTAGAAAACAAAGAGAGCAGATTACTGCTTTACAGAGATACATCTTTAATGCTGGCGATGTTCTTTCTACCTTTGGGGTACGATGCGTTGTTCAAGCTAATGATGGATATAACAGGCTCATATTGGGGAGCAGACGTGGTATTTTACTCAATTTCAGGCTGTTTTTGGTTGTCTTATATCTTGCTTACGAAGCGTTTAAATAAATTAGAAAAATAGTTTTATGAGTATTTTTATTAAAAACAAAGAGGAATTTGTAATGCCAGTTAGACCTGGTTATTCTTCTGAAGAAACACAAAAAGCGTACAATAAAATACAAGAGGCTGATGGTGGTAAAGGTGGTTCTAAACTACCAAGTGTGTCCGCACTTATATCCTATTATTCTTCATCTTTAGCACCCAAACACTCCCATCCTGATAATGATGCGGTTGATGACCAAAATAAAGATAACATAGTAGATATGGACGCAGTTGATTGGATGGAAATATTAGTTAGCTGCCATCATATGCATGGGTATCGCTTAAATGGTAAACCGTTGGGAATAAACTCTCTTCCTGTTGATTGGCATGGTTAAAATAAATTTGGTAATATCAAATAATTGTTGTATATTTGTATAGATTATGGAAATTAACGAAAAGATAGTAAAACTAAAGCTCAGAGAGAAAGAGTTGCAAGAACAACTTGAGTATTATGAGAAAATGGAACCTGTAAACAATATGGGTAAATGGGGGCGCCAAACCGCCATAGACCGTATTTCTGAAAGATTAAAGAAAGTTCAAGAAAAAATCCATTTCCACGATTCTATATATTTATCTAATGAAATATATAAGGAATGGAAAAAGGATGTAAAATAGTACAATTAACCGAAGCATCTCTCGGTAGAGTCCTACAGCATATACAAGGGAAAAAAAACGTAAAGAGTTGGGGTGTCTTAACTGCGTATCGTTATGCTAATACACCCGCTGAAAATAAAGAAGCAAACGAAAGATTGGGTTCTCAATTAAGAGCAAAGGGTTTAGGATTTTTTAAGTTAGAAGGACATTGGCAAGAATGTCAGGATAAAAGTGTAAACTATTTTGATTGTCCAAAAGATAAACTTAAAGATTCGGTAGAAATTTCTTTATTTGTTCCAAATATTTCAATCAAAGATATCCACGCATTAGGTAATCAATTTGAACAGGATTCAGTATTGTATGGTGGCGAAGATACTAAAGGTAATGGTGTATTAGTTTATAAAAATGGTAGAGTTGAAAACGTTGGTGAAATGCATCCAGATAATATGCAGCAAGCATATTCTAAATTAAGAAATACAAAAAAAGTTTTTGCTTTTCAAAGAAAAAAAGGAGCAAGAAAAACTATGGCAAATTTACCTGGCTCATCCGCAGAAAAAGATGATAAATTAATCAAACTCTTACCAAAAGATATATTGGATAAAACAGTTAAAAATCCAGAGACCGGAAGAAATATTAAAGTGCAATCTGCATTAAAATATCAAGATGATGCACCTGTAAAAAAGAACGCAATGTCATTGGTACAAATGATGCAAAAAAATAATTAAGTTTTATGCCAGTACTATTTGGATATGGTGGACAAGTTGATATTGGAACTGCCAGACAATACCTTAGCTATATTGGTAGTGATTTAAGGACTCTTATGTCTTTTACGGGAAATGCTACTCCTGATGCTATGAGTGATTGGTGGGGTGCAAATTTTTATGGTGATTTATATTTTGACCAACAAGACGGATATATTTGGGATGGTTGTCAGGGTAGAGACCATTGGTGCTGGGTAGAAACTACGGGAGAATATGGTGATTATTGCAATGCATGGGGTGGTTATCCAATGTATAATACTGAAAGAGGGTATAACAATGGTACGTTCTTAACATTTGGATATGGATATTGTACCGTTAGAGTAAGACCTGGTTCAAATGTAATGGTTGCATCTGCATCTTCAAACGATTATAATTGTAGAGCATTTTATGTCGATGTAGTTGATTATAATGGTTATTACGCTATTGTTGGAAACTACTTTGGATATGCGGGTGGATACCACGAAATAAGATATAATTATCAACATGGATTTCAGCAAGGTAGAAGTTTCAGATGCCGATTAATTCTATGGTATTAAAAATTAAAAAAATATATATTTAAATAAAATAAATAATTTATGGCAAAAGAATATTACAAAGTTAAAAATCAACGTATTGAATTTGATACTGAAAAATTGACTATGACAGTTACAATGCATGATAGTAAATTTACTGTAATTTCAGTAAATACTTTAAGTGAACCTGAATTTAATAGTCAGTATTATAGATTTAAAGCTGATATATTTTCAACTATTGCAACTCAGCAATCTGGTATAAGTATATCGGCAGCTGATGCACAAAGAATAGAAAATACACCTGTTGGAACAACGTTTGAAGATTTTATTGAAATGAAAGATACTGCATTGACGGTATTAAATTCATTGGTATTTACTTCTGGTTCAAATCAGTAAAAAATAAATTTGGCCGTTTCGTATCTTTTTAGTATATTTGTATATACTTATTAATTCAATGATGCCTAACCTATTGGAAATCAATGACTTATAAAAGTTATCCACATTTTGAAAAATAAATTTGGGAGTTTCAAAAATGTTTCGTATCTTTGGTATCTATTAAAAATTTAAGTTATGAATGACTCGTACAATAATATTATAGAAACGCTTGACCGTATTATTCTTAAAATAGAAGATATGGAAAGAAAGATTGAAATAATGCTTGACGAGGTTGAGAAATTCAGAAACGAAGTTAATAAATAAACATTGTGGGGTAGAGCAGTGGTAGCTCGCAAGGCTCATAACCTTGAGGCCGTTGGTTCGAATCCTTCCCCCGCAACAAAAAAGATTTGGTAGATTGAAAAATTTATCTTATCTTTACAAAGTTAAAGTTGAAGCCAACACTAATAAAACCGAGTGTGTGAATTCATATAAAGCCGGATACTTTAACTAACTAATTAAAAAAAGTTTTGGTAGATTGAAAAAGATTTCGTATCTTTACTCTGTTCAAAACAAAAGTTCTTTAAAATACTGAAGATATTACACATAGTAACTTCGTGTTACATAGTGTAGGATGGCCGCCTATGGTCATTAAATAAACTACGAAAGTAGGATAAAGTGAATGTGCTTGGTTTAGTACATTTGCGGTTTGGTAGGGGTAACCCTATTGAGCTTGAGTAGGCAAGTGAGATATCATTCTGGCTTTGTATGTGAGGGTAACACTGTAGCAGAAGAGTTGGAATGACTGGGGGTATGTAGAACCTTCGGTTGAGGTGGGGACACCAATAAGAATAACTCATAGAATTTATGTAAGATATAGAAAGCTAATCCCTTTTTACTATTGCGTAATTCAATACCAAAGTGGTCTTAACATCAAGCTATCCGAAAGGACGTAAGATAAGACTGTGTACGGGTGGTGCCGTTACTATCCTTCAATGTGGGACACCAATCCCTATTGATGAAGATGACTTGAAGTATGGTGCTGAGATAGCACATTGGGTAGTTTAGTATTCTCTCGTTCAAAAGATGGGGGAGCTGGTGATAGGCCGCTACCTGAACAATCTACAAACCAACCTTATTTGCATATATGGATTGCAAAATCAATTATACAATAAGCATAAGTGCCTATCAGTTGTAACCGAAAGGTGCATACACAGTAACGAGTTGTTCGTTGCCGTAAACGCCCGCAAGGTGGTTATGATTTTTACAAAAAGCTTCTAAGCCCGCAAGGTTGAATCAGTTCGGCAGGATTGAAGAAGGGGAGTAGTAAGAGAGTAAGTTACAACTTTAGGAGTGGTTATACCTAACTAACCTGCATTGACAAGTACATCTCAAAAGGGTGTGGAAACGAAAGGAACACAATAATCTTTCTAAAGCTTGTTATCCCAACGTGTATTCTCAACGTTTTTACTTTCTCAATGGTTGTATATTGGTTCGATTCCAATAGAGAGAGCAAGTTCATCCTGTAAGATGAATGTATCGTGGTCTTTCGTATTTTTCATTGTGATTATGCTCGGTAATACTCAAGTGATTTTAGAGACCTAAAAGAAAGAAAATCAAAAGCAGTAACGCGAGTTGGTTCGTTGTAAGGCTCACCATATATTACTACGCAAATTGTAATATAGTAAAGGAGCAGGGTTGACACGATAAAGACCCTTGGTTAAAAGCGCAGGAGAGATTCCCATCTTACAAAAAATCTCTCCACATAAGTGGACATGGTGTAATGGTAGCACAATAAATGTTTAGGCATTTATAAGACGAGGTTCAATTCCTTACTTCCGCTCTACAACAGCCGAAAGGTTGTTCGTTTCATATCTTAATTTTTATTACAACTTGAAAAGGGGGACATAGAAATATGTTCCCCAATTTAAGCCTGATGAAATGAACAACAATTTGGAAATAAAAATATTTTATACTTATTATAAGAATAACGATTATGCGTTTACTTAACTTACATACGGAATGTTATCTACCTATGATTCAAACATGGGCGGGCATTAGTGTGTTTAATTCAAAGAGAATTAAGTAAGTTAGGGCAACACATTATCAGGCATTTTAGAACTAATTAGAAAGACCCTAACTGAATCACATCGGTTAGGGTTTTTTCGTTTTAGCTCCTTTGGCGCAGCGGTAGCGCAGCAGACTGTTAATCTGTTGGTCCTTGGTTCGAATCCAAGAGGGAGCGCAAGATTAAGTTCTTTGACATATTGGGATAAGTTAGAAGGTTAGCTTAGCTGGTGAAAGCGTTTGGCTTACATCCAAAAGACCACAGGTTCGAATCCTGTACCTTCTACGATATTGGGGTATCGCATAGCGGCAATTGCAACTGACTGTAAATCAGTTCTCTTTGGAGTTCGGCGGTTCGAGTCCGTCTACCCCAACAATGGAAGTGTAGCTCAGTTGGTAGAGCAACGGACTGAAAATCCGTGTGTCACCAGTTCAACTCTGGTCATTTCCACTTAACAATTAAAATTTAAATACTATGGAAAGTGACAAGTATGACAAACGGTAAGACTTCTTAGCTCAATTGGTTAGAGCACTACACTTTTAATGTAGGGGTTTTGGGTTCGAATCCCAAAGGGGTCACAAAAAGTTCCTAACTTTAATATTAAGTTAAAGTAATGATGTACACATTACAAGATAGGATGGAAACCTATCACATTGAAGTATAGCTCAATTGGTTAGAGCATCCGTCTGATACGCGGAAGGTTGTAGGTTCGATTCCCACTACTTCAACAACAAAAATATCGGTGTAGTGTAATGGTAGCATACCAGTCTCCAAAACTGTTTGTGAGGGTTCGAATCCTTCCACCGGTGCACATTGGCTCTTTAGTGAAATGGATTATCACACAACGCTACGGACGTTGGGTTAAAGGTTCGAATCCTTTAGGGGCTACATAAAATATGGCGAGTTGTTAGAGTGGTCATATGAAGTTCTGCAAAAACTTTTACACAGGTTCGAATCCTGTACTCGCCTCAAAATTGCGATGTAGCTCAATGGTAGAGTGAGAGATTCATATCCTCTAGGTTGGTAGTTCAATTCTACCCATCGCAACTAATATGGTGGCCGTAGCCTAATGGTAGGGCGAAAGTTTGTGGCACTTTATGTGAGAGTTCGATTCTCTCCGGTCACACCAAAGGAGAGTTGCCTGAGTGGCCGAAAGGGCCGGTTTGCTAAACCGTTGTACGAAGTTAATTTGTACCGAAGGTTCGAATCCTTCACTCTCCGCCAAAATAAACTTGGATATATGAATTTATTTTCGTATATTTGTATAACTTAAAACTTAAAAGGATGAATGTTAAACAAGCATTAAAAGCAAAAACTAAAATTACCACTCGTATTAATGAGTTGTATAGCTTGGCTAAAAGCTATAACTCAATTGAGGAAGGTAATCCGCGTAGATATTCAGTAGTGGGTTTACTGAATGAAGCAGAAGAATTGACCAAAGAGTTGGTTGATTTGAAAGCCCGAATCCATACCGCTAATCAGCCTGTGTATGGTAAAATCTTCCTAATGGCAGAGCTAAAGGGAAGGGTAAAAAACCTTAAAGCAATTAGTTGCGAAGAAGGTAAAGTAACTGAAAGGTACGGTAGTACTGTTGCGGTGAAAGAAGTAGAAATGGACATCGTACAAAGAGATGCGATGGTTAAGCAACTTGAAGCTCAAATAGAGCAGTTGCAAGATGAGTTGGATGTGCATAACGCAACAACAACCATCTAATAAAATATTGGGAAGATGTGAGTGATGAAATTTGTTTTATTATTATCTTACAAATCTGAGCATTGCCAAGCAGTACTAAACGATAATGATACAAACTGAATTCAAAAATTAAATCTTGATAGGGTCAACAATCGTGCAATGTCAACACACTCAAAACTCTTATAAATTGGTAATCATATTAACTTATGGATTCACCACATCAACCCAACTATGGCCCGTTCGTCTAACGGTTAGGACGTATCCCTTTCACGGATAAAATACGAGTTCGATTCTCGTACGGGCTACAATAACATACATCAGCATAACCGGTCAAGCCGCATTTAGCCGTTAGTGTATGTTAGATAAGAGAAAGACGCGGCTGGGACGTTCTCTTATCATCAAAAGCCTGATTAGCTCAGCTGGTAGAGCATCTCATTTGTAATGAGAGGGTCATTGGTTCGAATCCGATATTAGGCTCAAAACTAACTTATTGAGGTATATGTCAACCAGTGCATGACATGGATGGTGCAGATAAAGATGAGTTAGTACAAAAGGAGTGTTAGTTCAGTTGGTTAGAATACTTGCTTGTCACGCAAGGGGTCAGGGGTTCGAGTCCCCTACATTCCGCAAAAAGTATAATTAAATTGTATATGCAATTAGCTCGGCAATTTGGACACCTGAAGATGTGAGGTGATTATACTTTGAGTTGTTTCATATTCGTAACACACCTAGTCACAAGGTAAGGTACATAGAGTGACATAGAGGCATGGAGTAATTAACCAACGCCACATTCGGACTACAAATGTAGATTCAATTCTGACGTTGTAGAGAAAGAGATGTTATGAGTAAACCTGCAGGTTGAAACAACTATTTGGGTCCATAGTTAAATGGATATAACTACAGCCTTCTAAGCTGTTGTTCGTGGTTCGATTCCACGTGGACCTACCAAATAAAAAGTAAGTTATGAAAAAAGTAATTCTTTTATTCTTAACTATTATTATGTTTATTCCACATAATATGCCTTCCGAAATGAGTGAAGAAGAAATTGTGGATGAAATAATAGAAAAGAAAAAGTTACCTTATGATTTAGTAACAGTCACAACCTATACTATATCAGTAGGACAAACTGATTCAACACCACTAATAACCGCAAGTGGATATAAGTTGGACAGTATTAATCCTAAAAAACAAAAGGTAATAGCAATTAGTAGAGACTTAAAACGAAAGTATAAGTTTGGACAAAAGGTAAGAGTGAAGGGAGCTGGTAAATTAGATGGTGTATATACCGTCAGAGATTTAATGGCAAGTAGATGGAGAAAAAAGATTGATATACTAATTAATCCAGAAGATGATGGAAACAAATTCAGAAGGGTTAAGTTATATAATGTGACAAACATTGGGAAGTAGCGCAGGCCGGTAGCGCACTTGGTTTGGGACCAAGGGGTCGCAGGTTCGAATCCTGTCTTCCCAACAATTAATATGATAGAAGAAATAAAACAAAAATTAAAACAACATCACGAACTTTATAGGTTTCCTGTAAAGGCAGAACTATGGGAAGATATATATGACCAGGTTATTAATAGTGGTAGTATAGGGTGGGATATGGGTAACCACAATGTTGGTACTGATGTTGTAAGTAAAGGTGTAAGATATCAAAACAAAGCTGGTAACATTGATTTAAAAAATGGTACTATTACTTGGAGTGGTCATCGTACAACAAAACATAAAACAATTGATGAGAAAGTGAATTTTATTTCTGAAAATCATTGTGATAAATATGTAATGTTGGCGCGAAATAAAGATGAATGGGAAAGAGGAATAAAAAAATATTATCTACTTATATTTGATTCTTCTCTTATTGATTATTCTAAACTTCAATGGAGTGAATATCTATCAAAAGAAGGATATGTATCCGGTTGGAAAGGTGAAAGTATAGAACAACCCTTCTCAGCAAAAATAATCAAAACAATGTCTGACCAGTTATGGACAGAAGCTAAGTTAGATTATTTGGGGATACCAATAGAAATTGTTATAAATAATGATACTGAATTTTTTAAATACAAAGAATAGTTTACGAAATCTTTCGGATGGTGAGTTTGAAAAGATTTTACCAACATTGGCTAGTGAACTTGAAAATGTAATTTACCAACCGAATCATTCTAAATCCGATTTGTTAAAAGATTGGATGAATTTGTGTAAATGGAACGCTAATGTAAATTCTATATCTTCTACTCAACGCATCGGTATGAAACTATGCGAACAATTCTTTCCTAACTTTTTTGATATAGAAAATAAAAGTGGTGATTCTTTTAAAAAAATGTGGAAGGCACAAAATTTAGAAAAGGTGTTGCGTTGGAATCGTAAATCTCATTCAACTCCATATCTTTCTGAATTAAAAAGAGGAATATATTTTAATTTTAAATTACCAAAATCAACTATGTTTAGACCTCAAATGGCTAAGATGGTTGTAAGTAATTTGGGAGCTAAAAGAGTATTAGACCCTTGTGCAGGTTGGGGTGGAAGAATGTTAGGATGTGTGGCGGCAGGAGCTGAATATGTGGCATTTGAACCAAATACTGAAACTTATAATGGGTTGATGAAGTTGATTGAGTTTTTAGATATTGGTGATAAAGTTAAAATCATAAAAGATTCTGCTTTGGAAATGGATAAGTATGATATTGGTGAATTTGATTTAATACTAACATCCCCACCGTATTTTGATTTGGAAGTATATTCAAAAGAGGATACCCAGTCAATTAAGGGTTGTAATACATATAAAGAATGGGTTGATAATTTTCTTAATCCACTTATTATTTGTTCTATTAAACATTTAAAAACAGAAGGTTGGAGTTGTTGGAATGTGCATAATGTTGGAAAAATGAAAATGATTGATGATGTGAAAGAACTGCATAAAGATTATCCAAATCAAAAAGTCTTTCAAATCACTTCATCAAAAAGACAAACAAACCAAAAAAACAATGATAAGAAAAACTCTGATGTAACAATATGTTATTCAAAGACAAAACCTAAAGAAAACATATTTTTTTAATTCGGAATTTTTTCGTATCTTTGATATATTAGTGAAAAGCAGCCCCGATGGTGTAACTGGTAGCCACGCAGGACTTAAAATCCTGTCCGAAGAAAACGCGGGTGCGGGTTCGATTCCCGCTTGGGGCACATTAGATGGGGAATTAGCTCAGCTGGCCAGAGCATTAGATTTGCATTCTAAGGGTCATCGGTTCGACTCCGATATTCTCCACTATATCGTTGAAACCTGTGATAATTAAAAATATCGTTGGTTTCAATGATAATCGGACCTATAGCTCATTCGGTTAGAGCAACTGACTCATAATCAGTAGGTGCTTGGTTCGATTCCAAGTGGGTCCACATAAGCGGAAGTAGCTCATTTGGTAGAGCATGACCTTGCCAAGGTCAGGGTGGCCAGTTCGAGCCTGGTCTTCCGCTCCAAATGTGCGGGTGTAGCTCAATTGGCAGAGTGCGTTCCTTCCAAGTACGAAGTTGCTGGTTCAAACCCAGTCACCCGCTCAAGTGGGCCTGTTAGTATTAGGCCGAAAGAGAAATAGATGTTTTTCAATTACTAAACCCAATCATTAATTTGGTTGGGTATTATTGCCCGATTGTGTAATGGTAGCACAACAGATTTTGGTTCTGTTTGTATAGGTTCGAGTCCTGTTCGGGTAACTAAATGTTTATTATGAAACAATTATTAACAGTCCTTTTTGTTGTATTACTTTCCGCAACTACAAAGGCTCAAATGATTTCGGTTACTGGTGGTAATCTTAATCTACATGGAAAGAACAAAGGGTATATTGAAGTTGAAGCAATGCAACATATTTCAAAGAATGTAGCGGCTCATATTTCATATACTAAAACTATTGGTGGTTATGATATCGCAATGGTTGGTGGTAGATATGGTTTCTTAAAAAATCAATTAGGTGTAATGTTATCAGCATGTTATATGCAGAATCATCCAACTATGGCAATGTGGGGAGTTGATGTAAGACCATTTAAGAAAAATCCAATCAGTATTGTTTATTCACAATCATCCGATAATGAACTAAAAACATTTGGATTGAAGTTTCCATTAATTGATAACCATAAAAAACATCATTAATTATGTCAGGATTATTATGTTATTATCTTCTTACACTTTTATATTGTGTAATAATGCAAACCCGTAAATGGACAAGAGAAGTAAGAGCTGGTGGATTGGGTATATCGCCAGGATTAGATACTCTTGCTCTACTTATTATGTGTTGGGCATTAGCACCAATTGATATATTCTTAACTTGGGTTAGGGTATATAAAGAAGCTGAAGAAGCAAGAAGAAAAATTGATAAAGAAAACAACGTATTCTAATCAATAGGAGAGTTGCCAGAGTGGTTGAATGGAACGGTCTTGAAAACCGTCATACTGGAAACGGTATCTGGGGTTCGAATCCCTGACTCTCCGCAAAATTAATTTATGAAAGTTATATTATTTGTAGCATTGGAATCAGAATTTCCAAAAGATAAAGCTCCGAAAGGAGTTAAAGTTGTTTATACGGGTGTTGGAAAAGTAAATGCCGCTATAAAAGCAACTGAAACCCTTAAAGATTTATCTTCAACCGATACTATTGTAATTAATTATGGAAGTGCTGGTGGACATCAAGTTATGGTTGGTAACCTATTTAAGTGTAAAACTTTTGTCCAAAGAGATATGGATGCTAGGCCATTTGCAGAAAAAACAGTCACTCCATTTGATAATGAGTTGGTAGGTGGTACAATTGATTTTAATGGTTTGGGATACAACATTTGTTATACCCAAGACCATTTTGAAACAACACCATCGGTGATATGTGATATGGAAGCATATTCAATTGCAAAAGTGTGTAAGATTTATGGATTTGATTTTACCGCATACAAATATGTGAGTGATAATGGTAATCCAGATGATTGGGAAATTAATCATAATAAAGGAATAGAATTATTTTTAAAATCATTAGAAAAAACAGCCCTGATGGTGGAACGGTAGACACGTTAGTTTTAGGAACTAATATCGCGAGGTGTGAGAGTTCGAATCTCTCTTGGGGCACATACTTATTACTATGATAGTGTTTTATAAAAATTACGATTACGATAAATATCAAATAAGAAGTGATAGAACTTATTTATCTATACAATCGGTACGTTATTTATTTCCCGAAATTGACATCAGATGTTTATTTCTATATAATGAATCACCCGAAGAATATGATGATAAAATACATAAGTTTAAAGAGTTGGGTGTAACAACATATTTTTCAAAGAAAACACATAGAGTTGGTGATGGTAGTGGTAGAGGTAGTGAATATAATGGTTTGTATTTTACAGAAGGAATTAATAAAATCCAATACATTTGTAAAGATATTAATGATAAAGTTTTAATAGTTGATGAAGATTCGTATTTTACAACCGGTGAAACTATTCGTTATTTACAAAACACAAATTTTGATTTAGCATACGCTGAATGGCCTTCACCTTCTCCACGTATTTATAAAGAACGTTCATCGGTGGGAATTAATGGTAGTATATTAAGTATTAACCCAAAAAAGCTTAATTCATTATTTCCTATATCCGAACAAATTGAATTTATAGAAACTCTTTTGGGTTATGAACTTTATGAAAAAGCTAAGGATTTGAATTTTGAAATAGTTGAAATACTTACTAAAAAATACGAAAAATTTAGAGATGGACAATGGACAAACGAAAGAAGTTTCATTCAGTACGATTTAAAAAATCACAATATACCATATAAAAATTTAAATGAATAAAATATTATACACTGGTGGCACATTTGATGTATTCCATTATGGGCATATGAACTTTCTGAAACAATGTGCTAAAATTTCAGATAAAGTTATTGTTTCACTTAATACTGATGAATTTATTACTCAATATAAAGGTAAACCACCTGTAATGAATTATGATGAGAGAAAACGTTCTCTAGAATTTTGTAAGTTTGTAGATGAAGTAATACCAAATGTGGGTGGTTCTGATAGTAAACCTGCTATCTTACAAGTCAAACCACATATAGTAGCAATTGGTGATGATTGGGCAAAGAGAGATTACTATACACAAATGCAATTTACTCAAGAGTGGCTAGATGAAAATGATATTATTTTGGTATATTTGGCATATACCAGAGGAATCAGTACTACTGAAATTAAAAAAAGAATTATGAATAATTAAAACAAAGTTTATGAACTACAAAAGATTGTATGGACGCGAAGAATTTGAACTTATCCCCTATGTTAAAAACTATATTGAAAATAATGAAGGAATTGAATTACTTATCGGATGTGATTCACAAAACTTTGCCGATAAAACAATTTATGCCGTTGTTGTGGCTTTGTACACTCCTGGTAAGGGAGCGCATGTTCTTTATAGAAGATGGAGAGCAGATAGAGAACCAACGCGTTCAGTAAGATTATTGAATGAAGTTTGGTACGCAATTGAAGCAGCTGAATATTTAAGAGAAGCAGGTATCCCAAAACCTAAATGGATTGATATTGATTTGAACCCAGACCCACGCTACAAATCAAATGAAGTATTTAGACAAGCAGTTGGTTTGGTAGAAGGTATGGGATACGAAGTAAGATATAAAACATTAGGTCCAATCGCAACTTATGCGGCAGACCATTTAGTTAAAATATAGTTATGATAAAACAGACAACATATCATCCTGATTGGCAACAAAACAGAATCAATTTTATTCTTTCAAAATATCCAAAAGATTTTTTCAAAGGAAAACGCATATTGGAATTGGGAGCGTTTAACGGTTATATTGGAGCTTATTTTGCTGAATTGGGCGCTGATGTTTATAGTATTGAAGGTAGATTGGAAAATGTTGATAAAATTAGAATTGATTATCCAAAACTTAATGTACAACAAGCCGATTTAGATACAGCCGAATGGAACTTTGGACACTTTGATGTTATAATTAATTTTGGACTTTATTATCATTTAGAAAAATATCATAAAGAGCATTTAGTCAATTGTATTAATAATTGTAATTTAATGTTTTTTGAAACTGTTATATATGACAGTTTTGAATCTGAAATATTTTATAGATTAGAAAGTGGTAATGACCAATCATTGGGCACATCGGGTGGAAATCCATCAACTTCCTTTGTTGAAAATATATTTAAAGAAAGTGGCGTACAATTTACTAAATATACAACACCATTCTTAAATAATTATCAACATAAATACGATTGGCCAGATTCCAATAGTAAACATTTTAATCAATTCCATAGAAGGTTTTGGATAGTAAATAAATAATATTATGAAAATTGTTATAGTAGGTGGTGGAACTGCAGGTTGGATTACGGCAGCAATGTTTGTAAAATATACAACCGATTATGATGTTACGGTAATTGAATCCACAAAAATTGGAATCATAGGTGCAGGTGAAGGTTCTACTGGAACTTTACCTTGGTTTATAAGAGATAAGTGGCCTGATAATTCTATTAATGAAATAGATTTTTTGCGTAAAACAAAAGGCACAATAAAGTTAGGTATCAATTTGGTTGACTGGAAAGGTGACGGAACACAAATTTATTCACCCTTTCATGGTTCACCAACCGATACCCAATCAGTAGACACCGCTTTTTTAGGTTCAATACTAAAATATAATAGAGGTGATTTGGCATCTATACATAGTTGGATGCTAAAAGATAAATTAACCACATTTAGAAAAGAAGGAACTAGAATAGTACAGCATTTCCAAAATCACTCTTATCATTTTGATGGAGTTGAAGTTGGTAAATTTTTTAAAGAGTGGTGCACAAAAAGGGGTGTAAAACATATTGATTCGGAAGTAGAACGTACCGAATTTGACGAAAGAGATTATTTACAATCCATAACATTAACAAATGGACAAAAAATAGAATCTAATTTTTGGTTTGATTGTAGTGGATTCAATAGAGTATTGATGGGTAAAACTAAAAATAAATGGATAAGTTATAAAGAACAT
>Ga0315904_10000739_pt1 | contig 51911 bp, 47 predicted proteins | sample LakEriMetagenome_6_FD_203529 | JGI IMG/M metagenome (GOLD analysis project Ga0315904, IMG submission 203529) | Freshwater fungal communities from buoy surface, Lake Erie, Ohio, United States - Buoy 12 MA120 | ecosystem: Environmental > Aquatic > Freshwater > Lake | place: USA: Lake Erie, Ohio...
TCCTGTTCAGCGATCCAGCGTTTATTCCTTTCAACCCTGGAAAATGACTGGTAAAGTGCTGTGATAGGACTTTGCATAACATCGATTCCGGTTACCATTCTGGTTTCCCGCATAGCCAATGCTTCTCGCTCTTCTTTGATCTGCTCCAGTGATTTGAGCGGAGTAACTGTTATTTCCTGAATTTCCTGAGGTTTACCTTCAATGTAGATCTTGCGTTTGAACTGACAGTTGCTATCGGCTTTTACAACAATGAGCACCGGAGAATAATCCTTTACCGAAAGAGTGACAGTGTCGCCATTGGTTACGTAAACTGAAAAACTGCCGTTTGGCTGGCCAAACACACCTCTTCCGGTTGAACGATTGACAATCATGAGATTATAGAAATTCTGCGGACGCAAAGTGTCGACCACTTTCCCCGTGAATAGCACCTTGTCACACGATTGCGCGGACAGCACCCGTGAGGAAAATAATAGGATCAAGAAGAGATAAGATCGCATTAGTTCAAAATAACAAAAAAGATTCCACAAGAATTGTGCGGCAATTGTTATTAATAGTTAAGATGAGGTTTGATTTATTATTAACATTTGTAATTTACAAAAGTAAAACAAGTGTACCTGTTAAAATAGACGTTAACAAGCTCTAGCTGATCTTATTGCTATTTTTGCAGTATGAAACGTGTTGTTGTCGGCCTTTCCGGAGGCGTTGATTCGAGTGTTGCGGCCCATCTCCTTATAAAGAAAGGATATGAGGTGATCGGCATGTTCATGAGGAACTGGCACGATGAAACCGTTACACTATCTGACGATTGCCCATGGATCGACGATTCAAATGACGCTCTTTTGATCGCTCAGCAATTGGGCATCCCCTTTCAGGTTATAGATCTGAGTAAGGAATATAAGGAAAGGATCGTTGACTACATGTTTGCTGAGTATGAGGCGGGTAGAACACCCAATCCGGATGTGCTTTGCAACAGGGAGATCAAGTTCGATGTCTTCCTGAAGGCAGCGCTTGAACTTGGTGCAGATTATGTTGCTACCGGTCATTATTGCCGGAAGATCGAACACGAGGATGGAACGTATGGACTGTTGTCAGGAAAGGATCCTTCAAAGGACCAAAGTTATTTTTTGTGTCAACTGAACCAGGAACAAATGTCTAAGGCCCTGTTCCCTATTGGTGAGCTGTTAAAATCTGAAGTGCGCGATATAGCTCGACAATTGGATCTTGTAACGGCGGATAAAAAGGATTCACAAGGACTATGTTTCGTTGGAAAGATCAGTTTGCCTACCTTTTTACAACAGCAGCTCCAGCCCAAAAAAGGCGACATAATTGAACTGCCTTCAGATCTTGAGCAATTTGCACAATACAACAGTATTGATGTTTCCGAGGAAAATGTGGAACGATTAGCCGAGCCGTTCTGCTTTTCGAAGGATATGGGCGTTGTGGTGGCACAACATGAAGGCGCACATTATTACACTATTGGACAGCGGAAGGGCTTACATATTGGAGGCAGACCACTTCCGTCATTCGTAATTGGAATTGACACGGTCAACAATTTGATCTTTACAGGACAATCCGAAGATCATCCCGGGTTAAACAGATGTGCATTGAAAATTCAGGATCAGGATATTAATTGGATTAACGTAAAGTATAAGATCAGTAATGGTCAGCACCTGGATTGTTTAGTCAGGATCCGCTACCGCCAACCGCTTCAGAAGGCGAAGTTAATTATGTCAGATAAGGGTATTTTTTTGCTTTTCGATAAGAAACAAAAAGGAATTACCCCAGGTCAGTTTGCCGCCTGGTACATCGGTGAGGAGCTGATAGGATCAGGTGTTATTCAGCATTAGGGCTGTATTCCTTGAAAGTACCATCGCTGTAGAAAATGATTACTCTTTCCGGTGTGCGTTTCTCAGGATCAAGAAATTCTTTTTTTGCATGTGGACCATCTGTACTTTGATCATTGACCTGAAGTGACGACTCTCCTATTTTGCCTGTGATTAACCAATGTGCGTTAACCCGAGGGAAGTGAATCAGGATCTTTTCAAGAAAATCAAGTCCTGGCTTGCTTCTCCCTGATAAAACATGGCTAACATTTGAGCGTTGCACTCCTATTGTATCCGCAAATGCGGATGGACTTAGATTATGCATCTTTAGTATAACCTGAATTCGTTCCTGAATTAACATTTGTAATTGATGGTGTATTTACAAATATAATCTAAAATTGTAATTCGAGCCAAAAAGAAAAGGAGCCCGAAGGCTCCTCCCCAAACAATCATTGTGTTATTGGAATCAATTCAGATTTACTGAATGGAAAATGGTTCTTGTTTCAGCTTGTTTGATCTGCTCAGCTGTTCGAAGCGCATCCATTAATTGTGCTACTTCATAAATGTTCAATTTGCTTTTTGTTCCCTGGATGCGGTGCTGAGCAAGCTTGTACTGTGCGAGTTTAACCGTATTGTTTATCATGATTTCCTGTATTAAGTTCATGTTGTGTTGAAGTCTACAGGCCGGGTTTACGCCCCCTATCATGAAATGGTTTCAAATACCGTATAAAAAAATTTAAAAATGTTTCTGAAATTTGCAATTACAGGATTCGATGAATGAGTGTATTGAGCATTATTTCAATATGTTACACTAATTAAGAATGGATTACATTTATCCATTCTTTTCCATCAAAGGATAAATAAGTTGTTCCAATCCATTGATCTTGATCTCCAGGATCAATTCCAGTTGATTGCCCAGTTTACCGGCCGGAAAGCCTTTCCCTTTCATCCAGACAAGGTACGGTTCCGGTAGATGAATTAGGTAGCTGCCTTTGTATTTACCAAAAGGCATTCGTGCATTGGCAAGCTTGATCAGCTCATGCCGATCCTGCATCATTTAGCCGGTGTTCTTTCGATGGTGGCAAGCAAGTAGCCCCAGAACTTCTGAACGGATGAGATCTGAACCTTCTCATCCGGAGAATGTGCTCCACGAATATTGGGTCCGAAAGAGATCATCTCTACTCCCGGTAAATGCTTGCCTAAAATTCCGCACTCCAATCCAGCGTGACAAGCTTTGATTTGTGGTTCGGATGCAAACATTTCCCTGTACAGTTCTGCCATAAGATTCAGGATAGTAGAGTTTGGGTCAGGAGCCCAACCCGGATAGTCACCAGCTTGAACGACGCTGCAACCTATTACTTCAAATGCCGTGCGTATGGTATTTGACACATCGCCTTTAGAGCTTTCTACACTACTGCGTTGCAGGGATTGCGTAATAAATTTCCCGTCTTTTACAATTACACGGGCCAGACTCGATGATGCTTCAACCAGCCCTTCAATGGATGGACTCATTCGGAATACACCATTATGGACTGCGTAAAGCACATTCATGATCTTTATGAAATCACCGTGATCTACAGCATGCTTTACATTATTGCCCGTTTCAGCTGATTCAAGGGTTAAATTAGGTTCGATCAGACCGTATTCGCTATTTAGGATGTCTAAAAAACGGTGTGTCTCTTCCCTGAGCCACAAGCCCTGCTCTTTGTGAATCGCAACAACTGCAGTAGCTTCCCTCGGTATGGCATTTCGTAAGCTTCCTCCGTCAAATGAGATCAACTGGATTTCAGTAAGTGAATGAAGGTGGTATAAAAAGCGATTCAGCAGTTTATTGGCATTCCCTCTGCCTAAATGAATGTCCATGCCTGAGTGCCCCCCAAGCAATCCCTTTAGAGAAATTGAAAAAGTTACAAAACCTTCTTTTACAGGTTCTTCTGAATAGTTATATGAAGTATTTGTGTCAATACCCCCAGCACAACCAATGGAGAGTTCGTCGTCATCTTCAGTGTCCAGGTTCAGCAGGATCTTTCCGGAAAAATTCGATCCCTCCAGTTCCTTGGCGCCGGTCATTCCTGTTTCCTCATCGATTGTGAACATCGCTTCAAGAGACGGATGTGCAATGTCCTTTGAAGATAATAAGGCCATGATTGCAGCAACTCCGATCCCGTTGTCCGCCCCAAGAGTAGTGCCTTTTGCCTTCACCCAGTCTCCATCAATGTACATCTCAATCCCCTGCTGCTCGAAATCAAAAACCGTATCCTCATTTTTCTGATGGACCATGTCAATGTGCGACTGTAAGATCAGGGTATGCCGTCCTTCCATGCCACTAGTGGCTGGTTTTTTAATGATCACATTGCCTATACGATCTGTCTTTGTCTCAAGACCAAGAGATCGTCCGAAATTCAGCATGAATTCGATGATGCGTTCCTCCTTTTTTGATGGTCTCGGAACTGCATTCAGATCCGCAAAATGATTCCAGAGAGCAACAGGCTCAAGATTTCGAATGCTCATAGTACACGTATTATAGGTTTTTTCAATTGTCTTTCTTACTCTTTCGGAACTCTACGATCCGTTCTAAATACATCTGCTCCACTTTCTTTCGGGCCCATGGTGTTCTTCGAAGGAACTTCAAACTACTCTTGATACTTGGATCATTTCGGAAACAGTTAATGGGGACCAGATAGCCCATGTGCTCCCAGCCGATCTCCTCCACCAGGTCGTTCAACATACGTTCAAGAGTAATTCCATGAAGCGGATCCATTACTTTATTTTACCAGTTTTCGGTATTTGATCCTTTTTGGACCGGAATCCCCTAAACGCTTTTTCTTGTTCTCCTCATACTCGGAATAGGATCCTTCAAACCAGTACACCTGTGAATCACCTTCAAATGCAAGGATATGGGTACAGATCCTATCCAGGAACCAACGGTCATGGGATATAACCACGGCACAGCCTGCAAAATTCTGGATTCCTTCTTCCAATGCACGCAATGTATTCACGTCAATATCGTTGGTTGGCTCATCGAGCAGCAAAACGTTAGCTTCCGTTTTAAGTGTCATGGCCAGATGCAACCTGTTGCGCTCACCTCCTGACAAAATTCCGACCTTTTTATTCTGATCTGCACCGTTGAAATTGAACTTTGACAGATAAGCCCTGGAATTGATCTTCTGATTACCCACTTCAACGAATTCAAGTCCGTTAGATACAACTTCAAACACGGTTTTTTCTGGGTGAATGTCTTTGTGTGTCTGGTCAACGTAGCCGATCTTCACCGTTTCTCCAACCTTAAACTCTCCACCGTCCGGACGAAGTTCGTCCATGATCATCTTGAAGATCGTCGTTTTGCCGGCACCGTTAGGCCCGATGACACCAACTATACCTGCCGGAGGAAGGTTGAAGTTCAGGTCATCATACAGTAATTTATCTCCGAACGATTTGGCAACATGCAATGACTCGATCACATTTGTCCCGAGTCGCGGACCATTCGGGATCGGGATCTCCAGCAAGTTTTCCTTCTCTCTCTGGTCTTCGGCCAGCATTTTCTCGTAGTTGGTAATTCGGGCTTTGTTCTTGGCGTGTCGTCCTTTAGGATTCATACGCACCCACTCCAGCTCTCGCGAGAGCATCTTCTGACGTTTAGATTCAGTCTTCTCCTCCTCTTTGAGTCGGTTGCCTTTCTGCTCGAGCCAGGATGTGTAATTCCCTTTCCATGGAATGCCTTCTCCCCTGTCGAGTTCAAGGATCCATCCAGCTACATTGTCCAGGAAGTATCGGTCGTGGGTCACAGCGATCACCGTTCCTTTATACTGTTGTAAATGTTGCTCGAGCCAGTCGATCGATTCCGCATCAAGGTGGTTGGTAGGTTCATCCAGCAACAAGACGTCCGGATTCTGAAGCAATAGACGACAGAGCGCTACCCTCCTTCTTTCTCCTCCTGAAAGTGTGGAGATCAACTGATCATCGGGCGGACATCGTAAGGCATCCATTGCACGTTCCAGTTTTGTATCCAGTTCCCACGCGTCGAGCGCATCGATCTTATCCTGCACTGCAGCCTGACGAGCGATCAACTTATCCATTTTATCCGGATCGTTCAGGACCTCTTCATCCATAAATGCGTTGTTGATCTCTTCATATTCTTTCAGAACATCAACAGTTTCCTGTGCTCCCTCCATGACGATTTCTTTGACCGTTTTGTTTTGATCAAGCTCTGGCTCCTGAGGAAGGTATCCAACTGTGTATCCCGGAGAAAAAACCACATCGCCCTGATAGGACTTGTCCAGTCCTGCAATGATCTTCATGACAGTAGACTTTCCGGAACCGTTCAAACCAATAATACCGATCTTGGCTCCATAGAAGAAGGAGAGATAAATATCTTTTATGATTTGTTTTCCTTGAGGTGTTACTTTGGAAACACCCACCATTGAAAAAATGATCTTTTTATCGTCAGACATAGCTAATTGAAATTACCCTTCAAATGTAGCGATTTCGGATGATGTAGCTATTTCAACTAAAAAGAGAAAATACCGTAAATGAATAATTCACCAGGATAAGAACCGCTGAAACCATGAAGGATACAAGGATCCAATGCGCTCCTTTTTTAAAGCGAAAGACCAGGTGCAGGATAAGTAAAATGAAGGTCAGTAAAATCGGGATGGTAGCAGGAAAGACGCTTAAAGAATCAATGAGTTCTCCGTTAAAAAGATGGTCCGTACCCCTTTGAAAACCACAGGTCATACATTCGACCCCTAAGCTTTCCTTCCAACTGCAGGGAATCATCTGAACATTGAAACTGTAGTGAGCGCAAACAGGACATATACGATCAAAATCAAAAAGAATAGTGCGGAAAGGCTTACTCCGATTATCGCGCAGATAAAACCTGCTTTTGAATTCTTAAATGCCATTTCATACACAGCAGGATTCGTTTCATAGATCGTTTTGTCCTTTTTATGAAGAGCGAGGGCAATGATGCCGCAAATCAGTCCCGGAACGCCATATAAAATACATCCGGCGATGGAGAGAATTCCGAGTACAAGCACAGCAGTTGCGTTAGGCAATGGCAACTGCCCTTCATTATTTGCATCGTTTCTGTGCAATGGGTCTAGTAGATCTTGAGACATAGTTTTATTTTGTGAGGTATTTTTGATTTAGCCCGAACATGACAACGAATGCGATTGGGAATAGAGAGAGCAGAATGGCAAAGAACACGGCTCCAATGGTTGCGGCACCACTGAATAAACCAAACCCAAAATTGGGAGCAATTGTCCTAGAATGTAAATGAAATAGCCACTTTTGCGAAGGTTCCACATTAAGATTGCACCAATGAGGCAGATAATACTTCCGATTGATATCGAGGTTGCCCACCATCCGATCGCATTCAGGACTTTTTTGAAAATGATCAATTCATCAGTGCCAGACCCTCCATTCGCAGGAATGATCGAAAAAAGGCGGATGTAAAATCCTGCCATTACGTACATGAGCAAACCCTGAAAAATTGAAAGCCCATTTCCTACAAATGCAAGTATGCAAAGAACCGTAAGAAAAACGGGTCTTTCACCTTTTTTTATATTATCAATTGAACCGGGTTTTGAGTCCAGTGGGTCTATTCCCAATTGATCGTCCAATGCTTCCATGGTTCAAATAAAAGAAAAAACCCCGATACAGATGTACCGGGGTTCTATTTTTCATGCGAGAATATTAATTCATATGCTTTAGGTTCAGCGCATACATTACGATGAATGCGATCGGGAAGATAGCTCCGAGGATCGCGAAACCACCGAACATACCACCAAGTCCCATTCCGCCTAAAAGACCAAATGTTGCAACCAATGGTAGTACCTGACCTACCACGTAGGTGTAGAATCCAGTCTTCTTTAGGCTCCACATCCAAAATGCTCCAAGCAAACAAAGGATATTTCCAACAACTCCAAGAAGCTGGGCGATCATACCATAATTCTTAAGCGCTTCAACCTGGGAAGATAATTCACCGCCCAATTCTCCGCCAAGTCCTTCTAAAAGACCCTGCGATGCCTCAAGCGTTGCAATCGTTGATTGAAGGGTAAAAAGTCCCCAGATTCCTGAAAGGATTCCAATACCCGCCCCTACGTAAGTAAGGATGCACAGAACAGTCAGAAAAGTAGGTCTTGCTGGTGTTCCTTGATTCATGTCTAAGTTTTCTGTCATAGTAATTTAGTTTTAGTTAACAGGATAAATCTATAATTATTCACAACACCAATGACTAAAAATAACGGAAATAACTCACGATTTTATCCACAACACGAAGTGAATTAACTTTTCGCTTTTTGAATGAATATTAAATTGCATAACTTAGTGTATGCGTTTGTTGATCTTTTCAATTCTTCTGATAGGGATATTTCCGTTTCCTTCATGTAAGAAGGAAAAAGGCAGTTTTGTGATCAAAGGATCTGTGACCGACCTCACCTTAGATCAGCCTCTGGCAGGTGCAGTGATCAAGCTCTATCAAGTTCCGGTTGGTTCAAGCTTTGAAGAATATCTTGGTTCAGCTGTGGTTGCAGGTGACGGGACATACAGTCTCTCATTTGAGCGGAATAAAATGGAAAAATACGTTCTGCGAATTTCCAAACCCAACTATTTTGAATTGGAAGAGATTGTTTTTTTCTCGTCCCTAAGTCTGGAAGAAGATAACGTCAGGAATTACGGCACAACCGCAAAATCCTGGGTAAAGATCCGATTGCTGAACCAGAACCCTCAACCCGGAGATACCTTCATTTACTCAAAACAACAAGGCAAATCGGGTTGTGCTGAATGCTGTGAAAGTGGTCAGCAATATTTCTATGGAGCACTCGACACAACGTTCTATTGCATCAATGATGGTAATGAAGTTTATTCCTTCCTATACGCTCTTTCCGGCACCTCCTTTTCGGGAATCGAGGAAACCACAACCGTACCTTTCGATACGGTTGAACTCTATCTGCCCTATTGATCGTCGTCAAGTTTTTCTCTCAAAAGCTGACGCAGCTGGCGGTTGTAGGTCTCGATCAGGTATCTCAAGTAATTGTCCGTGCTTTTTGTGATGCACTTTGTATAGTGCTTTAACCTGTGTTCTATATGCTCCTGCAGGTGATTGAGGTACTCCATTGCCTGCTCAAGATCACGTGTGGCCTCAACGATCACTTCCGCATGATTTGACATTGACAGGTCAACCGCAGCTTTTCCTTTTTTACCTTCATCTATTGACTGGTAGTACGCGTCTGCTATACTGAATGCTTCCAGTCTTGAGGTATTCATGATCTCACTGAGCCACTTTGGAAATTCGTATTCAACCTCAAATTCAAGATCATCATTTTCCGTGAGTCTTGATTCCAGGAATCGGTCAGGGAATCGAAAGGCATCCTGCCAGTTGATATAATCCTGCCAGTATCCGAAACGCCTGACATTGTTTCCAAGATCGATCAACTTGAAACGGTCTTTTTTGGGTAAGCGGCGTGACCCCCTTCCTATCATCTGATGGTAGAGCGTCAGTGAACGCGTAGCGCGATTCAATATGATGGTCTGAACGGTAGGTTCATCAAATCCTGTGGTCAGGATCCCTACTGAAGTCAAAATAGCATCGGGAGTATTTTTAAACCAGGACAATACATCCTTCCTGTCCTTGTCGCTAAAGGTAGAATCCAGGTGGCGGATCTTGTAGCCTCTTTTTTTAAAGGTTTCTTCTACACGTATAGATGTTTCAATCCCTGAATTAAAAATGAGTGTTTTATCGCCGACAGCAACTTCTTCATACGCAAACAGGAGTTTCTCCTGCATGAAGTAATTGCCATAGACCACATCAGAACTGTTCACTGTGAAATCGCCGTTCGATCCTATCTTTAGTCCATGGAGGTTGACATCGTACGTATAGGTGTCTGCGTCTGCAAGATATCCCCCCTCGATCAACGAGGCAATACTCTCTCCAACCAGAAGCTTATTGTAGTTGTCGTTGAGTGGTAAAGACCTGTTCGAACTTAGCGGGGTAGCAGTGAATCCGATAATATTGCTCCCCTGATAGAACTGAAAGATCTTCCTGAATGAATTGTAATGTGCTTCGTCCACGATCACAAGCCCTACTCCTTCGATAAAATTATCATTGTCATTGAGTCTGTTGTTGAGCGTTTCAACCATTGCAATAAAACAATGAAATTCATTCTGATCAGGAATCTTCTTTACATCACTGCTGATGATCTTGTTCTTGACACCAATGGCCTGTAGCTGCTTGGATGTCTGAATGGAAAGTTCTATCCTGTGTGTAAGGATCAGGACTTTTTCGGCTCTGCTCTCAATGAATCGGCGTGTAATCTCAGAAAAGATAACGGTTTTTCCTCCTCCTGTCGGGAGCTGGTAGAGCAGATTGAAGTCCTTGCCATTCTTTTCAAGTTCCTCCAAAATTGCGGTGACCGTCCTTTCCTGAAAAGGATACAGTTGTTTCGCTTCATATAGGTCAGTATCGATCATCCATGCTAAAATCGGGGCTTTAAATTTACGACACTTATTTCGAAATTCCCCTAAGAACCCGAAACTCTTGAAGAATATAATGCTCTTTTCTTGAAATCCTGTTTATGGACTGTTCATATTTAAGGTATTGCTGATCCCTTAATTCAGTTATTTTTGTTGCTCTTAAACAGAATTAACATCAGATCATGAGTCAAGCAGAAAGAGTTAAGTGCCTGATAATCGGTTCAGGACCAGCAGGATATACGGCGGCAATTTATGCTGCCAGAGCCGATATGAAACCTGTCCTTTATCAGGGAATGCAGCCCGGGGGACAGTTAACTACGACAAATGAGGTTGAGAATTTTCCCGGATATCCTGAAGGAGTAACCGGGCCTGAAATGATGCTTCAGCTGGAGGCACAGGCGAAACGATTTGAGACGGATATCCGCTATGGATTCATAACTAAGGTCGATTTCTCAGGGGATGTTCATAAATGCTGGACAGAGGAGGGACATGAGATGCATGCCGAAACAGTGATCATATCTACCGGGGCATCTGCAAAATATCTTGGGATCGAGAGTGAACAGCACTATCTGAAAATTGGAGGTGGTGTTTCGGCTTGTGCCGTGTGTGACGGATTCTTCTACAGAGGGCAGGAAACAGTGATCGTAGGCGCGGGCGACTCAGCATGTGAAGAGGCTCATTATCTGTCCAAGCTGTGTACAAAAGTGACAATGCTGGTAAGGAGAGATGAATTCCGAGCATCAAAGATCATGGCTGACAGGGTAAAAAATACTCAGAACATTGAAATTCTGTTCAATACTGAAACGGTTGAAGTTCTGGGCGATGGACAAGGTGTAACAGGTGCACGAGTTCGTAATAGTGCAACCGGAGAAGAGAAAGTGATTCCTTGTACAGGGTTCTTCGTAGCAATAGGTCACCAGCCGAACACGGAAATCTTTAAGGACTACATCGATCTGGATGAGACTGGATATATTCAATATGCTCAACCCGGAACGAGTAAGACAAATGTGGCAGGCGTGTTTGTTGCCGGTGATGCTGCTGATAAAACATATCGTCAGGCGATTACGGCAGCAGGTACCGGATGTATGGCTGCGTTAGATGCTGAACGTTATCTGGCGGCGAAAGGTCACTAAGAGCAGAAAAAACATTGTGTACAACGGTAAGTGATATCGCTTCCCGTTTTTATTTAGCTGTATTCTCCAGCATAGGAACAAACTTAAACGTTCCGTATTCTTCAATGCTCAACGTTCCGTTCTCTTGTTTAATGATCCTTTTCATGATCTGCTCTTTACCCTCTCCTACCGGAATGATCATTATTCCACCCGGCTTAAGTTGATCAATCAGAGTCTGTGGAATTCCGGGTGCGCCACATGTAACGATAATTTTATCAAAAGGTGCATGCATGGGTTGCCCCAGATAACCATCACCATATGATAATTTCGGAACATGATTTCTCGGACGGAGTGTTGATTCGGCTGAATCAACTAACGCACGCTGCTGATCCCTGGTTAATGCCTTGTTCTCAAGGATCTCGGTCTTCTTTTCCAGAAATACCTTTTTTTTGTTCTCTCGGATATACACAACGAGGTCGTGAATAAGTGGCTTGGATTTAAGGTAAAGTTCTTTTTGCCGCTCAATTGAATATACTTCAGCACCAAGTGCGAAAAGAATGCAGGTTTGAAATCCCGAACCAGTCCCTATTTCCAGGACCTTATCACCTTTTTCAAGGTCTAAAAGATAAGTTTGAAACGCGACGGTTATGGGGTGTGATATCGTTTGTCCGGCACCAATCTGGAATGCAATATTGGAATATGCCTGAAGTTCAAAGGCTTTGTCCAGAAAGAGGTGACGTGGTACCTGATAAAATGCTTCGAATACGGGTGAGCTCTCAGGGATCCTGGGATCTCTCCGCAAATCATTGATCAGATGTCGTCGCAACCCGTGATGCTTAAACGTGTCTATTAAAGGCATGCCTCAAATTTAAGGCTTTGACAATGATCTGTAAGCGTCCAATTGCCAACATACGGATGTTGAATAGTTCGTGTAGTGCGCTCGAGATTTAATATATGGTTAACACAAGTAGAAAGTACCTGTCATACTTTTGGATGAAATTATTCAGCATGAAATATATCGCCCTCATTTCAACAGCATTTTTACTATCGTGTTCAACGCTTCGGAATTATAACACCGATGGATTCACAACAGAGGATTTCACAGTTTACCTGAACGGAAAACCGATGGCGACACTTCGGGGGGTTGAATTTGCCTGGGATGATAAGAAACTGGTAAAGGAACTAACCTTTGAGCTGTTGGATGGTGATAATAATGACAAGATCGTTAACCTGATAGCCTACCTTCACGATCATTACAAGGAATACGAAATCGAAGTGGAAATTCCGATTGAGAAGTATCAGGAACTTAAAAAATGATCATTTGATCAGTTGGAAAAATAATTCTGATCCTGATCGCGGTGGTATTGAATTATAGCAGGGTTCCATATAGATCTTGCTAAAATAGCGCCCAAAGATCGCCTCATACTCCTCTTTGTATCCTCCGAATGGAGGGCCTCCTTCAAATTCACGATTAAAAAGCAAGCCCACGACTTTACCTCCATATCCCAACAGGTCATGAACCTTGGCGGCATAGTCGATCCTCATTTTAGGGTCAATGGCGCAGAAAAGTGTCTGTTCAATGATCAGATCGTACATTCCCCGATGCTTAAAGAAGTCTTCCGCATGTAAATGATCAACAGGGAATTCAGGATTTCGATCACTGAACTTATTCAATGTCGTTTCCGAGAAATCGAGCAGGTGAACATTTTTGAAGCCCTTAGCATGCAGGTATTCTCCCTCATATCCGCTGCCACAACCGGGAATAAGGATTCTGATGGACTTGTCGGTTAATTGATCTGCATAGGCCTTGATCGGAGGCGAGACAACCCCAAGATCCCATCCTGCAGTGCCGTTCAGGTAGCGTTGATCCCAATATTCAGAAGATAAGAATTCTACCATAAAAAAAGCCCCGTTTTACCGGGGCTTAAGTTATTAAAGTTTGTTGATCTTTCGGGTGAGTACTTTTCCATTCTGGAATTCAATACTACACATATAGGATCCTGTTTGAAGTCCTTCTAAACACAATGTATTATTCCCGTCCGCCATGTCAGAAGAATGAACAAGTTTTCCTGAGAGATCAGTGATCCTTGCTTTTACTGCACCATGAGCAGAAATATTAATTTGTGTTGCAACCGGATTTGGATAGATTTCAACTACTGAACCCATTTCTTCGACCGAAGAAAGTGAACGAACATCAAATACGATGGTTCCGGGAGAAACACCTGCTGCGAAATTGTGAAGTACAGTGTTTGTGTTACCATAGATATACACATTTCCGTATGACGAGTAATCTGTTTCGGAAGTATAAAGATATCCATCAACCGGATCCTGTGCCAGCTCATAATAGATGAGATTAAATCCGCTCACCGGACCAACATTGTTCATTACCGCTACATCGAACTCATTCAAAGTGGTCTCCATCGAGATCTGATATACGATCTTACCGTCACGCAAAGCAGAAGTACCACATCCGGTGCTTGCTGTTGCTATATTTACAGTAGAGGTCAAAGATCCATCAAGTGCGACTTTTGAAACGGATGAACCTGACCAGTCTTTGTTGTTAACTGTGTAAATATATCCGCCATCGATGACCATATTATCCGGATTCTTCCCATCAACTCCAAGATCGATCTCGTTTCCATAGGTCATCGTGTTCAAGTCGAGTTTTCCGATCAAGCCTTTTTCGTTCCCGAATTCATACGCATTGTTTACTGCCACATAGACTGTACTTCCGTCAACCACAAGATTTTGTGTGGCCCATTGTGGACCTTCAGTTGTGCTGAACGCATGGATAAGTGAAAGATCGGAGGCGTTGTACACGTGCAGGTATGAATCGAAAGTGATCAAGTACTCCCCTCTTGTTGCGATGATCTTGTTGTCTGCAAATGCCAGGTTTCTTACTCCGGGACAATCTACCGCTGTTAGTTGTGCATGGGTGTTTAGATCAAATTTAAAGATCTTCTGGTCCGCCGCAACATAGTATACATCGCCCACAATAATGGCATCTGAAGCGAAACGCATCCCGTTCAGAGTATTCACTGTGCTGTAGGATTGAGTAGACGGGTCATATGAACCGATCGAAACCGGCTCAACGATCTGGGCGTTGGTAAAATCATAATACCCCTCGTTGACAATGATCGCCTGATGGACATAGTTCTGGGCATTAGCCAGGGTAAGCATTACCGTAAAAACGGTCAAAAACATACTTTTCATCATTCTGTTTTAAAAAGTTAAACAATTAAAAAAATCAGAAGAATGAAAAAAGAAGGAGGGCAATACCGAAGTACTGACGAGTCCGACTTTAATCTGAAGTCTTCTCAACATGTTCGAGGCAAGTATTCTGACTCCTGTCAACTCCCTCCGGCCTTCCCGTCTAATTCGATAGACAGTGGCGATTTCGGCGGATATTACAACAGTTACAGCTGCAGATACAGTTCCGGATTTACACCGGATTCCTTTTTAATCCACAAAGTGGCACCTTCGAACGGCACAAAAGTACATTTTTATTCTAAACTTCCCGTTAGTGGAACGACTTTCCTTTCTTTGTTTTCATTATGATCCAGCTTCCAGGTATATTGAACCATGATAGTTCTGGGCGCTTCGATCTTTAAAGGTCGGAGTGAATAACTGCGGTTCAGGATGTTTGATCCGATTACAGCGATCTTATGCGTTTCTGAGATTTGATACGATAAGCGGGCGTCAAAGATCCAGTTCCCGAAACGATGCGCTTCAAAGTAATCCATGTAACGTAGGTCCTGAAGAACAGGGATGTCAACTGTTGTCTGCTCGAAATCCTTGATAACGGCATCCATATTAACGATCTTGGAGAAATATTTGGCACTCAACCCTATTCCCACCTTTTTACGGATAAGCAGTTCAAAATCAGATTTGACATTGTGAAGGAATCGATATTTCAGAATGCGGTCCGAAGGGTCCAATGATGTAGAGTTATAACTGAATTCTCTTGGTTCTCCATTGGGTCCGGTGTAGACGGAGTCACTGGCATAAACGAAATCAGGGGTTAGCGTTTTCGGAACGATGTAGTTGTATCCTGTCATAAACGTGAGCTCAGTATTTTTGCCGATCTTGGCCATTCCGGTAAAGGATACATCAATACCGAGAACTCTGGACTCCCCTGTATTCAAAAATTTAAATCCGGCACTTGAACCCATTGTCTCCAATGATGTGATCGGATTCCAAATACCAAACATGTATTCGATCGTATTTTGATATTCCTGCCAGAAACCTGCCATATCCAGGTAACCCATCAACTTACCAAACTTGAGTCCTTGCTTGATACCGACCTCTGCATTCCAACTGCTTTCAGGCTTTAGTTCAGGATTCGGGAACACTCCGAAATTACCCACACCTGTCTTTATGAAACGTTCGGTGATCGTCGGGAATCGATAACCTTGACCATAAGATGCCCTGAGATAAGTCTCCTGGTAGATCTTCAGGCTTGATCCTGCCCGAAAGATTGGCTTCAAAGCTGTAATGGTGTCGTTGAGAGCGAAATACTCCAATCGTCCACCTAGAGAAATGTTGAGCAGCTTATTGATCTTGTTTTCAAGCTGTGTGTAGGCAGAAATATTCAGCAGGTGGTTGTTTGGCGAGCCTGAACCTACATATATATTGGCATATGAGTTCGTGTATGTGGAAGTTAATCCCCCAATGAAATCAAATCCTTTTAATTGAGTATAGGACTTTTGGAACATATAGTCCATGTAATATGTTTGAGCGCTGTTCGACTGATTTGCGCTCATATTATTGTCAACAGCCAGGATCCTTGTACGCAAGCTGTGTCTGCCATCCGTAGAGGTGAAGAAATTGATGAACGGATCAATATTGAAGATAAATTGATCCTGAAGGAACACGGCCCCGGGATAGGCTCTGTACAGACCGGTTGTATCATTTAACCAGGCCAATGGCATCGCTGAATGAGCATACATGAAATTACCGTTGATCCCGTAGTTCAATCCTTTGATTGAGGCAGACCTGTATCTGAGATTGAAATTTAACCTTCCGCGATATGAAATAAGGTCTCTCTCTGTGAAATTGGTTAAAGTATCCGGCAAAGCTTGCGCAACCATAGAGTCCTGGATGGGAGGACCAATGTAGCCATGATCGTAGTTTAGATTACCTCCAATCACGAGGTCGAGGTTTTTGATCATCCTGGTATGTAGGAAATTGGCTCCGTGTATTCCGGGGTATTGTTCCCACCAATCTGTGCCTTCAGTACTCGGCTTGGAATAGGCACCCGAGTATACATTGATCTTGGTCATCGGTTTAGCTTTTGGGTAAGCTGTCCGTATATGCACCGAACCGGACAGAGCTGAACTTCCCGAAAGCACTGATGCAGCCCCCTTCATCACTTCAACCTGATGAATATTCTCAACCGGGATGAAACCCCACTCCGGTCTTCCTGCATCACCGGAAAGCATTGGCATATCGTCGACAATCACGGCAACCTTCGATCCAACCCCGAACGTAAATCCGCTACCTCCCCTGATCTGTGGCTCGCCGTCCAGAATGTTTAGTCCGGGAGTTTGATCCAGGGCGGTTTCAATGCTCCGTGTATTCTTGTTTTCAATAAGTGCCGGCTTAATGATCTCCATTGAAACAGTTTGATCTTCCAGAGGCTTATCAAATTTTCCTACCTTAACATCTACGCCTTCAATTTCCTGGACATAGGAAAATAAGATAATATCCTGGGAAATGGTTTGACCTTCAACAACTGTAACAGTTAGGGTATCTGTGATCATTCCCGTGAACCTGCAGATCAGTGTTGCTTTTCCGGCAGGAACTTCTAATAAGTAGTTACCGTTCTCATCCGTAATTGAACCGGTTGTAATATCTTTTTTATAGATCACCGAAGCTCCGATCAGAGGTTCTCCATCAGAACTGCGGACTTTACCGGTTATCTTACCTTGCTGAGCAATTGAAAAAGACCCGAAATACAACAGGGTCATGAACAGGAACAGGTGTCTCATACGGGCAAATATAATTATAAAATAAAACTGCCTTCCTGAGTTGGGAAGGCAGTTTATTAGAAGTGTTGAAAGGTCTATTTAAAAAGTCTGAATGTCTGCACAGAGTCGCCTGAACCTACAAATACCATGAAGACCCCGTTGTATCCTGAAAGATCATAGTTCGTATCCGAATTTCCTTCAGCGATCAATTTACCCGCGATATCCGTAATTATTACAGCTGTAACAGCATTTGTACTTGATGTAAGGCTCAACACCTGATCCTTAAGTAAAACAGTGAAATTGTTGTTGATCTCAGATACCGATCCGGTCTGAGTAACTGTAATGTTTACAACAGCTTGATCACAAGTTGCAGGAGATCCCCCATCACATATTTCATAGACATATGAGTCGTTGCCAACATATCCGGCATCAGGCGTGTACGTGATGATCCCTGTGGTAGTGTTCGCAGATGCTATTCCGTTTGATGGTTGTGTGATCACGGAAACAGATGACAGATCGATCTGCCCTTCAGCATCTGCGTCATTCGAGGTCACATCCGTATCAACAGGAGTATTCATTGCTGTGATCACATTATCATCGTTTGCAATGATCTGATTGTTACCACCTCCGGTAGGGTTAACTGTTACAGTCACATCGGCTTCATCGCAATTCACCACTACCCCATTATCACACACCTGATAAGTAAAGACATCGACACCTGAAAACCCGGTATTGGGTGTGTAAGTGATCACTCCTGTAGAAGTGTTTACTGATACGCTTCCATTTGAAGGCTGCGCAGTTATCGTGATTGAAGAAGTGTTGATGCTGCTCTCCGGGTCTGTATCGTTCGAAAGAACTGAAATGTCAATTGGAGTTTCCTGAATGGTGGTTATAGCGTCTTCCACTGCATCAACATTCCCATTGTAGATCAGTTCAATATCATCAACTAATATTTCATCTGTAAATGCTCCGCCACCCGGAAAGAAATTCGTGGTAAACGTTACAAGAATGTAAGTGTTGGCAGCTGCAGGACCTGTGTACACCCATGGGAAACTCATACGCATCCACTGGCCTGATGGTGTGCTGAAATTTTGGCTGATCTCTGCTACTTTATGAGGTGCGGAATTTGCGTCAACATTGTATCCATCCTTGTAATCGTAAGAATCGTGAAGTATTGCGCTGACTCTGGCTTGACTGTTTCCGGTGTAGCGGACCCAAAACACAAGTGAATCAGGGCTTCCCGTGTAAGGCTCGTTAAACAAAGGGTCAGACTGTTTCGTGAAATTGTAATTAGAACTTGACGTGGCAGATGAGCTACCCATCCAAATCCTTCCAAGGGTAAGATTGCCATTTGCGACTATTCCAAAGGCAGCCGAACGAGAATACACTCGAGCACTGTAGGTACCGGAAGACCCTGGTCTAACAGTAGCAGATCGCTGACATTGCTGAGCAGCCGCCCATATTAAACCACCATCAGCAGTCATGAAACTGTTCCAGTTTGTGGGTTCTTCTGCGGATTGTCCTACATTGTCCCAGCTTTCCATGTCACTGTTGCCAATTTGCTGTGCAAACGAAACCGACGATATCAAAGAGAATAGAAGTAGTGTTCTTTTCATGTGTCTGATGTTTTAGATAGGACAAATATAGGCAAATGGGATTATTTGTTCATTCAGAATATGCAAATGCTCAAAATGAATGAAGATTGACCAACCTTAAACTATAATGCGCCGTTTTATAGTTATGAGAGTTCACAAGAACATATTGAGCGCAGAAAAGATTAGGCAGATAAATGATGCCAATCTGATCTTAAGGCATTTTGTGGAGCTCAGTTCCAGACTCTTGCCTTTCCTTGCTGAATTGCATGAGAAAAGGGAACTAACAGAAAAGGAACAATCCGACAAGAACAAGATCATTACCGTCTTCAATACCTACCAGTTCGAAACTGACAGTTCAGATATACTCATCAATTCACCGGTTCTGATGCTGATAAAGAAAACATACAGAAAGATCATTAGCAATACTTCCGGAGATTTCACCGAGGAACTGGAAGCTTTTCAAAAAGAGTATGACCGCCTGTCCAATGCATGGGAATATGCCAGGAAGAACTAATCACTGACAGGAGGCTTCGATCCAATCCTTCCGGAATTATCTTATTTTTGCTGCATGTATCGAAAGGACTTCAACCCTGCAGTTGAGCTACCGGTAATGGAATCGTTTTACACTATTCAGGGAGAAGGGTATCATTCCGGAAGAGCAGCCTATTTCATCCGCCTTGCCGGATGTGATGTGGGATGTGTGTGGTGTGATGTAAAAGAAAGCTGGGACCCCTTGGTTCACCCCATAAAGAGTATTGCAGAGCTTGTTTCCAATGCCGTTATTTCCGGTTCCGGTTTTGTAGTTATTACAGGTGGAGAACCGGCAATGTATGATCTTTCCTTTTTGATCGACGAACTGCATTCTCAAAAAATTGAAGTTGCAATAGAAACTTCAGGCTGCTATCCCGTTAAAGGTGATGTGGACTGGTATTGTTTCTCTCCTAAGAAATTCAAGGAGCCTTGTACGGAGGCATACGAACGTGCTGACGAACTCAAAGTGATCGTGGCGCATCACTCCGATCTGAACTGGGCTGAATCACATGCTCAGCAACTGATAAAAAAGGAATGTAAACTTTTCCTTCAGCCGGAATGGTCGAAACGGGAACGGTTTTTGCCAATCGTCATTGACCATGTAAAGAGTCATCCCCACTGGAAGATATCTTTACAAACTCATAAATACATGAATATTCCCTGATATGAAACTGTATCTATTAGCCCTTTCCACTTTCATCATCAGTGCCTGCTCTATCGGCCAGATGAAATATTCAACTTCAAATAAGAAAGCGATCAAGCTATTTGAGGAGGCACAACAAGTGCCCGGAAATAGTATTGATAAGGCTACAAATCTTCCCAATTACAAAGGAGGCATTTCATTGCTCGATCAGGCCCTGGAAAAGGATCCGAACTTTTGGGAAGCACACATGGTGGCAGGCGAGTTCTGTGAGATATTAGGCGATTACCAAAGTGCAATTACACACTTCGAATCGGCTATTAGAATCAATCCGAACCATTCACCCTCAGGTTCTACCTATTTCTATTTAGCTAATTTGCAGAACGCTGTAGGTGACTATAGCTCCAGTAATAAAAACCTGGAGATCTTCATTCGAAACCGCAATGCAAACCAGCAATTGGTTGCTCAGGCACACACTTTAATGCAGAGCAATGATTTTGCAATGGAATCGTTGAAGAACCCAACTAATTTCAATCCCATAAACATCGGCCCGGGGATCAATACAAAAGACCCTGAGTACTTCCCTACCATCACAGTTGATGGTTCCACTATTCTTTTCACAAGAAGAATAAAGGATGAACGTGTACAAGGCCCGATAAGGGAACAGGAAGATTTTTATGTGTCTCAGTTGAATGACAGGAACATGTGGGGACAGGCTGTTCCAATGCCGACGAATGTGAACACAGTTCATAATGAAGGTGCGCCAACCATTGCTGCAGATGGAAGATCGCTGATTTTTGTAGCTTGTGCTGATGCCACCGGCGAATACTATGGGGAGAACCGTACAGGAAAAGGTAGTTGCGACCTATTCTACACAAAAAAGCTCGGCCAAAAATGGATCGATCCTGTTAACCTCCCCGGTACTGTCAATAGTTTTCACTGGGAAACACAGCCTTCCCTGTCTGCCGATGGTAAAACGTTATATTTCGTGAAAGGCATCAGGGGGAAGAACCAAACAGACAACTCGGATATCTACGTAACACGGCTACAGTCAAACGGGGCCTGGGGTGCTCCTGAAAGACTTCCTGACGTGATCAACACGCCGATGATGGAAGAATCGGTACTGATACACCCGGATGGCAGAACGTTGTATTTTGCTTCACGAGGTCATGTCGGTATGGGAGGTTCAGACCTCTTTGTGTCTCGCATGGACGATAATGGAAACTGGTCAAAACCGGTCAATCTTGGCTACCCCATCAATACACGTTACGACGAGAATTCCCTAATGGTGTCTCCTGATGGTGAAATTGCCTTTTTTGCATCAGACCGTGAAGGAGGTTATGGGGATCTTGATATTTATTACTTCTCTCTTCCTGAAGAATTAAGACCAACAAAAACGCTATATTTTGAAGGCATCGTGTATGACGCCACTACAAAAGCACCACTGGCAGGAAAGTTCCAGCTGATCGATCTGAAAACAGGCAAAGAAGTGGTATTGTCCTATGCAGACAAAATAACAGGTGAATTCCTTGTGTCGCTTCCTGTAAATCGCGAGTATGCTCTGAATGTTGAATTTCAGGGATACGCTTTCTATTCCAAGAATTTCAATATGACAGCTCCGGAAAACCAGGAAGCTGTTCACATGGATGTCCCTATGATCCCGCTTACGAGCAATGAACCTGTTCTCCTTGCAAATGTCTTCTTTGATCTGAGTAAAGCCACTCTTCGCCCGGAATCAAACGTAGAGCTTAATAAACTTGTTGATTTTCTTACTAAAAACCCGACGGTAAAAATCGAATTAGGCGGTCATACCGATACGAGAGGTGACGACAAGGAGAACCTGAAGCTGTCGACCGACAGAGCTAAGGCAGTATATGATTATCTTATTACAAAGGGAATAAAATCTGATCGTCTCTCATACAAGGGATACGGAGAAACAAAGCCGGTGGTAAGCGATGTGGAAATAGCAAAACTTGCATCCGAAAAAGATAGAGAAGCTGCTCATCAGTCAAATCGTAGAACGGAATACAGGATAATCAAATAATGCATTTTATAAAGCTGATACGCCCCATCAACCTGTTCATCATTGTTTTGACAATGTGTGGGGTAGTAACTTATGTACAATCAACAAGCATATTTGAGGGGTTTCAGTACAACAAGTTGCATTTCTGGCTTCTTACCCTTTCCACTGTTATGATAGCTGCTGCGGGGAATATCATAAATGATTACTTTGATGTCAGGGCAGATCGGATCAACAAGCCGGAAAAGCTGATCATTACAAAGCACATTAAACGCAGATGGGCAATTGTTTCACATTGGGGCTTGAACGGGGTTGCTTTCGCTATTGGAGTTTACCTTTCAGCTGTATACAACACCTTTAGTTTTGCATTTATTCATTTGGTATCCATTAATCTGCTGTGGTTTTACAGCATGTATTTTAAACGTAAAGTGTTAATTGGCAATTTGGTGATAGCTTTTCTCACCTCGCTGGTTCCTATTCTTGCCCTTACATTCATGTATTTCTCACCGGGCGATCATAATGTGGGCAATCAGGATCTGACTACTTTTCAAGGGATTCTGGATATCGATTTCAGTATGGTGCACCTTGTCGCTTTCTTTGCGTTTTTTCAAAATCTGGCTCGTGAGATCATCAAGGACATTCAGGACATTGAAGGTGATAAACTAATATATGTCAAGTCATTACCAATGGCTATCGGTATTAAAGGTTCAAAACTAATTTCCTCTGCCGTTCTCTTTCTATTACCCGCATTTTTACTGCTTAATTTTCTGAATCTACAGCATGAGGATCTCTCGTTGATCTATTCCAAATATTCTTTCTTCATACTCGCTGCTTTTGTGAATATTTCGGTAATCATTTTGTCCTATACCAACGTCGGTTTGAAAACCCTGGATATGTTAATCAAGATCTCAATGCTTTTCGGTATCCTTGCTCTGTTCCAAATTGGCATTTTCTGATGAAAAAGATCATTCTTGCTTCTGCATCACCCCGCAGGAAAGAGCTCTTGAGTGCTCTTGGTTTTGATTTTGAGATCAGGATTAGGGATATTGATGAAACCTGTCCTGATTCGATTCCCGCTGTTGATAGAGCTATCTGGATCGCAAATAAAAAAGCTGAAGCCTGGAGGGATGAATTGAAGGAAAATGAGATCCTGCTTTGTGCCGACACTGTAGTAGTGTTGGACGATCACGTGTTGAACAAGCCGGTTTCAATTGAAGATGCATTCAATATGCTTATGGCATTATCGGGTAAAACCCATAGTGTGATTACCGGTGTGGTTGTTGAAACGAAAAACCGAACGGTCAAGGCATCTGTAAAAACATTGGTAACATTTAATGAGATACCGGTCGCCTCAATTAAATATTATCTCGACCAATTCAAACCATTGGATAAGGCAGGAGCATACGGAATACAGGAATGGATCGGCCATGCCTACGTTTCAGAGATCACAGGATCTTATAATAATGTGGTAGGATTACCGACGCACGAAGTATATGCAATGCTGAAAGACATCATGAACTAAAAAAGGCCGGAACAATTCCGGCCTTTCATGCATAATACCAATTCAGATCACCGCACTTTAAATACTACACGGCGATTCTTTGCCATCTTGAGGTCATCGTCATCACTTTCTTCGATCTCTGCACTTGGTTCTTCGTTGCCCATAGGAGAAGCAATCAAGCGACTTTCCTCAATCCCTTTATCCATTAAGTACTTCATGACTGCATCCGTTCTCTTCAGCGCCATGTCGGCAAACTTCTCCTTCTCCTTACCCACTTCGTCTTCCTGAGCACAACTGTGACCGAGTACCTGGAGTTTCATTTGAGGGTTTGCTTTCATGGTTTCAGCGATCAGATCAAGTGCATCTTCAGCTACAGGCTGGAAGTTATATTTCCCGAATGCAAAATAAAGAGCCTGTGCTTCGATCTTCTCCTGAGGAGTCATTTTATCGTTAAGAACAACCGCTTTCTGGTAGATAGTTGGTGAATACTCATCCTCTTTTTCCGAAAGCATGCAATCACATTCCTGATCAGACTTCACAAGCGTAACTGAAACATCGTCAATGTAATAATATGCAGCGATAACTTGCTCCAGCTTCATATCCTTATCCTTCGACTTCTTGTTTGTTTCTTGTTTCACCTTGTCGTTCATTTCGAAGTTGCCGATGGTAATATATTTCTCTCCACCCTGAGCTTCAAAGATGCTACAAACCTTATCCCAGTTGTAGGTAGCGTTGAACACTTTATTATTAAAATGTAAAATGCTCGCCTTCTCAATGATCGGAGTCTTGGAATCTGTTGCATATTCCTTTTTAGAGATTACCGCACCAAGATTATTGGCGGCATATTTCGATGCTTCAGCCAATGATACATGGAATTGAACACAATACTTCATGCCTTTTTTTAGAGGAGCGTCGAATTTTGCCATCAGGTATGATCTTGGCACCTTGTCGCCAAATGAATACGCTACGATCCCAGCATAGTTCGAACCTTCCTTAGCATCCTCTTTTCCGTACTTGTTTATCGGCGTGTTGATCTCAGCGATCTTGCTTGGTGTAAAAAGATCCGCACGAACACCTGTTGGAGACGTCCATCCATTTGCACTTTCAATAGCCGCAAGCTTTTTCACTTTACCGTCAGTTGCTTCGAAACTTCCGTTTGGAACAAGATTTTCCTGTCCAAAAGCCGTTCCGGCAGCAAACAGAACCAAACCTGCAACTGTGCATTTTTTCAGATTTTCAATAACGCAATTCATAGTCCTTTACAGTTTTAATAAACGTTTTCACCTTTTGAGGGTCGATGTCGGGATAAACACCATGTCCCAAATTTACGATATGTCGCTTGCTTGTGAAAGTATCCAGCATCTTTTTCGTGAGTCTTTCAACTTCCGCATGCGAAGCATAGAGCGCACAAGGGTCAAGATTACCCTGAAGAGTCCTGGATTCTCCTATTTGATTCCGAATACCAGGTATGTCCATATTCCAGTCCAAACCAACTGTACTACAATTCGTTTTGGCAATGGCTGTGACCGATGTGATCGCCCCTTTCGAGAAGATCGTTAATGGAACATGCTGATTGAGTTCATTGGCGATCTTATCAATATATTTCAATCCGAATTCAGCGTACTGTTCTGTCCCAAGTATCCCTGCCCAGGAATCGAACAGCTGAAGCATGTGCGCACCGGCATTGACCTGTGCCTTCAAGTACTGAATCGTCACGTCTGTGATCCGGCTGAGCAACTCGTGTGCCAAATCCGGATCAGTGTATAATATCTTTCTGGATTCAGAGAATGTTTTCGACCCCCTTCCTTCCACCATGTAGCAGAATATAGTCCATGGAGCTCCCGCAAAACCTATCAATGGCACTCGCCCATTCAACTCATTATTGGTGATCCTGATCGCTTCAAGAACATATCCTAAACGATCATTGACATCAATATCCTCATCAATGAAACTTAATTGCTCCCTCGAACGAATGGTCCTCTCAAACCAAGGCCCCCGTTGTTCGATCATCTGATATTCAAGGCCCATTGCTTCCGGTACAACAAGAATATCAGAGAAAATGATCGCAGCATCCACATTCAACAAGTCCACAGGCTGAATAGTAACCTCGGCTGCTCTCTCCGGTGTTTCAACCAACTCTTTAAAGCCCGAAAGTTTTGCTCTAACCTCGCGGTATTCAGGTAGGATCCTTCCGGCTTGCCTCATTAACCATACAGGATACCGTTCAATCGGCTCACCTTTAGCTGTCCTCAGGATCAAGTCATTCTTTAATTCCATGCCCGGCAAAGATAATAATTCTTCATAGCCGAATTATTCACCATTGAATGGGATTGAGTCCTCTTGCAGTCAGATAAGCATTTGTCGTACTAAAATGCTTGCTACCAAAGAATCCTCTGTGCGCCGAAAGTGGAGAAGGATGAACGGTTTTAAGAATTAGATTTTTCCCGTGATCTACGATAGCTGCTTTTTGTTGTGCCTTTGAGCCCCAGAGAAGATAGACAATCCCCTCCCTTTTTTCATTCAATTCACGGACTACTGCATCCGTAAATCGTTCCCATCCTTTTCCTGCATGACCTTCCGGCTTCCCTTCTTCTACCGTAAGCACCGTGTTTAACAGTAAAACACCCTGATCAGCCCAGCGCACAAGACTTCCGTTCTCTGGAAATGAATTTCCGAGATCATCCTGAATCTCTTTGAAAATATTGACAAGGCTTTTGGGGAAAGGCTTAACATGTTCTTCAACTGAAAAGCAAAGTCCATGGGCGTGGCCTCTTGTTGGATATGGATCTTGCCCAAGTATAACCACTCGTACTTGATCCAAGGGGACCATATTCAGTGCACGAAAGATTTGATTTCCCTTGGGAAAAACACTTCCGGGATGTTCCTTATACTGCCTTTTTACGAACTCGGTAAGTTCGGTGAAATAGGGCTTATGAAACTCTTCAGACAAGGCATTTTTCCATGAAGTCTCAAGCTTGATTTCCATTGTACAAAGTTACAAAATAGCTTTTCTTCGGATTCATCTATCTTTGCTACATGAAACCAAGTATCTGTTTTTTATTTGCAGCATCATTTTTAATCCTTTCCTGCGGTGACCAGGCGCACAACGACAATGAATTGATGCAAGGTGACGATATTCCATCTGATGTTCAATCAGCAGACGACGGTACGCTGGAAGAACAGGCAAAAAGACATGTGGAAAGTACACTGAGTATTCCCGGAACGGAAAATTACAGCCTGAAGATTTATAAGGAAGACCTGGATGGCGATGATAAAACCGATGCGATAATTACTGTCAACCGGTATGATTTTGCACTTGAGGAAGCTGCCAGCCAGGGAAATACAGCAAAAAGAGCCGAATTAGGGTTTATGGGAAGCTATAATTTTATTTTCTATTACGACGGAGGCCTGGATAAGATCAGTCCGGAAATCGCCATTCCCTCTACCCCTCAAAAGGAACTAGCTATTGCTTTTGATCACATTTCTTCAAGCGCTTACAAGGATGTAATCATTGATTACAGGATACGAAATGCAAAGTTCAGAGAGTTCTATTTTGTTTTAAACCATACACCCCGAAGGGTTTTTCAGTGCAAACTTTTCGATGGACTCGGTACAAAATCTACAGAAGCATATCATGTGAAATATGTTGAAGGAACAATGGGAATTCAGAAAGATATTCTCATACTCAACGCGGAATTGGTGCAGCCACAGAATGAATTCGACCCGCTAACCTATGAACCGGAACTGAAAGATGGAAAGCAACTGATTTACCGCTTCTTCTACCATCCAAAGCTGGGTAAATACGCGATCATGAAATAAGAAAAGGCTCCTAAGAGCCTTTTCTATGAGTTCTCACGTTTTTCTTTTTAGAATGACCCTCGGAGTGTCACTATGAAATTCCTACCCGGTGCAGAAATATTGGAAGCGAACACCCTGTAATTCCGGTCAAGAACGTTTTCGCATGCAACCTGGAGCCCCAGATATTTATTAAATTGATATCCGACCCTGACGTTGATCGTGTACCACGATGGCATTCCTTCAGCAAGTGCATAGGCCTGATTGTCTTCTCCAAAAGGATTATAGTCTTCTATCTTCTTCCAACCACTGTAGTTCACAAAAAGCTCTCCTCTGAACTTTTTCTCGTTCAACAGGAATCCGAGTTTACCGAATGCAGGAGGAATATGATCGAGGGGTATTGCTGCACTGTCAGTTACGATTCTGGCATAAGTGTAATTATAGGTACCGTAAAACGAAACATGGTCGTTCAGTTGACCATTCACACTTAGTTCCAGACCATACAAATACGCATTATTTTCATTCTGAACAGCCACAACATTGCTCATTACTCCTTCATACAAGATAGAATCCAATCCATTGTAAGTGTAATCCTTCACTGTCAGTGCATTCCTGAAAAGAGTGTAATATCCTGTGGCCGACATGGTAAATCTACCTCCAATAATATGCGTAATTCCGACTTCGCCGTTATAGGTGTATTCAGGTTCAAGGTCATCGTTAGGTACGATCACATTTCCCGGTGTTGATTCAAACACCTTGCTAAGGTCATCCACATTTGGAGCTCTGAATCCGCTGGAAATCCCCGCAATGACGCGTGTATTCTTATCGGGCATGTAGATCACTCCAAGATTTCCGTTCAGCGCTCCATTATTTTGATCAGCCGCTGTAAACGGGAATTTGAAGAAGGTTGTATCGGTGAATTTTGCATTTAAGCCCACAAAAGAATACCTGATACCGTCGTTGATGATCAATCTGTCATTGATCTCAAGCGTATGCGTGGCATAAACAGCTATTGAATTCATTCTCGATCCCCCTGAGGCATATCTTGTATTCAGCGGAGTTTCATCCCCGGTAACAATATTTCTTGTGAATGCTGTTGATTCAACCCCATTATACCAACCCTCCACTCCGTAACGGAACTCATTTTTAGAAATTCTTTTCGCCATATCCGCATTCAGAGTGAAAATATTCAGGTTCTCAATTCTATGGTTGAGCCAGTCATTGTTAAACCTTCGATCCATCCGGCTTTCTTCGATCTTTTGGTAACCCGCAGTAATCCTCGCATTGTCGTACATCACATTCCTATTCGTAAGTTCAATCTGATAGGAGGTCAGTAACCTTTCCTGTGGCCCATAGTACCATTCAGCGAAACGCGGAAGCCCACCCGACATTAGTGTCAGACGATCATACCTCGGGACGTTGGATGAAGTCGAATATTGAACATTCACAAGGTGCCTGACATGCTCGTTTTGTTGAAAAAGGAATTTCTGAAGCAGATCAAACTGTGTATAACCGGATCCAATTTGCAGATTAGTATCCGGATTCATGACCATCGAATCTTTTCCATCGATCCTATCTTGATACCACGGGCGCGCACCAAAATTTCCCGTAAAAATCTCCCTGTTCGCCCCCTGACGAAGGTCTCCGAACTCTGAAAAGGTGAAGGAAGTAAGAGATCCAAAACGCTTTGTTCCTACAGAAATATCCGCATGAGCTGCAAAACTGTTCACTGCAGACATGTATCGTGAATAGGCATTGGCTCGAACCAAGGGTTTGTCATCCGAAGAAAGGAGCGGATTCTTTGTTCTGAAGGACATCACACCTCCCATAGCATCTGAGCCATACACAACCGAACCGGGTCCAAACACAACCTCCACCCTGTCCATGATCGCATTATCGAGCGTGATCACATTTTGAAGATGTCCTCCTCTGTAGATGGCATTATTCATTCTAATTCCATCTATTACGATCAGTACCTTATTGGTTTCGAAACCTCTTATAATCGGACTACCTCCCCCAAGCTGACTTTTCTGCACCATGACATTGCCAGAATTGGCAAGTACGTCAGCTGTAGAAGTTTGATTCATGTTCTGTAGTTCGCTGGCTCGGATCACCTGAATCTTCTGGGCAACATCTTTTTTCTTCTCTTCGAATTTACTGGCTGAAATTACCACCTCTTCAAGTGCGTTGACATTTTCAGTCAGTATCACTGTCCAATTCTGTTCTTTCAGCACTGCATAATCAACCGTAATCAGATTAAAATCCGGATGAACCACAACAAATACAGCAGAAGTTCCGGTGGACACACTCAAATATCCACGAGCATCCGTTTTTCCCAGTGAAAGATTAGTGGATTTATTAAAGATCTCAGCCCCAATAACCGGTTGGTATGTAGAGCTGTTTAAGACATGTATATTTTGTGCGCTCGCTGAAAAATAATACAGCAGGCCCACAATCAGTAAACCAATTTTTTTCATGATTGAAATTTTCCGTTAATACTTAAATTGATTTTCAAAAAAATCAAGCACAGGGCGGCTGCAACGGCGTATCAACGAAATCGGAAATAACGGAGAACAGGTAATGATAAGAATGCTTTACCCTGAGGTATTCTGAACTTGAAAGAACGACAAGAGGAAAGCTCAATGGAACACTCGGACTTTGCAACATCTTGAGCCATGTTACGACACCCGGACTAGTATCTTGATCCGATAGATTTCCGGCTATTTTTTTCCCAAGACCTGCGAAAAGCACAGTTTCCTGTTTGTCTGAAATGCATTCAAGTTGATAACCTAATTTTGAGCGTGTTTTGCGCACAATGTCGAATAAAGAGCCGTTCAATTCAAACTCATGCTTTTTGATCCAGGTCAACCTTGAAAGTTCTTTTTCGGTAAATGTGAAATGTACCAATTCGCTTGAAGGTACGCCTTCTTTCAGTTGCTTCTTGATGTGTTTTTTGACGATGTAATGGGAATATTCGAAATAGCCGACAAATCCTATGATCTGCCAAAGCATCATTGAAAGAAGCAGTATACCCGCCAATTTTCTCACGAGATAAAATTACGGATTTATAAACGATTCCCACTTATCTTTGGTTGAAGAACATGGAACATCATTTCAAAGCACCCCGCACATATCGTTATTATACGCTTGGAGACCCTGAGCTGGCAGATACATTGATCATTGCCCTTCATGGATACGGTCAGCTTGCCAAGTTCTTTATTCGGAAATTTGAGGATCTTCGAAACGATAATGTCTTTATTCTGGCCCCCGAAGGTATGCACAGATTTTATTTGGAAGGAACGTCGGGAAGAGTTGGTGCATCCTGGATGACCAAAGAAGACAGACTGAATGATATAACCGACAATATTGAATGGCTTTCGGCACTCATCGAATCTTATTCTAAACGGCAATTTAAAAAAGTAATACTCCTCGGCTTTTCACAAGGTGGAGCTACAGCTGCTCGTTTATATTCGGAATTCAACGGAAAGATCGATCATCTCATCATGTGGGCATCCGTTTTTCCTCCTGATCTGGAGTCAGTTAATTTCCCCAGTACAGGAAGAGATTATTTTGTTGTTGGCGATGAAGACCCTTATTTCAAAATCGATCAGAGAAAGGCTGCAATCGACCATTATCATAAACTCAGATTTAACACATTGATTTTCAATGGGAGTCATGTAGTAGACCTGCATCATCTCAACAATATCCTAAAGGATATTTCCGAATAGTGGTATAATCCTCAACATTTGTTGGCACAATTTCTGATATTTGCATCGAAAACAAAACAAAATGAAATACCTGTTTACTTTTTTAGCGTTCGTTTCACTGAGCAACCTTATCGCACAGGAGGATAAATCCCAAGCGATCCTCGATAAGCTTTCGACTAAAATGAAAGGATATAAATCCTTCTACATCGAGTTCAGCGCAACGATCAAGAATTCGGCCAATGGAACGAACCAGACTGAAACCGGTAAAGGATATGTGAAAGGCGACAAGTTCACTGCAACATACGGAGAGAATACGATCCTTTCAAATGGTGTCAAAACCTGGACTATTGTTAAAGAAGAAAAAACAGTTTACCAGACGGATGCTTCCGCTGATGATGAGGAGTCCATCAATCCGAAGAAACTGATGACGATCTGGGAAACAGGATTCAAGAGCAAATACGAAAAAGAGGACAAGTTGAATAACGAAGCGGTCCATGTGATTAATCTGTATCCTAAAAACCCATCTAAGGTGGAATATCACACCATTGTGTTATATGTGTCGAAATCTACGAACGAGCTTAAAAAAGCGGTAATGAAAACCAAAGATGGAACCACAATGACGTACACTGTTACAAAGTTCACGGCAAACCCAACAGTAGAAGATTCCATGTTTGTATTCGACAAGAAGAAATATCCGGGATATACAGTAATCGAAGATTAACTTGACAGCCCACTAAAAACAAAGGCCCGATGATTCGGGCCTTTTTTATGCTTAATAGTTTAGCAATTCTTCAACAGCTTTCTTTAATCTTTCCTTCGGGAGGAATTGAGCCTCAAGCGGAACAGCAAAAGGAACCGCTGTATCGAGAGAAGCGATCCTTCTTACCGGTGCATCAAGGAATTCAAAACACCACTCGGCAATAAGAGCCGAGATCTCTCCTCCTATTCCTCCGGTCATACAGTCTTCATGAAGGACAATGACCTTTCCGGTTTTCTTAGCTGCGTCCAGGATTGCATTCTTGTCCAATGGAAGCAGCGTTCTCAGATCAAGGATCTCCGCGCTTATCTCAGGCATAGAATCTAAAAGTTCTGTTGCCCAATGCACGCCGAGCCCATAGGTAATGATGGTAAGATCATTGCCTTCTCGAACCGTCCTCGCTTTTCCGATCTCAACTGTATAATATTCATCCGGAACTTCTTCTTTAAGGCTGCGGTACAGGTATTTGTGTTCAAAGAACATAATCGGGTTTGGATCTTCTATCGCCGCATTAAGCAACCCCTTGGCATCATATGCTGTCGACGGGAATAGAACTTTAAGTCCCGGAGTGTGAACAAACCAGGCTTCGTTGCTTTGAGAATGAAAAGGTCCGGCTGCGGTTCCTGCTCCGGTTGGCATTCGCACAACTACATCTGCATTCTGCCCCCATCTCCAATGGATCTTCGCGAGATTATTGATGATCTGGTTGAATCCACAAGTTACAAAGTCGGCAAACTGCATTTCAACAACCGCTTTCATTCCTGAAATGGATAAACCAAGTCCTGCGCCCACAATGGCTGACTCACAAAGAGGTGTATTCCGAACACGCCCTTTCCCAAACAGATCGACAAAACCTTCGGTCACCTTGAACGCACCACCGTATTCGGCGATGTCCTGACCCATCAGAATAAGCTCGGGGTATCTTTCCATTGATTGTTTAAGGGCGTCCTGAACGGCGTCAATGAATCTCTTTTCTGATGAGCTCCCCTTCGGATCGATCACCTGCTGCTCAAACGGAGCATATACATCATTCAATTCTCTTTGAAGTGAGGCTTCAATGGTCGGTTCACTATTTGCCTTGTCGAAAGCTTCCTGAATCTCCTTCTTGATTCCTTCTCTAATCTCAGTTGCAAGATCATCCTTAAGAATTCCACTTTCCTTGAGATACAATTCATAATTATGGACCGGATCCTGTTTTGACCATTCATCCTGGAGTCCATCAGGATAATATTTGGTACCGGAAGCCTCCTCATGACCTCGCATTCGAAAGGTCATCAACTCAAGAATGTAGGGCTTCGGGTCTTTCCTTATCTCATCATTAATCTTTCGCATGGTACGGATCACCTCAAGGATATTATTTCCGTCTACCTTAATCGCGTTCATACCGTAACCAATCCCTTTATCAATGAATTGCTTGCACCTAAACTGTTCAATCGATGGAGTTGACAAGCCCCAGCAGTTATTTTCGACCCCAAAGATCACCGGAAGATCCCATACAGCTGCTACGTTGAGTGCTTCATGGAAATCGCCTTCAGAAGCCCCTCCATCTCCGGTGAAAACAATGGTTGACTTTCCTTGCCCCCTCAATTTTGCAGCAAGAGCGATCCCGTCTGCAATTCCAAGCTGTGGCCCCAAGTGAGAGATCATACCAACGATCTTGTGCTCCTGACTTCCGAAGTGAAAAGAACGATCTCTTCCTTTCGTAAATCCTGACATTTTACCCTGGAATTGCGCAAACAAACGTTGCAAAGGAATGTCACGAGTGGTAAAAACCCCAAGGTTTCGATGCATTGGAAGAATATATTCATCCTTGTCCATGGCGTATGCACACCCAACAGATATTCCTTCCTGCCCCCAACCGGAAAACCACTTAGTGATCTTACCCTGACGAAGCAGGATCAGCATTTTTTCTTCAATCAGTCTTGGCCTGAGGAGAACCTTATAGATCTCGATCAGTTCTTTATCATCGAAACCAGTTCTGTCATATTCAATATGACGTTTTTCGAGTACTTCCATTATTTCAATTTCTGATGTACAAAACTAATTGATTTGAAGGTTGAACGAATGATAAATTCACAAACAATTGGATGTCTGTTCAAAAAAAAAGCCCGTCCGAAGACGAGCTGTACTGTATCATCAAACGGAACTTAAACAAGACCCTGATCGATCATTGAATCGGCAACTTTAACGAATCCTGCGATGTTAGCTCCCTTCACGTAGTCAATGGAACCATCCTCACGTTTTCCATACTTAACACAGGCTTCATGGATAGACACCATGATGCCATGTAAACGCTGATCCACCTCTTCACGTGTCCATGAAAGACGAAGTGAGTTCTGAGACATTTCAAGTCCTGAAGTAGCAACCCCTCCTGCATTTGAAGCTTTTCCTGGTGAGAAGAGCACGCGTGCATTGTGGAATACTTCGATCGCTTCAGGTGTTGAAGGCATGTTTGCACCTTCGGCAACACACTTAACGCCGTTAGAAACAAGAACTTTTGCTTCATCTCCATTCAATTCGTTCTGAGTAGCGCAAGGAAGTGCGATATCACACTTTACCTCCCACGGTCTCTTACCGGCAACGAACTTCGCAGATGGATATTGCTTCACATATTCAGAAATACGACCTCTTTTCACGTTCTTAAGATCCATTACCCATGCAAGCTTTTCAGCATTGATACCTGCCTCATCGTAAATATATCCTTCAGAGTCAGAAAGCGTAACCACTTTTGCTCCAAGCTCGGTCGCTTTCTCACAAGCATACTGGGCAACATTTCCAGATCCCGAAACAGTTACGATTTTACCGGCGAAAGAATCGTTCTTAGTTGCAAGCATTTCTTTAGCGAAATACACGGTACCGTAACCTGTTGCTTCCGGACGGATCAAAGAACCACCCCAGTTACGAGCTTTTCCTGTAAGCACTCCAGTAAATTCGTTGCGGAGACGCTTGTACTGTCCGAACATGTAACCGATCTCACGACCGCCAACACCGATATCCCCCGCAGGAACATCAGTATCAGCACCAATGTGACGAGCCAACTCAGTCATAAATGACTGACAGAATTTCATTACTTCATTATCCGATTTTCCTTTCGGATCAAAATCAGAACCACCTTTACCACCACCCATTGGCAACGTAGTCAATGAGTTCTTAAATATTTGCTCAAACCCGAGGAATTTCAATATTGACAGATTCACTGATGGATGGAAACGAAGACCTCCTTTGTAAGGTCCGATCGCCGAGTTAAACTCAACTCTGTAACCTCTGTTAACCTGCACTTTTCCGTTGTCATCCAACCACGGAACACGGAATATGATTGTTCTTTCCGGCTCAACAATTCTGTCAAGGATCTTTGATTCTTTGTATTTCGGTGTTTCTTCTATCAAAGGAATAACGGCCTCGGCAACTTCATGTACTGCCTGTAAAAATTCAGGTTCGTGACCGTTCTTTGCTCTCACGCGATCCATAAACTCGTCGATCGCTGCTTGATATTTACTTGACATAGAATATGATTTTTTATGAATGAGGCAAAAGTATATATTTTTTTAAGCGAAGGGTCAAAATTCATTCGAATGTTTGGATTCCTGAACGCACTGGCTCAAAAAGGACAATTGAACTTACCTGGCAATTCATTTTTTTGATAGTTTAAATTAGTTTAATTTTACAGTTTTAAGCAACCTTAATATCTACTTTTGCGTTTAGTCAACAAACTTATCATTAAATGAAAAGGTATTTTACTTTATTTTTCGTCTTCTCCGTCTCCTTTTCTTCGTTATCGCAAAGTCTTCCGACAGTCAATCTATGCCTGGGTGAAGATGCTACCGTGTGTCAGGGTCAGCCCGTGGTAATCACGAACTGTAATGGCTCTGGCTCAGGAGCCCCGGCTGCAGGTTTGTTTTTGAATAACCCGACCAATGTAACGTTGTGGGATGATGTTTATTCCGGAGTTGTGAATATCGGCTTTACATTCAATTTCTACAACAGCAATTACACTCAGTGCGTAATTGGATCCAATGGTTTACTTTCATTCGATCTTTCCAAGGCCAATGGTTATTGTGCCTGGGCTTTGGCTACTGCAGGAACAGTCCCTGGTCCTTTTGCTGATTACAGAAACGCTACAATGGGATGTTATCAGGATATTAACCCAGGACTGGGAGGTCAGGTACAGTACCAAACTTTAGGTACTGCGCCGAATAGAATATTTGTGGCCTTGTACAAAGAGATTCCAATGTTCTCATGCGGTAGCTGTTCTTATTTTGCGATATTGCTTTACGAAGGATCAAACAACATCGAGTATCACATTGGTAACAAGCCGAATTGTTCTACTTGGAATGGAGGACTTGCCGTTCAAGCAACTGAGAACGCGGCTGGCAACATCGGACATTTTACACCCGGACGGAACAACACCCAGTGGTTCGTTAATCAGGACGGCAAGCGATATACACCGACAACCCCGAGCAATACTGCAGCTTATACGGTCACAACTATTCCTTATATGCTGGTATCTTCTCCCGGAACAAACCTTCTATGGGGTAATACGCTTGGACAAACTTTTCCCTATAATAACGGTGTATTGAATGTCAATCAAGTTCCACCCGGAACAACCGGTTATTTCCTGACGGGATCAGCTTGTGGTTCAAGCATTGGGTCCATTACACAAGATACGACATGGCTAACGAGAGTCAATTCAACTGTAACAGCCACATCAACTCCTGATATTTGTAGTTCAGGTATTGGAACGGTAACAGCAAACCCAGGTAACGGAACCCCTCCTTTTACTTTCTCCTGGCCGGCATTAGCATCCGGAAATCAAACTGTTAACAACGTTTCAGCTGGAACTTACACTGTTAATATGGTAGATGCCAATGGCTGTCCATCATCGGCTACCGTAACTGTTGGTGACACTCCTGCATCTTTTACCGGTTCTATTACAGTTGTTAGTTGTCCCGGAGGTGCTGACGGAACAGCTACTGCTGTTATGACTCCATCTCTTGGAACCGTCACTTATCAATGGGATGATCCACTTGCTCAGACCACAGCAACCGCAACAGGTCTTGCAGCCGGAAACTATACGTGTACAGTAACATCAACGGTTGGTTGCACAGGTACGGTTAACGTAACTGTAACGGAGATCCCGGCAATGATCGCCAGTATTGAAAGTCAAACTGATGTTACATGTAATTCCGGGAATGACGGTATTATTGATGTTGTCGTATCTCAAGGAACTCCCGGATATACTTATTCGTGGGATAATTCATCATCAACAGCTGACATCGCTTCAGACCTTCCTGCAGGCACACACACAGTTACTATCACTGACGATAACGGCTGTGTAACCTCTGTGACAGGCACAATCGGTGAACCATCACCACTACAAATTACAACGCTGACTGAAGATTCTCAGATCTGCCCGGAAAACACAATCACGCTTAATGTAACAGGATCAGGCGGTTCGAGTCCTTACCTATTTACGTGGTATGAAAATGGTCAGATTGTAGGCACCGGAGCTCAAATAACAGTAGACCCTGTGAATACGAATACACAGTATTGTGTAGTTCTTTCAGAGCAGTGCGGTTCTCCGACAACAGACAGCTGCATGTTGGTATACTTCCCTACCCCTATTGAGCCACAGATGACTCCTAATGTAACTGAAATGTGTACACCGGGAACTTTCACATTCACAAATACATCTGAAAACGGTCAAGAGATCGCTACAATGTTCGTAGAGTTTTCTGAAGGTTCTGTGTACACTCTGAACAGTCTTGACCCTGTAACGGTAACGTTCGACGAACCGATGTTCTACTCAATGGACATGACAGTTACGTCTGTATATGGATGTGTTTATACAAATTCTCATCAGAATATCGTTGAAGTAAAACCTATGCCTACAGCGGATTTTACATTCTCTGCCAATCCGGCGACCATATTTGAAACTGCTGTTATGATGCAGGATCGATCATCATTCGACGTGGTAGAATGGGAATGGTTCAGTCCGGGCTCAAACCCGTCTTACAGTCAGGCCGAAAACCCTACCTTTCAGTTCCCGGAAGGTGAACCTGGTGAATATCCGGTTACACTTCATGTTACAACTGACAATGGCTGTACTGATACGATAACCTACATAATGCAGATCGTTCCGGCAATTCTGTTCTACGCGCCTAATACATTTACACCAGATAATGACGAGTACAACCAGTCCTGGGAGTTTTTTGTATCAGGAATTGACATCTACAACTTCGAGCTCATCATATTCAATCGTTGGGGTGAGATCATCTGGGAAACAAAAGATCCGTTCGTATCATGGGACGGAACTTATGCCGGAGAGATCGTACCACAGGGTACATACACCTGGAGAGCCTGGGTAAAAGATCCCAGGAATGACGACAAGCATGAATTCCAGGGTCACATTAATGTGATACGATAAAGAAAAGATAAGGGAGGTTAGCCTCCCTTATTCATTTGGTATCCTTTTTGACTCTTGCCCGGAAAATTTAGTATGTTTGAAAAAAGAAATCCGATGAGAACAAAACTGATAATAGCAACAGCAGTTGCGACAACACTTGGGATAACAAGTTGTGATGTCCTTGATGAAGCGGCAAAAGTCATCACCACTACTCCAACGAACACTCAGCCGAAATTGACGAATGATGAAGTGATCTCCGGTTTACGTGAGGCACTTAGCGTTGGTATCAAGAATTCAGTAAACCTGACATCTGTAACTGACGGATTCTGGGCAAATACGGAAATCAAGATCCCCTTCCCTGAAGAAGCGATCAAAGTAAAGCAAAAAGCCATGGACTGGGGTTTACAAGGGCAGGTTGACAAGTTTGAGTTGACGATGAACCGAGCAGCTGAAGAGGCAACTAAAGAGGCTCTACCTATCTTTGTGGATGCCATTAAAAGCATGTCTGTTTCAGACGGATTCGCAATCCTCAATGGTGGTGATGGTGCAGCAACGAAGTACCTTAAGGATCAAACTACAGCGAAATTGGTTGCAGCATTTTCACCAAAAGTAGAAGCAGCTATTTCTAAAGTTAAATTAACCGAATATTGGAATCCGATCATCACGAAGTACAATAATGCCATGACTATTACCGGTGGTGAGAAACTTAATCCTGATCTGAATAAATACGTGACAGAACGAGCTGTTTCCGGATTGTTTATTATGGTGGCAAAAGAAGAAAACAAGATCCGCAAAGATCCTGCGGCACGTGTAAGTGATCTATTGCAAAAAGTCTTCGGAAGCATTACAGGAAAATAACATGGAATTTCCTCCTTCGGAACTCGTATTGAACGATAAAGGCCAGGTGTATCATCTTGGCCTTTCTCCTTCTCAGTTAGCTGATACTGTACTATTGGTTGGTGATCAGGATAGAGTATCCATGATTTCATCCTTTTTTGAATCCATTGAACACCGTTCCCAACATCGGGAATTCGTTTGTCACACTGGAATATATCGTGGAAAGCGGATCTCTGCGCTGTCAACCGGAATTGGTACGGACAATATTGACATCACCATCAATGAGCTAGATGCACTGGTAAATATTGATCTGCAATCCCGAAAGGAAAAAGTACATAAAAAATCCCTCAATCTGATCAGGATCGGTACTTGCGGGATCCTACAGCCGGAAATTCCCGTTCACTCTTTTATTCTTTCCACACACGCTTTGGGACTTGACAATGTGGCTCATTTTTATGAGGTCGGTTTCACGGATGAAGAAGGAATGATCCTCAGCGATTTCAACGACCAAACCAATCTGCCTTCAGATATAAGACCATATGTTGTTACCGCGGATCAAGAACTCACCAATACATTGGTCTCCACGAGAACACATGAAGGTATTACCGTTACTTCAAGCGGTTTTTACGGGCCTCAGGGGCGTCAGTTAAGATTGAAAGCATATTCGGCCGACCTCAATGAACAACTTACAAGGTTCAGATCCGGCGAACATGTAGTGACAAACTTTGAGATGGAAAGCTCCGCTCTTTTTGCTTTAGGACGAGTACTCGGACACCGCTGTGCAACGATTTGCCTTGGTGTTGCCAACCGTCCAAAGCTGGAGTTTTCAAAAGGGTATTCATCTGAAATGCTGAGCCTTATACAATACGTACTTGACAGGGTTTAATCCGAACTTACCGGGATTGGTCTATAGATCATATATTTCCCTTTCACAATCGTATTGAAACGAAGTGAGCTGGTCGTCACTTTTTTACCATGTATGGCTGTATTCTGATGGATCAGTTCCACTTCGTTTTCGGAAACAACTTCATTGATAATTGCGGTGTGATGTGTCATCAATTCAGTATAAGTTGATCTTCCGATCTTATACTGGATCTTTACATTTTTGAATTGAATGATATCACCGGGCATAAGACATTCTCCCGGTTTTAATAAACGACCGTACTCGTACATACCATCCCATTTCGCTCCTGTCTCTTCAAGAACATATTTAGCGAGATCCCAGCATTCACCGCGCAAAACCTTTTTCCCCTTCTTTGCTCTTGCAAGGGAAATAATCTCTTCATTCAGCGGATCGATCTCATCACACTGAGCCGATACATTGAGAAATGTAAAGGCAAATGCCATCAATAGAAAAGCTCTCATAGCTCTACTAACGTCAGAAAACAAGAAAATTACATTCGAGCTGCAGTAAGAATACGCGCTGCCTTGTTCGGGTCAAATTTCAACACCGATTCAGAGAAAAGAGAATCTTCATCCAACTGATATTTGACAGTCGCTGAAAAATGAATTGCGGATGGTTTTATTTCATTCACGAGCCGTCTGACATTATTGGCATTCACTCCTCCACCTGCCATGATCTGGATTCTATCTCCCGCATACTGCACCATTCTTTGGAGATTTGGAAAACCAATATCAATATTGCCTGCCATCCCGGAAGATAGTACACGATTCACACCTGCCTCAATCAGTGCATCCAGTGAACGCTGCCATTCTATCGAATCGTCAAAGGCCCTATGAAAAGTTACCTCCATATCTTTTGAAAGTTCAACCATTTTAAATAGCATTTTCCTGTCTACTTCTCCTGCTTCGGTCAGTGCTCCCACAACAACTCCATTTACTCCCAAACGCTCACAATTCGTGATCTCCCTGAAAATGATCTCGCATTCGTCCTCACTGTAATAAAAGCCCCCGGCACGCGGACGGATCAGGACATGTGTTTCTACACCACATGCTAATGCATATTCTATCAAACCAGCAGAAGGAGTTGTTCCTCCCTGCTCCAGGTTCTGACAGAGTTCTATCCTGTCAAAACCCAACGCTCCGGCTGAACGGACAGCTTCAATAGTAGCAGCACACAGTTCGAATTTCATCACTCAGAGAAAATGATCAGTTCATCAATAAATGTCCAGGGCGTATTTCCCTCTCCGGGTTTTCCGACTTCGATCTTATTTTTCGGTTGCACGACAAATTTAAGATACCTGCCTTTGTAATTAAAGTGTCTTATGTACTCTTCCGTCGCTCTCGCTGGATCCATTATATCCATCTTTTTTACACTTTTCCACTTCTTCTTATTCTTTGAATAATACACCTCTACGTTTTCAGGTAAATGGATCCATGAACCGTCATCCTTTAAAAATCCGATCTCAAAACCCTTGATGACAGCCGTTTTACCCAGATCTGCAACAAACTCGATGTGACTCGTATCAAACCCAAGCCATTCATGTCCTTTCCAGGGTCTTGAACCTTTAATACCATCCACCAACGTGAGCGCTCCTTGTCCACTGTACCGAGTATCCGGTTTCGTTACCAACTCAACCGGCAACCCGATAGACGGATGCACTTTGAATTTGAATACTGAAGATTTTTCGAGATTCTCTGAAGAAATTTTGAAGGTGTAATTCACTTGTTTTTCACCACTGGTTCTTTCAAAGAAAAGGCTATCCTTCACAGTTACGATCTGACCACCATTCATGGTTGGCATTTTTTCATCAGACTTTACAAACAGGTCAAAGTGATAATTTGGTTCCCCACTTTTGAAATGAATGCTCAGGCCATTATTCTTCTTAAAGACCTCCATTTTAGGATAGAACAATGCCCTTGAAAAACTCACTCCATACTTCTGTAGTATTGGAATCTGATATCCTACCAGCACTTGTTTAAAATTCTCGAATGACGGTTTTGTCTGACACCACAATGTCTGGGATAAGGCAAGCGCCCTTGGGTAAGTCATGTATTCGAGTTGCTGCATATCCAGGATGTATTCCGTCCAGAGATTCGCCTGGCCTCCGAGGACATAAGCCGCTTCATCCGGCGTCATTCCCGGTGCTACAGGATCAAAGGTGTACACTTTTTCAAGGGGGGTGAATCCACCAATTGCCAAAGGTTCATTTGGGTTTGTACTTTGGTAGTGATCAAAATAACAGTGCGACCCCGGACTCATTACGACGTAATGTTTTTGTTTGGCGGCTTCTATCCCACCTTCAAAACCTCGCCATGACATGACGGTGGCATTAGGGGATAAACCTCCTTCCAGGATCTCATCCCATCCAATCAGTTTTCGTCCCTTTGATGTTAGGTAAGCGTCCATCTGACGGATAAAATAACTCTGCAATTCATGCTCGTCCTTCAGTCCTTGATCCTTAATATTTTTCTGACACTGCCCACACTCCTTCCATCTGGTCTTCGGAGCCTCATCTCCGCCAATGTGGATGTATTCCGATGGAAACAGTTCGAGAACTTCATCCAGCACATCCTGAAGAAAACGGATCGATTCAGGTTTCGAACAAAAAATGTCATCAAACACCCCCCAAAGACCTTCAACGCCTTGCTGCTTTCCATTACAGGAAAGATGAGGATATGCCGCCAGTGCAGCGCGACTATGTCCCGGCATTTCGATCTCCGGAACGATGGTGATGTATCTTTTTTCAGCATAGCGGACAACCTCCTTGATCTCATCCTGGGTATAGAAGCCACCGTATTTTTTTACCTCGTATTTTCTTGGTGAATCTGTGTAATGACCGATCACCGTACTATCTCTCCACGCCCCGACTTCAGTCAGTTTTGGATATTTCCTGATCTCGATCCTCCAACCCTGATCATCAGTGAGATGCCAATGAAAGGTGTTGAATTTATACATCGCCATTAGATCGATGTATCGTTTGACTTCCTCTACCGTGAAGAAATGTCTGGATACATCCAGGTGCAAACCTCTCCATGCAAATTTTGGCTGGTCCTGAAGGAATCCTTTTTTAACATAATATCCTCCATCCTGTTCATGTAAAAGCTGGATCAAAGAATTGACGGCGTAAAAACAGGAAGCATCTGAGCTGTAATTTATTTGGATCCGATCAGCTATCGTTATGCTGTAGTGATCTTTTGGAACATTGACCAGCGGGCGAAAGACCACATGTCTGCCTGCACTGGAAAAAACCACGCGCAATCCATACATTTCAGGTAAGAGTTCTGCAATGTAATCCTTGACATCATCCGGAAGAAACTTAGGATCGATAGAGATTTCACTGTTGATATTGATGCTTCCATCTCCTTCCTGATAAGAGGCTGGTGCAGGAATCACAGGACACTGCCCATGAACAAACTGAAGACAGCACAATACAAGTGCGAAGGAGAATAATCTATTCATGATCCCAATTTAAAGAATATCTCCCGGTGATCCTGCCAATGCAGCAGATCATGTTTTCAAATTTGTCCGCTTTATCTGCGCAATCTGCGGGGAGTATAAGTCTGTTTACATATTCCTTCTGTACTGCCCTCCTACTTCGAACAAAGCCGAAGTGATCTGACCTAAAGAAGCATATTTACACGTCTCCATCAGCTGCTCGAACATGTTTCGGTTCTGAATGGCAGCCTCCTGAACTTTTCCAATTCCTTCCTGTGCTTTAGTTGAATTGGCCTTGTGCAGGTTATCCAGCATACGGATCTGATACTGCTTCTCCTCTTCTGTGGCACGTATCACTTCTTTTGGAAGGATAGTTGGTGAACCTTGAGAACTCAGGAAAGTGTTCACTCCTATGATCGGGAATTCACCGGTATGCTTCAACGTTTCATAATACAACGACTCTTCCTGTATCTTCGAGCGCTGGTACATCGTTTCCATAGCACCCAACACGCCTCCTCTTTCTGTGATCCTGTCAAATTCCAATAATACGGCTTCTTCCACAAGATCAGTCAGTTCTTCAATGATAAAGGATCCCTGAAGCGGATTTTCGTTCTTAGCAAGCCCCAACTCTCGATTGATGATCAGCTGGATCGCCATTGCTCTGCGTACAGATTCCTCTGTCGGCGTCGTGATTGCTTCATCATAGGCATTGGTATGCAGCGAGTTACAGTTGTCGTAAATCGCATACAAGGCTTGAAGTGTCGTACGGATATCGTTGAAGTCGATCTCCTGGGCATGCAATGAACGTCCTGAGGTCTGGATATGGTATTTGAGCATCTGAGCACGTGAGTTGGCTCCGTATTTCTTTGCCAGCGCCTTAGCCCAGATCCTTCTCGCTACACGTCCGATCACCGCATATTCAGGATCGATACCGTTAGAGAAGAAGAATGAAAGGTTCGGACCGAAATCGTTGATATCCATTCCACGGCTCATGTAGTATTCTACATACGTAAATCCATTCGCCAGTGTGAATGCCAGCTGAGTGATCGGATTCGCCCCCGCCTCTGCAATATGATAACCTGAAATAGAAACTGAATAGAAATTACGGACGCCTTTGTCAATAAAGTACTGCTGAACGTCACCCATCAATCGCAATGCGAATTCGGTGGAGAAGATACAGGTGTTCTGGGCCTGATCCTCTTTGAGAATATCTGCCTGAACCGTTCCTCTAACTTGCGTGAGCGTTTCCGCTTTGATCTTTTCGTATACGTCTTGAGGAAGAACCTGATCTCCGGTAACGCCTAACAGCATCAACCCAAGACCATCATTCCCTTCCGGAAGCTCTCCTTGGTAGCGCGGTCTATCAACACCTTTTTGCCTGTAGATCGCTTCGATCTTTGCTTCAACTTCTGCTTCTAACCCGTTGGCTTTGATGTACTTCTCGCAATTCTGATCGATCGCGGCATTCATGAAAAAACCGAGTAACATCGGTGCAGGACCGTTGATCGTCATGGAAACAGAAGTTGCCGGGTGAGATAGATCAAATCCGGAATACAATTTCTTTGCATCATCCAGACAGCAGATCGATACACCTGAGTTTCCGATCTTTCCGTAAATATCCGGACGAAGATCAGGATCGTTCCCGTAAAGTGTTACCGAATCGAATGCAGTTGACAAACGTTTTGCAGGCATACCCAGTGAAACGTAATGGAAACGTTTATTGGTTCTTTCAGGGCCGCCTTCTCCGGCAAACATTCGAGTAGGATCCTCTCCTTCTCTCTTGAAAGGGAACAAGCCAGATGTATACGGGAATTCGCCCGGCACATTTTCCTGTAATGACCAGCGGAGAATATCTCCCCAGCCTTTGTACTTTGGAGTGGCTACCTTTGGAATGTCCAGGTGAGATAAGGATTCCGAATGTGTTTTAATACTCAATACCTTGTCCCTTACCTTGAACTGGAATTCATGATTCTTGTAAAGTCCACGCTTGGTTTCCCACTTCTCCAGAATATCCCAGTTCTTGGGGTCAAAGTTCAACTTTACCTTCTCAAATGTTTCCTGCAAACCTTTGATCAGTCGATCCTTATCTTCAATGGTTGAATTCTGAAGTGTTTCTATGGACTTTTGTAAACCATACAATTGATCCGCCACATTCACCTGTTCATCTACCCATTTATCGTAAGCCCGGTTGTTCTCAGAGATCTCTGAAAGATAGCGTGTTCTGTCCGGTGGGATCACAAAGATCTTTTCCGACATTTCTCTGGTGATCTCGAAAGTGGATACCAGGTCTGCACCGGTCTTGTCAACCACCTTGTCCATGATCACTTTGTAGAGGGAGTTCATTCCCGGATCATTGAACTGAGATGCAATCGTACCATACACAGGCATACTATCCACATCCTGATCCCACAACTGATGGTTGCGTTGGTATTGCTTACGCACATCCCTCAACGCATCCAATGCTCCACGCTTATCGAATTTATTCAATGCGATCACATCTGCAAAATCAAGCATATCGATCTTTTCCAACTGAGTAGCTGCACCGTATTCAGGCGTCATAACATACAGTGAAACATCAGAATGATCCAGGATCTCTGTATCTGACTGACCGATACCGGAAGTCTCCAGAATGATCAGATCGTATTCAGCCACCTTCAAGATATTTATAGCTTCCGAAACGTGCTTTGAAAGCGCCAGGTTTGACTGTCGTGTTGCAAGTGAACGCATGTACACTCGTTCATTTCGGATCGAGTTCATACGGATACGGTCACCCAATAGAGCTCCGCCTGTCTTACGCTTGGAAGGGTCCACAGAGACAACAGCGATACGCTTATCCTTGAAGTCGATCAGGAAGCGGCGAACTAATTCATCCACGAGTGAGGATTTACCGGCACCACCTGTACCTGTAATTCCAAGAACCGGAACCCTACTGTTCCCAGAGAGATTGGCTATTTTCTTCAATTCAGCGGCACTTTCCTCAGGGTAGTTCTCAGCAGCAGAAATAGTACTGGCAATGACCGGAATATTCTTATTCTTCAATTGCGGTACATCCACCTTTACATCTTTACCAACCGGAAAATCACATTTCTGCACCAGATCGTTGATCATTCCCTGGAGCCCCAGAGCACGTCCGTCATCAGGATGATAAATACGAGTGATGCCGTAACCATGTAATTCTTCAATTTCAGAAGGTAAGATAGTTCCACCTCCTCCACCGAAGATCTTTATTTGTGGCGCTCCTTTTTCCTTCAGCAGGTCGTGCATGTATTTGAAATACTCCATGTGTCCTCCCTGATACGAAGTCATCGCGATCGCCTGCACGTCCTCCTGGATCGCACAGTTCACCACTTCTTCCACAGAGCGGTCATGCCCCAGGTGGATCACTTCACATCCGGTAGACTGAATGATCCTTCTCATGATGTTTATCGCAGCATCGTGACCGTCGAACAGCGATGCAGCAGTTACGATACGAACTTTATTTACAGGCTTGTAGGGCTCCACTTTTTCCATGGGGTCTTTTGTCTATTTTTTAGCGATGTAAATTTAGTAAAATACTGTTAATTCAAGGCTGAACGAATGATGCGATTCAACTCAATAATGAAGGTATTATCTACCCCATCATCATGATACAGGAGTCCTTAATTCAGGGTATTTACTATCTTTCGACAAAAGAAGTAATTATGAAAAAGCTAGCCTTTGCCCTTTTGATCCTTATAACAGCCTGTTCACCAAGTAATGAGAAAACAGAATCTGAATCTCAGGAAGGCAAGACTTCCATTTCTTCAACGGATGCAAAAGACTGGTTAATGAAAGTCATTCCTGCATTCTTTGAGAGCACAGAGATGGACCTTACAACTATTGCAACCCCTGAATATGCGGAATACAAGTCGGACGCTATGAACATACTTTACGGCGATCTAACTATACCTATGTTCGAGAAGAAGTGGAAGGGCAAATACGATGTGTCGGATGATGCTGTTGGCAAGGCTTTCCTAATCGATGCACAGGATTATGTCAAGATCGAAGTGGACAAATGCGAGCTGATCGAGGAAAATGAAAAGCAAACAACTTTTAATGTTGTGCTAGTGGACAAGGCTATGAAAATGGAGGTTAAGAGAACCATCGAAGTGGTGCCTTTTGAAGGGTCGTTCAGGATCAGTAATGTTAAATAAATACAAATCGTTTTTCAGCATTCAACTTGATCCATAATAAGCGGGTCTTTTAATGGTTAACCGAGTAAAGCGAACCTAATGAATAAAAGACTGGCAATCATATTATCTACATCCTATTCGATCCTGCTGCTTCCGCTTATAGCTATGCTTTTCTCTGAGGAAGTCGTCTGGGATATTTTTGATTTTCTGGTTGCCGGGATACTCCTGACAACAACGGCTTTGTTGGTCGAGATCGTTCTTCGGAACGTCATCTCACCTCGAAACCGATTCATTGTACTGGGAATAGCATTCGGATCATTGATCCTTGTCTGGGCTGAACTTGCCGTTGGGATTTTCGGTTCACCAATAGCAGGAAATTAGAACGCCATGACTGGAATGTTCCCGGACTACTTCTGGTTAATGATCTTCAAATTGATCGTTATTGTATCCTTTACTGTAGCTATCGTTTTTGCATTTCTAGAAACAACAAGAATCCGTTATGCAGACGAATTCTTCAGGCCACTTGCTGCCATTCTTTTAGTCCCTTTGTCACTATTTTTGGCGCTTTACAGCGTTCGTATATTCGGTCTTTATGTTGAGCTATTCCTACTTTCATTGTCCATTCTAACGATCCTGTTTTTTATCAGGAAACGATTTAAAAAATGACAAGTGGAGGCCTTATCAGGCTGACTATGAAAACTACTGCAATCTCTTTATGGAAAAGGATTAGTTAAACAGTTCCGACATCACCTCCCCATCTGAAGAATTTTGCAGATGCATCAGCTCTGAAATTGTAGCGTGAATATCTATCAATGAACGTGGTGTGCTGACCACACCACCCTTTTTAAAATCCGGTCCAACAGCAAAGAACATGATGTGACGACAGCCTTCGCATCCATCTCCATGTCCAGTAAAATCAGATGTGTGCCTGCCGTGGTCATTGGTCACAAAGAGTGTTGTTTTATTAGCCATTTCCGGATCAGCCTGAATAGCACTCCAGATACTGTTGATGTAAGAGTCCGTTTTTACTATCCCCTGACAATACATATTCCAGTCACCTGCATGTCCATAATAATCGGGGTCTTTAAAGTTGATGAGCAGCAATCGGGGTGTTTTCGTTTGGATCACATTAAGCGCATTAACGTAGGTTACAGAATCTTCACGGTAACCGCTTCCCCAGCCGCTGACACCACAATCGATCATGGGTAGATAATGATTTTTCCAGTTCGGCTCATCTGTGTTCCCGAGCACAGCAAGTTTGTCCTTACTGGCAACGATCCATGCCGACTGGTAGATGGAGTTATGTTGTGAGATCCAGTCCTGAAAAAAAGAATGTTTTTTAGGATAATCGAGCCCGGTATTATCCAGGTCGTCATATTCTCCTGTTGTAACTGCCGCGTGTCCATTAACTGTATTCGTGATTCCGTGGTTATAAAAGGTGCTATTTACAACACCCTCTTGAGCCATGCTATCAGCAAGGAAGGGAATGTATTGATGAGACGCATCTCCCCATGTTTCACTGTAACGCGCGCCATCAACAAGAACTATCACAATGTATTTCGTCTTGTATTCGCGGAAAGGAACCTTATCATTATCGCAACCTGCGAATGATACAAGTGCAACCAGCAACAGTAGTCGAATTTGGAAACGCATGAAGTAAATATAGATGAAAACAGGCTTCATCTATAATCCAAAAACAATTCTTCAGAGAAATTGCAATAACCATCAAAACTTGATTGTTCTTAACAATTCAGAAAACTGACCAATGTCATTTTTCATCAAGTCTAAGACAGGTAATTTCACCTTCAAAGCCTGTGACTCATGCAAAACCAATTTACGATCCCGTTCAACGCGCTGCATAAGGATGATGTTGCCATCGTCGGCGGAAAGAATGCTTCCCTCGGTGAAATGTTCAACAACCTGAATCCTTTGGGTATACGCATTCCCGATGGTTTTGCAACGACAGCCGAAGCATTCCGTTCCTTTATAAAGGAAAACGGCATTGACACACAGATCAAGTCGCTTCTGGATTCAGTTGATACGGTGAACTACTCTAACTTGAATGACATTTCAAAACAGACCAAGGAACTTGTATTGAATGCTGGTTTTTCGGATGAATTCAAAGATCAGATCAGAACCGCATACAAGGATCTTTGTACGAAACACGGAAGAGAGCTGGACGTTGCCGTAAGAAGCAGTGCCACAGCTGAGGATCTTCCAACAGCGAGTTTTGCAGGACAACATGAGTCTTTTCTTAATATCCGTGGAGAGGAAAATGTGATCCATGCCGTACAACGCTGTTATGCCTCTCTCTACAATGCCAGGGCGATCAAGTACCGCATCGATAACGGCTTCGAGCATGAAAAAGTGGCACTTTCCGCAGGCGTTCAGTTAATGGTCAGATCGGATATTTCCGGTTCCGGCGTCATGTTTACTATCGATCCCGATTCAGGATTCTCCAATGTGGTGGTGATCACAGGCTGTTGGGGACTCGGCGAGAACATCGTTCAGGGAGCAGTTACGCCTGATGAGTTTCACCTGTTCAAACCTTCGATCGGCATACAGAAGCGATGTATCATTTCTAAAAAACTGGGATCAAAAAGCAGAACACTTGTCTATGCAGACAACGGAGGCACGGTAAATACCGATACACCAGCAGAGAAACAAAGACACTATACACTCTCCGACATGGAGATCGAGACCCTTGGCAAGTGGGCGGTAAAGATCGAGGAACATTACGGAATGCCTATGGACATCGAATGGGCAAAAGACGGCAACACAGGGGAATTGTATATCGTCCAGGCAAGACCGGAAACAGTACATTCAGCTAAAGAGCAACTCATTCGAAAAGAGTACACGATCAAAACAAAAGGCAAGACACTTGTTTCCGGAAATGCGGTTGGGACTGGCATTACATCAGGAATAGCGAAGGTGTTATCCTCACCTGCTGATTCCGATAAATTGAATGAAGGAGAAGTTTTAGTGACAGATATCACCAATCCCGACTGGGACCCTATCATGAAAAAAGCCGCAGCGATTATCACCAATAAAGGCGGCCGTACCAGTCACGCTGCAATTGTGGCCAGAGAACTTGGGGCGCTTGCGATCGTTGGAGCGTCCGGTGCCACAGTCCAGATAAAGGATGGTGATCTGATCACGGTCGACAACTCTCAGGGGAAGGAAGGATTTGTGTACCAGGGAAAATCCGATTGGACGGTGGAAGAACTGGATCTCCGCGGTATCCGCCTTCCGAAGACACTACCGATGCTCATTCTGGCTGATCCGGATAAAGCATACATGTATTCTTTCTTTCCAAACCAGGGAGTTGGTCTGATGCGCCTGGAATTCGTTATCAACAATGTGATCCGTATTCACCCAATGGCATTAGTGAATTTTGATTCCTTAAACGACCTGAACGCGAAAAAGGAGATCGAAGAGCTCACCCTTAACTATTCTGATAAAAAAGAATATTTCATTGATAAACTCGCACAAGCTGTAGGAACGATCGCAGCCGCATTTTACCCGAAACAGGTGATCGTGCGGATGAGTGATTTTAAATCCAACGAATACCGGGACCTTATCGGGGGTGTAGAATTCGAAGCTTTCGAAGAGAATCCGATGATCGGCTTCCGAGGAGCTTCACGCTACTACAATGAACGGTATAAGAAAGGTTTCCAACTCGAATGCGAGGCGATGAGACGAGTGCGGAATGAAATGGGTTTAACCAATGTGAAGCTGATGATTCCTTTCTGCAGAACTATAGATGAAGGCCGGAAGGTTGTTTCACTGATGGGAGAATATGGCCTTAAGCGTGGTGAAAATTCACTGGAGATCTATGTGATGGCGGAGATCCCAAGTAACGTGATTCTAGCAGAAGAATTTGCCGGCATATTTGACGGTTTTTCAATTGGCTCGAACGACCTTACACAGTTGACATTGGGAATTGATCGAGACTCTTCCATTATCAGTTCCTTGTTCGACGAAAACAACGCAGCTGTGAAGTGGATGATCGAAAAGGTAGTGATGAGTGCCCACCTTAAGGGAGCGAAGATCGGCTTGTGCGGACAGGCGCCAAGCGACTACCCTGAATTCGCAAAGTTTCTTATCAATTTAGGTATAGATAGTATCTCATTTAATCCGGATGCCTTGTTAAAAGGTATTGAGAATATGTATGCAGCAGAAAACAAATAAGTACCTTGCCGACAGAAATTGCAATTAATGAGTAATTCTGTCTACCCTTGCCTTTGGTTTGATACACA
>Ga0315904_10000740_pt1 | contig 51908 bp, 59 predicted proteins | sample LakEriMetagenome_6_FD_203529 | JGI IMG/M metagenome (GOLD analysis project Ga0315904, IMG submission 203529) | Freshwater fungal communities from buoy surface, Lake Erie, Ohio, United States - Buoy 12 MA120 | ecosystem: Environmental > Aquatic > Freshwater > Lake | place: USA: Lake Erie, Ohio...
CCAGCACGTTCACGCCGTTCACCGGTACGCAGCTAGTACCCAACCCCAACACGCTGGCAAACACACAGGGTGTGTGGTCAATCAGTGACGCTGCCTATTGGATGTCGCAGAACAAGTGGCCCATGCCACCGAACTACCCGTTGCAGTCGCTGCGGTTTAACAGCGCGGATAGCACTTTTTTAAACAGGACGCCTGCTAGTGCTGGAAATAGGCGAATCTCCACATTAAGTTTTTGGGTAAAAAGGTCCACGCTTTCAGTTCTTATGTACCCGTTTGCTGCTGGCGCAGACCGTTTGACTTTTACTGCTAATGATCAACTTGAATTTACCTTGGGCGGTGGCGGCGGCGCGGCTATTACTACAACGCAGGTATTTAGAGATGTTTCTTCGTGGTATCACATAGTTATTGCCCTTGATACCACTCAAGCAACTGCTTCAGATAGGATAAAGATGTACGTCAACGGTTTGCAAATAACAGCTTTTGCAACCGCCACATACCCAATTCAAAATTACGACCCTCCAGCTTGGAATAATGCTTCAATTCATTATGTCGGTCGCGGCGGTACGACATATTTCAACGGCTACATGACTGATATGAATTTTATCGACGGTCAAGCCCTAACCCCATCGTCCTTCGGTGCAAACGACCCCAACACCGGAGTCTGGTCGCCTGTGCCTTACAGCGGCACTTACGGCACCAACGGCTTTCGTCTGTCTTTCCAAGATAACACAGGCACGACTGCAACTACGTTGGGCAAGGACTACAGCGGCAACGGCAACAACTGGACACCGAACAACTTTTCAGTGGCAGCAGGCTCTGGCAACGACAGCCTGACTGATACGCCTACCAACTGGGGCATCGACTACGGCAACGGCGGCGAGGTGCGGGGGAACTATTGCACTGTGAACCCATTAAGCCTAGTTCCTAACGCTGCTGGGTACAACAACATCACGAACGGAAATCTGGACACTATTGCTCCAACGGGAGATACCGCTGGCGTTAGCAATATTGGCACGTTTGCCGTGTCTACAGGAAAATGGTATTGGGAAGCTACGTATTATCAGAACACCGCAACTGGATACAACCCGGCCATAGGAATCAGCGTCCTTAACAGTTCGACTGGGATGCTGGTTTACCAGATAGACGGAAACAAAAACAATTCAGGGTCTACGTCTGCATATGGAGCGACGTTTACAACAAACGACGTGATCGGTGTCGCGTTGAACATGGATGCAGGAACTCTGACTTTTTATAAGAACGGAGTAAGCCAAGGAACCGCGTTTACTGGAATTACAGGCCAGTATTTCCCGTTTTTTCTTATGAATCGAACCGGTACCGCAAGCTCTGGCTGGTACACCAACTTTGGCCAGCGCCCGTTCGCCTACACCGCGCCATCTGGCTTCAAAGCACTGAACACGCAGAACCTGCCAACGCCAGCGGTGGGGGCGACAAGTACAACCCTTGCTGATGATTACTTCAACATTGCTTTATACACTGGTAACGGTACTGCTATAGGTTCTGGTGGTAAGGCAGTAACAGGTATCGGTTTCCAGCCTGATTTTGTGTGGATTAAAGGCCGTTCTGGTGCAACAGATCACGGCTTATATGATGCTGTTCGCGGTACAACAAAGCAGTTAGAAAGCAATACTACCGACGCTGAAACCACGCAATCTGAAGGTTTGACTACTTTTGGTTCTGACGGATTTACTGTTGGGTCATTAGCTCAACTAAATACTAATGCAGCAACTTATGTCGGATGGGCATGGAAAGCCAACGGCACAGGCGTATCCAACACCGCAGGCTCGATCACCAGCACGGTCAGCGCGAACACGACGGCTGGGTTTTCTGTGGTGACTTGGACGGGTAACGGAAGTAACTCAGATCAGACTGTGGGTACAGGACTATCTACAGCGCTTGACTTCATCATCACAAAGCCCAGAGACACAGGCGCTGGAACAGATTCGTGGCTGGTGTATACATCTGCAATAACCCTTAACCAAAATGAGTGTTTAATTTTAAATAGCACAGCAGCAAAATCAACGACCATTGACCAAGGAACGCCAAGCAGAGGCGCTACGGCAGGATTGCTTTTGCTGCGAGCAGGGACAGGGGCCGGTGTCAACAATCAGAATCTAAACAAGAGCGGCATCAGGTACGTTTCATATTGCTTCCACCAAGTCGCAGGCTTCTCCAAGTTCGGCAGCTACACCGGCAACGGCAGCACTGACGGCCCGTTTGTGTACTGTGGGTTTAGGCCGCGTTATGTCATGGTAAAGCGAACCGACGCGATAGAGCAATGGTTGCTGTATGACACGGCAAGAAATCCGTATAACCTAGTCAACTTAGCTTTGGCTGCAAATAGTAGCGCCGCAGAGGCCACAACAACGACTAACGCGCCTGATCTTTTATCGAACGGGTTTAAGTGGCGCGGCAGTGATGCGGCGACAAACGCATCAGGCGGCACATACATTTACATGGCCTTCGCAGAATCGCCGTTTAACTACAGCCGTGCGAGGTAAGCGATGTGGACCCGATCACTATTGCTGCCGCGTTTAAAGCGGCAACGACTGCGATAGAACTGGCAAAGAAGGGCATAGCGTTTTACAAAGAAGTTAAGAGTACGGCGGGAGAGGTAGGCGGGGTTCTGAAAGACTTGAAAGAGCAGTACCACAAGATAGTCAGCCCCTCCCCTGAACAGACCAAGCAGTACAACGAAGAAGTAAAGCGGGTGCAAGAAGTTGCTAAGGCCAACCCGCATGATGCGTTAAATGACATCTGGGATCAGCTAGGCGTTTTTGTTGACCAGTACGACGTGATGGTCAAGGCTTACATAGCGTCGGAGACCTCTGCCAAAGTGCTGTACAAGGGCGATGTGTCGTTGGGTAGGAGGGCGCTGGAGCGCTTGAAGTTGCGTCATCAGCTGGACTATATGCTGACAGAAGTGCGGGAGCAGATGGTGTATAACGCCCCGCCAGAGCTAGGCGATCTGTGGACCCGGTTTGAGAAGATGTGGACGCAGATCAACGAAGAGCAGAACATAGCGCTACAGGAGGAACTGCGCAAAGGGCAGGTACTAGCATGGCGACGCAGAAAGGCGGTAAACCAGCTAAAGGCGCTGGCAACATGGATTGGAGCAATCCTGTTCGTAGCAATATGGATGTGGGGCGTTCTAATTCTAATAAGGACGAGTCGGACGTATCAATTGTTATGGTCCTCTGCCTAGCCATTATGGCTTTGACTTTCGTAGTGGCAATACCTTTGCTCGGGATGGCGTATGCGGAAATGACGGCTATGACTAACATAGCAGTGGAACAGATCAAGATTATGCGAGAAGAAACCCGCAAGACGCGGGAGTTACGGGCCAAGATTTTAATGGGGATGGAGGAATAGATGCTTACACTTTTGTCAACGCTTATCTCGTTCCTAATGGGCGGTTTGCCTAAGATTCTGGACTTCTTCCAAGACCGTGTTGATAAGTCCCACGAGCTAACGCTGGCCAAGATGCAGACCGAACGCGAGATGCAGCTACTAGCTGCTGGCTATGCTGCACAGCAAAAAATAGAAGAGATCAAGCTAGACGAAATCCGTACCGAGACTGCCTCCCAAGAGAAGCAAAGCCTAATCGCTGCGCAGCAGGCCGAGATGGAGATGGTCTATAAGCACGACATGAGCTTGAACGAGGGCACGTCCCAGTGGATGAAGAACCTCCGGGCGGGTGTAAGGCCCATCATTACATTTGGCTTCTTTTTCCTGCTGGTCTTTGTTGACGTTGGGCTGTTCGCCTATGGTTGGCACCGTGGTACCGACTTCAAGGAACTAGCTGAAATGCTCTGGGATGCTGAAACTCAGGCGCTGTTTGCTTCGATCATAGCGTTCCACTTTGGTGGTAGAGCCTTCGGGAAGTAATCATGCCTATTAGCAAAAAGGCACTTAAAATGATCGCCCACCACGAGGGGGTGCGGACTAAACCGTACCAGTGCCCAGCCAAGCTTTGGACCATCGGGGTGGGGCATGTGATCGACCCCAACCACGCCAAGATACCAGTAGAAGAAAGGGCAAAATTACCCTGCCCACCGGGCTGGAACCGCACGTTTACTATGGAGGAAGTGGATGCTATCCTTGCAAAAGACCTTGAGAGATTTGAGCGCGGAGTACTTAAATTTTGTCCTGCTGCTGGCTCTCGTCAAGGCTGGCTCGACGCTCTGGTCAGCTTTAGCTTCAATGTAGGGCTGGGCACGTTACAGCGTAGCACATTACGGCAGAAATTTAATCGCGGTGACTACGCCGGTGCAGCAGATGAGTTTTTGAAATACACCAAAGCCGCTGGCAAAGTGCTTAAAGGTTTGGTCAACAGGCGCAACGATGAGCGTGCGCTCTTTCTAAGTTAAGGGGCTGCGATGCCAAGTACATATTCACCAGACTTACGACTTGAGTTAATCGCCAACGGCGAGAAGACCGGTACGTGGGGCACCATTACCAACATTAACCTTGGTGATCTGCTTGAAGATGCAATTGCTGGTGTTGCTACAGTAGCCACATCCTCGGCGGCGCAAGCCTTGACGGTTAACAACGGTGCGGTTGATCAGGCGCGCTGTTCCGTGCTTTCTTTATCTACCGTAGCCGCATCTAACTTTGCGGTGTACGTCCCGCCGGTGCCAAAGCTCTACGTAGTTAAGAACGCCGATACTACCTACAACTTAACGCTTTATGTCAGCACCATCGCAGGCAACACAACCGCAGCGGGTTCAGGTGTAACACTTCCTCCGGGTAGATCAGCGCTGCTACGCAGTGACGGTACTAATATTGTTGACCAAGTTAACTACATTAGCAGTAGCTTAACCACCGGGGGCAACCTCACTGTTGGTGGGAATTTTTCTGTTACTGGCACGGCTACGCTAAGCGCAAACCCTACGCTGGCTTTACAAGCTGCAACTAAACAGTATGTGGATAGCATAGTAGCCGGTGGGTTCCCATCAGGCGGCATCATTATGTGGTCTGGCTCTGTTGCATCTATTCCTGCTGGTTGGTTGTTATGTAACGGTACAAGCGGCACACCTGACTTGCGGGATAGATTTATTGTTGGTGCAGGTAATACCTACGCTGTAGGTGCAACGGGTGGTAGTGCAAATGCGATTGTAGTTAGTCACACCCACAGTGTTAGCTCTAGCGTTAGCGATCCGGGCCACCAGCACGTACAAAACTTTAATAACACCGCTTCAGGTAATACTGTTGCTAATCTTGGTGCGGGTAGTACTGTTACAGGTTACGTACCTAGTTCTGGTGGCGCAGCTACTACTAAACAGGTTCTTACCGATTCTTCTACAACAGGCATCAGTGTTAGCACTTCGATTAGCTCAACAGGCTCGTCAGGCACCAATGCAAACCTGCCGCCGTACTACGCACTTTGCTTCATCATGAAAGCTTAAGGAGCAGTAAATGCCCTTACAGAAACTTCAGTTTCGCCCCGGCGTAAACCGAGAAGGTACGACGCTCGCCAACGAGGGTGGTTGGTTTGAGTGCGACAAAGTTAGGTTTCGCTCTGGCTACCCAGAAAAAATTGGTGGTTGGGCTGCGCTGACTTACACGCGGTACCTAGGCATATGCCGTTCGTTGTGGAACTGGATCACGCTAAAAGGCTACAACCTGCTGGGCGTCGGTACTAACCTGAAGTTCTATATCGAGAACGGTGGCGTCTATTACGACATCACGCCGATTGGGGATATCACTAACCCCATGACCAACAACCCGTTTGCCACCGCTTACTCGCTTTTATCTTCTGGGATCTCCGCTACAGCAACTACTATTCCTGTGGTGAGCGCAACGACCTTCCCTGTTACTGGCGGCTACATCAAGATTGACTCGGAAGAAATCCGTTTTGCCAGTAAGTCGGGCAACGATCTGGTTGGTTGCACACGTGGTGTCAATGGCACAACCGCCGCTACACACTCTGTGTCTGCTCCTGTTGGGTGCGCTACTTTGACGGTAACAGACTCTGGGCATGTGACGGAAACCAACAGCTTTGTGGACTACACCAGTGTAGCTACGTTTGGCCCGTTTACAGCAACGCTGATGAATTCAAATGCCACAACGCATGTGCCAAGCTTTCAGATGACGTATCTGGAGCCAAACAAATACACCATCACTGTTACTGACCAAGACCCAAACAGCGTAACTTACGGACAGTACATTTATTCGACTTCTGCTACTTCGGGTGGCGGGGCCGCAGTTCGTGCTGATTATGAGATCGATGCTGGTCTGGACATTTTCAGCTTTGGTACTGGTTGGGGTACGGGGCCTTGGTCACGCGGCTCTTGGGGTTCAGGCTACTCTGATGCGTCTGGCGGCATTGGTCTGCAGCTTCGCCTGTGGAGCCAAGCCAACTTTGGTGAAGTTTTGCTGTTTGCCCCGCGCAACGGTCCTATTTACTACTGGGCTCCGGGCGGTGCCGGGACGCCTGACTTTTCGACCCGTGGTGTGCAGGTGACGGGTACTGAAGTGCCGGACCAAGTTAATCTTATTATGGTCTCTGATGCTACGCGCATCTGTATAGCGTTTGGCGCAACGTCTTATTCCTTTGATACACCCGCAGATACGTTTGACCCGATGCTGGTTCGCTGGTCTGTACAAGAGGACTACACTGACTGGTTGCCCGCAGTGACTAACCAAGCAGGTAGTTACAGACTGTCGCACGGCTCGTTTATTGTCGGCGCTCTGCAGACTCGTCAAGAGATTCTGGTCTGGACGGATTCATCCATCTACTCCATGCAGTACCTCGGCGCTCCTTATGTCTGGGGCTTCACTCTCCTTGCGGACAACATCTCCATCATTGGTCCCAACGCGATGGCCACCGCTGCTGGTGTAACGTACTGGATGGGTTCGGATAAGTTCTACATCTACTCCGGTCGTGTCGAGACGCTCCCCTGCTCCCTGCGCCAGTATGTGTTTGAGGACATTAACTTTAACCAGTCTTTCCAGTTTTTTGCCGGTACCAACGAGGGCTACAGCGAGGTTTGGTGGTTCTACTGCTCGTCCAACAGCACAGTGATTGACCGCTACGTCATATTTAATTATCTGGATCGGGTCTGGTACTACGGCACTATGGACCGCACTGCTTGGTTGGACAGCCCCCTGCGCGAGTTTCCGCAAGCAGCAACGCTTAATAATCTGATCGTGTACCACGAAGCGGCGGTTGACGACGGTACTACCAACCCGCCAAGCCCAATTAACTCGTACATCCAGTCGTCGGACTTTGATATTGGGGACGGGCATAACTACGGCTTTGTGTGGCAGATCGTGCCGGATATTACATTTGATGGGTCTACTACACCAGCGCCTAAATTCCCCGCAGTAGACTTTATTGTGCGCCCACGACAAAACCCCGGCGCTGCTTATGGTTCGGCAGACGCGCCTTCTGTTACTGCTACCACATCTTATGCGCAGCGTAGTACGTACAACGTGCAGCAGTTTACTGAGTTAGTTAACACACGCATTCGTGGGCGACAGATGGCTTTCAAGATTGAGTGCAACTCGCTAGGTACGCAGTGGCAGTTGGGCACTCCTCGTATTAACGTGCGTCCGGATGGTCGGAGATGACATCTTTTACACAAGTTATTACAACTGAGGAGTCTTCGCTTACCCAAGTGAAGTCGCCAACGCTGCCGCTTGCACCTGTGCAGTATCACCAGCAGTACCAAGACCAGCTAAACAATATCCTGCGTCTATACTTTAATCAGGTTGATGCGCTAATCAGCCAGCTTCGAGTAGGTTACTTAAATACGCTGGCGCTGCCTAACGGTGCGTTTTATCAGGACGGTGTGACTACGCTGGTTACGAACATAACGGGGCCGTCTAACCCACCTAATGGCGGCACAATTACCGTTACATCCACCGCAGATTTTGTTGTAACTACTGGTGGCGTCATTATTGGTACCGAGATTATCAGCTACACCGGCAAAACTCCTACAACGTTTACCGGCATTACTCGCGGAGCTTATGGTTCCACCGCCGCTGCACATTCTCCGGGAGCGTACGTTACTGAAGCGCAAACTTTGGCGTCAGCATCCGTCGCTGCTCCTTTGGCACTTCTTTCGACTACAAGCAGTAACGGTGTGGCGCTAGACGCTACTGACAAGACAAAGATAGTTTTCTCAACCGCTGGGTACTACAACATCCAGTTCAGCATTCAGATGCTGACGTTTGATAACACGATTGATAACGTAACGATATGGTTCAGGCTTAATGGTGTAGATATTCCATATAGCGCGGGTATTGCTACGGTTCCTGCTATCCACGGCGGCAATCCGGGGACGGCCATCATTTCTTGGAACCTTGTACAGCCTGTAAATGCCGGAGATTACATCCAGCTTTTGTTTGCATCTAACACAGGGAATACGGTTGCTGCGACTTACCCGCCGGGAGTTAGCCCAACGCACCCGGTGTCCCCATCTATTATCGTAACAGCAACATTTACGTCGGCACTGTAGCCTTTGTTTACGGACGATGAAATGGTAGACTTTGACAAATTTTTAGGAATGAGGTAGCCATGAGCCTCCACCATCTAGCACAGCATGTTCAGAACAAAGGACGTGGGGAGGATTCGGTCCTTGTTCACATGACCCCGGCAGAAGTCGGCGGTCTTCAAGCGCTTGCTATGTCCCACGGTGGGACACTCACAGTCAACCCCGACACCGGCCTGCCTGAAGCGGGTTTTTTGTCGTCACTTCTCCCCACGCTAATTGGTGCTGGTTTGACCATTGCCTCGGGTGGCGCACTGTCCCCGCTAATGGCGGCGGGTATTACGGGTGTTGGCTATGGGCTGGCTACGGGTGATCTAGGTAAAGGTTTGATGGCAGGTCTAGGCGCTTACGGTGGTGCAGGTCTTGGTGCGGGTTTGACGGCTGCGGGAGCTAATGCAGCAGGTGCCAGTACAGCGTCTGGCCTTTTGGGGGAAGGTGGCAAACTTGCTGCGGGTGTTACTCCTGAGATGTATGCGGCGCAGGTTACAGCCGCACAGAACGCCGCCACTACGCCTTGGGCACTTTCTAATTTTTCAACTGCAGGCCAAGGTCTGAGCGCATTGGGCACCGAAGGTGGCCGCGCTGCTTTTATGAGCGGCATGTCTTCCCAAGCACCTTACGCGGGTCTGGCTGGTGGTGCAGGGCTACTAGGCGCTTTGACTCCAGAAGCCACACGTTTGGGTGGCGGCACACAAAAAGCGCTGATTCGCCCATATACCTACGAGCGTACACAAAACCCCGAAGCCTATGCGCCAAGTCCCACCGTTTATTCCGGTCAGCCTTTCCGTTCCAGCGAACAAAACTACTTCACCGACAAGTACACCGCGCTGTCTCCCTATGCCGCGCCGGGTCCTGAATATGCCGCTGGCGGTTTAACCGCGCTGGCAGTAGGCGGTCCGATTGAAACCATGTCAGCTATGAATGCCGTTGGGCAAAACATGGGGTATCCGCAGTCTCAGTTCCAGACGGATATTTATAGCAACCCCGGCACACAACGCCCAGAGGTAATGAACATGATTGCACCTTCTGGTGATGTACCGGTTGACCCGTACACGGGCGAACAGAAGTTTGCGCATGGTGGTGAAACGCATCTTGGTGACTATTCTGATGGCGGTCGTCTTCTGAAAGGACCCGGCGATGGCATTAGCGATTCGATCCCTGCTGTTATTGGTGGCAAGCGGCCTGCTCGCTTGGCTGATGGTGAATTTGTTATCCCTGCACGCATCGTGTCAGAACTCGGAAACGGAAGCACAGACGCGGGAGCCAGAAAACTCTACGCCATGATGGACCGCGTGCAGAAAGCCAGAAAGAAAAGTGTCGGAAAAGAAAGAGTAGCTGTTGATAGTAAAGCAGAGAAGTTACTCCCCGCATGATCGAGGTATCGGCAGTACCAACAGAATACATAAACGTCTGCTGGCCACAAGTTGAAGAGTATCTGGAAGGGGCTGCGAAGTACACGCATGGTAGGTATACGGTTGGTAATATCTACGACAGGATTGTGGAAGACGGGTATCAGTTGTGGGTGGCGTTTGAGGGTGACGTAATACTTGGCGCGGTGGTGACGAACGTGCTGGTCTACCCACAGAAAAAAGTTTTGGCAATGCCGTACTGTGGCGGCGTGGAATTACACAGATGGAAAGACCCGATGCTGGCGCTACTTAGAAAGTTTGCAGCGCAGATTGGATGTGAAGCAATAGAAGCAACTGCCCGCAAGGGTTGGGCAAAAGTATTTAAAGACGACGGATATAAAGAACAGTGGGTGACTTTCGAGTTGCCGCTACAAGGAGCAGGAAATGGGTAAGGACTCTCCACCACCGCAGCCAACAAGCCAAACAGTAACCAATACGTCTATTCCTGAGTATGCACGGCCTTATGTCGAGCGCATGCTTGGCAAAGCGGAAGCACTTTCTGAAACGCCATACCAGCCATATAAAGGCGAGCGGATTGCTGGCTTCACCCCCATGCAGCAGCAGGCGTTTGAAGGCATACAGAACTTACAGACCGCGCCGCAGCTAGGACAAGCGTCTGGTTTGGCCGGATTGGCGGGTCTTGGCTCCTTGGGTGCCGGGATGCAGTATCAACGTATGGCGACGGACCCCGCGCAGATGCAGGCTTGGATGTCGCCGTACCAGCAAGCGGTAACGGATATTGGTCTGCGTGAGGCTCGCAGACAGTCTGATATTTCCGGCCTTCAGGCCGCAGGCCAAGCCGCTCGTGCGGGGGCTTTTGGTGGTTCACGGTTTGGTCTACAAGAAGCCGAGCGCCAGCGTAACTTGTCTCAGCAACAAGCCGACATTCAGGCTAAAGGCTCTCAAGCTGCGTTTGATGCCGCACGTCAGGCACAGCAGTTTGGTTCCACGCTGGGTCTTCAGGGTATGGGTCAGGCGGGGCAAGCCGCAGCTACGTTGGGACAGTTGGGCACCGCACAGTTTGGCCAGCAGAAAGACATCATCAACGCCATGCAGAACGCTGGCGCTATGCAGCGTGACCTTGAGCAACAGCGACTACAACAGCAGTACCAAGACTTCTTGAACCAGCGCGGCTACCCACAACAGCAACTGGCATTTATGTCGGACATGCTCCGTGGCCTGCCGCTGTCTCAGTCTGCACAACAGATGTATCAGGCTCCGCCCTCCATGCTGTCGCAAGCAGCAGGTCTGGGCTTTTTGGGTAAAGGTCTGGGGATGTTTGCCGAAGGTGGCGAAGTGGATTCAAGCTCGGCTGGATTGGCCGATCTGGCGCTGATGCGCATGAGCGAGGACTAAGATGATCGATCAAAATCTGAAGCGCCGTATGGAGTTGATGTCGCCCCGCGACTTGAAGCAGTTTGCTCTTCTCCATAAAAACGATCCGTTCGTTGTGTCGATGGCGGTGGATATTGACAACACCCGCAAAGCCGCGCAGCGCCAGCAAGCTATGCAGATGGCGTCAGCCAGCCAAGGACAGCCCCCGGTAGTAGACCAGAACATAGCTGCAATCGGCATGCCCGAGGGTGGCATTCCGGTCTTACCCGCGCAGAACATGGAAGGCATGGCTGATGGCGGCATCGTAGGTTACGCCACAGGCGGTAAAACGGCAGATCAAGACAAAGAAACTTACCGCGAGTACGCCATGCGCAAAGCGCGGGAGTACGGCCTTGATCCTAAGTTTGTAAATCAGATTTTTGAAATTGAGTCTGGCTACGATCCTAAAGCCAAGTCCGGAACAGGCCCACAAGGTATTGGGCAGCTTACGTCTTATATCGCCAAGCGCTTTGGCATATCCCCTAAAGACCGCACCGATCCGTACAAGAACATGGACGCCTCAATCGGCTTCATGGACTACTTGAACAAGAAATACAAAGGCGACCCGGCCAAGATTGCTGTGGCGTATAACCAAGGCGAGCCAGTGCTCGACGCGCACTTAAAGCGCAACAAGGGCAAGCTGGTGCCCGAGACACTCCACGAGGATGTCAAGACCGAGAACAAACAAGAGCCTGCCAAGTATTTGGAAAAGATGGCTCCGGTCTTGGCGCAAGCACCTGCTGCGCCGCGTGAAGTACCGCGTACTCCTGAGATGTTGGCACGCCAGCAAGAAGCTGTTCGTCGCCGCAAGCTGGCTGAAGCCATTCCGTTTATTGGAGCAGCGCAAGCGGCTGAGCCTCAGATGTCAGTAGCACCTACACAACCCCCAACGCCTGCTGATCGATTCTCTGACATATCTGTGCCTACTCCTGCCAGCATGGCGGCTGAACGTAAGCGTGCTGAAGCTGCGCGCAACGCACCTTCTTCTTTTTATGACAAGCTTTACGGCGCAGCCGAGGCCGCGCATGCTACCTTGCTTGGCGCACCCGCTACGGCTACAGGTTTGATTGCGCTTGATCCGGTAGCCCGCTACTTGGCACCCAAGACAGAAAAAGGCAAAGAGTACACGCAGGACATCCACGATCTGCTGGTCGGCCAAATGAAGTTGCCCCCTTACATCGCGGGGGTTGGTGTGCCTCGTGCCCCGACTCGTGCGCCTGCTGCTCGTGAAGCTGCCGGTATTGCTGAACTTACCGCCAAAGCCGCTCGTGAACGCGCTGAAACAGCCAAAGCCCCACGTCTACCCGCACCAAAAGCTGAGAAGCCGATGACTCCGTTGATGGAGGAAATTCAGGCAGGCCGCGCAGCCGACGCAGCGCGCAAAGAGTTCAGTGTGGCTCCCGAAACAGCCGAAGTTGCAGGCGAAGCACTTGCTCGTAGAAAGCTTGGCGAGCAGGCCAGTGACGTAGCACGGGCTGAAAAAGTTGCCCGAACGGCAGAAGCCGAGGCTGCACTGGCAGGAGATAAAGCAGAAGCAGCGAGATTGGCTGATCGACTTGGCGCAGAACGTCAGGGACGGCTGGCTGGTATTGAACAGTTGACTAGTGTGCCGGGTTTGGCTGGCGAAGCTGCGGGTGTTGTGCCTCCCGCACCGACTAAACGCCCGTACGAAGCATGGGAGGCGGATTTTGTTGATCGCGACCGCACTCCTTCAGCACCCACTCCGCTGGAAGAAGAAACGAAAGTAGAACCACCAGCCCCAACACCTGCCAAAACAGGTTTGGGCGCACTGACGGACGAGGATTGGCTGACTATGGGCTTGCATATGTTGCAAGCTCCGGCAGGTCAACCCGGAGGCGCTTTGAGTCAGTTGGCGGCTAACGTCGGTCGTTCTGGTCTGGCTACGCTGGGCGAGAAACGTGCACGCGAACAGCGCGAGTTGGATCGTATGTACAGACAGACAATGGAAGGTTACTATAAGGGCCTGACCGGCCAGCTTGGTAAAGAGCCCGAAGAGATTCGCACGCTGAGAACGCTGCAAGGTGATCCAAAACTTATGGATGCCTATCGACAGATGCAAGAAGCGCGGGATATTACTGGCCAACGTGCACGCCTGATTCAGCAGTTCTACTCTGCGCAAATGATGGGACAACTCCCGGCAGACATGACGCTGGATCAGTGGCTTGCAAAAGTTGGCGGTGATGTTGCTAGTGGCGGTGCAGATATGTTCAAAGTGGTGGGTAGTCGCCCAAGTCCGTAAGGATAGACAGACATGACAATTTATAGCGTTCAGGGCCCGGACGGGCGTATCTATGACATTGAAGGTCCAGAAGGTGCGTCCGAACGGCAGATCATAGCCGCCCTGCAACGCCATCTTGGCAGTCAGGTAGAAGCGCCCAAACCCCAACCCAAAGCCGGATTCATGCCCAACGTCAAGGCGGGCATCGAACGCATAAAAGGCGACTACTACGCAGGGCTTGCAGCCCTCGGTCGCCCCGGTGCAGCAGAAGAAGCCGCCGCCCACCGCAAGAAAGCCGGAGAGATTGCCTACACGCCGGAGTTTACCGAGCACCCCCTAGACTTTTTGACCAGCGTTGCTGGCGGCTCTGTTCCGTATATGGCTGCGCCTCTAGCTGCGGGTGCTGCTGCCACTCCGCTTGGGACACTGGGGGCTATGGGTGCTGCTGGTTTGGCTTCTGGTCTGCAGTTTACGGGCTCGGACCTATCACGCCAGCTTGAAGAAGGTACGCGGCCTGAAGCGTTGAGTCTTGGTGCTGCTGCCGCAGCCGCTGTTCCGCAGGCGGCACTGGATGTGATCGGCTTTAGGTACATTCCCGGTATTCGTACGCTCTTTGCCAAAGCAGGCGTGCCACTTACTAACGAAGCGGCCAAGGGGATTGTCGGCAAATACATCTTGCCTGCGGCCAAGACGGCGGGTGTTGAAGGGGCTACCGAAGCAGGCCAAGCCGTGTTCGAGCGTCTGCAAGCCGGACTAAGCATCACCGACCCAGAAGCTCGTAAAGAGTACTTTGATAACTTCGTAGGCGGTGCTGTACTTGGTGGCGCACTGGCTGTCCCCGGCACGATGCTGGAAGGCCGTCGCCGTCCCCCTGAACAACCTGTTGCCCCTCCTGTTGAAGCGCCTGTTGAACGTGAGCGCGGGGAGATCACAACCATTCCTCCCACCGAACGTGGTGAGATTGGTGTAGCAGAGTACAAAGCGCCAGCAGAGGAAGCGCCCGCCGCCCAAGAAGCTATTCAGCTTGGCTATACCCCCACACCTACTCCCAACGTAGTAGACCTGATGGACCAGTATCAGGCTGCACAGCCGCGCATCAGTGCGTTGGAAGAACAGTTGCAAGAAGCTGCTGCCGCAGGCGACACGGCAAAAGCACGGGATTTGTTTGGTCAGCTACAGACAGCACGCGAAAGTGTTGCCGGTCTAAAAACACAGATCGAAGAACTTGGTGGTGTAGCCAAAACCAGTTTGGAACATGCAGAAGAAAGCAAGAAAGCTTTTGCCGATTTGGATAAAAAGATCAAGGCCACCCAAAAACAAATGGCCGATGCTGGCCAGCTAGGCGACTTCGACAAGATTCCAAAACTCGCTGACAAGCTGGATGCGCTGCAAGAAGAACGCACTAAGCTGGAAGAAACCGTAGCCCGTCAGCAAGAGCTGCTGCGGGTACAGGCTACACCTAAAGACGAGACGATCCCTTTATTTGCTACGGATCAAGCGCAGCCTATGCGCACAAAAGTACTGCGTCCTGCCGAAGCCGGGGCAGGTGCGCTGCAGCCGGAAGATAAACAGCAAGCACTCTTGGAAAAGAAAGAGCAACTTGCAGAAGCTGAGCAAAAAGACACAAGCGGCATGTCTGTTGCAGAAAAAGGGCTGCACCAAGAAAACATAAGCAAACTGCGCGACGAAATAGCGGAGCTTGGCTACACTGGCGCAAGACAAAAAGTAGACCAAAGAGCCGTTACCGCCAAAGAAGCTGAGATTGAAGAAAAAGCTACCGCCTTGGTAGCAATGATGAAGGCGGGGCCAAAAGCAGCTTCCGAAGAAAAACGTGCAGCAGCGCTGGCTGAAGTCAACCAAGCACGTGAACGTCTGGCTTTCCTAAAAGAAAGATCGCAAGCTGCTACAGCAGGCGAAATGGACGAAGCGCTAAACCGTGCGCAGATTGATCTTAAGAACGCTACGGAGCGGTTGGAAAATCTAAGCAAGAAAGAAGCGCTGCCACGTCATATCACTGAAGTCAACAGAGCTTCGGAAGAGTTGAACAAACTCTATGCTGAACTTGACGCGCTGCGTGGTGGCAGACCCCTGCCTACCGAAAGCCCGATGGCGCTGTTCCAGCGCGAAAACTTAATCCGTACTGCTTTGGTCAATGGCGACAAGCGTACGGCAGACATACTGCTGCGCGCTCAGAGAGAAGACGAGCGTCGTGGTCAACGCGGGATGTCAGATAAAGAGAAGCTGGCTGAACGTGTTCAGCAGCGCTTGAACTTGCCCGGTACCGTTGTTGAACGTGCGGTGTTTGACGAAGACTACGACGCCACTGTGGAAGAGATTGACAATCAGATAAACAAGATTGTCTCCAAACAAGGCAACGCCAAAGAATCCTATTTGCAAAAAGCCGAGCGCCTGTACCGTGAGATGCAGTTGTTTGCGCAGGCAGCGGAAGACCCCGAAGCTACCCCGCACCAGCGGGCTATGGCGCGTAGGACGTTTGAAGCCCGACTGAAAGAATACGAGACCATTCTGAACGGCAGAATCACGCCTGCCTACAACGAGTTGTACAAGTTGTACACCAGCCTGTACACCAAGAAAGAAGTTGCGCCTGCATCAGAGATCGAGGCCAAGAAGCGTGCTGAGACAGAAGCCGCAGGCCGTGCCCCCCGTGAGAAATCTCGTGAGGCCAAGCAGTATGAACGTATAACGGAAGGCAAAGGGGTTAAGGCCGCGCCTGCCCGTGTTGCTCGCGAGCTTGGGTACGAGACTGAGGAATACCAGAAGCTGGCAGCGGCAGCGCAGAAGAAGATCGACACCAAGATTCGCCAGCACAACGCTTTTGTGGAGAAAGCCAAAGCCCAACTGGAAGCGCTGAAAGCGAAGAAAGGCGAAACGTCCGACGCGTACAAGACCAAAGAAGCTGCGTTTGTTAAAGCAGCAAATCAACGTATTGCCGCATTCAACGAGTTTAAACAGGCTTTACTGGGTCAGCTAGATACTAGGGCTGAAGAGCTTGGCCGTGCTGCACCTGAGATGCGCAGCAAACTTATCAAAGCTACCAAAGAAGTAAAGAAAGCTGCTGCGCAGACCACGCAAGAGCTGAAGTCCAAACGGACTACGCAAGTGACCCGCAGGGTAGCCAAACTTGGCGTTATGCCAACAGGTACGGAAGAAAGCAAAGCCCGCGCTGCTGGCCGTCAAGCTCGGTTCGAAGAAACGCTTGAGAAAACAAAGACTATTGAGCAGCGCGAACGTGTCAAGAAGGCTTTGAAAGAAGTAGAAAAGAAAGAAGCCAAGCCAAAGACCGCTATGGAAGCGGCTATGACCAAGGCCGCTACGAAGAAAGCTGAAGAAGGTAAGTTTGCTCGTGGTGTCGAAGTTGAAAGCCCGGACTTGACTACTGAACAGCTCAAGCATCTGGAGAACAACGATGTCGTATCCGCCTTTAGGTCTATTGCCAACGACAAGAACGCATCTGAACTAAACCGTGCCGTTGCGACGCGTCTGGCGGCTATGCTGGACAACACCAGTGTAGAACTGTTCGACCGCTTGTACGCACCGGACGGTAAAGAAGTTTTGGGCGAAGCCATTAGCACAAAGATAAAGCTGTCTCGTGCCGGTGGCTTGTCGCAGGAAGTCTTGTTGCATGAGGGTACGCACGCTGCGGTTGAGCGTGTGATCCAGATGCCGGACAGCATGCTGACCAAAGAGCAGATCATCGCCAAGCGCGAACTGAACGCGATCTACAACACCATTAAGAACGACCCCAGCATCACCAGCGCAAACGCCAAGAGCAGCCTGTCCGAGTTTGCTGCTGAAGTGTTCTCGAACCGCAACCTGCAAGAGCAGTTGCGTAAACGCAAGTGGCGTGGCTCCGATCTGTGGAACGGCCTGAAGAGCGTCATCCTGCGTCTGCTTGGCGTTAAGGTTCCTGAGACACAACTAGGCGCGGCGCTGAAGTCTGTTGACCTGCTGATGATTCCGTCCAGCGACCGTATTGGCCGCGTAGAAAAACCAGTTAATCGGCGCTACTCTGCAAAAGATATTGCTGCGTTGGAGACAGGCAGCAACTCGATGCGCGTGTTTGCCGAACAGTTTGGTCCAGAGATCAAACAAAAAGACCGCACGCCGGAGGATGTGGAACGGATTGCGGCTAAATACTTAAACGATTTTGAAAACAATCCAGAAAAGTTTGTTGCTCAAGTAGACTCAAGCAAGCTAGATTACAAGACTGCCGCTACGATGTCTGACGGCAACGTGTACGACCCAGAAAACCCGTTGCACTTTGTTGAAGCAGACGTAGGCACACTGGCCGCATACGATGCGATGAAAAGTCCACACATCGCCAACGAAGAAGCCCGTGCCGTAAATAAAGCACGCAACAATGCTTTGCTTGAACTAGCAATTTATTTGACCGCAAACCCTTCTTATACGTTAGCAGAGCAAGCACTGGTGGCTAAAGCTGCGTCTAAGTATGGCGTTATATCTGGCCGTGATGGTAGATTAAAGATTGTCAACCTGTCTGATAACAACAAGCACCCCGTGGCCGTTGTTGGCCGCGAGTCTGCCAACGCTGTTATTGAAGAGCTGCGTAAAGGCAAGTCGTTGAAAGACGCGTTTCTTGGGGGACTGCAAACAAATGCTGACGCAAATGCCAGCGCCAACAGACGCAAAGATGGTTGGCAAAAGTTTGCACAGTCTAACAAATACGAAGACGCTGTTGCGCTTAACGCAGGCGCGGCAAACACGCCGTGGTGTACTGGCGGTTCAGTCTCAACTGCCGAGTCCCAAATAAAAAATGGCGACTTCTACATCTACTACGAAAACGGCAAGCCTGAAGTTGCAGTTCGTATGGATGGTACAAGTAAGATCGGAGAAATACGCGGCAACTTACCTAACCAAGCGTTAAGCAAAAAACATCAGCAACTAGCCAAAGCTTTTATATTAGATAAAGGCTTTAAAGACGGTCGTGCATTTGTAGAAGAAATGGACCGTAAAGAAACGCTAATCAAGATGTTCTCTGACCAAGAACTTACGCCAGAAGATTTTTCTAATTTTGGCAACGTGGTGAACTCCGAGCGCAATGTAGACGAAAAAGGCGTCAAGCGGCAGCTTAAGTTTAGAAATACTTTTGGATACGGTAGCCGCGATATACCCGAGAGCGTAGTGCAAGCGGCAACTAAAAAAATTACGCAGCAGTTGTATAAAGCATATGACAACGGCTACTGGTTCATGGACTACTTGGACCTTAGAAGCGACGTCAAACCTACTGACGAACTTAAAACGTCAATTGGTGGAAAAGACTTTACTACCACATGGGAAACGCTTAAGGCCGCAAACGACGTAACCGCGTACAGCCGCACCAGCATCAACTTGCCAGAACTGCGCACAGTTAAGCGACTGGCAATGTTTAGTGACACGAACATTGATGCTACTAAACTGTTGAAAGTTGGCACCTTGCTGACATACGGCACAGAAAACACAGTACTTAACGCAGGCAATAACACGTATATCGATGAGATTCGCGCATACAGTTCTGGTCGTAGCGAAACAAATCAACAGATAACTGTTAACGGAAAAGTACGTGTTGGTCGGATTGATCTTACAAATGAAACCGCCGCGTTAGACGTTATCCTGCCCGATTCGGAAGACATCGGAAGCACAAACGATCCGTTTGAAGAGTTTAAAGCCCGCGCTCCCAACCGCATACTAAGCGCAATTAGATCAGCGCTGCGCGATGCAAAAATTGACACGGACGTACTTCACGTTGATTTTAAAGATCGTGACGCTATCGCACTGCCTGACGGGCAAGGCACTATGCGTAAAGATCCGATAGCCACGCAAAAAATACAACATTTTATTCGGGCCATAAACGACCAGTTTGGCACACGCGCGGTGCAAAATTATTACAACAAGGAATATGCTGAAGAATACCTTGCTCCTGATGAAAAACCCGCTATCGACGACGTTATACACGACTTTTTGCAAAGCCAGTACGATACACTGCGTACTGAAGAAGCGCTGCTTGCTACAAATCGTAAACTAAACAAAATAATTGACGCTATTGCGCCAGAAAGTTACGCGCACATAACGGAAAGACTTGGCACCTTGAATGCGCCAAACCGCATACTGAACGCCGAGTTCACTGTGGTGGAAGAGCGCCCGCGCTATGCGCCCAAAGACGTTGGCGTACAAGAAGACAAGCCCGGTATTTTTTCGTTTAAGTCTGCGCGGCAAGAGTCGTCAATTGCGCCGTCGTTTGTTGCCAAGAACCCAACCCAAGTTGATCGCTTAAAAGCCAACTTCCTTGGGCTAACAGGCCGTGTGCAGTTTGTTGACCGCTACGCTGCGTTGTCTGAAGCCTTTAAGAAAGGCATGGACGCAGAGAAGATCAAGGCGCTGGAAGGCGAACAGGCCGAGTACTACCTACGTTTTGGTGAACAGCGCAGTCAGTTTGCCGGTCAGTTCTTGACTAATGGTCCTGTGCGTTTGGTGAAAGAAGAAACCAAGCGCGGCACCGAGTACGTCTACAAGAGCACTCCGGGCGTCAACATGATGCAGGTGGCCGACGCTATTGCCAAGTCCAAGATCGGTAACGACACGGAGAAAGAAGCCATTCTGACCGCGCTGGTGGCAGGAGAACGCGCCAAGCAAGTAGGCTGGAACAAACTGAATTTTGCTAACCCCAGCAAAGCAGCGGCTGAGTACAACCAAATCAAGAAGCTGCTTGATAGCCGCCCTGAAGACAAGGCGATGTTTGATAAGGCTATGGACTTGTACCAACAGTACAACCACGGCATGTTGGATTTACTTGTTCAGACTGGCACCATGTCGAAAGACAAGGTAGCAGAACTTAAGAAGATAACGTACGTGCCGTTCTACCGTATCAATAAAGGTACGGGCGAAATTGAGCTGATGATTGACAGCGAACACCCGGTGCGGATTGGAAATATCAAGGACGAGCCGCAGCTTAAAGAACTGGTTGGTGACAGCACAGAGATTTTGCCAATCTTTACAAGCTCTGTTCAGAACACGTTCCTGTTGACCGAAATGGCACTGCGCAATCAGGCCGTTAAGGAGTCCGCGTTTATTCTGAACAAGATGGGTATTGCCAGCACGATAGGTAAAGGTACTGGCCCCGCAGGACCGAACACCGTACGCTTCAAACACAAGGGCGAAGATCACTTTGTCGTCATCGACACAGACTTGTACGGCATCCCTGCATCGCTGATCGTCAAGGGCATGGAAGGTATCAAGACAACAATACCGGCAGCAGTGCGCATGTTGGGTATGCCAGCAGACATTTTGCGCAAGTTCGTAACGCGTAACCCGGCCTATGCGATCAAGCAGGCAATCCGCGACCCAATGACTGCATGGATGACTACAGGGGTTGACGGTGTGCCCGTGCTGAACTCCATGAAAGAGTTAGCTAGTATGGTGGCCGGACGCAGCGAAGCCGAGAAGAAGCTGATGGAGGCAGGCGCAATATCGAGCAACGTCTTCACCGGCGATAAAGGCGACATGGAGAAGTTCTTAAAAGAAATCTCTATGGGCAAGACCGGCTGGCAAAAGATCATGGCTCGGGCGGATGCCTTTGCTTTGCAAGGCGACGCAGCTACTCGTGCGGTGCTGTACAGGGACTCGCTAAACAAAGGCATGTCCGAGATGCAGGCGTATCTGCGCACGCTGGAGTCCATGAACTTTAGCCGCCGGGGCGTCTCGCCCAGCATGCAGATGCTGTCGGTATTGATCCCCTTCTTTAACGCACAGATTCAAGGTCTGGATGTTCTGTACCGTGCTTTTAAAGGCAAGATGCCGTATGACCAACAGCTTGAGATCAGAAAGAAATTACTGGCACGTGGCACGCTGATGGCCGTTGGTACGCTGGCTTACGCCATGATGATGGAAGATGACGAAGCGTACAAGAAAGCCAAGCCGGAAGAGCGTCTGGGTAACTGGTTCTTGCCCACGCCGTTTGCTGACGAGCCGCTGCGCATCCCCGTGCCGTTTGAATTGGGCTACCTGTTCAAGTCTTTGCCGGAGGCGGTTTACAACCTAGCGGCTGACGACGAGCGCAACAAGGATGTGACCAAGGGCATGACCAAGCTGGTTATGCTGTCCAACCCGTTTAGCCTACCGCAAGCGATTAAGCCTGCGACGGAAGTCTATCTGGGCAAGTCGTTCTTTGGTGGCGACATCGAGTCCCAGCGCGAACTTCACACCATGACCCCCAGTGAGCGTGCCAGAGAAAGCACCACAGAGCTATCCAAGATGCTTGGCTCCATTACTGGCGATGCAGGTTTGAGCCCGATCAAGCTGGACTATTTAATCCGGGGGTACACAGGCGGTCTGGGTATTGCGTTGGTGTCGCTTGCCAATCCGCTGTTGAACGCCGAGGCACCGTACGAGAAGCCGTCCACCAAGGTCAGCAAAATGCCTTTCATCGGCGGCTTGTTCCAGCCAGTAGAAGGACGCGGTACGTTAGACGCAGCCTACGCCCGCATGCTAGAGGTTCAGCAAGCCAAGGGCACCTACGAGCGCATGCTCCAGCAAGGCAGGAAAGAAGATGCCAAGGAGTTCATGGAAGAGTACATCAACCGCATCGCAGCAGCATCGGTGTCGGGCTCAGTGCAGCAGAAGTTGGGCGAGCTTGCCAAAGCCAGACGGCAGGTAGAGATTGCCCCACGCTTGTCTGCGGAGCAGAAGGACGAGATTTTGAAGCGGATCGACACTGCGCAAAACAAGCTGGCTGAGAACTTCCTGCGAGCTACAGATGAAACCACACTCCGAGCTTACCGTCCTTGACCCCTACTCTGGCTTTAGCGTGTAGTTTGCGTGCGCCAATTGCCTTACGGAGGCCGTCTTGTATGACGGCCTCCGGGTCTAAACAAGGCACGAAGAACCCCTGACCTTTCTCAAGCTGCTGCCAAGGATACTTGATTTGTAATTTCTTCTTCATCTATGCGGCGGGTGATCTTCAGCACAGGCACACGCATCTGGGGACCTTTGGTTCTGGCCATCATGTCTTTCTTCGGCATATACGTGACCGCAAATAGTTCCTCCAGCTTGCGCTTGAAGTCCGAGTAGCCAAAGCTCATGGATGAGCAGAACGCTTTTAACAGCCGCTCTTCAATGTAGTAGTCCACAAACCCCGGTGTCACGCCGTGCTCGATGCGCCCCATAATCTGAGAGCGTGTAGTCGATGCGTCAATGACCCCGCCGTGCCCCAACTCAGCCAGTATCCCTTCGTTGGTTGTGAACTTGACGATGATGAAGTTGCCGTAGTACTCCCGCGTAAACGAGTTCAGCACATCCTCGGCTGTGCGGCTTCCGGCCTTTATGCTGGCGCGCATGAACTTCACCACTTTCTTTAGCGCATCCATGATCGGCTCGACCGGGACGTTGACGATGCCAGCATGCTTGTCCGACGCGACAACGCAGCAGGCGGCTGTTACGCCAATACCCGCCATCCAGAAACGCTCGTCGTTGGTTGCGCCGAACTCCTTGTACATCTGCGTAACTACCTGCGGAACAAGCTGCGCCAGCATTTCCGCGTGGTCAACCATAAACCGGACAAGCATTTCACCAGCGACTCCGTAATTGGACGATAGCGACTTAATGATCTCAATCTCATGTGGCTCCCATGACAGTTCTTGATCCATGATGAACTCTAACAGGCGGCGCAGTTCGCCCTCGGAGGCGTGCTTTCTTCCCCCGGTCAGGTAGTCCACTGCGTGCGTGTTGGACGACATGAAGGAAAGTGTTTGCCAAGTTGACAAGTTAAGTCGTTCCCGGTTGGCTCCCGACTCCATACGCTCCTTGCCACGGCCTTCGGTTTTGTCCAGCAGGTACTCGGGGAACCACTCAAAGTCCTTGCGGTTCTTGGCGGTGATCTCGTCCGTGATCAGGGGGCAGCTATTTAGCAAGCCTAGCCGTTGCTGCATCGCCACCGGGGATGTGCCCTTGCCTGTGCGGTAGTGCACAGGATGCCCCCAGACTGACGCAGCACCCTCCAGTGCCAGCGTTTTACCCGTGCCTGACTCCGTGGAGCCGAGGTGTACGGTAAGCCCGTAGATGCCGGTGAAGCGCATCAGGGGAGCCGCCATCCCCATCATCAGGATGGTCAGGTGATCCCACATTTTCTTCTTGATAAGCAAGTTCACAAACTGCCGCCACGCATTGATGTCGCCCGTAGGTTGCGTGTTCATGACAATGTTCTCCAGCCCCGGCATAGGCACCTGCACGCTGCCGCCTTTGAAGTAGATACGCCCTGCGTACACAAACGAGCCATCATCCTGCCAGCCGTAGTTGGCCGGTACCTTGATCGGGCTTTTCTCCGTCGATAGCTTCTCGGTGCATGCCCGCACATAGTCGAACAGGTTCTTGTCGTTGCCTGCCCCGAACGCTGCGATGACGTTTTGCGTGGCCAGATGCTTCAGTGTTTCTTCCTTACTAACGGCACACTTCTGCGGGAACGTGATGGTCTGCGCCCCCTCCTTGCGGTTGGCCAGCATGTGTACCGTGTGTTCGCCGTTCTGGTTCAGGATGTCCACCGGAAACAGGTCGTATGGCAAGAGCATGATCTGGCGCTTGATCTTGTTGCCGTCAGCATCCTCATCGTCGCGCTCCATGAACGTGCCGCCGTTGGCTCCGTAGGCAAACCCCTTGGGCGCTTCCGGACGCAGGATGCGTTTGACTTCCTGATCGATCTGGACATCGATCTCCCGTGCCTGAACCTCGACAGCCGTCTCCCTGCCCAGTGCCAGCGGGTTTGTGATCTTGCCCCAGTGCTGGCAGCTTGTGCAGATGCCGGGGTTTTCGCTATCGAACTTCGTGCAGGGATAGGGTCCTTTAATCTCCCGCAGCTTGGTGTTCATCCGATCGACATCGTACGGATGCTTTTCTGACAGCCAGATCACTGCCTTGTCGGCCTCTTCACACTTCTGTGCGATCGACAACATCCCGCGCCAGATCGGCTCCATGCCGTCTTCCTGCGCGTTCTCAAGGTAGTATGCGAGTTGCCCACAGCCCGTCCCTGCACGGGTCTTCTCGATAATCGTCCTGAACTTAGTCACGCTGTTCTCAAACAACTTGACCGCTGTAGCCGTAGGCGCTGTTGGACGTACGCCGGGTAGCTCGATGACGTTGTTGGGCACGGCTGCTGGCAACGCCGTTAACTGGGAGCGGATGTGCTCGGCCAGTATTTCAAAATCAAACGTGTCGCCCTCAGCCAGTATGCGCACCTGACGCGGCGTGTCGTATTTGGCTTTGAAGTTGAATGTCTCGGGTATGCGCAAAATCCTTGCCGAGTCAGCCGTCACCGTGTTGTCGATGCGCAGTGCTTCCTGCTTGCACAGGCGTTTGAAATTCTCGGCCACAGGACGCCAGACATTGACATCGATGGTTTCTGTGAAAGGCCAATAGCAATGCAGACCGCCGCCAGACGAAACGATATACGGTGTACCAAGCAGGTCAAGCCCGGTCTTTGCCATGAAATCGTTTAGCGCCTGTGCAGCAGCCTTCTTTGTCTCGTAGCCGTCCAAGTCCAGAAACAACGACTTGATAAACCGCGAGTTGGGAATGGTACGTCTGTCTTTGTTGCCCTTTATCTTGGCTACCTTCTCGTCAAAAGTAGCCAGCGCAAAGTAGACATTGCATTTGTTTTCAACCCACGAGTCAACCTTCGGGTAGAAGTCGGCAATATCTTCAACAAAGATGTGCTCCTTTTTGTCCGTCATCTCACAGGCACAGTACAGCCCGTTTTCTGGAGACGGCAAAACAACCGCAAGAAACTCAAGCGGGGTCATTTTGATCCTTTGTTGTTTTAATCGAACAGGCGCAGTTGGTCTGGGGAGTCTTTCAAATCAGTGGGGCGAACCGCACCGTTCTCCAAGAAAGAAGCCAGCCGACGAATCAATTCCTTCTGCCACTCGATGGGCATGCCGGTATCAGGTTCAAACGCCAGTAAAGCGCCGCTCAACAACTCACGATCAGTTAGGGTTTCAGGCCGTATGCTTGACATATTTTTCTCCATGCTTCGTCAGCCGTTTTGGACGACTGCATAATTTTTAAAAGAAGTTCAACGCGCTCTTCGTAAGCAACAAACACTTCCGTCTTGCCGATGAACCAGTTGTATACGGTCTGACGCGTGACCCCTAGCGCGTAGGCGATCTTCGTTACAGGAAAGTCCAAGTAAATTGCCCAGCGACCAAGTTGGTTGCCGGACGTCTTAGGCGCTGCTGCAACGGCGTCAATTATTTTTTGGGAGTAAGCCATTAGGTATCTTCGTTGACAATCAAGCGGTACTTAAACAGCCCTCGCTGCACGTACTCACGCTCAACTATATGGCTACCAAACTTACGTTTGCGAAAGTCACGCAGTCTTGCACTCACACTTGCTTCAGGGCATCCGACCTTGACTGATATTTGTTCAAGTGTTCTCCAACGACCGTCTTTCATTAACCGCCAGACGTTGAACAGTTGCGTTTTCAAACGCTCTTTGTCACGTTCTGGATCGTACGTCTTTCCGTCAAATGGCATAAGAGTTCTCCTGTGTAAGATGCGGGGTCACTGACCGGGAGCTACAACACCTGAAAGGATTAGCCAGCCCCCGCTGCCGGTGTTATATGCGCCACCTCCGGCTGGGCTGTTGGGTGGGGTACTCGCTGCGTCTGCAAGCGCCGTGCATCCGCACTCGGTTCACAGCATCCGCTTTCCCCCGTAGCTTTACTCGTCGTCCCAGTCGTCCACGATGTCAGCCAGCTTGGACTTCTTGGCAGGAACTGCCGAAGGCTTGGCTTCTTCTTTGCGAACTTCGGGCTCTGCATCCTCGTCCATCACCGCCGCTTTCTTCTTCGCAGCTTTGGGTTTGGGTGCTGGTGCTTCTTCCGTTTCTTCGTCCCCCTCATCTTGAACAGCGGGTGGCTTGCCCGGTAAGGCGAGCGCGGGGCTTTTGGATACACCGTCCGCTTGCGCTACAGTCATGATGACTGCGCGCTTGGCATCGTCAGAGTCCGTCTGCTGCGACACGATGTTGTACTCGTCCTCCGTCAACCAGCGCATGGGCTGGAAGAAAAGCTTGGGTGACTCGGACTTGGTGTCGAAGCGCATACGGGTGACGATCTGCTCCGGGTTGATCGGCGGGTTCTGCAACGCCAAGAACCGTGCGTAAGCTTGCAGCGGACGCTTGTCGCCATCTTCCTTGCCGAAGATCGACGTAGCAGGCAACGTCAGTTGCAACACATCACCATCGGGAGCATTCGCCAGCACCACGGCCAGACGCTGCTGATACCGGCAAGCACGACTGTTACCGTTGCCAGAACCGGCTTGGTTCTGCGGGCAGTTCACACAAGAAGGCGCTTGCTTGTTTTGTGCAGTTGGGTCTGGGCGCTCGCCATCGTTTGACCAGCAATCAGGCGGTGCGGGGTTGTCAGAATCGTAGCTGCTTGCGTAGAAGATACGGCTGACTTTGGGCGCTGCCTTGACGACGATGACATCCAAGTAACGCTCATCAATAGCCGCCAGTTCTTTGCCGGAAGCTACCAGACGGAATACACCGCCCTTGATGGAGATGCGCTTGATGCCGCCCGTCATGCTGCCGGTCAGTGCTTTGGCAGTGTCGGACAACTCGTTGTTGCGTGCGAATGCAGGGACTTGCGAAGGGTTAAATAGGGTCACATTTGACATATAGGGGCTCTTATTTGGAAGGTTTAGTAACTCGGATTTCGAAGTCCGAGAACGCGTTTAATCCGGGCGGTACACTGCCGGGATTTTCTTCAAGGAACCGCGCCATGTTGGCTTGCGCAATACGCTTTTCCAGAAGATCAACGACGTCGTTCTCGATGATGAACTTCTTGAACGAGTCCCAATCGTCTGTGCTATAGCGTGTCTTGTGCACCATAGTCACGGTACCGAAGGCGGTGTTAACAGACTTGACGCCAAGCGCCTTCATCTGGTCTTTCATTGCAAAGCGGAGTTCGTCTTGTTGCGCTTTGAGTTGTTCGATCTTAGTGTCGTACTCTTGCGTCAGCGCGTCGATCTCCGCTTTGATCTTGCGATATATCTTCGCAAGCTTGTCGAGCGGAACCATTTCATCTGACATCTGCTTCTCCAGTAGTTGTATTTGTCTAGGGTTTGACAGATTACTGCGGATTGTTTTGGAACGCAACCCCCTTTCTTTAATTATTTATTTCTGTTGTGAAAAGCTCCGTCAGGAGCGCGTGGTCTGTAACCTTCTCTTGCAAAGCTTTAAACATTTTCTTTTCGATCGGGCTACCTTGAATGTGGACAACTGTTACCTTGTCGGAGTCTTGACCTTTACGGTCAGCGCGTGCTATGCACTGCGTATATTGCTCAACCGACATTAACGGACCATAAAACACCACCGTGTCAGCGGCAGTCAACGTAATTCCATGCGCTGAAGCCTGCGGCTGCATGACCAAGACTCGCGGGTCAGGCTCTGTTTGGAAGCGTCGGATTATGTCTGCGCGTTTAGTTGGTGTGACATCGCCGTGTATGCACTCCGCACTGATGTTTTTCTTGGTCAAGTAGGTGTGAACGGTGTCGATGGTGCTTCTGAACAACGCGAAGATGATAACCTTGCGGCTTGTCTCTTCGAGTATTTCTTCCAAGACTGACAAGCGCGGAGCCGAGTCGAACTCCACCACTTCCTTGTCGTCCGTGTATGCTGCACCGCAAGATATTTGGAGTAGCTTGGACACGCCAGCAGCGGCGTTCACCGCCGTGATCGTCTCGCCAGCAGCCTGCACCAGCATGCGCTCCTTCAACAGGTTGTAGTACTTGGCTTGCTGCGGGGTCAGCGGCACCTCACGCGTCATGGTTATCACCGGCGGCAAGTCAAGGCACTGCTCTTTGGTAAACCGTATGGCTGGCTGCAAGGCATCATGAACATCCTGCGCCGCGTTGGGCTTGGCTACCCATTTGAACTGGGTCACTTTGTTCATGACCCTATCGCGCCAGCCGGTGAAAAACTTAGGCACACCGTTGGGGTTGACCAGCCTTGCCAGCCCGTACGCATCGGCAGGCGACTGCGACGCGGGTGTACCCGTCATCATCCACAGGTGCGTCGTTGAAGTAACCAGTGAGTTCAGCGTCTTCCAACGCTTGGTCGTCATGGTCTTGTACGCGTTGGCCTCGTCCACGATGATGAGATCAAACCTGCCGTCATTGCGAATCTCGTCAGCGATTAGGTTCAGCCCGTCGTAGTTGGCGATGACGAACTCGTAGTTCTGCTGAACCATCTCTATGCGCCGACTAGCTTGCGCGTGGTGCGCCACGATGGCAGAGCGATGAATGATGCTGCTATTTAAGTCGCCCATCCACGCACTGTGCATGATCGAGAGCGGGCAAAGAATCAAACAGCGGCGCACATCGCCGCGAGTCATTAAGTAATCCGCCGCCCAAAGTGCAGAGAGGGTCTTACCAGTGCCCGGTTCCGAGAATACAAACGCCTTCTTATTGAGGGTAAGAAACGCCGCTGTTTCAATCTGATGCGCCATCGGCTTGTATCTACCCGGCCAAGCATACCGCCTTGTGATGGGAGACGGAACGTCCTTGACGCCAAGATTTTTAAGAACACGCGCCTCGTCGAGCCCCCAGTAAACTGCAATCTCTGCCGAACCATCGTCATATTCGTTTACGATTTTGTGTTTAGGAATAACCCGGTACTTGTCCGGGCTGCGCGTCTTGAACAGCAAAGCTTTGTTATCTACTATTTGCATCTGCTTCTCCCATTACATCACGAGTGTCTTCGCACCCTTTCTTGTATCCCTCTTTGTGCCCCTCTAACCAGCAATAGCGGGCGTTATGTATACCTAGAAAGCGTTTCTCTGCTTCACTGAGGGACTCCCACCACTCATCAAAGTTCATTTGTTATCTCCCCTATTTGACTTTACGCTACGAACACGTAGGTTTGACTTCGTTGTAGTGCCGCCAGCACGCAGCGGCTTCTTGTGGTCAACGTCCTTGCCGTCGCCCTTGTGTACGGTTCCGGTCTTCTCCAGCATGCGTCGTGCTTTGACACGCTCTGCACGTTTCTTGATCTCTTCTGGCTTGCCGTGGAACTCGGCGTATTCTTTTTTGTAATCGCGTGTCATGACACTTCTCCAAAAACAGATTTGAACGGTGGGAAAGCTTGCCATTCGTTTACAGCAGGAATGTACAAGTATCGTGTGTCAACTTTGCCATCGACGTACGTGTCGATTGCCTTTATTTCGTCGTCTATGGCAAGAAAAGCACGTATCGTTTTCCCCATGTCAGGGTAGCGCATTTCTGAAAAATACGCGGTGCCTACTTTACTGTTGAAATCAATGCTGATGTAATCTACTTCACAGCCACAATTAAACATACGTATCTCCTAGTTTCTCGGATGGTTTTCACAAGTAGTCACGGGACACCAAGGACATAGCGGCGAAGGACGCGGGTTCCACACCCCCGTATCGTGCGCTTGCTCGATGCGAGCAATACGCTCTCGGTATTCCCACCAAGCTTGATCGGCCTCGTCCACAGTCATGCTGTACTTGACCAGATCGTTTTTTACTACGAACAGCAGCGCAGCATTCACTTTGCGAATGTGCGGGAAATGCGCAAACACCATCAGTGCCATCAGCTTTAGCTGCTCACGGTCTGGGTATCTGTTACTGCCTGTCTTGTAGTCCACAATCCAAGCAGTCAGGTTATCGTCATCAAGAATCAACAAGTCAGCTATGCCCCTGACCCACACAGCCGGGTCGCTCCAGCCGCATGGATTAAGGTCAACGGTCAGCGCCATCTGGTGTTCGCACAGCTTACGTCCGGGCTTTCTGTTCAATGAGTCCAACACATCTTTGACAAACTCGAACTGTTGCGGCAACGGCGTGCCGTCACGGACGTAATCTTCTGCTGCTTTGTGTAGTGCTGTGCCGTACAGCGTAGCTTCGGTTTCCTGAAACTTGTGCTTCTTCAGTACCTTTACTTCGTGGTAACGGCGGGGGCACCCTTCATAGTCTTTCAAAGAGCTATGCGACCAGACGACTTTATTCACTCGAACCTCGCTGACTTGATGGCTTTGGTCAATCGATTTGCAAACGCAGTAACGAATCGTTCATTACGATTAAGCTCGTACTCTTCCATGTCTACCAGAATAGCGTGAACTACCTCGTGCCAGAACGAGTCCATGATCTGCTCTGGCTTGAACTTCTTGCCGCTGATGTTGCTGCGCTGGGCAATCTGCATGCGTCGCTCGGCTGGGTAGACTCGCGCCATCTCGCCTTTGTTCAGCATGGTTTCAACTACATCGATTGAGTACCGTTTCTTGCCTACCCGTATGCTGCGGGGTATTGGTTGCAGCGGTGCTTTGCGTGCTCTGTTTGCTCTATTCAAACGCTTCTCCTTATTTTTTAGCCATGCCATAGCGTTGGTGATACCCAACGTCTGAGTTCAACGGAATCCCCGGCATGTAAGAGGGTTCCATTACCATCTGTTCCCACACCCACTGCTTTGCTTCTTGCGCTTCTTCCTCTGGTGCGATAGCCCACAACTCATCGTGAACAGTTCCCACCACTGGATAGCGTTGGTTTACACGTAACATGCCATCAGTCATGACAATTCTTGCCAGCGCCTGAATGATATTGTTCGTGATCTTACCGGCGTAAAGCTTGGTTTCATCCTCGCCGTACACCCAGTTCTTTTCTTTGTCCTGCCGCAGGTCAGGGTAAAGCAGCTTCATACCGTTGGGCAGCGCGATCTCGCCCTTGCGGAACACCACACATTTATACCGGAACTCTTCGCCACCAACAAGACTCCTGACCAGAAGGTCAGAGCACATGTCCCAGAACGCCTTGACCGGGTACGCCGTTGCCCGATAAATATCGATGATCTTCTTAGATGCTACTGCATGTACCAAGAGTTCCTTAGTTGTGCAGGTGTGGGGTATGGCTTCCAGTTTGACAACATTGTCCTCCCACTCCAGAAACTTGTCGATGTATGCCCGAGTCACGCCCAGCTTCTTGGCAAAGGCTGCGTCGTACCGCACCGGAGGAGCCCCCAGAAAGCCCACCAGAAGCTGCGCAGCGAAGCTCGCCCAGCCTAGCCCATAACCGCAGCCCAGCAACGCCGACTTGGCTGACTGACGCAGGTCTGGGTGGCTCTCTTTGGTCAAGCCGGGGATGTTAAACATCTGGGAGCCGAACTGGGCGTACGCATCCTCGCCGGACTTGAAGATGTTCAAAAGATCATCGTAGTCAGCCATCCAAGCCAGCACACGAGGCTCGATCTGCGACAAGTCACCAGCTACCACGACACTACCTACGGGAGCCATGATCGCGTTGCGCAGGAACGAGCCACGCTTTAGGTTTTGCATGTTTATTGCACTGCCTTTTGATGCTGTCCATCGTCCTGACTTGGCACCGTAGTAGGCGAGCGGGACGGGTAGCGCGCCTCGTTCAGATATATCAAGGAAACGCTGCGCTCGTGTGCGCTCAGTTGTAGACTTGACTCGCAGTCGTGCCTCACACAAGAGTCGAACGTCTTCTCGCTCACCATTGAGTAATGCTTGGAACAAGGCATCGTTTTTTGCAAGTGCCAGCGTCTGCTTACCCGTCGTCTTGCTCTTCTTATAAGGCGGTTCACAGCCCAGCGAAGCCAGAAGCTCCGCGAATTTAGGGTTACTAGCAAGCTCCGCATCTGTAACATTAAGCTTCTCCAAAAGCTTCTCACGACTTTCCCTTTCTTCTTCTATGGCTTTCTCCAGCATGCGGCTGTCAAGCTGCAACGTGGGGCGGGTGTACATCTTTAACGTCATGTCGATCAAGCGTAACTCAGACTTGGGGTAGCCTGCGTACAGTCGCTTGAATACTTCTTCGCACAGGAACACGTCGTGCCTGCAATAGTCAGCCAGTTCTTTCTCTACCTCCCAGCTTATTTCTTCCATGCCATCTGTATTGTGTACGGCGCGTCCTTTGGGCGGTAGTTCAAACTCTTCTGCGAGTTTTGCCAGTGAGTTTCCAGCTTCCACACCCCTGAGAGCACGGGCCATACTGAGAGAATCAAAAATAAAGGCAGGATGAATATCGTAAACCCATTCCAAAATAGACACATCAAACTGAGCGTTATGAGCGAGCACGGCAGTACTAGACCAATCGTAGAGAGAAAGAATTCTAGGCAACTCGTCGTGTCGATACCACTGGGTTGCTTTGTCTGTGCCGAACTCATGTATGCAAGCGCCGAAAGCTTTGAACCGATCATCGCGTATGTACTCCTCGGTAGTTAGTTTGGATAGCGTGTAGTCTTTACTGTCCCACCGTGTTTCAAAGTCGATGGTCAGTATGCGTTTGTAAGGTTTGCTCAAGTGTTCTTCTCCTTCAGTATCCGCTCAATTACATCAAACGCATCCGAGATACTTATCTGGTTTGTGTGCAAAGGGATGCCAGCCATACGTTTATCTTCTGGGGTCAGCCCAACCCATTCGCGCTGCGCCAACGTGACCTTCACTCCCTCGTCAACACGATGGTCGTAACAAGCGCACCCGCGCTCCCAACATGCTTTCTCAATGATTACTGGTTCACGGTCAGTCATTTCTTTTCCTTTTTTATCAGCGTTCCGCACACGACACATTGGTCGTACAAACCTACGCTTTTCTCTTTCCACTGCGTCCTGAATGGATGTTTACACAGCTTGCATAACCAACCCGTTGGTGCAAACAAACACCAAAGAACGCCAGCCAAAAAGTCAAAGAGCTTTATCATTCCTGCCCCCTTGAGCGAATCACAGCTGCAATAGTTGCCGCTAAATGGTCGCTTGGATCATGGTCTTCAATGAATTTTGCACACGCCTCGCGCTCGGCTGCTGCGACTAGGGCGGCGAAGCGTTCGATCTCTGGCATGAAATCCCGAAAGATTCCCCAATCATCACCACCAGCCTCCCTAGCCATCCTGATAACGTCTTCTCTGTTCAATTGAATCTCTCCTTCGCTGGTGCGTCTTTTATGTTTAAGAAATGAAAGTAGTTATGTACGTCTTGGATCAGGTTATACGCCTCCATGTCGTCACAGTTCAACGTCATGGCGCAGGCCGCCGGACTGTCGTCACCAACAAACAGCACAAGCGCACGACCATCCTTGTACGGGCCATAGCAGCGCACCAGTGTTTCTATGATGTCTTTGAAGTGCATCCGCGACTCGTCATCCAGTGAGTTCATTCTCCGGATGAAATCTTCTTTGTCATCCATATCAGCTTCTCCTTTAGTTCTTCAAGGTTTGTTTCACGTGCTACAAACGTAAACCCCGCGTGGTCTTCAATCCACTTTATTTCTCGTTCCTGAAGTGCAGTAAGCTGTCCTTTACCTGCCTTGCACTCAATCGCGCCAAATACTCCCTTGTAACAAAAAATAATGTCAGGAACCCCACTGCGCCCATAACCATGGGTAGCAGGAAAGAAATAATAAGCCGGTAAATCATCGAGTAATTTCCTCACTTGTTTCTTAACTTTGGCTTCCGGGGTGTCAGCCATGAATTACCTCGTCCAATACCAGAAAGACGCAGCCACGCCAAACAACACGCAGCCAAGTCCAATGAACAGACCAGATGCCCAAATAATTGCTGTGAACGTATCCATTACACATACTCCTTTGCCCAAGCGCGTATGTCCTCAATGGTCAGTTGCGCTTTGTCGTAGATGGTTAGTGTTAACCGCGGGCTTAACGCCCGATGGTCGTTACGTGTCATGCTGATTATGGTCTTGGAACAGCAGAGAAATGTCGCCAAGTCTGCGTCGGTACGCAGCGTGTACTTATCCATCAGGTACTTAAACAGTTTGGTTTCTTTCTCTACCGTTCGCCTACGCTGTATCTTCATCAAGACGGCTTTACTCACTGCTTTTCCCCTTGATCAAGTCAATCATCTCAGCGTATGCCGCCCGACTGTGTGCATCTGTTCTGGCAAAGACCATCTCAGCAGCTACGTCGTAGACCTCGGCCATCTTGCGTAACAGCCTAGCCGCCTCGATGTCATCCTCACTACGAGGAAGGATCAGAAGGTTGTCCGCGAGTCGGTGCGCTTTGTGTTTGATGCTCATTTGGTTTTGTCCCCCTTGCTTTTATCATTGCGTCAGCTATATCGTACGCGTTTTCCCACACATAAGACTCAAATTCAAAGTCTTTACGCACAATAAACGCTTGCATCGCCTTCGCCGCGAAGTAATCCCGCAAGTCCATGCCAGTCTGGTTGGTCATATTGGGAAATGCTTTTACGTTGTTTACCATCTTGCTTCTCCGTGTGTGTCCGGGCTCGGTGGCTCGGGTTTTGGTGGTTTATCTGCTGGTTTGATCACCAGCTTCCAGTTGGGAAGCAGGAACTTGATCGCGGTTTCCCGGTTGTCAAATTTCCTAAACAGCTTCCCGTCCTCGTCATAGACCCAGTATCTCACTGTTGTGTCCTACTAAAGTGGGTATCTAGGTCGTCGTACATGGCGCGCACACCGTCGCTGTAGTGGTGCAGCGCTTCATCGAGTGAGGCAAACACCCCTGCCTTGACCGCCGAGAACACCAAGTCGCCCAAGATTTTAGTCAGTGCCGCCGTCTGGATGGCCGGATCGATCCCGTCCAAAACATCACAGACTTCTGCCGCAGTTGCATGAACCTCGACCATGTACTCGTCAAGCGTTTTGAATTCGTCCATTATGCTTCTCCTAACATGGTTTTGATTTGTTTGTACAACGCCATCACTTGGGGGAAAGAAAGAGTTGATAGTAAAGAAGAGGGGTCGAACTTCTTCGTGGGTGCTGGTGTTGCTGCCGCCACCACTTCAGCTTGCGTCTGCAACGCGGCGATGCCGGTCTTGGCGTACTTGCCTGACCTGACGTATGGCCGCTTGGTGTCGGGCTTGGTCTTGGGTTTCTTCTTTTTCGAAGACGCCACATTCCTGATCGGCGTGTACTCTTGCTGCGTCGCGGTGTAGCGGCCTAGCTCATCCCTAACTGCCATACCGCAGTTGACCATCTGCGCCATCAGTGAGCCCACAGACGTCGGATTAAACCCCTTAGCCTCAAGTATCCTCACAATCTCGGAGTGTATCTTGCCGGGGTTATCTCGTACCGCGTAGAAGGTTTCACGCGATACGTTGTTGGTAGGGGCGAACCTATGCCCCACACGGTGTTTGACATCGGGCTCTTGCGTGTCGTCAGAAGCCCACTTACTGATCGTGCCTTTGAGTTCAGTGTTCACTTGCTTCTCCTTTGGTTGTATTTTTTCTGCTATTTTTTGCATTTCTGTGTGCAAGTCAGGCATGGCTAACTCCTGAAAAGAATGAGAATGTAGGCAATGAAAGCGACAGCGAACATCAGCGTAGCAGGCAGTGCCGCTACGATCTTATGCACAACTGGCTCTTTCTGTTCTTCCAAGCCCAGCAAAGCATTCTGAAGTATCAACTCGTGATCCTCCATAGACTTCTTGGGCGGTTCGTAAAACATGCCGATCTTTACCTTGCCCGTGTCATACGGAACGCGGCGTGCAGCATCGTTAGAAACAATGGTTTTATCCATAGAATTTCCTCCTTGAAAAGAAACCATAAAATAAGTAGGAAAGGTTGTCAAGCGCTTGACATAAATACAACTACAAATACCCCTCATATAGCAGTACGAGCAGCGCTGCCAGCAGAAAAGCACAGGCCGTACCGATGGCATCGTAGATGTCATATTCATCATCTCTCCAGTCGTTACTCATCTTTATCTCCTAGTGTGGGCGTGATACGCGGCGTATCCGGAAGGGGGTAGTCATCGTGTAGCACCATGATCTCGTTCCACATCCAGACGACGAAAGCCCCGGCCAGCAGGGCAAAGCGCATGGTAGAAGACCAATTAAATACGTTCACCTCCATGTAAATGAACGCAATCGCTACATAAGATACCCAAATACTCAGTAGTGCTTTCTTCATTTTTCTTGCTCCTTGTTAACAATCTCTACGTCTTCAAAAGCGGCGATGTGACGTATGTCGCCGTTGTCATCCACACATAACGAATACATACCGTCGATGTGGTGAAAGTTTAGCTCCGTGTCGTCAGACAAACGGATGCGTGTGTTGCGTGGTACTTCAAACAGTTTTGGCATCTTGCTTCTCCTTGTGGTTAGTCGGGGGTTTGTTTCCCCAGAATGTGTCGTGCAACGCACGTTGCTGACGTAGCGTTTCTTGCTGCGTTTTCGTACGTTTCTGTTCTCGCTCCTTCTTTTCTTTCCAAGTCATGTGTTCTTCTCCTTAAGTCTGGCTTCGAGCGCGGCTATCATGTCGATAACGTACGGCCTGTTAGCTAGTGATATTTCTTTTGCTTCTTCAGGTGTCAACCCAACCCACTCACGCGCTAAGTACAACGGCACGTCACCCTCCTCGGGCTGCAAGCCCAGATTGGTTCTCCACTCTGTCGCACCATGCTCTGCTACTGCTTGCATGTACTTTAGCTCTCGCTCTTTTATCCATGCTACTGGTTTCATGCTCACTTGGTTCTCCTTCCATAACGGCTTGTTGGTTTACCTTTTGTAACGCTCCACTGGTTGCTACGCTTCTCTGCGCGTATGTTCTCAACCACAAGTTTGTTCATGCGTTGCAAGTTGAGCCTGTCTCTATTTTCTTTCGTTGTTTCTTCGTTTTTTGGTTTCACCTCCTTTCTTTTTATACACTCAACACGTTGCATCCAGTCTAGCGTCTTGATGTCGTCTTTTCTTTCCGTATCCCACAACCTGTTAGCTAACGGCTTCATGTAGTCGCCCACCATTTCCTGCACGCGCTTACCCATATACAGATACTCAGGTATGCGTTTGTACAGGTGCTTGTCTCTGATCAAGTCTATGTCATACACCTTCAACCAATAATTCAACGTGCCCATCAATACGTCGGAACGAAACGCCTTGATTAGCATGGCGTCGTAAATGCGTTGTTTGTCCATGTGCTTCTCCTTAAAAATGGGGTGTCTCCACCCCGTTGTGGTTTAAGCAACGTGCATCATGTCGAACAGGTCGAGCATGCAGAACTCCGCTTCTGTCTCGTCCATGTCGTCAATCACAGCGATGAAGTCGTCGATGTCTTTCTCGTCAAGCATCTTGTGGTTCATATGCCGCATAGCCAGATCAGGGTCGTCTGGGTATGCCAAGTCGGCAATACGTTTTAGTAATGGTTGCGTGTAGCCGTACTTAAAGTCTAGCAGGTCGCTGTAAATATCCTCGCGCCAGCGCTCGTAGCTGCCGGTTGCGGAATGTGTCGGGTACACGGTGTAGCCATGCTTGTCGTAGGTGTAGTCATCATCCCACCACGCAGAGTCAAACGCGCTGTACGAACTCTTGCTGGTGCCACGCCAGTTGTACATTCCCCACCGATCGGTTGGGTCTGGCTGCGTAGGGTCACGCTTGACAGGCAAGGCATCCCAGTCAATAACAAGAACGGCAGAAGAGAGTTGTTGATAGTGAACAAGAGAAAGAGACTCTTGCTGGCTGTGCTCGTGGTCGTAGCCGACCGAGATGTTGGTGCACTCGGGGATGATGTCAACGAACTCAGCGGTGTCAGTGTATATGCCGGTGTCGTCGGTCAACATCATCAAGTGCTCGCACCCCTCCATCAATGCGTCAGCAAGTGCAGTGCCGAACTCGTTGGAGCAGCAGCGACCATATGCCTGATGCGTGATAACGCTGTCGATACCCCGTCGGTCAAAGGCAATAGCTCGGTCGAACTGGGCAAGCAAGTCACGATGTTTCTGTGAGAGATGCGTAGCACCGATGCCGCCTTTCTCCTCGCCTTGCGTGAAGATGTAGTAGCCCGGCACACCAGCGTGGATCATGTGCATCAACATAGCCACACCAGCACCGTCGTCAGCACCGAGCACGTCGCCTTTGGCATGCCAGTGGGTTTTGGTTTTGCGTATCTTGTTCTTGCCCTCGGTGCGGTGCACAGTGTCAACGTGTGCAACGAATAAGGACTTGTGTGTAGTTTCCGTGCGCATGTCAACGTGCAGGTTGTTGACCTCATCGCAGAACACAAGCGCGGGGTTGTCACGCACATGCTCAGGTAGTGTGTCCATCAACCACAGCGTGAAGTTGATAACCGACTCGGTGTTGTGTGGCCGCTTCATTGACAGTGCGGTGTGCAGCACGTGCATGAGCATGGATTGTTGGCGTTGTTTGGTTGTCATGATTTAAGCTCCTTCGATTGTGAGAGTTGCGTCAGTGTCAATGGCGATGTCTGCTTCGTACTGGTCAATGTGGTCGGGGTGTATGTTGACGCTGCGTCTGTCGTCGATCACACACATGACCACGGGGTCAACGTCATAGCTGTACCACTGGTTGGTGTGGTCACACTCCCAGCACCCTTCGTTGGCGATAGCGTACTCGTCGTTGTCTACGCATAGCACAACGTCTTCGTCATCAGTGCTGTACCAGTAACCGTCGATGTTGATCGCGTAGTCCATTTCTTCATACTCACCACCCTCAAGCTCGACAATGTTGTTGTCGGACAGGTACGCGTCATGGTAGTAGTTGCCACGGCACTCAATCATGTCATCGCTGTGGACGTAGTACTCATACCCGCGACGACCGTACGCATAGTAGTAATTGTTGTCGATGCAAGACTCACACACCGAGTCGCCGTCGCCCTCATACGTTGACACGAGATCTTCTTCGTCAACTTGGCTGTCACAGTCAGGACAGCATGTGTAGTTGTGGCTCTGCTCGCTTGCCCGACCGTCGGTGTTGTCGCATAGCCACGCACCGTCACGCACAATCTTCAACACACCGTCAACGATGTCTACATACCGGTTAGTGCCGTCGATGAATGGTGCAAGCACACCGTCGTCGCCCCAGTTGGTCTTGAGTGCGTGATACCGCAGCTTCGTGCCGTACGGATAACCGTCCCGTTTGCTGTAGCCTTGCGACTCAAGCCAGTGATGCAGCGCCTCGTCAGCGTAGGAATAGTCAGTGCCACGCTTGTATGTACGAACGAAAAACTTCACGCCTCCTTGCTCGCACACCAGAGCCCGACCGTCTACGCTGCTGCCGTTCAACCGCACAGCCAGACCCCAACCCAGCGCAGGATCATAGACTTCGTATGGATGACGGTAAACGCCGTCAGCGCAGCGCACGTTGTCGTCGCCATCACTCCACACCATGCACGATGTCGGACCCCGATGCAGTAGGTCAACCATCTCTTGCATGTCACGGCTGATCTTGAACTCATGCGGTGAAGCGTAGCGCGCAGTCAAGTCGCGTATCACATGGTCGGGTAGTACAGGGAAGTGTCGATGCAAATACTTGCCGACGGTTGTGACCAGTTGCTTGTCAGCCAGACCGTCACGATTGTCACGAGTGTAAGCAATGCGTGTCGGGTCTGTCTCTGCGACGTGCGGCAGCTCAAGCACAAGTCGATGCCAGTCAGCAGGCGGTGCGATAAGCACAGCGGCTTTGACCGCAGGGTGAAACTCATACTTGCGATACTGATCGTAGTACCAACGACGCGACACCATGTCGTTGTAGTCACGCTTGGAAAGTATGGGGCGCTTGGCCATCCAGTTTGTGCGTGGGTCTTTGATGCGTGTGAACTCGTCACCGTGGATGTGGTAGATGTTCTTGCCCCAGCTACCGACACGAGCCAAGACCTCGGATAACGTCATCATCCACGACCAACGTTCTTGGCCGTCGTAGTTTTGTGTGCTAAACATTTGCTTCTCCTTATGTAGTTGTGTTTGCCGCATTGAAATGGGGTGCGGCCACCCCATTTTTAATTAAGTGTTTCGTTGTAGCTAATCGCCTTTCCCACAAAGCTCTCGAACAGATCGCCGAACGCAGAGAACAACCTGCGCCTGTTAGCCAGATCAGCGTGGAAGAAAGCTTTTGCTATTGATGAGGCGAAGCTGCCTCCGGTTTTCTCCATCAAGTTCACACCTGCGTACACTTCCTGCTCACCGTACTTCTCACATAGCCCCTCATAAGTAGGTTGTGCGTTCATGTGTGAGATGTGGAGCTTGAGTTGTTGCACGATCTTTTCTGCGTCAGTCATTTTGATTCTCCTTTCGTTAGTTGAACTACTGGTTTGTATCCCACTCAAGGTAATAGCAGACATCTTCATACGTTTGCCAGTCGGTATCTATGTCCCACTCAACCTCGTCGGGTATCTCTACGATGCGTAGGTTTTTATTGCTCAACACGCCTGCTTCCACGAGTTCGACAAGGCGTGGGTCGGCGCGAAACTCTTCCCAATAAACTTCTCTGAACCACGTTTCACTGCTGCCTTTATTGTGCTGGTTCAGCGTCAGGTTTAGCTTGCGAGACAGCATCTTCATTTCATCAGGCGTCAGTTGTAACCCGAAACCTTTGCTGTTATATACGACTTTCATATTGCTTCTCCTTATGTTGGTTGATTTTGTTTGCTACATACATCACGTACAGCGTTGTGAATACTGGGTAATCCTCACGTAGCAGGTAGTACGTACCTATCTTGCCGTAAAGATTCAAGTCATCTCTGACTCGTTGCACTAGCCAAAAGCGGCCGACGTATCCTTTATTCATTTCAGTTCCTCCGGTAGTTGTACTTCGTCGCCCGTCTTGCTTGCCACATAGCACCGCATGGCTGCGATGAGTGGGGTTGTGCCTGTTTGTTCGGGGTTCAGGTTGTCGCAAGCAATCCAGCCATCATCACCATCACCGCGCAATTCAATCCTCTCTCGCTCAATGATCGGACCGCCTTGCGCCCAGTTAGTTGATGGCCTGAACGACTGCAACTTGTCATCGTTGTAATCATTGCGGTATTCGGAGTAGGCATCCGAGTCAAAAGTAAACCATCCACCTCGTGTGGGCCAAACGTGCATCCCCAGTGCTTTCGCCACCGCCCAGTCAAGGGCGTCTCCGGTTAGTTCAGATGTTTTCATTTGCTTCTCCTTAAAAAATGGGGTGGGTTCACCCCTTTGGTTACTCATCTGCCAGCGTTACCTTTGGCAGGTCTGCTACTAACAACTCACCCCATGTTCTTGGGATGATCTCTGTAGACTCGGCACAGATCAGCCAGTTCAGGATGTTCTGTATATGTTTGACCTTAGTATGCGCGTCGCGCTCGGCCTCGCTGGCGTCGCCTTTGTTCATGTCACGCACGATGTTCAGTTCTTGCTCGGCCTCTCGCAGTTCTTTTTTGGCAGTCACGATATGGGCATAACGTAGCTTGTGGTTATCTGCTTTTGTCATGGTGCGAGGGAAGGGTTCTTTGATTCTGGCGTGGGCAGGTGCGCTCTTGCCTGCCTCGATAAACGCTTGGGCAATGGCGGTCTTGACCTTCAGCGGAACCCAGTCAGTCCAGTGCTCGCCGTCATTGGGTACGGTCTTTCCTTTTTCTTTCAGGTACGCGGCCTGTTCCTTCGGTGTGCGTTCCTTGTAGTAGCGGTACTCGCGCAACTGTTCCTTCACCTTTGCCAGCACCTTGATGTAGGCGTTCAATGCCTCGCGCCGTTGCGGGTTGGGGTACTTGCTGCTCTCGTAGCGCAAGGATGAACGTACGCTACGTTGTTCGTTGGATAAGGGGTGAAGCACCCCTTTCCACAAGTCCTCGATCGCTCGCTTGCGTGCGCGGGTCTTTCGAATCTCTGCTTTGAACGCGGCAACCTGTTCTTTGACGAGTCGCGCTTCAGCACCACGCACGCCCCGCTTCATCAAAAGGTTGTGAACTTCTTTGTCTGTAAGCTGGGCAAGGTAGTAATTGCTTTTCATTTTGGCCTCTTAAGAAGTGGATAACGGATACTTCGTCCGGTATTGTCCGTCTTTTTTTCACTCTTGTCCAGAGTTTTGGACAGTACAAAACGTAGGCAGGACAACGCTAAACACCCGATGCAGTCCTATATGTCGGCCGAAATAATATTCAACTATACCTACTAGAAACTTCGCGCTTGTCAGACGACTGAACGGATTGCGAATCTGCCCGTACATAAATAAAGATTTCTCCATAGTATAGTAAATCTATTTTTATATGTATATATAGGACTGTATTAGTTCAGACGCTAGTATTGGCGCGGGTTTTGGGGTGTCCGCAATGGTGTCCAAGAATGATAAAACGATGGATAGTGCCGGACAGGCAACAAAATGGGGTGTGCCCACCCCATTTCCCACAGTCATACCCATTTCAGGCCGTACACGGACGGGAAGTATTCCCGATGGTAGCGTCGCTCGTTCATCTCTTGCACGTACACGCGGCCTGTGCTGCCTGCGTGTTGGGGTTCTTGCCAGCCGGTGATTATTACGGCGTCGCCCCTGAATGAGTGCGCTACGTCCCCGACGTTGACGGGTGTGCCAGTGCTTTCGCGGATGAGTTTCATGGTGTGTCCTTTCATGGGTTAGATGGCGGGGTATGCCTACCCCGAATCGGTTAGATTGATTTGACGTTCATGTAGCGTTCGGCTTGGTCTTCGTACCCCATGATGAAGGCGCAAATGGCTGCGCCTTTGAAGTCGTACCGCACCATGTCGCCATAATTGCCGTTGATTTTGGCTGGCGGTAGCCCCATTTCGCGCCTGACTTTGCGGACTGCGCCGATGAAGCTGGATGCGTGGACTTTGAACCGATGTACCCAACAATAATTGGCTTCGCCTGCAAAGGTGTCGGTGACTTCGACAAAGAAAATGGATTTTTCGTTACGCATGATTTTTCCTTTCGGGTTAGGCGAGGGCAGTTTGACAAGGAATGGAACAGCGGCCAGCCCTCTGTTGGCCGCGTCCGGAAAAATGGGGTGCGCCACCCCATTATTCGAAAGCGATGTTGGCTTTGAGTTCAGCGATCAGCGCGTTAAACTCGGCTTTCGTTATGCCAGATGACAAAATGTCAGCTTCGATCTTGGCGTACAGCTTGCGCGGAGCGGCTTCGCGCTTCGGTTGGCTTGCACGATGCTGGTTTGCCCATGCGTCGTACTTCGGATGCAGCTTGAATATCGACGAGAGCAGTTGCTCTGGCGCGGTATCCTTATCGAACGTCGCCCACTTGAACTTCTGCGACATCTTGACTTCGACGCCGTATTCACGCGCAAGAATAGCCGCGACAAAATCTCGCCAGTCTGCCAGCTTGAACTTAGGCGCGAGTTCGGTTAGCGCTTGACGGTTTGCGATCTTGCGTGTGTGCAGATCAATAGCGGCTAAAACGAGGGTTTCGAGTTGCTTAGACATGGTGAATCCTTTCAATGGAAGTTGACAAAATGTGGCCTTGCACCACGATTCCACTATAGCATCCCCCCTGTTTTGATCGCCCTGAACCCCTACGAATGGGGTCTTTTCACCCCGTTTTTGATGTCAAACCGGCAAGCCTGCGACCCCACCCTACCCCCACCCCCCGATTTTGCCGAGTGGGGGTCGCTCGCGCGCGAACACTATTCCCCACATATCCTCAACTTACCATTACCACTTAGACAACAACAAACGTAAAGCCCCGCTTTACCATGCCCACCCCCTTACTTTACGTTTGGGTCCCATGCACCCCCCACCAATATTATAAAAATTGCAAATACACTTGTCAAACATTTGACAATGTGGGCACAAAAAAACCCCCAGACGAGTCCGGGGGAAACTCACCCACCACGGGCGAAGAAGGAGAAGCAAATGGCACGCAAAGCTTGCACACTTGCTGATTGAACTATACACTGCGGCCAACGTGGTTGCAAGGACCATCGCATGTTGGATCACCTGATTAATTTCGAACCGGATGTGGAGCCAGACTCCACGGGTTTCGTGCCGCTGGAAAAAACGTCCCCTGCTGACACAGTGGATGCTAAGGTAGCAACAACCGACTGGCTTAAAGAACTAGGCGCAGTTGGCGAAGAAGTCATCACAGAAATCGAAGCAGACGCTTCGCGCAAAGCATTTTCCTCGCTGATAACAGCGCAGCCTCCAGAACAGACCCATACCGCTTTAGCTCAAGTCAAAACCCCCGCTGCTGTCCAGCATCTGGTCGGCATGCTAACGGCCTACGACTGGGAGTTCGTGGAACGGGCAAAAGAACTACGCGGCTACACGGTAGCCAAAATCCTTGAAGAGACGACCCACCCCACCGCTTCTGTACGGTTAAAAGCACTTGCCCTTCTGGGCAAAGTAACGGAAGTGGGGCTCTTCACGGACAAGATAGAGATTAAGAAGTCGGAGCTAACCGACGAAGAACTCGACGCCCGGATCAAGGAAAAGCTAGGCAAAATGGCCAAGATCGTCGAGATTACTGAAGTGCAGGATGTAGATGTCAAAGACTTGACACCGCAGGAGGCGCATGAAAGCGATTCTGAGTCCTGAAGAAATACGGGCACTAAACCAAGTGTTGCCCACGCTTACGCCCAAAGAGAAGGCGGAGCTATTGCAGGATTTGGAAGAGCGCTCGGCCAGAGCCTCCATGACGATCGGTCGGGATTCGTTGCTTGGGTTTGCCACGCACGTCTACCCCGGCTTCAAGATCGGACCCCACCATCGAAAGCTATCCAAGATATTTGAGGATGTGATCGCTGGTAAAAAGAAACGGGTTATTATTAATATTGCACCACGTCACGGCAAATCGGAGTTTTCTTCTTATTTGTTCCCGGCTTACTTCTTGGGGCACTACCCTGACAAGAAGATCATTATGGGTACGCACACGGCCAGCTTGTCTGAAGACTTTGGTCGGCGCGTAAGAAACCTGATTGACTCTGATGAATACCGAGAACTCTTCCCCAACACCCGAATCGCCGACGATCAAAAAGCTTCCGGAAAGTGGTCTACCGGTGCTGGTGGACAGTATTATGCGGCGGGTGTCGGCGGTGCTCTGGCCGGTCGCGGTGCTGATCTTTTCGTTATTGATGACCCTCACTCTGAGCAGGACGTTAAGTCAAACTCACGACTTGCGTTCGATACTGCATGGGCTTGGTTCCAAACAGGTCCGCTGCAACGTCTCATGCCCGGAGGGGCGATTATAGTAATTATGACTCGGTGGTCGTTACTTGATCTGACCGGTCGTTTAATAGACTACCAGACGAGAAACCCGGAGACGGAGCCGTGGGAGATCGTAGAGCTACCCGCCATTCTCCACGAGCATACTGAGAAAGAGAAAAGCCTGTGGCCAGAGCAGTGGCCGTTGCATGCGATGAAGGCGATCAAGGCATCGCTGGACCCCCGGTATTGGAACGCCCAGTACATGCAGCAGCCGACATCCGACTCCGCAGCGATCGTGTCAAGGAAAAGCTGGCGCATCTGGGAGCACGAGAATCCGCCCCAGTGCGAGTACATTATCCAGAGTTGGGATACGGCGTTCGAGGCCAAGACCACCGCCGACTACTCGGCCTGCACAACATGGGGCGTCTTCTATAACGAGGAAGAGCACGACCAAGCCCAAGTCATCCTGCTGGACGCGTTCAAAGACCGGATACAGTTTCCTGAATTAAAACAAATTGCCTTGAAGCACTACAAGGAGTGGGAACCCGATGCGTTCATTGTGGAGAAAAAGGCAGCAGGTGCCCCGCTTATTCAAGAGCTTCGTGCTATGGGTATCCCCGTCCAAGAATTCTCCCCCAGCCGAGGCAACGACAAAATCGTCCGGGTCAACGCTATTGCGGACTTGTTTACATCTGGTAAAGTCTGGGCACCGGACACCCGGTGGGCCAGAGAAGTGATTGAAGAACTGGCAGCATTTCCGGCGGGCGAAAACGACGACTTTGTAGATACGACTTCCCAAGCGCTCCTGCGTTTTAGGCAAGGGGGCTTCATTGCGCTCGACTCAGACGAGAAAAACGACAGACTTTTTGCCCCGCGTAGGGCAGCTTACTATTAGGAGTGGCGATGGCAACCAACATCGACAAGGCGTTGTACCCCAACGTGCCAAGCGGCATAGAGACACTTAATACCCCGGACGAACCGATCGAGATCGAGATTGTTGACCCAGAAGCGGTCAATATTGCAGGTCCGGGCTTTGAGATTGAGCTTCGTCAAGTTGAAGCGGAGAACGACTTCAATGAGAATTTGGCAGAAACTCTGCCCGAAGGTGTCTTGACTTCCATATCTTCAGACCTTGCCGAGAATGTTGAGAACGACAAAAACTCACGCAAAGACTGGGAAAAAGCCTACGTCAATGGCTTAAAGCTTCTGGGTTTGCAGATTGAAGAGCGAACAGAACCTTGGAATGGGGCTTGTGGTGTGTTCCATCCGATGCTAACCGAAGCCGTTGTGCGCTTTCAATCTGAGACGATTACAGAAACATTCCCCGCGCAGGGGCCGGTGAGAACCAAAATCATCGGCAAAGAAACCCCGCAGGTGCGCGAAGCTGCTGCCCGTGTTGAAGAAGACATGAACTTCGAGCTTACAGAAGTCATGACCGAGTACCGCCCGGAGCATGAGCGCATGCTGTGGAGTTTGCCAGCCACAGGCTCGGCCTTCAAGAAAGTGTATTTTGATCCCAATCTGGGACGCCAAGTAGCTATGTTTGTGCCTGCAGAAGATGTGATTCTGCCTTACGGTACGACCGACTTGGACACTTGCCATCGCTTAACGCACGAGATGCGCAAGACAGAGAACGACATCATGAAGCTCCAGCAAGGTGGCTTCTACCGCGAGATCAATCTTCCCGACCCTACCAAAGTAGTCACCGACATTCAGAAAGCCAAAGACAAAGAAACTGGCTTTAATGACTTGAGTGACGATCGCTACACCCTGTACGAGTGCCACGTTGACCTGCACATCGAAGAAGACCCGTTTGCAGATAAAGACGATGATGGCGAACAGACGGGCATAGCTTTGCCGTACGTCGTGACGATGCTAAAAGGAACCAACACGGTTTTGGCCATACGTCGCAATTGGAGAGAAGATGATCCGCTTAAGCTTAAGCGTCTGCATTTTGTGCATTACCAGTATATTCCCGGCTTCGGAGCTTATGGGTTCGGACTCTTCCATCTTATCGGAGGTTTTGCCAAGAATGCGACATCGCTCATGCGACAACTGGTCGATGCCGGTACGCTTAGTAATTTGCCGGGAGGACTTAAGTCGCGTGGTCTGCGAATCAAGGGTGATGACACTCCCATTGCTCCGGGAGAGTGGCGAGATGTGGATGTAGCCTCGGGCAACATCAGAGACTCAATATTGCCGCTGCCGTACAAAGAGCCAAGCACCACGCTATATAACTTGCTGAACACGATCGTCGATGAAGGGCGTCGGTTCGCAGCGACTGCGGATATGAAGATATCCGACATGTCTGGCAATAGTCCTGTTGGTACGACGTTGGCTCTTCTTGAGCGCCAGTTGAAAGTGATGACGGCGGTGCAGGCTCGTCTGCACTACACGCTAAAGCGTGAGTTCAAGCTGTTAAAAGACATCATCAAGGACTACACGGACCCGGACTACGAGTACACACCGGAGTACGGTAACAAGAAAGCCAAGCGCGAGGACTATGACAAGGTTGACTTGATCCCCGTGTCTGACCCAAATGCGGCAACCATGTCGCAGCGCGTCGTGCAGTACCAAGCGGTCATTCAGATGGCGCAGATGGCACCGGACATCTACAACCTGCCAGAGCTGCATCGATCGATGTTGAACGTCTTGGGCATTAAGAACGCAGAAAAGCTCGTGCCGTTGGAAGACGACATGAAGCCAAAAGACCCTGTGACAGAAAACATGGACTTGCTGCGCAACGAGCCCGCCAAGGCTTTCTTCTACCAAGATCACGAAGCGCATATCCAAGTGCACATGGCCGCAGCACAAGACCCATTGATCCAACAACTGGTGGGTCAAAGTCCAAAAGCCGCGCAGATCATGGCAGCACTCTCCGCACACGTTGCCGAGCACGTGGCTTACGCATACCGCCAGAAGATCGAGCAGCAACTGGGTATGCCTCTGCCGCCTGAGAAAGACAACCTACCGCCTGAAATGGAGACAGCACTCTCCGGCATGATGGCGCAAGCTGCACAACAAGTGTTGATACAGAATCAAGCCCGAGCTGCACAACAGCAAGCGCAGCAGGTTCAGCAAGACCCGATGTTCCAGATGCAAATGCAAGAGCTGGAGTTGGAGAAAGCTAAAGTTGCCATACAAGAGAAGAAACTTGCAGCAGATGCTGCAAGCCAAGCAGACAAGCTGGAGCTTGAAAGAGCCAAAGCAGCGGCAAACATCGAGCTTGAGCAAATGAAACTCCAAGCGCAAGACCAACGTGAAGGTATGCGTATGGGACTGGATATTTCACGCGAAAAAGAAAAACTTGATTTGCAACGCAAACAAGCCGCAGTACAACACATGCAAAATGTGCGTCAAACAATAAAACTTAAGGAGAAACCCAATAAATGAGTGACAACTTCACGGATGTCCTCCGCGCCAAGATACGAAAGGACATGAACGACTACACAGACGACATGGCTAATGGAATCTGTGGTGACTTCGCTGCTTACCAAAAACTCTGCGGGATCATTCAAGGTCTTGCCCTTGCAGAGCGCCACTTGTTAGACCTTGTAGAAGCACAACAGAAAGATGAGGAAGAAGATGAGCGATCTGCTTTTGCCTCCGGGGATTCAGATGCCGGAACCAATTCAACAAATCGACGAACCCGGAGAACAAATCCCTATTGAAGAACGTGGACGCATGATCCCACGGGCTCCGGGCTGGAAGATTGTCTGCGCGGTACCTGAGATTTCTGACACGTTTGAGAACTCAGAAATTGTCAAAGCGGAAAGTTTAAAGAAAGTCGAAGAGTATTCGACCGTTGTGCTGTTTGTTGTTTCAGTGGGTCCTGATGCGTACAAGGACCAAGACAAGTTTCCATCCGGGCCTTGGTGCAAGGAAGGCGACTTCATTTTGACGCGTGCTTATTCTGGTACGCGCTTGAAAATCTATGGCCGTGAGTTCCGGATCATCAATGACGATCAGGTAGACGCCGTAGTGGACGATCCGCGTGGCATTACACGCGCTTAAGGAGGATGTATGGATTACGAAAAATTTAAGTTTCCTGATGAACAAGAAAATAGCGTCCAGAAAGATCAGGACGATGCCGCCGTCAAAAACCAAGTGCAGGATGATGTCGAAGTTGAAGTAATTGACGACACCCCGCCAAAAGACCGTGGTCGCAAGCCCTTAGACAAGGAAGTGCCGGACCCGTCTGACGACGAGATCGAAAACTATTCGGCCAATGTGCAAGCTCGTATCAAAGAGTTAACACATGCCCGTCACGACGAGCGCCGCCGGAAAGAAGAACTGGAGCGCGAAAAGCAGGAAATGGAGCGCCTGCTTCAATACATGGCGGACGAGAACAAAAAGCTCAAGCAGTCGGTAAACCAAGGGCAGGAGATTGTGCTGTCTTCGGCCACCGAAGCTGCCGAGGCGCAACTGTCTGCAGCCCGCCGTCAGTTGAAAGAAGCGCAGGAATCGTTTGACACGGATGCCATCATCGCAGCCCAAGAGGCACTTACCGATGCAAAAATGCGGTTGGATCGTGTCAAAAACTTTAAACCCGCCCCTTTACAAGAAGACGACGAGCCGGTACAAAGACAACAGTTTCAGCAAACGCAACAAGTCCAATCAGCCGTCGATGAAAAGACCCTGCGCTGGCAGGCAAAAAACCAGTGGTTTGGACAACCGGGCTTTGAGGAACACACCAGCTTCGCACTAGGGCTGCATCAAAAACTAGTCAACGCGGGCGTAAACCCACGCAGCGATCAATATTTCGAGCAAATAGACGCTCGCCTCAAAAAGACGTTCCCCGAACTATTCGGTGAGGACCGTGACGAGAAGCCAGAGGAAGAAACGCCTCCTACGCCTTCGAAAAAGCAGCCAGCAGCAGTTGTTGCGCCAGCGAGTCGTTCGACCGGACAAAAGAAAATCCAACTAACGCCCAGACAAATGGAGCTGGCGCGTAAGTACGGACTGACCCCGCAGCAATACGCTGCTGAAGTTGCTAAATTGGAGAACAAGAATGGCTAATGATCGCACCCCTCGTGACCTTGTTACGCGTGAAAAGACAGCACGCGCCGTGTATGTACCGCCGTCGGCACTGCCGGACCCTACCCCTGAACCGGGCTGGAGATTCCGTTGGGTGGCAACCCACATCAATGGACATCCAAACCCCCAGTACACGCAGCGTATGCGTGAAGGCTGGGTGCCTGTCAAAGGCGAAGACCATCCGGAACTTATGCTGCCGGTAAATGCAAGCGGGAATGTCGAGCACGGAGGTCTAATCCTGTGCAAGGCACCAGAAGAGAAGATGGTTGCTCGAAACGAGTATTACCAACAGGTGTCTGAGAAAAACATGGACGCTGTTGACAACACTTTTATGCGCCAGAGTGACGCTCGTATGCCGCTGTTCAATGAACGGAAGTCTACGACGACCTTTGGTAGAGGTAGTAAGTAGTATTTTATTAACTAGGAGTTAAACATGGCTTATCCTACTGTAAGCGCTCCGTATGGTTTCCGTCCGATCAATCGTATCGGCGGCAACCCCTACGCGGGCTCTACGCGTCTGGTCCCTGTGGATTCGGGCGCGATGTACAACGGTGATCTTGTTGAACTGTTGGCCTCCGGCAAGTGCAAAGTTGTTGCCGACGGTACCGCAGCCCCTCAAGCTCTCGGTGTTTGCATGGGTGTTCAGTACACCAACTCGTCTGGCCAGACTGTGCAAGCACAGTATGCGCCTTCGTCGGGCGTGACCAACGTCGTCGCTTATATTGTGGATGACCCCACTGCCCTGTTCCAAGTAGCTGTCGTGTCTTCGGGCACCACCATCGCTACTCTGGGTCGTGCTGCTGTTGGCCAGAACACCTCGGTGATTCTGAACTCCGGCAATGCCAATACGGGTGACTCGAAGCAAGCGATCGACGACACCACCGCCGACACCGCTACCCTGCCAATCCGCATTATTGATGTGGTTCCGGCAACGGCGACGGGTTCGGATGCGTATGTGGAGATGATCGTTAAGATCAACACCCATGCGTATAACAATACCACTGGCATCTAAGGAGCTTAAATCATGGCTATTTCACGCGCCCAATTACTGAAAGAGCTGCTCCCCGGTCTGAACGCTTTGTTCGGTCTGGAGTATGCTCGTTACGGCGAAGAGCACAAGGAAATCTACGAAACCGAGACTTCCGAGCGTTCGTTCGAAGAAGAAACCAAGCTGTCTGGCTTCAGCGCCGCACCGGTCAAGAATGAAGGTTCTGCGATCGAGTACGACAATGCGCAGGAAGCATGGACTGCACGATACAACCACGAAACCATCGCCCAAGGCTTTTCGATCACTGAAGAAGCGATTGAAGATAACCTGTACGACAGCCTCTCGGCTCGTTATACCAAGGCACTGGCTCGTTCAATGGCCTACACCAAGCAAGTCAAGGCGGCTTCCGTCCTGAACAACGGCTTCACCAACTCCGCACAGTACTACGGCGGCGACGGCGTGCCCCTGT